>ERZ650311.667-NODE-667-length-20212-cov-6.137223_pt1 | contig 20212 bp, 18 predicted proteins | sample MGYA00376247_ERZ650311 | MGnify/ENA primary metagenome ERZ650311 (study PRJEB26733, sample SAMN07839324) | wastewater metagenome | biome: small river; feature: stream; material: water | place: USA: North Carolina | collected 2016-07-28 ... | reverse complement strand
CGCTGATCGTGACTGGAGTTCAGACGTGTGCTCTTCCGATCTTTTACATTCTCGCTCTATCGCTCGTACTCGCGTGTCAGTCCGACGAGCGCCTTCCGCCTGGTTATCTCTGTGAGCAGGATTCCGACTGCGACGGCTTCTGCTTGCACCTCGAGAACGAGTCTTACTGCTCGATGGCATGTGCCTACGGGTGTTACGACAATTGTGACCAGCACAACGACCCGGAATTTCGCATGGTGTGCGAGGCGTCCGATCAGTCCGAGAATGGCTGGGCGTGTGTCGCGCATCCTCCGGATTACGACGTGCCCGACATGTCAGACAGCTGTTTCGATCCGCACTGGTTCGATCCTACAGAAACAGACTGCTGCGCCGTGTGCGTCAACTCTAAGCCGTGTGGTGACTCCTGCATCGAGTACGCAGACCTGTGCTACGTCAGCACGGGCTGCGCATGTCGGGCTTGACACGATGCGGATCGTACGCATCATGCGTGCATGAATACAGAGAACATCCAAGCCCGCGACGCTTTATACACCGGCTATCTTGCGGCCTACGCCGAGATGCGCGGCGGGTACAGGTGCACGACCGAGTTGGTGTCGCCGTTGTGTGCGGCCATCGCTGCCGACGACGCCAGGCGTGGCGATGGCCCGCGGACCGCCGAGGATCTCCGCGCGAAGGTCCTCGCCATGTCGGGCAGTGTCGTCAGCGACGCCACCGCTTGAGCACCTCGCCCCGCGGCTTCGCGCGGCCCGCCCAGCACAGGCGGAGCTCGTCGGGGTCGCGGGTGCGTCGCACGCGGGCGCAGTGCTTCGCGTGGCCCGCGGCGGCGACGGCCCCCAGGGCCGGCACGTCCAGGATCGCCGGCCCGAGCAGGCACCCGACGGGCCCCAGCCAGCGCAGGCCGTAGGCCGCCGACACGCCCCACGCCGCGCGCACGCCCCAGCCCGCGCCGCTCCTGTTCGTCGTGCTCGTGGGGGCGTGCCCGGGGCACGTCTCGGGCGTGAGCCACCCCACGTTCACCGCGCGCCGGTACATCGTCCGCGCGGCCCACGTGTCGCGCGCGTGCACGCCAACAGGTGAGGACTGCGACTCGGCCCTCGCCACGGCCGCCAAAAAGGCGCCGCCCTGCGCTTCGCCGTCCCGCCACGGCGGAGACACGACGGCCGCCGCGAACGAAGCACAGCGGACCCCTCCGGCGTCCTCCGGCGTGTCCGTGCAGGTGAAGAGGCGGAGCCACCCGAGCAGGGCGAGGGTCAGGGACGCGGGGTCAGTCACGGGTGCACCTTGTGCCCGCCGGCCGGTCGACGCAACCGCGCGAGCGACGCAGCACGCGGTATCGTCCGGGCATGGTCGCCACGGTCGTTCTCGTCTCGTGCATCGTGCTCCTGCTCGGAGGCGGGGCGCTGCTCTACCCGCGCCAGGGCTTGCCGGTCGCGGGCGTCGTGCTCGTCGGGATGCTCGTGCTGTGGCTCACCGGCCACCTGCGCTGACGCGTGTTGACGCGACGCGGCGGACGTGCGAGGATGCGGGTATGCGTGGCGACCCGATGATCTCCTCCAAGTCGCAGCTCGAGATGCTGCTCGCGTTCTGTGATCCCCTGTGCTTTCTCGCTGTCGTGTGCGAATCTCAAGCCTGGCTGCGACCGCCCGAGATCGTGGTGCGCATCGGTGATTTCACCGTAACGCTCGAGCGCACCGTGGGCGGTCCCGTGATCAACGGCGTGCCCGATCCGAGCGTCGCGTACTCGGCTCGCGTCTTGCTCGGCGAGACCCGCGTGGATTTGTATGGCTGCGGCCCGACGCCGTCAAAGGCCGTCGCCAGCCTCGCGCGGGACATCTCGCGCCAGATCGAGAACCTCGCGTATCAGGCGCGCGTGCAGGCGGAGACGTGATGCGGAACCTCAACCCGCCTCGCGTCGTGGCGACGTGGGCCGTCGAGAACTACTGGGCCGAAGAGTATGCGCTGGCGCGAGCGCTGTTCGACAAGATCGTCGCCGACGCGAAGCGAGCGCTCGATGCGATCCCGGACCGCGTGCCGTACCCGAGCGACGACGAGATCAGGCCCTTCGGTGGCGAGGCTGGCGTAGCGCAACGCGTCGCGATCATCGACGCATGGCTGCAGCATTACGCCGACCGGCGATGCTCGCGGCTGTCGCCGCACGTGCTGCGCTGACTTGACTCCGGCCGCGCCGATGTTATGTTGCGGGCATGGGTCTCGCAGACAAGCTCGCCGACATCATCCGCCCGCGACCCGCTGGGTTGTTCTCGGGGCCCGCGCCCGCGTCGACGACCGCACCCGGGCTGTCCGCCGCGTCGATCCTGTCGGGTGCCGCTTCCGAGATCGCACGCGAGGGCGTGCGGGCTTTCATGCGCGCGCTCGAGACGATGCGTGACCCCGAGGTCGGCAGCCGTGTCGACGCGTTCAGAAACGCCGACGAGGCTGCGACGCGCGCCACGCTCGAGGCACGCGGGTACGCGTACCTCGGCTTGTCGGCCGACGGCGTCCCGACGTATCAGCTCCAGGGCAAGCTGCAGAGCGTGGTGGTTCACCTGAACATCCCCGCGGACGACACCCCGCCGGCGCCGGCGCCGACACAGTCGCCGGTCAAGGTCACATGGGGTGGCGTGCCGCTGCGCGGCTTCGCGGACGACGAGTATTTCTCGATCCAGTTCGCTGAAGAGCTCCGTCGCGGAATCCGCGACGTGAAGTACGGCACTACCTACTAACCATGACGACCCTCCGCGTCACCACCACGGACGACCGCTCGCCGCTGCTCGTCCACAAGACCGGCCTGTCGCTCGCCGAGCAGGTCGCGCTCGCGGGCGCGGCGAACCGGTGCGGGCTGTTGTCGGCCGCGCACGTCGGGTGGGCTGCGGTGCACCCGCAGCGAGTCGTCGACCTGTTCGTCGATCTCGGGTGGGACCCCGATCTCGACGCGGCGTCCGACCGCGCCGTCGCCGACGCGTGGGCCGCAGCCGACGCGCGCCTGTCCGGCGCGACGTGGCGCCCGCCGGGCGACGCGCTCGTGCGGGCGCAGGGGTGCACGCCGTACCCGTACCAGGAGACGGGTTCCTCCCGCCTGGCCACGGCACCGGGCGGGCTCGTGCTCGCCGACTCGCCGGGGCTCGGCAAGACGCTGCAGGTCTTGCTCGCGCTGGCCGCCGGCGCCGCCGTCAACGTCGCGTGCCCCCGCAACGCGGTCCCGACGTGGGTCGACGAGGTCGCGCGGTGGCGTCCGGATCTCACCGTGATCCCGCTGAAGCGACGAGGTTCCGCTGTGCCCGCGCGACCGGGCGAGGTCGTCGTCGGCACGCTGGAGTCGATGCCGGCGTTCGACCACGCGTGGACCACGTCCGGCGCCGTCACCCCGGGCGCCGTGCTCGTGTGCGACGAGGCGCACTCGCTCAAGGGCGAGTCGGCGCAGGCGGCGAGGTTCAAGTCGTGGGCGCGGGCGGTGCAGGCGGTCCGCGGGCAGGTCTGGTTACTTAGCGGTACACCGGTTTTGAACGCCGACCCCGAGGAGCTGTGGCGCCTGCTGGACGCGTGCGGGCGAGCGTACGACACACTGGGGCCGGCGAGCAACCTGCGCGGGCTGTTCGGCCACACGATCGAGCAGGTGTGGGTCCCTCGTCGCCGACGCGGCACCGGCCACCGCGTGCGGTCGATCGTCGACGGGCCGGTGGACCTGTGTTCGGTGTCGGCGGAGTCCGCCGAGGCTGCGCACGCGGAGACCCACGAGAAGGTCGAGAAGATCACGTGGACCGGTCAACATCTTCCCTGGGTCGACGAGGCGCTGTCGAAGGCGATCGTGCGGCGGACCAAAGAAGCCGTGTTCGAGGACATGCCGTCGCTGACGCGGCAGGACGTCCGCGTGCACGTGCCCCCGTCCGTGCTGCGCGAGCTGTCCAAGGCGGACGTCGGCCGGCGGCTCGCCGCGGAGCTCGACGCGCTCGAGCGGGCCGTGGGGTCTGGTGCGCGCGAGGAGGAGATCGATCGGCTCGCGGCGCAGCCGGCCGTGGCGACGGCGCGCAAGCTGCTCGCCGCAGCAAAAGTGGAGGCGGTGATGTCGGCGCTCGACGATCTCGAGGCCGCAGGTGAACCGGTGCTCGTGTTCTCGGCGCACGTTGCTCCGGCGCAGGAGGTCGGCGAGCGCCCGGGATGGGCGCTCATCACCGGCGACGTCACCGGCGACCGCCGCGGCAAGATCCGCGCGGACTTCCAAGCCGGGCGCTGGTCGTCCGCGCTCGGCGGGGGCTCGCGCGCGGGCGACGACGCGAGGGGCGTCTCGATGACGATCCGTGCCGCGTCCGAGTCGCTCACCCTGACGCGCGCGGCGTATGTCATCTTCGTCGATCGCGACTGGGTCCCCGCCAGGAATTCGCAAGCCGAGGCCCGCGCGCACCGCATCGGCCAGAAGCGGCCGGTGTCGGTCTTGAACTTCGTCGCCGACCACCCGATCGATCGTCGCGTGGCGAACATCATCAGCGCCAAGGAAGCTTTCGGCGGTCGGCTGCTCGCCGGCATCGAAAATCGTTGACTTGGCATCGGCACTGCGTTATAAGGTCTCAGTCTGCACACCACGGCACGACTTCAAACCTCACGCTTCTGCACGTTACAACACAAGACTTGAGCACTTCTCATGGCAAACATCCGACTCGCAACCTGCGTCCTCTCCTCCATCTCGCCCTACTCGCAGGGCAATTACTTTACCACCGTCCGCACCGCGAAGATGAAGGCGGACGAGCACGACGCGACCTACTGGCGCGAGCGCGCCCACACGATCAAGAAGGGTCCCGACGCCGGCAAGATGTACATCCCCGCGCAGCAGGTGAAGAACGCCCTGCTCGACGCCGCGAAGTTCATCGGCATGAAGGTCAAGGGCAAGGGCCAGTCGACCTACAGCAAGCATTTCGCCGCGGGCGTCATGGTCAACGACGACCTGATCCTCGACGTCAAGGTCGCCGATCTCGAGCCCGAGATCGTCTGGTGCGCCGCCGACGGCAAGCCCGGCAGCGGCACGAAGGTGCAGCGCCGCTTCCCGATCATCGACGCGTGGGAGGGCACGTTCACCTTCACGATCATCGACGAGACGATCGACGACGCAGTCTTCCTCGAGCACCTGCGCCACGCGGGCCAGCTGATCGGCATCGGTCGCTGGCGTCCGATCAAGAACGGCCGCTACGGCCGCTTCTCCGTCAAGTCCTGCACCATCGCGCCGTTGGCGTGAGCAGGCACGAGTTCCGTCACAGCACTCCGCCGCACGCGACCCCACTACACGGCACAACATTCCACACCACATTACTTGACTTCAGATAGGACACACGCGTGTGCTAGGCAGGTTCGGATCCTGCTGTCCTACCGGCGCTTGCGCCGCTTTGCAGCACATCACTACACGGCACTTCACGTCACAACACCCCACGCCACCCCACGCTACAGCACTCGACTTCAGATAGGGCCGTCCGATGACCTCGCGGGAGTTCGATGCTCCCGGGCCCTACCGGCGCTTGCGCCGCTTCGCCTGACTTCACTCGACATCACTACACCCCACGCCACCCCACGCCACATCACTGCGTATCACATCTCGTCACCCCACGCCACATCACAACACGCGAGACCTCCATGACCGACACCGTACAAGTTCTCAAGCGTCCCGTCCTCCTTCGCACCGTCGAGGGTGAGCAACTGCTCGCTCTCGCATCCGCCGTCGCAGTCGGCGAGGTGCTCACCTACGTCGCAGTCAAGACCGCAATCAACGTCGACATGCAGTCGCCCGCCGGACGCCAACTGTGGCACAAGGCGCAGGGTGTTCTCGCCGCCGAGAAGCAGATGCAGTTCGCGTGCGTACCCCGCGTCGGTTACAAGCGTCTCGACGACGACGGCAAGGTCGACAAGTCCGGCAAGTACATCGGGCAAGCCGTCGGGCGCGTGCGGGCCGCCGGTCGCGTCATCACGACCACGGACCGTGCCAACCTCTCGGCGACCAAGAAGGCCGCGCTGGATATCCAGGCGACCGTGTGCAGCATCATGCAGAACGCGGCCAAGCCTGCGATCGCCGCGACGCGTGCGGCCGCGCCCGACAAGGCTGAGCTCGATCGCATCATCGCCGGTGTGCGGGAGCTCGGATGACCGACAGCAAGATCATCGTCCGGTACTTCGAGGACTTCGGCCGCATGGGGTCGCTCGGCAGCACGTTCGCGTGCACCGAGCTCGAGCTGCGCGCGCTCAAGGCGTGGGGCTCGTACCACCACGGCGAGGTGCTGGGCAAGCACAGCGACATCACCGGCACCTTCAGCGACGAGACGCTCGTGGTGCTGACAAGCGACGCCGACTTCGTCGACAAGGCGCTCGAGTACGGCCTCGTGGACGACTGCCCCTACGCGTCCGACATCGCGGACGCGCTCGACAACTGGCCCGAGCGCCTCTCGCGTCTCGAGGTCGCGCTGTCCACCGAGGAGCTGCAGATCATCATCGCCGAGTGGGGCATCACGCCGCCGGACGACGACAACGACGACGACGACGACGAGTGCGGCCGTGACGAGGACGGCAACGCGCTCGCCTAGCCCGAGGCCGCGTCACTGACAGATCAGGAACCCGGCGTCCGGGGGCTCGCACTCCTGGCACAGCGGGCAGTACGCCGCGCCCAGGTTGCCCGGGACGGCGAACGGGTAGATGGCGAGGATCTCGACGTTGTCCCATCCCTGCCCGCGCAGGTGACAGAAGGTCTGCGTGTACGGGGCGAGGCAGCGGCCCTTGCCCTCCACGGGGACGCAGTCGGTCCCGAGGCCACAGTCGGCCTCGTCGTCGCACTCGCACTTCTCGAGCGATGGCAGCGGCGGGGGCGGTGCTTCGCAGCTGCCGCTGGTCTCGGTGCGGAACTCGACGGTGTTGACGACGTCGGAGGTGTCGGGGTCACACGCGATGGCGAGGAACAGGGCGGGAATGAACTTGCGGATGGTCATGTGTGCTGGTGCTCCGGGGTCACGCTTGCGTGTACCAGATCATGAATTGCAGGTCGCCGTCGCCGATGGCGGAAAACGCCTTGCCGCTGGGCGTGGCGTAGAGCGGGTGACCCGTCGGCGTCATCGTGATCACGCTCGAGCGCGGGTCAATGCCGTTCGAGGTGATGTTGAAGTCGCTGGCGTGGTAGTAGTTCTCGTTCGACCCGTCAGCGTTCGTGTAGGCCAGCTTGCGCGCGGCCCCGTCAACGCTCCAGAAGATGAAGCCGTAGACCGTGATCACCTGCCCGCCGACCGCGGAGATCACCGTGAAGTCGGCGGGTCCGAGGTTGCCGGTCGCGTACGACAGGACCGGAGGCGCCAGCGCGACCACGTCGTCCGAGATGGCCGTAAGGGTCGTGTCCAGCTCGGCGGCGACGGCGGTCGCGTTGTCAGCCGCCGACGGGATGGTGAGGGCACCCGCGACGGCGGTCGCGTTCTCGGCGGCGGTCGGCAGCGCGGCCACGTCGGCCGTCGTGGGGAGCGCCGCGATGTCAGCCGCGAGGTCGCCGAGCGAGGTCGCCAGCTCGGCGGCGACGGCGGTCGCATTGTCGGCGGCGGTGGGGACATCGACGGCGGCAGCGACCGCGACGGCGATCGCGGCCGTGTCGACCGCGACCGGTTTGTTGTTCCACCCGGTGCTCACGGCGTCACCTCCAGGAGGAGACGCAGGTGTGTCGCGGTGCCGGGCACCGTCGCGGCGGCGACCCGCATGTACATCGGGTCAGGGTTCGTGTCGGCGAGCGACTGCTTCTCGAACGCCGGCGCTGCAAGGCTCGACGTCGCCGCGACGACGGCGGCGAAGGCCGGCACGCCCGCGACGGCGTCGTCGGCCGCGATGCTCTTGACCTCCACGGGTTGGAGCGTCACGGCGTCGGCGTCGTAGACCGCGGTGCCGGCGTTGGCGTTCCACCACACGGCCACGACCTCGATCGCGGCGCGACCTGACCACAGCGTGTACACGTTCGGCACGTCGTCGGGCACCGCCTGCGCGGAGACCCAGTCGACGTCGGGGAGGTCCCCGACCGGGATGTTGCGATAGAGCTTCGCGGGCACGTCGACACCTTACCGCGAAAAACCCGCCTCGGCGGATGCCGGGCGGGTCGGGCTGCTGGGCAGCGGGCGCAGCTTCAGCTGCGCCGGGTTACGCGTTGGCGTAGCCGATGCGGATCGCGGCGGGCACGTGGGCGATCAGGCCGCCGACCGACTCCACGACCTTGGCCTTCGTGGTGTCGTCCGAGGGCGGGTAGACGGTGGTCTCGATGTCGAAGCCCTTGAGGATCTCGACGAGCTTCGGATCGCGACGGTACGCGACGACCGCGTTGCGCTGGGTGCCGGAGACCCGGTAGCCGCCGCTGTTGATCGCGGCCTCGGTCGCGTCCATCCCGTGCTTCTCGAGCGCCGCGGCGTCGGCGGCGTTCGGCTGCGCCTCGAGGATCTGGTACACCGCCTTGATCTGCGGGTTGGCCCGCATGATCATCTCCATGGTAAACATGTTGCTCGCGTTGGCGGAGTTGAAGATCTGCTGCGAGAGGAACATGAAGGCGAACGGCGACAGGGCGAGCGAGTCGGCCTGGTAGTCGAGACGGCCGTTGACCGCGGCGAACTGGTTGGAGATCAGGGTGTTGATCGCGGCGAGGTTGTCGCCGGGCGTGGCGGTGGTGAAGTTGACGTTCTCCGCCGGGATCGCGGCGTTGCGGAACAGGCCGGGGACCTGGTTCTGCGGGCGACCGAAGGCGATCGTCCGGGCCACGCCGCGCTGGACGGCCAGCGCAGCGCCCTTGAGACGGTTGTCCCACAGGTCGAAGTCGAAGTCCTCGGGGTAGCGCCCGACGATCTCGCGGAACTTGGCGATCTCGGTGTCGAGGATCTGCGCGCCCGCCTTGACGTGCACGAAGTTGTACCACCGCTCGCCGCGCCGCATGCTCGCGGTCGGCAGACCGGAGACCGTGACGTCGACGCCGAACACCGGCATCTCCTCCACGAGCTCCTGCTCGACGCCGCGGGCGGTCTCGAGGACGGTGCCGAGGATCGAGATCGGGAACGCCGTCTCGATGGTCGGCATCGCGTAGGTGATCTCGATCATCTTGCCGAGCGACATCACCGTCTCGAGCTGCAGGAACAGCCCGTCGGCGTCGCGCCGCTTCTGACGCAGGTAGTCGTTGCGCCAGTCGCGGATGTGCTGGACGTACTCGCCCTCGGCGCGCTGCACGTCCTCACGGGTCTTGTAGTGACCAGCCGCGAACGACTCGACGATCTGCGCGGCGTCCGGGACGCGCTGCAGGAGGGCCCCGTACGAGTCCTTCAGCTGCACGTCACGGATGACGCTGTGCACCGGGACGCGCGGGCGCCGGGAGCCGTTGCCGCCCTCGCGCTCGTCGCGGACCATGCGGACGTGCGACTGGCCGTTGGACAGCTGGCCAGCGTCGGACCGCGTCAGCGGAACCGGGTTGCCCTGAGCATCGCGGACCCACGCGACGGGGCCCATGTTCGGGGTCAGGGGGAAGGCGGGGGTGGTCATGGTGCTGGGGGCTCCTGATCGGATGCGGGTGCGAGCGAAGGGTGTCAGTGCGAGCGCGTGCTGGCGCAGGTGCCGTTAGTCGAGATCGACCTCGGCGGGGGCGGAGCCGACGGCCAGCGCGGCGCCCTTGGCGTAGCGGACCTTCGGGACGGCGCCGGCGGTCGGGGCCGCGGCGGTCGTGCTGTTGGCGATGCCGGTCACGTCGGCGGTCGCCGGCGAGTAGGCGACCACGGTGTGGGCCGCGGTGTCCTTGAAGGTCAGCGTGAACACGTTGGTCGCACCCGAGGCGGTGGCGACGGCGAAGTGCTGGGCGCTGGCGTTCCACGCGGTGCGCAGGGCGGTCGCGGTGATGTTGTTGCTGGTGTCGGAGGCGACGAACAGCGCGGGCAGTGAGTCGACGGTGACGCCGACGGGGTCGGTCGTCGAGAAGATGACGTTGCCGCTCGTGACCTGCGCGGTGCCGGTGGCGCTCGCGGACGGGTACCACTTGCCGCGGGTCGCCGCGGTGTACCCGAGCGACGCGGTGTCGTCCTTGGTCACGGCCGCACCGATGCGCAGGCGGACGTAGTCCTCGCGGTGCAGCGCGAACGGCTTGCCCGGCGGGATGCCGAGCACGGGGTCGTAGCCCTGGCCGAGCAGGCCCGCGGCCGACTCGACGCCGAACATGTCGGTCCCGACGACGCCGACGCAGCGTGCGGCCTCGGCGGCGGTGGTCGGCAGCTTGACGGTGAGCACCTCGGCGCCGCCGGGGGCAGCGGTGTCGATGCAGACGCCCATGCCGGGCAGCACGTAGATCGGGTCGGTCGCCGACGTGGTGTTCGTGATCCCCGTGATGTCCGGGGTGCCCGGGCTGTACGAGGTGACGGTGTGCGCCTTGTAGTCCAGGAAAGACACGCGCAGGGTCGTGCCCGACGGGATGGACGCGACGGCGATCGCGGCGAAGGCCGGGATGGCATTCAGCGCGACGGCGAGGGCCGCGGCGTTGGCCGGGGTCGTCGCGGCGAAGATGGCCCCGTCGATCACGAGGCCGACGTCGGCGGTGCCGTCGACGGTGGCCGCGGCGCCCTCCGTGACCTGCGAGGTCAGGGCCGCGGTCGTGGCCATGACGTAGGCCGACTCGACCGTGCGGTGGTCACGGGTCGCCCACACGGAACCGGGGCCGCCGGGCGGGGGGACAGCGCCGAAGTAGGTCTGGGGGGACTGCGAGACGGTCATGGTGGGTGGGCTTCCTGGATCTCAGAGGACGACGGCGGCGACGGGACGGCGGAGCGAGACGCGTCAGCCGTAGTTGTGGGTCACGAGGGCGACCTTGGGAGCAGCGGCCGCGGCGGGACTGACGTCGCCGGCGGCGTCGGTCCGCGGCGCGGGACGGTCGCGCGGCTCGGGGGTAGCAGCGGGCGCAGGCGCGGCGTGGACCTTGCCGGCCGCGTCGACGATGGCGAGCCACATCGAGTCGAGCACCGGCTTCTGGTCGAGGTGCTTCGCTGCGCCCGGGTACTTGCGGGCGACGGCCGCGGCGCGCACGCCGTCGGCGTCCTTGTCCTTGACGTCGGCGTCGGATAGGCCGACCTTCTTGGCGACGGCCACGACCTCGGCGAGCCGGTGAGCCTTGCCCACGGCCGCGTCGTCGCGCAGCGCGTCGACCTGCATCTTCAGGTCGCCGTTCTCGATCATGGCGGCGGACAGGTCACTGCCCATCTCGCCGACCTTCTGCTCGACGGCGCCCATGTCGGCGGACATCTTGGTCAGTGCGTCGGTGAGCGCTTGCATGCCGGCAGCCAGCGACGGGACGTCGATGTCCTCGGGGAAGTCGACGGCGAGCATGGCCGCGTCGGCGAGCTTGACGGGGACGGGGGGCGCGGCCTTGATGACGGCAGCGAAGTTGCCTGCGGCGTCGGCGAGTCGGGCGGGAAGATGGATCTTGCGCATCGTGGTGGACCTCGCGCCGGCACCTTGGCCGCGCACATCAAAAGCGTACGGTGTGCGCTCGTCCCGCGCAACGAAACTCACGGCCGATTCGTCGACCGCGTCCGACTTGTTTTTGATCGCGGCCTCGAATTGTGTTGAGGAGAAGCCGGCGGCTTTGAGCCACGACTTGGCCTTCGCCGTCGACCACGTCGCGGGGAATCTGACCGACTGCACCTGCCACGGCCCGCCACCGAAGCGCCCGAGGATCATCGACGCGCCGTTCGGCAGGACGAAGCGCAGGTACGCGTTGAACTTGTCGGGGTCGGCTTGTCGCGCCGAGTGCTCCTGCGGCGCGTCGCTGCGGTCGACGGTCAGCAGCGGGACCCCGGACAGCGAGTCTGCCGGCACGGCCAGCTTGCGCGCCTGCGAGAGTACGGCTCCCCACTCGTCGGGCGTCGGGGAGATGGTCACGCCCGGCGCGCCGTCGATCGACACGCGACACTCGCGGCCGTCTTCCCCGTACTCGATCCGCAGGTCGGCGACTTTCGGGATCGAGAGGTACGCGTCGCGCATGCCGGCGACATCCACGAGCGCCTTTGCGGGCTCTCCCCCGCCGTCATCGAAGGCGAGGATCGTGTCGTTGCTCGGGTGAGCATCGACGTGGATCAACTTGAAGTCGCCGAAGGCGTCGTACGTGCAGATCGACCCCGGGGCGTTCGCCGTGTCCCACGCCGCGCTCACCTTGCCGTTGCGCCACACGACGCCGTCCAGCACGTGGCCTGTACCGGATACGCCGGACTCGTCCGCCTGTCGTACCATCGAGAACAAGCGAGGTCGCATCATCGGCGACGCGTCGCCGACGGCTTCCTCGATCAGCTCGCCGACGCTCTCGAGCATCTCGCCGGTGGCGTGCACGACGTCCACCTGCGGAGGCGACTCCGGCTCAGGCGGCATCGCACCAGCAGCAGCACCGGCGGCACTGACGGCAGCCGGTCCTCGCCACGCGAACGCGGTCGGCAGCCCGATCACGCCGCCGCTCGGGTCGCGCGTGGGCCACCACAGCCCGAGGCCGTCGGGGGCAACGAACGCGATGCCGCCGGCGCCGACCTGCCCGGGCGCCGGGACGATCCAGCCGAGCCACTCACCACACGGGGTTGCACCGCAGGTCTCGCACGACGCGTTCGCTTCGGTCGCGCCGCAGGAGGGGCACGGCTCGGTGCGGTTGCCGTAGCGCCCCGACAGCGGGGCCGACGACAGGGTCGCGGACACCTCCGCGGGGAGCCGGCCGACAGACGCGACGTCGGTGCGGGCGGTCCGGGCGGCACGCTGCACGGCGGCGTCGCTGGCCACCGGCGCGGCGTCCGACACAAACACGGCGAAGCGCCCGCGGGCCGGCGCCGCGTCGGCGTTGCGCCGAGGCATCTCGGACGCCGGCAGCGCGAAGTCGAGGATCTCCGACTGCGCCTCGCCGCGACCCGCCCAGATCTCGGCGGCGTAGTGGTTCGGCCCCAGCACCGGCACGCGCGTCAGGACGCCGTCGACGAGGATCTCGACCGTCGGGACGATGCCGTCGGCGACGGCGCGCAGCACCCGGGCGTCCTCGTGATCGAGCAGGTGCTCGACGTCGTACTGCTCGGGGCCGTGTGGGCCGTCCCACACGCCCGGCGTGTCGTCCAGCAGCGCCGTGTACCCGAGGCTCGTCTGCGTCTTGCCGGCCGCGATGCCGCGCTGCGACGCCAGGCTAGTGATCGAGCACCACGCGACGGGCACGTAGTACCCGTCGATCTCACCATCCTCGATGGCGTCGCCGACGTGGCCGATCGCGTAGTCCTCGGCGGGGCGGAGCGCCGAGCCGTCGGGCGAGCGGACGTCGGGACCACCGCGCGCGTCCAGGTAGACCGGGGTCCCGTCGGGCAGCGCCGGGTGCCCGCTGGTCGCGGTGAGCAGCCGCAGGCCGCGGATGTGGCTCGGCGATCGGACCTGCTCGGGTCGACGCAGCTCACGCGTCACGGACCCGTCGGCGTGGTAGTACGAGCGGACCCCGGTCCACGTCAGCGGCGCCCGAAACTCGAGCGCGCCAGTGTTCGGGTTGATCCGTTGCGAGATCTCGGACGCGCTGACCTTGCGCCCTGCTGCGTCGGCACCCGCTCGCAGGCGGGAGATATCACAGGGGGCGTCGACGCGATGGACGATGCGGAGGCTCACCCCCGCAACGTACCGCGTGACGCGCCTGCGAGCGCGAAACGCTCAGGCTACGTAGTACCAGATATCAACGACCACGGTCGCGCCGGACGTTTTGTTGGCGGTGATGCTGGTGTTCGTGCCGCCCCTGATCACGTACCCAAATGGGATCGATAGAGTAAAACTGTTACCGATCAAGATCTGCATCGCGCCCATCGTGGTCCCGCCCGATGACGCGAGCGAGAATGTGGTATTGGCTACTGAGCACGCCGCAGCCACCGCCACGACGTAGATCACCGAGCCCGCGCCCTGATTGGTGAGCACGGTTCCGCTGGTGGTAGCACCCGAAAGCGTGACGGACGTACGATTGAAATTAGCGCCCACGGCCAGCGTCTTGGTCGCGGTCGGGATCCCCTTCGCGTCGATGGCTGCCTCGGCGGCAGCCTGCTGCTGCGACGAGACTGCTGACGATGCTGTGACCGCCGAGACTACAGAGGCCGCTGACGGTAGCGCGTTGACACTGGTCTGAAGCGTGGACAACGCGGACGAGGTCGAGAGACCCGACTGGATCTGTGCAACCGAAGGAATGGCGACTCCGGCTGCTGCTGTTACGGCCGCGGCGCACGAGGTCTGCACGGTCGCAGCAGATGGCAGCGCGTTGACTGCTGTCTGTACGGTCGACAGTGCAGACGACGTCGCGAGCCCCGACTGTACTTGTGCAACAGAGGGGATGGCGACGCCGGCGGCAGCGGTCAACGCGGCAGCGCAAGAGGACTGCACCTGTGTCGTGTTCGGCACCGCGGCAGCAACCTGTGCAGCCGTCGGGAGGTTCGCCGACGATATCGCCGACGCCGCACCTGTCGTCGACCACGTCGTGAAAGACGACTGTCGCGCCACGATGGCAGCATCGCTCGCGCTCTGCACCGCGGTCGCGGAGGGCAGCGCGCTGACGGTGGTCTGGACTGCGGCGACGGCTGTCGACGTCGCCAGCCCGGACTGAATCTGAGCAACGCTCGGGATATTGCCACCGGCCGCGCCGGCGATGGCCGCAGCTGCAGCGGCTTGCGCACCGACGGCCGTAGCTACCTGCGTTGCCGTAGGCAGGTTCGCGCCGGAGATGGCTGACGCAGCACCCGACTGCGCCCACGACGTGAGCGAGGTCTGTCGTGCTAGGATCGCTGCGTCGCACGCGGCCTGGGCCCCGACCGACGTCGCGGTCGCTCCGGCGATGGTGGCTGCAGAGGGTACCGCCGCTGTCACCTGCGCAGCGCTGATGAGTGCCCCGCCTACCTCTGCGAGGAGCGCAGCTGTGCAAGCGGCTTGTGCATCTACGGCGTCAGCAACCTGTGCCGAGGTGACAAGCTCATCACCCACGGCCGCGTCGAGCACGTCGATCATGGCCGGTTGCAGCTCGTCAGTACGAGCCAGCCCGGTTTGGATCTCGGGCACGGTGGGGACATCGACGGCGGCAGCGACCGCGACGGCGATCGCGGCCGTGTCGACCGCGACCGGTTTGTTGTTCCACCCGGTGCTCACGGCGTCACCTCCAGGAGGAGACGCAGGTGTGTCGCGGTGCCGGGCACCGTCGCGGCGGCGACCCGCATGTACATCGGGTCAGGGTTCGTGTCGGCGAGCGACTGCTTCTCGAACGCCGGCGCTGCAAGGCTCGACGTCGCCGCGACGACGGCGGCGAAGGCCGGCACGCCCGCGACGGCGTCGTCGGCCGCGATGCTCTTGACCTCCACGGGTTGGAGCGTCACGGCGTCGGCGTCGTAGACCGCGGTGCCGGCGTTGGCGTTCCACCACACGGCCACGACCTCGATCGCGGCGCGACCTGACCACAGCGTGTACACGTTCGGCACGTCGTCGGGCACCGCCTGCGCGGAGACCCAGTCGACGTCGGGGAGGTCCCCGACCGGGATGTTGCGATAGAGCTTCGCGGGCACGTCGACACCTTACCGCGAAAAACCCGCCTCGGCGGATGCCGGGCGGGTCGGGCTGCTGGGCAGCGGGCGCAGCTTCAGCTGCGCCGGGTTACGCGTTGGCGTAGCCGATGCGGATCGCGGCGGGCACGTGGGCGATCAGGCCGCCGACCGACTCCACGACCTTGGCCTTCGTGGTGTCGTCCGAGGGCGGGTAGACGGTGGTCTCGATGTCGAAGCCCTTGAGGATCTCGACGAGCTTCGGATCGCGACGGTACGCGACGACCGCGTTGCGCTGGGTGCCGGAGACCCGGTAGCCGCCGCTGTTGATCGCGGCCTCGGTCGCGTCCATCCCGTGCTTCTCGAGCGCCGCGGCGTCGGCGGCGTTCGGCTGCGCCTCGAGGATCTGGTACACCGCCTTGATCTGCGGGTTGGCCCGCATGATCATCTCCATGGTAAACATGTTGCTCGCGTTGGCGGAGTTGAAGATCTGCTGCGAGAGGAACATGAAGGCGAACGGCGACAGGGCGAGCGAGTCGGCCTGGTAGTCGAGACGGCCGTTGACCGCGGCGAACTGGTTGGAGATCAGGGTGTTGATCGCGGCGAGGTTGTCGCCGGGCGTGGCGGTGGTGAAGTTGACGTTCTCCGCCGGGATCGCGGCGTTGCGGAACAGGCCGGGGACCTGGTTCTGCGGGCGACCGAAGGCGATCGTCCGGGCCACGCCGCGCTGGACGGCCAGCGCAGCGCCCTTGAGACGGTTGTCCCACAGGTCGAAGTCGAAGTCCTCGGGGTAGCGCCCGACGATCTCGCGGAACTTGGCGATCTCGGTGTCGAGGATCTGCGCGCCCGCCTTGACGTGCACGAAGTTGTACCACCGCTCGCCGCGCCGCATGCTCGCGGTCGGCAGACCGGAGACCGTGACGTCGACGCCGAACACCGGCATCTCCTCCACGAGCTCCTGCTCGACGCCGCGGGCGGTCTCGAGGACGGTGCCGAGGATCGAGATCGGGAACGCCGTCTCGATGGTCGGCATCGCGTAGGTGATCTCGATCATCTTGCCGAGCGACATCACCGTCTCGAGCTGCAGGAACAGCCCGTCGGCGTCGCGCCGCTTCTGACGCAGGTAGTCGTTGCGCCAGTCGCGGATGTGCTGGACGTACTCGCCCTCGGCGCGCTGCACGTCCTCACGGGTCTTGTAGTGACCAGCCGCGAACGACTCGACGATCTGCGCGGCGTCCGGGACGCGCTGCAGGAGGGCCCCGTACGAGTCCTTCAGCTGCACGTCACGGATGACGCTGTGCACCGGGACGCGCGGGCGCCGGGAGCCGTTGCCGCCCTCGCGCTCGTCGCGGACCATGCGGACGTGCGACTGGCCGTTGGACAGCTGGCCAGCGTCGGACCGCGTCAGCGGAACCGGGTTGCCCTGAGCATCGCGGACCCACGCGACGGGGCCCATGTTCGGGGTCAGGGGGAAGGCGGGGGTGGTCATGGTGCTGGGGGCTCCTGATCGGATGCGGGTGCGAGCGAAGGGTGTCAGTGCGAGCGCGTGCTGGCGCAGGTGCCGTTAGTCGAGATCGACCTCGGCGGGGGCGGAGCCGACGGCCAGCGCGGCGCCCTTGGCGTAGCGGACCTTCGGGACGGCGCCGGCGGTCGGGGCCGCGGCGGTCGTGCTGTTGGCGATGCCGGTCACGTCGGCGGTCGCCGGCGAGTAGGCGACCACGGTGTGGGCCGCGGTGTCCTTGAAGGTCAGCGTGAACACGTTGGTCGCACCCGAGGCGGTGGCGACGGCGAAGTGCTGGGCGCTGGCGTTCCACGCGGTGCGCAGGGCGGTCGCGGTGATGTTGTTGCTGGTGTCGGAGGCGACGAACAGCGCGGGCAGTGAGTCGACGGTGACGCCGACGGGGTCGGTCGTCGAGAAGATGACGTTGCCGCTCGTGACCTGCGCGGTGCCGGTGGCGCTCGCGGACGGGTACCACTTGCCGCGGGTCGCCGCGGTGTACCCGAGCGACGCGGTGTCGTCCTTGGTCACGGCCGCACCGATGCGCAGGCGGACGTAGTCCTCGCGGTGCAGCGCGAACGGCTTGCCCGGCGGGATGCCGAGCACGGGGTCGTAGCCCTGGCCGAGCAGGCCCGCGGCCGACTCGACGCCGAACATGTCGGTCCCGACGACGCCGACGCAGCGTGCGGCCTCGGCGGCGGTGGTCGGCAGCTTGACGGTGAGCACCTCGGCGCCGCCGGGGGCAGCGGTGTCGATGCAGACGCCCATGCCGGGCAGCACGTAGATCGGGTCGGTCGCCGACGTGGTGTTCGTGATCCCCGTGATGTCCGGGGTGCCCGGGCTGTACGAGGTGACGGTGTGCGCCTTGTAGTCCAGGAAAGACACGCGCAGGGTCGTGCCCGACGGGATGGACGCGACGGCGATCGCGGCGAAGGCCGGGATGGCATTCAGCGCGACGGCGAGGGCCGCGGCGTTGGCCGGGGTCGTCGCGGCGAAGATGGCCCCGTCGATCACGAGGCCGACGTCGGCGGTGCCGTCGACGGTGGCCGCGGCGCCCTCCGTGACCTGCGAGGTCAGGGCCGCGGTCGTGGCCATGACGTAGGCCGACTCGACCGTGCGGTGGTCACGGGTCGCCCACACGGAACCGGGGCCGCCGGGCGGGGGGACAGCGCCGAAGTAGGTCTGGGGGGACTGCGAGACGGTCATGGTGGGTGGGCTTCCTGGATCTCAGAGGACGACGGCGGCGACGGGACGGCGGAGCGAGACGCGTCAGCCGTAGTTGTGGGTCACGAGGGCGACCTTGGGAGCAGCGGCCGCGGCGGGACTGACGTCGCCGGCGGCGTCGGTCCGCGGCGCGGGACGGTCGCGCGGCTCGGGGGTAGCAGCGGGCGCAGGCGCGGCGTGGACCTTGCCGGCCGCGTCGACGATGGCGAGCCACATCGAGTCGAGCACCGGCTTCTGGTCGAGGTGCTTCGCTGCGCCCGGGTACTTGCGGGCGACGGCCGCGGCGCGCACGCCGTCGGCGTCCTTGTCCTTGACGTCGGCGTCGGATAGGCCGACCTTCTTGGCGACGGCCACGACCTCGGCGAGCCGGTGAGCCTTGCCCACGGCCGCGTCGTCGCGCAGCGCGTCGACCTGCATCTTCAGGTCGCCGTTCTCGATCATGGCGGCGGACAGGTCACTGCCCATCTCGCCGACCTTCTGCTCGACGGCGCCCATGTCGGCGGACATCTTGGTCAGTGCGTCGGTGAGCGCTTGCATGCCGGCAGCCAGCGACGGGACGTCGATGTCCTCGGGGAAGTCGACGGCGAGCATGGCCGCGTCGGCGAGCTTGACGGGGACGGGGGGCGCGGCCTTGATGACGGCAGCGAAGTTGCCTGCGGCGTCGGCGAGTCGGGCGGGAAGATGGATCTTGCGCATCGTGGTGGACCTCGCGCCGGCACCTTGGCCGCGCACATCAAAAGCGTACGGTGTGCGCTCGTCCCGCGCAACGAAACTCACGGCCGATTCGTCGACCGCGTCCGACTTGTTTTTGATCGCGGCCTCGAATTGTGTTGAGGAGAAGCCGGCGGCTTTGAGCCACGACTTGGCCTTCGCCGTCGACCACGTCGCGGGGAATCTGACCGACTGCACCTGCCACGGCCCGCCACCGAAGCGCCCGAGGATCATCGACGCGCCGTTCGGCAGGACGAAGCGCAGGTACGCGTTGAACTTGTCGGGGTCGGCTTGTCGCGCCGAGTGCTCCTGCGGCGCGTCGCTGCGGTCGACGGTCAGCAGCGGGACCCCGGACAGCGAGTCTGCCGGCACGGCCAGCTTGCGCGCCTGCGAGAGTACGGCTCCCCACTCGTCGGGCGTCGGGGAGATGGTCACGCCCGGCGCGCCGTCGATCGACACGCGACACTCGCGGCCGTCTTCCCCGTACTCGATCCGCAGATCGGCGACCTTCGGAATCGAGAGATACGCGTCGCGCGCTTCCTTGTTGAAGGTTACGGTGTCGCCGCTGCTGGCGGCACCGTGCTGTTCCCTTCTTCTCCGCGTCTCTGCGTGAACTACGGCGCTGCAGCCACAGGTCCCACATGAACACCGCGATGGCCGACCAGATCAGCAGGAAGCAGGTCAGCTGGCTGGTGTTGAGCGGTTCCTTGAACAGGAACAGCCCCTGGAAGAACACCAGGGTCGGTGCGAGGAACTGGACCATGCCCAGCGTCGAATAGTCCATCCGCCGCGCGGCATAGGCGAACAGCACGAACGGCAGCGCCGAGTTGAGGATGCCGACGACGAGATACGCGCGCCAGTGCCGCCGCACGTCGGCGTCGAAGCCGGGGATGCCGAGGTCGGAACTCGCTGTGCCGTTGCCGTCGACGTCGGCGACGAGTGGTCCCCTCTGGTCGTCCCCGCCATTGCGCGGCGCCTGAACGGCGTGCAGCAGGATCCCCACGACCGCCGATCGCGAGTACTGGCGGCGGCCCATCAGATGCGGGGATCGCAGGGCGAGGACGAGCAGGGCGAAGACGGCCGTGGCCAGTGCCATGCGGACGCCGAGAAGCGTGAGTGGGGCGGCGTACGGCAGGCCGTAGCGGGCGCCGATGAAGCCGGTGCTCCACAGCAGCACGAAGAGAAGGGGGTAGAAGCGCGTCACGGGTGGGTAAGGGCCGTAGGGGGCTTGGGGGCAGGCAGCCGTAGCCTGGAA
>ERZ650311.666-NODE-666-length-20253-cov-12.912269_pt1 | contig 20253 bp, 23 predicted proteins | sample MGYA00376247_ERZ650311 | MGnify/ENA primary metagenome ERZ650311 (study PRJEB26733, sample SAMN07839324) | wastewater metagenome | biome: small river; feature: stream; material: water | place: USA: North Carolina | collected 2016-07-28 ... | reverse complement strand
GGGTCGACGGTGCCCGACCCTGGACGCGAAGAAGCCCCCGGCCGGAGCCGGGGGCCTGCCCGACCTGCTGGACCTGAGGTCCACGGCCGGGCCTATGCATCGTGTGGGAGCGACCTGAGCCCGAAGCTCTAGCCGCTCGATCGAGGGCGCCTCATCAGCGCCCCCAGACTACCCGTCGCCGGTGGGGAGCCCGGGCAGGCCCTCGCCCGGGTTCGGGAGGACGCTGAGCCGCCAGCGGGCGATGAGGAGGACGGCGTTGGCGACGGCGCCGAGGCCGGCCAGCGCGGCGACCTGGACGGCGTCGAGGCCCAGGTCGAGCACGGCGGAGCCGGTGAGAGCGCCGAGGAAGGCGGAGACGAACGTCCAGAAGAGGCGCTCAAGCAGGTCGCGGATCATGGGGGACTCCTAGGTCTCGTTGTCGGTGTTGTCGGGGTCGGTCCCGGTGAACCGGGCGAAGATCTTCCGTTGGCCCGCTTCGAGGGAACCGACCCGCCGGTTCACCTGATCGACCTGGTCGCGCAGCGAGCTCCCACCGTTCGGCATCAACTCGCGGCGCACCTCGACCAGTTGGCCTCGCAGCTCGGCGGCGTGCGGCTCGAGCGCACGGGGGACCTCGGCGGCCACCGCAGCGGGCACCTCCGAGCGGATGGTGTCGACCATCTGCTCGTGGAGCGCCGCGGCGGCGCGGCGCCAGGCGCGGCCGATCAGCCCCCCGACGATCACGACGAGGCCGATGGTCGCGGCGATGGCGCCGGAGCCGGCGCCGAGGTCGGCGAGCCACGACGGGATCGCTGCGAGCATCGGCGGTCAGTCGACCTTGTCGAGGGCGGCGCGGGTCTCGGGCTTGAGCAGGGCCCGGACCTTGGCGGGGTCGACGCCGGCGGCGCGGGCGACGGCGTCGACGAGGTCGAGGGTCATGCGCCGGTCGGCGCGCACCTCGGCCTTGACGGCGTCGAGGTCGGCGCCGGTGGCCACGTCGGCGTCGTCGAGCGAGCGCTTGACGATCACCCCGATGGAGAACAGGTCGGCGTCGTTCAGTGGCATGTCGGTTCCTCCTTGGGCGACGAGCGCCCGGAAGTGGGATGCGTCTCTGGACCAGTCGTGGCCGTCCTCCCACGGGCCGGCCGGGTCGATCTTGCGGCTCGTCCACTCGGCGTGACGGCACACCATCTCGGCGGAGAACCCGGAGTAGTCGCAGGTGGCGGCGCACAGGCGGGCGTAGGCGTCGATCTGCACGTCGGGCCACATCTCGCCGGTGCCCCGGTTGTTCGCCTCGGTGCCCCACACGGACGAGTTGCCGACGAGGCCACGCCACGACCCGGAGCCGGCGTGGTTGGCGCGGCCGGCGGCGACCATCCACACCTTGCCGTCGCGGCCGAGGGCGAAGTTGCAGAGGGGGCCGGGGAGGTCGGAGCGGCCGGCGATGAGGAGGCCGGGCGGGGTCGTCCAGGGGCTGCCGGCGTCGTGGTGGACGACGTGGCCCTTCGGGTCGAAGCTGGACGACCCGCGGGTCTGCCAGCCGGGCACGTAGCCGACGGTGAGCCCGTGGTCCTTCAGCGCCTCGACGACCCCGGTCTGGTACGGCATGTCAGTGGTGTTCGCGGATGTTCGCGACGGGGGTGGTGAACCGTTGCGCGACGGCGGCGGCGACGATGGACAGGACGGCGCCGACGGCGGCGGTCTGGTCGGCCGACAGGTGGCCGATGTCGAACGCGGTGATGATGCCGAGGATGCCGGCGATCACCGGGACCGCGGTGGCCTTGGTGATCTCGCCGCGTTCCACGGCCTCGAGGACGGCGAGGACGAGGCCGGTGATCACGGCCCGCTCGCGGGTGATGGCCTGCCAGACGCGCGCGAGGACGTCGAGGAGACGGTTCATGGTGTGGACCTCCGTGGGTCGCTGTCGCGGTCCGGGACGTACCCGGGGGTGGTCAGGTGGCGATCCAGTGGGCGTAGAACTCGGGCGAGTACGCCGACGTCGCCTGCATGTTCAGGTTCCCGCCGGACGCCTGGAGGCCCATGAGCTCGACGTAGTCGCCGGCGGCGAGCTGGTACACGGTTGAGACGGTGCACGTGTGGTCGTTGGCGCCGAGGTTGGCGGACTCCTCGCGGGCGATCACCGTGGAGCCGTTCAGGCGGATCTGGATGCCGCGCCGGCCGGTGGAGTTGGAGGCGAACTCGATCTGGCCACCGATGGCGTAGAACCCGCCGCCGCCGGAGGGCACGGTGAGCCGGCCCGTGTTCGAGCTCGTGTCGTGCATCGCTCCGACGTCGACCCGCTCGGTGTCGAAGGTCAGCGCCTGGTAGTTCCCGGTCGAGGTGTGCGAGATGTTGGCGGAGTTGCGGACCCGGCAGTGGGGCTTGTCGGTGCCGAGCCACTTGGTGTTGTCGCGGACGTAGGCGTTGAGGTCGGCGGCGGTGAGGACGTCACCGACCGACCAGGTCTTCGGGGTGGTCCAGGGCATCGAGGTCTCCTAGAAGGCGAGGCGGCCGGTGTCGAGCAGGCCGTCGGCGGTGTCGTCGAGGATCAGCCAGCCCTGGTCGACCGCGGTCGGGGAGAGCCCGAACTCGGTCTCCCACGTGTTCTTGCCGTCGGCGATCCGGTGGGTGATCGACTCGATGGTGGCGTCGAACTGGATGGCGGTGCCGGTGTTCTGGGGGAGACGGCGGACGGTGACGCGGTCGCCGATCTTGCGGGCGAGGCAGTGCCGCCAGAGGCGGCTGTCAGCCGCTGGGCGGAGCACGACCCGCTCGGGGCGGACGGCGGGGTTTCGGTAGCGCTCGATGAGCCAGTCGCCGCGGTCGCGCGCCTCGGGGGCGGTCGTGAGCGCGGTGTCGATCCGGACGGCCTGGCGGGTGTACGCGGCGATCGATGTCGTGTCGCGGGAGGTCTCGGTGCCGCCGGTCCAGGTGACCTCGGCCTCGTTGACGATCAGGGTGTCGTCGTAGGCGAGCTCGAGGGTGGTGTAGTGCTGGGGGTTGGTGGCGGTGCCGTCGTCGGTGAGAGCGGCCTGACTAGTGGTGGCGTTCCAGTCCTGGATGGGGGCGTGGCGGTCGCGGAAGGTGATCTTGCCGTTGGGGGCCTGCCAGAGGGCGCCGCCTTCGGTGGTTTCGGCCTCCTGGGCGATGGCCAGGATGTTCGAGTCGCTGTTGCCGTAGGCGCCCATGGTGGAGCGGCCGGTGTCGAGGTCGCGGTCGGCGGTGGGCCACCCAGCGAGGGTGAGGGCCCGGCCGATGCGGGCCCCGGTGGCGTCGCCGGACCAGAGGCTGGCGCCGGCCTGGTAGTGGGCGAGGACCTGGGCGGCGGAGAGGGCCGTGTTGTAGACGGCGACCTCGTCGATGACCCCGTCGAAGCGGGGGGTGAGGTAGGTGTCGGTGACGGGCGAGGAACCGATGAACGCGGCGGTCATGGTGCCGACCGTGGCGACGTCGGCGAACGACCCCGCCAGGACCCCGTCGACGTAGACCGAGCGGACGCCGGCCGTGGTGGAGGCGACGACGTGGTGCACGAGGCCGTCGTTGATGACGGTGGAGCCGCCGACGAGGCGGCCGCCGTCGTCCATGTCGAGCACTGCGGCGGCCCGGGCCCATCCGCCGGTCGTGGGCGCTCCGGTGTAGACGATGCGGGCGAGGGCTCCGATCGCTGGGGTCTGGGTGGTGCGCACCCACGCCTCGACCGTGTACGCCGTGGACCCCGAGGCGAGGAGGGTGTCGGAGATGACGACCCGGTCGTTGGCGCCGTCGAAGTCGACAGCGCCGTCACTGGTGCCGGGAACGATCGAGTCGATCGATGCGGGAAGCCCTTTGAAGCGGCCGTCGTGGCCGTACCCCGACGAGTCCGAGCACAGGTCGGTGGTGGGGGTGCCGTCGCCGAGCCGCCACCAGCCAACCGGCCCGTCGTCGCGCACGATCTCCTCGTAGGCGCCGGCGACGTCGATCTTGGAGAGGATCTTGAAGCCGTCGGTGGCGGTCATCTGGGCGGTCGCCTGGAAGCGGCCGTACTCCTGGGGCCAGGTGTCGACGAACCCGGAGAACAGGTCGTAGGTGACCGCCACCAGCGCTGCCGGTCCGCTGACCGTCCACGACCGTCCCGTCGAGTCCGTACCCGACGACGCCCCCGCGGCGAACGCGTTGCCGTCGGTGAAGTCGACGCCCGCCACGACCGTCCCGCCGATCCCGTCGAGGACCGCCGCTGCGTACACCTTCCCGGTGAGCGGCGCGATCGAGTCGGCGGTCGCGCCGAGCGTGAGGACCGCCGACCCGGAGAAGATCGACGTCGTCCCCGCGGTGGTGACGGCTGAGCCGAGCTGCGTCCACGACACCGCCGTGTGGTCGTGCGTGTCGTCGGTCGACGTGTAGAACCGCACCACCCGGTTCCCGCCCCCGTCGTTCACGTCCAACGTCGCCCGGATCCATCGGATCGACCCGTCCGAGGCGCCGACGGCCGCTGTCGACGTGGACGACAGGAGCCCGCCGATCAGGCCTGTGGCGGTCCATCCGAGCTGCAACGCCCCCGTCGAGGTGACCGCCAGCACGTAGGAGTACTGGCCGGTGATGTTCGCCTTCGCGATCACCACCGACGTCGACGCCGGCGTCCAGGCCGCTGACGCCACCCGGGCTCGCAGGTCGATGTCGCCGGTGATGTCCAACGCCGCCGCGTCAGCAGTGAACGCCCCCCCGGTCCCCGGCAGGTTCAGGTAGGTGCCCCAGTCGGCCTGCAACCGACACCGCTTCCGGGGCAGCAGCTTCCCGTAGTACGGGCCCGACGCGTGGAGGGGATCGAAGCGGCGGTCGGAGTTGTCGAGCCCGAGGGTCAGCTGGCCGGGCTGGAACGCGTCGAGCTCGTAGCTGCGACCGTGACGGCAGTGGGCGTCGAGGACCCGCGGGGTGGTGGTGCCTTCGTGGATGGTGGTCCAGGTGGGGGTGTCGAGCGGGTCGGTGTCGAACGCGACCTGGGCGCGGACGGTCGGCCAGCCCATCAGTTCGCTGTCCTGCGGATGAGCCGCTCGAGCTCGGCGGAGGTGAACCCTCGGCGGAGGGCGTCGTCGACGGCGGCGAGGAGGTCGCCTTGGGCGAGGACGGAGCCGGCCACGTTCACGTTCACCTCGAGTACGACATCGCCGCGGCCGAGGTGGTGGCCGACGGGTTCGGGGATGCCGGTGCCGTTGTAGGCCATGTTCCAGCCGGGCTGCAGGAACCCGCCCCGGTCGAACATCCCCCAGTGGATGTGGTCCCAGTGGTCGCCACGGGTGGGCTCGCCGTACATGTGCGGCCGGCCCCGGTAGATCTGACGGCCTCCGGCCGGCGAGAAGATCAGCTCCCCCGAGCCCGGGTAGTTCGACGCGAGCCAGTTGAAGATGTCCATGCGAGGCGAGATGTCGATCGCTCGGCCTCGGCCGTGCAGCGACGGGTTCCCGGTCGCGGTGATCGCCCCGGGCCGGAACCCCGAGTGCAGCACCACGTCGGGGAACTGGTGACGGACCGCGTTGAACATCTGCTGCCAGATCATCCCGTCGCCGAAGTTCCGGGGGATGGCCCGCTTGTCGGCCTCGTTCGAGGCGCCCGCGACCCACCACAACAGCGCGTCGATCGGCCGGTTGACCATCCCGGCGAAGATCCGGCCGGGGGTCCCGAACCGCTCCCCGGCGGTGCCGATCGCCCCACGGATCGGGTCGAGGAGCCGGGCGAGACCGCCAGCAGCGAGCTCGCGGAGCCGGTCAGCGATCGAGTTGACCGCGTCCGACGCGAACCCCGCTACCGCCGAGACCGGGTTGGGGAACCCACCGACGGGCAGGCCCAGGGCCCGCAGCTCGGTGTCGGACCGGATGCCGTAACGCTCCGCGAGCACGTCGGCCGCGGGGCGCCCCGCGACCATCCCGCGGCGGTCGACAACCGTCTCGCCTCGCTGGAGCACGGCGGCCACCTCGTCGCCGCGCAGCGGGCCGCGATGCACCCGGCCGCCGCGCTCGCCGACGATCCCACCCTCGTGGAGCTGCAACCCCAGCCGGCGGCCGCCGCCGCTGTCGCCGCCGCCGGTGCTGATGGTGGGAAGGTTCCCGGGGATGATCCCTCCCAGGTTCACCACGTCGGCGACCGTCCGCATGACCCCCAGGAACCGGTTGATGACGTTGTCGATCACCCAGTTGACCGGCCCCGCCATGGCCGACTTGAGGCCACCCCAGATGGACCCGATGGCATCGACCCCGACCTGGATGGCGGACTTGACCGCGTCGATCGCGCCACGGGCGGCGCCCTTGATGCCGTCCCAGATGCGGACGAAAACCCCCCGGATGCCACGCCAGGCGTAGCCCCACGCCGCGGAGATGACGGCCATGCCGGCGCCGATGATCCCCGACACGGTGTTGAGCGCCAGGCGCAGGATCCCCTTGATCGCCTCCCAGATCCCGTGAAAGATCGCCTTCACACCGTCCCACGCGGCACCCCAGTCACCGCGGAACACGGCAGCGAACACCTGGAACACCCCGCGGATCGCCTCGAAGGCCCCGCCGACGATCTGCACGATCGCGGAGAACGCGGTCTGGACCTTGGCCAGCCACTGCTCACCGAACCGGTCCCACAGGTTCTGGATCACCCCGAACGCGGTCGACACGACGAGCGAGATGTTGTCGAACACCTGCACGAACAGGTCCTTCAACTGGTTCAGCGCGCCCATGATCGCCGGGCCGTTCTCTCCCCACCATGCCGACACGGCCGACACAGCGTTGAGGAACGCTTCGCGGACACCGGGCCACGCTGCCTTGAAGTTCTCGATCGCCCCGCCGATCGCGTCGAACACCTGCACGAACACGTCGCGAATGGTCGGCCAGACATGCTCGAAGACCTCCTGCGCCTTGGCGAGCGCCGGCGGCAGGTTCTTCTGGAACCACACGGTGAGCTGCTCGATCTTCGGACCGAGCGCATCCAGGCCCTGCCCCATCGCGTCGAACACCCGCATAGCGACCGGCTCCAACGCGAGGAGCACCCGGTTCTTGATGCGGGTCCACTTCTCACCGAAGTCCTCGGTGTCGGCCGCCGCCTGGTTGATCGTGTCGGACCCGTTCGAGATCGTGTCGACCAGCGCCGCCATGTCGAAGCGGCCCTCGGCCATCGCGGTGAACATGTCCGCGCCGGCCCGGGCGCCGAACGTCTCCATCGCGTCGGTCATCGTCAGGCTGCCGTCGGCGACGCCGGCAGCGAACTCCTGGAACGCCTGAGCGGGATCGCGTCCAGCGGCGGCGAAGTTCTTCAGGCCCTGGCGGAGGCCCGGCATGATCGTCTGGATGTTGACGCCCTGCTGTTCGAACGCGCCGAACATCGCGACCGACTCCTCGAGGGAGAACCCCAGGTTCCGGAGCGGGGCGCCGAACTGGACGACCTGGGCGGCGAGGGTGTCGACCCCCGCCCCTGTGGCCTGCGACCCACGGAAGATCTGGTCCATCACCGCCGGCATGTCCCGCGCTTGGACACCCCAGTCGCCCATGACCCTGGTCAGCGACTCGATGTTGCCGGTCAGGTCCGTCTCGGTGATCCGCGACAGGTTCAGGAACTGCGCCGACATGGTCTCGAGCGGGGCGCCGGTGAGGCCCAGGCGGGTGTTGATGTCCGCGATCGCGGTGCCGATGTCCCCGAACGACGCAGGCACGTCACGGGCCACGTTGCGGAAGCTGTCCTTCAGCCCCTCGAGCGCTTCGCCGGTCGCGCCGGTCCCGACCCGGATCTTGTCGTACGCCTGGTCGAAGGAGTCACCGATGGCGAACAGCGCCGCGCCGGCGCCCACGGCGGCCGCTCCCACGACGGCGAACCCGGCGACCGCGGCGGTCCCGACCGCGGCGAACGACCCGCCGAGCTTCCCGGCGCGCCGGTCCACCACCGACATCGCACCGAGCGCCCCCTTCGGGTCGCCGGCGATCACCACCTCAAGACGTCGAGACCGGGCCACCGATCACCTCCTCTGGCGCTGCTGCTTGCGGGCGTCGTCCCTCAACTGCCGAAGGGCGTCGCGGTAGGCGGCAAGCTCGGCGATGGAGAGGCGGGGAGGTCCACCGACGTGCCAGGGGTGGAGTCCGTAGAGGCGGGAGAGCTCGGGCCAGTCGCCTCCGACTTCCCGCCGGAGCCTTCCGGGGACGAGCCCTCCGAGTCAGCCAGGAGCTCCTCGAGCACGAACAGGGTCTGGTCGTCGCCGTCGGTCGCGACCGCGGCCTGCAACTCGATCGGCTTGGGGAACGCCTTCACGCACGCAGCGACCGTCACCCGCTGCTCGCCGGCGTGGCGGCGGGCCAGCCACCACATCACCGCCATGCGCGCCTGGTTCAGCTCGCCGGCCATGAAGTCCTGGAGGTTGCGGCCGGTCTCCATCTCGAACGCGTACTCGTCCTCGGCGTCGATCGACGTGCCGAGCACCTCGTAGCGTTGACCGCGGACGGTGATCGCGAAGCCGATCACGTCTTCGGGCGTGGGTGTGTCCATGGGTTGCTCCTCGGGCAGGGGGATGGGCGCCGGGATTCGACCCTGAGGCGCCGTGTGCGGCGTCGGGTCGGTCCGGTGCGGACATGTGTCGCTGGTGGGCAGATTCCGCGCCAGGCCCCCGGTGCGGAGGGCCTGGCGCGCGCCCCTGCCCGGGGCGTCCTCGGGGTCAGCGGCCGATGACCGTCCGACCGAGCGAAGCGAGGTCGTCAGGGAACGCCCCCGCGACCGCGTCCTCGAAGGCGTCGAGGTAGAACTCCTCGATCTCGGGGATCGAATCCGCGATGGCGGGGTTGATCGCCGCGGGCCCACCGGCACCGCCGGGTTCCCACGTGTTACCGACCCACGGGTCGAACTGCTGGTAGGCCTTGGCCCCGTAGAACGCCCCGTCGGCGAACTTGAACCGGGTGCCCTTGTTGACCGCGATCTTCGCAGCGCGCTGCTCCGCCGCCCCGACGATGGCGGCGGACGCCTTGGCCTGCACCGGGGTCCCGGACCGGGCCCGGGACTGGGCGCGAGAAGCTACCTTCGACGCGATCTCCTTGTTCGCCACCCGCATCGTGCGGGCAAGCTTCGGGTCCGCTGATCGCAGGCCGGCCTGGAACTCCCGGAGCCCACGGACGTGGACCGCGCCAGCCCCGGCCCGGGCCATCAGACCGGGGTGGTGTCGCCGTTGATCAGCACCGCGGTGATCGCGGAGGCGTCCGTCGAGGAGCCGATGCACTTGAACGGCGTCGAGAGCTGCACGATGCCCTTCCCGTCGACCTGGGGGGTGGCCCCGTCGAACCGGACGTTCGTCGTGATCGTCAACGACGCACCGGCGCCGGCGGAGATGGTGGCCACCAAGGCGACCTCGTTGGCGTTGCGGAACCGGTTCATGTGCGTCAGCGACTCGAACTCGAGATCGACGACACCGGTGTACTCCCGCAGCTCAGCCTCGAGCGGCTGCGCGATCAACGCGGAGCCGATGAACCGGCGGTCGGTGTCGAGCCCGTTCGACCCGCCGATCGTCAGCTTCTTCACGTTCGCGGCCGATCCGGCAACCGTCGCGGAGGCGTGCTTGAACGTGAACGGGGTCGCGGACCCGGACCCGAACGACGCCGACGCCAACGACTCCGACGTCACGAGCGACTGCGCGACCATCGACGTGGACAGCATCACGAGCCCGCCGGCGTCGATCGACAGCTCCCAGTCGGTGATCTTCCCGCCGGCGAACGAGAACGGCTGCACGGTGCCGGCGACGTCGGGGATGCCGACCTGCAGCGACAGGCTGTCGTCGTCGAGGTCGCCGGGGGTGAGCGTGTGGGTGTACGGCCCGGAGCCCGACGTCGACACCGCACCGAAGCACGCCTTCAGCAGTGCGCCCATGCCCTGCTGGTAGAGCTCGGTCTGGATGTCCCCGGCGACCGAGACGTTCCCGGCGGCCCACTGCGCCGACGCGAGGACGCGACGGCCGGCGATGATCCCCTCGGACTCGAGGCGTTCGATCTCCTCGGACAACGACTCGGAGATCAGCGGGTAGAACCGGGTCGGGGCGACGAACGTCCCGTAGGTGGTCTCGGCCTTCACGGCCAGCTGGGCGGCGAGCCCGGACTTGAGTCCCATCGGTCAGTCCTCCTTGGCGGCCTTGACCGCGGTCTTGGCCGACGTGACGCCGGTCCAGTGGTCTTGTTCGGTGAGGGTCTTGGCGAGGGCGTCGTCGACCTCGATCACGCCCTGGTCGTCGGTGACGAAGGCGCCGTCGGCGGTGCCGATGGTGATGGGGGGCGCGTCGGGGCCGGTGTAGCGGACGGTCTTCACTGTGGGTCTCCTCAGGTGGGGGTGAGGCGGGCGGTGAACTCGACGGTGACCTCGAACCGGGCGCCGTGGCCTTGGCCGTTGCCGAGGAACCCTCGGCGGAGTCGCCACCCGGTGATGACGGCCTCGAAGCGGGCCGGGTCGGTGACGCCGAGGTCGACGTTGTTGGCGAGGATGTCCTGCACCCGGGCGAGCAGTTGCACGGCGCGGGTGTCGGCGGCGAGCTGGGTGCCGGACGTGGTGGGCTTGAGGACCTGGACGATGAGCTGCTGGGCGATCGTCTCGTCGCGATGCAGGTGCCCGGCGGTGAGGACGGGGATGTCTTCGGTCTCGTCGGCGTCGCCGAGCCAGATCGCCTCGTAGTCCCCGTCGTCGGCCTGCAGGTCGGTGGGGAGGACGGGGGCGTCGTAGGAGATGCGGACGCCGGCAGCGGTGAGGGTGGCGTCGGCTTGGAGGGCGGTGATGAGCGCCGAGCAGGCGGTGACGACCGAGGTGCCGGTCACGCGACCACCGGGCCCGCCAGCCACTCCTCGGCGAGCATGTCCCGCACGTAGTTCGGGATCCCGAACCGCGGGAAGTTCTGGGCGGGGACGTCGAACTCGCCCATCGACTGCACAGCGGCCTCCTGCGGCCGCCACGCGTTCTGCAGCATCACCGCGGCCGCCTCCTTGAACAGCGCCCCGACCGAGTCGGTGTCGGCGTAGCGGCCGGCCTCGTAGGTGACCCGGACCGCTTCGGGCCCGACGGGGAAGGCCAGGGTGCCGCCGGCGGCCCGGCGGGTGAGGCGGCCGCTGTAGATCGAGGTGGGGGTGCCGCCGCGCTCGGCGACGTACCCGTAGGCGGGCTGGGTGTCGTAGTCCTCGGGGTCGAGGATCTGGGCGACGGTGCCGGAGTACTCGGTGACGCTGGTCCACGAGTAGACGGGCCAGCGAGCGACCCACGCGTCGACCGTCCCGCCGACCAGGACCTCGCCGGCGACGGTCCGCTTCACGATCGGCCCGCACGCATCGTCGAGCCGCTCGGACACGGCGGTGATCTTCCGGCCGAGGATCGTGTCCTTCGACGTGTCCGTCGGGCCGATGCCTAGCTCCTCCTTGGCCTCGGCGAAGGTGAGGAGGTCGATGTCGGCCACGATCAGGTGGCCTCGTAGTGGAGCGTGAAGTTGACGATGTCGCCCTCGACCAGGTCGAACGGGACCGAGTCGTGGCAGATCATCTCGTGCCCGCCGAACGCGAAGTCGGTCGGCACGAGCCCGCCGGCCACGATGTCGTACTCGCGGAAGATGAACACGCCCTGCCCGAGCGCCCCGTTGTCGGCGTACACGCCGCAGGCGGTCCGCTGCTTGCTGGCGGTGTGCAGGATGTGGAGGTCGCCGATGCGCAGGCCGGCCTCGTTCGAGGTGCCGTGGGTGACACCGCGGGGGACGACGGGCAGACCGGCGATGGTCCAGAACCCGCCCGCAGCGGTGGGGCTCGCCCCGATCTGGATGCGGCCCCAGGCGTCGCACCACTGGCCCGCCCGGGCGAACAGCGAGTCCCGCTTCACGCCGGTGCCGAGGCCCATCGGCGAAGCGGCGCCGCCCCCGACCAGGGTGGCGTCGAGCGCGCCGAACGACGGGATGGACCCGCCGGCGGCCTGCCATGTGACGGAGCGGGGCTGGGACAGGACTATCGGCATGGTCAGCCGACCCCGAAGCGCAGCACCCGGACCTCGACGGTGCCGGACGCGACGATCCCGTAGACCCGTTCGCCGCCTGCGAGCGACTGCGGCGGGTACCACGAGGCGCCGGCCGCGACCGGGAACCCGTTCGAGGTGGTCACGTCGGAGCCGCCGATGTAGACGGTCGCCGCGCCGACGTTGGCGACCTCGATCGACGAGAAGTCATCGTCGACGGCGGCCAGCGCCGTGGCGGTGGTGGCCACGGTGACCGCGGCGGACCCGACCGACATCAGCTGGCCTTCGACCGGGGCCGCCGCTTGGCCGTCGCCTTCTCGGCGTCGTCGTCGGCCTTGGCGGTCTCGGTCTTCTGCTGCTTGTTGCGCGCCGCGGCGCGCTCGGCGAAGGTCGAGTTCGCCGGGGGCTGGTCGGCGGGGCGGCCGGTGACGGCGACCTGGGCGTCCCAGACCGACGGGTCGACGGTGGTGGTGGCCTTGTCCGTCGGCGCGGCGACGTCGGGGGTGGGGGTGTCGCTCATGGCGGGGCTCCTGTCAGTCGGCGGGCGGGGTGTAGCGGCCCTGGGAGTCGGGGGTCATGGTCAGCCTCCTCGGCTGGGTGGAGATCGGGTGGGGGAGCGGCGAGCGGGGGCAGGGCCGAAACCCTGCCCCCGCTCGAGGTCACACGGCGGTGACGGTGCAGAAGGCGTCGGGGTCGAGGACGCCGAAGCCGAGGCGCTCCTCGGCGAGGATCGCCAGGAGGTTCCGCCCGAACCAGTCCTTGTGGCTGTCCGTCACGTAGATGGCGGACTGCTGGCGGTCGGCCACGACGGCCTGGCGGAACTCGCCGACGAGGACCGTGTTCTCGGTCATCGCCTCGGTGACCACGACACGCAGGCCCCACAGGTTGCGCTGCGCGGCGGCGTCCGCGGACGGGTCGCCGATCAGGTAGCGGCCGGTGGAGTCCTTGGCGAGCAGGAACCCGGTGGAGAACCAGTCGTTCGGGTGGATCACCATGGCGTCGGGGCGGCGCCGGTCGTTGCGGATCGTCCGGATGGCGTCGACGATGGCGTCGATGTCGGTGCCGGCCGAGCCGACCGTCGAGATCCCGACGGTGTTGAGGATGCCCCGCAGGTTCGGGCTCGAGCCGTCACCGTTGAGGATCTGGTCCTCGCGCTCCTCGCGGAGGCCGTAGAGGAGGAACTGGTCGACCATGGCCCGCAGCTGCGGGGCGTCGGCGGCCGCCCGGCGGGTGATCGGCAGGAGGTGCGCGATCGTCTCGACGGGGCTGGACACGACCGCGAGGGTCATGGCCGACTCGGGCTTCGCGCCGGACGCCGGGTCGCCGTAGCTGGCGGGGTCGGCCGCGCTGGTGGCCTCGGCGACGCCGGCGGCGTTGTTGGTCTTGGCGGTGATCTGGACGTACTCGAACGTGTCCGAGCTGGTCGGCACGTGGGTGCAGAGGTCGTCGACGAACAGCTCCCGCTCGCCGATCAGGTCGGTGATGATCGGGAGCCGGTCGTTCACCACCAGGGCGCCGCCGGACGTCGACGAGGCGCCGGTGATCAGGGTCTTGGACGAGAGGCCGCGCATGCCGAAGCCCTGGACCTGGAACTCGGCGGACTTGAGGCCCCGCACGTTGCGGATCGCGCCGTCCGAGCCCTTGAACTGGGCGACGAACTCCTCGAAGGCCGGGCTCTTGGTGAACGCCTCGCCGAGGGTCATGCCGTTCTTCGGGCGGATCAGGCCGTTGTCGCCGACGTCGAACGGAACGCCGTCGCCGGGCGCGGCCTGCGGGGCGGGAGCGCCGGCGAGGTCGCCGAGGAACGCCTTGGCCATGTCGATGGTGCCGTCGGCCTGGGCCCGGGCGAGGATCTCGTCCTTGAGGCCCTTGATCTCGGCGCCGCGCCGGTTCAGCTCCTCGAGCTCCTCGGCGGTGGGGGCGCCGTCGTCGGCGTACTTGGTGTCGAGCTCGTCGGCCAGGTGCTTCATCTCGCCGACGAGGCGCTCCATGCGCTCGCGGCGGGTCTCGGTGAGGGGGCCGTCGCCGCCGGACACGAGGGGGAGGCGCTTGCCGTCGGGGAACACCCAGGTGCGGCCGACGAGACGGGGCTCGTCGGGCTCGAGGGCGTGGAAGGTGAACAGCGCCGCGAAGAAGCGGAGCAGGGTGCGGATGATCATGGTGGACGTCCCTCCTGGGGCGCGTGAGGGCACCCGTGCAGCGGGGCCTCGTTGAGGTGGTGCTGGACGGGTGCTGCGGTGGGTGGTGCGGGGTGGCGCTAGAGGTGCGCCAGGGCGGCCAGGGCGGCGTCCGCCTCGGCCTTGGCCACGGCGGTGGCGGCGACGGCGCGACCGGCGGCCTTGGGGGCGGCGGGTCGTGCGGTGGCGTCCACGGTGGTGGCGTTCTGTGCCGGGACGACGACCTCGGCGAGGTCGACCTCCTCGGGGGTGTCGAAGGTGAAGGTGCCGTCGTCGGTGGTGCTGTAGGTGACCTGGTAGGTGGCGGCCTCGTAGCTGCCGTCGGCGGCCTCGGTCTCGACCTCGTAGACGACGCGGCCGGCGTCGGGGAAGGTGCCGCGGAGCCACAGCCACCGGACGCCGGGGTGCAGGTCGCGCAGCGCCTCGCGGAGCGTGTCCTGGTACTGCTCGACGGACCCGTCGAGGGTCTTGGTGACGGCCTCGAGGGTCACGGCCTTGGCGACGGCGGCGCACTCGGCGCCGTTCTCGACGGCGAGGTCGTGGATTGACTGCAGCCGCTCAGCGTCCTTGGACGAGTTGCGGGCCCCGGCCTTGGCGCTGGTGACCAGGGCGTCGGCGTTCGCCGGCACCGACACGAACGACGCTTCGAGCAGCTCGGCCGAGGTGCAGTGCGGCACCCCGTCCTTCTCGACGATGGTGGCGTTGATCGCGCCGATCGACATGGTGGTGACCATGCCCTCGGCGACGAGGGTGCGGATCTCCTGGGCCTTCGGGGTGGATGCGTACCGGCCCCGGACCTTGAGCACGCCGTCCTCGGCGAACGGGACGGCGCGGGCGACGACTGCGCCGACGTCCATGAAGCGGTGGTCGACGTGGATGGGGATGTCGGCGGGGAGCGGGTCCCACCAGCCTTCGTCCCAGATCTCGCCGTCGCGGTCGAGGGTCGGGGTCGAGATGACCGCCTCGAACTCGCCGGAGCCGCTGTCGCCGACCGCCTTGGTGTTCGTGACGGTGGCCACGAGCGCCTTGGTGCGCTCGAGGGTGCTGGCCGACTTCGTCCGGGGGACGATCACGGCGTCCTTGCCGGTGCGGGCCAGGAACTCTCGCCCAAACGCCGTCCAGTCGATCGGCCGGGCCGGGGTGCTGTTGTGGTCCATCAGGTCACCTCCAGCGCCTTGAGGCGCTCGCGGAACTCGGGGAGCGATGCGTCGTCGACGACGGCCTGGTCGAGGGCGGCGAGCACCGTGGGGGTCTCGCCGTTGAGGCCGGCCACGAGGGCCGAGGCGTCGACGTCGCCGATGGTCTTGTGGCGGCCGAGGCGGCCCATCAGCGTGCGGACCGTGTCGGGGGGCAGCGATGCGGTGGACGGCGCTGAGCGGACCATGGCCGGGCCCTGGTCGATCTCGTCGAGCGGGATCGACGAGGCGTTGATGATGATCCGGTCGGTGCCGTCGATGAACGGGAGGTTCTCCCGCTGGCGCTTCTCGGCGACGGTCATGTAGTCGGCCTGGCGGTAGGCGACGGCGCGCTGCTCGAAGTCGCCGCGAAGGACCTCGTCGAGGAGGAACTCGGCGTAGACGTTGTCGCCGAAGTCGGGCTCGTCGTTGCCCGGCCGGACGCTGGCGCGCAGCTCGGTCTCGAGGAACCCCTCGAACAGCTTCAGGCGGGGCGCCTGGGTGTCGCGGTAGATGCTGCGGAACTGGGCGGTGATGTTCGAGAACGTCGCATGGTCGAGCAGCTGCACGGCCGGCGGAGGCAGGTCGTAGGTGGCCACGACCTCCTCGCGGTTCAGCTTCCGAGACCCGATGTACTGGGCCTCCTCCGCCGACAGGGTCATCTGCTCGGGCTTCATGCCCTCCTCGAGCACCACGGTGGTCCCGAAGTTGTCGGCGCCGGCGGCGATCTTCTCCCACTGGACCTTGAGCCGGTCCGCGGCGGGCTGCGAGAGGTTGCCCTGGTGCACGAGCGCGGTGCCCGGCCGGGCGCCCTTCGACCAGAACGACGACTGGGCCCGCTGGGCGGCGTCCTCGAACTCGAGGGTGCGGCGGAGCGACTCGAGCTTCGACAGGCCCCGCGACATGTTGTCGGGGTTGTAGTTGCGGGGGTGGACGAGGTCGGAGCCGCGGATCCCGTCGACCCGGATGCGGCCGTTCTGGAACGTCCAGACCTGCTCGCCGTCGGCGTCGATCTCCTCGAGGTGCATCCCGGTGGGGTGCAGCGGGAGGAGCTGGATCGGGCGGCCGCCGGCGTCGCGGACCTTGGCGAGGAACGCCTCGCCGAAGATGTCGTAGGTCGACGAGACCCACAGCCAGAACCACACGAACGGGTGCCGCCGGTTGGGGACGCGGAGCAGCTGGGCGTATGGGTGGTCGCGGCGGGCCTCGGGGCGGTCCTGGTCGTTGCGCTCGTAGGTCTTGAGCGGGAGCCGGGCGGTCATCCAGGCGAGCTTCTCGACGGTGACCCGCACCCACACCTGGCGGCGGTACATCTCCGAGTAGGAGGCGAACTGGTTGCCGGTCAGGCCGATGCGGTCGAACCCGGGGAAGTTGGAGGTGTCGCCGGACCACAGCGTGGTGGTCTTGACGAGGGCGCCGTCCGACAGGATCACGAGGGTCCTCCCTTCACGGCATCTGCACGTAGGCGACGTCCTCGAGGAGCAGGAGGACCTCGCCGTCGACCGGGACGGGGGTGCCCCGGTTCGCCACGCCGACCTGGGAGGCGTTGCGCAGCACGACCGACTGGCTGTCGGCATCGAAGAGGACCCCGTCGAAGGCGTCGCCGGTCTTGAGGGTGACGAGGGCCCGGCGGCGGAGCCGGGTGCGCAGCACACGGTGGCGGTTGGTCACAGAGTCACCAGTCCTCGCTCCTCGTAGACGCTCGGGCCGTCCTCGTCCGACGCTGGGGGTGAGGCGAGCAGCCAGAGGAGCATCACGAGCGCCACGCAGGCGTCGATCCGGCCCCTCGACTTGCCCTTCGACAGGGTGAAGCCACGCTCGCCCTCGCGGCGTGCCGCGGAGTTCACGTGGGCCGACAGCGTCGGGTCGCCGTCATGGACGACCAGGTGGTTCACGATCATGTCCAGCGCGTGCCCACACGCCGGCGCCATCCGCTCCGGGGACTGCGGGAACTCCACCATCAAGAAGCCCTGGTCCTCGGCCATCCGGGCCGGCAGCTCGAAGAAGCGGGGGTCGTAGGCGATCCAGGCGATGCGGAACTCGGCGGCGAGCTCCTCGGTGATGAACCGCCACACCTCGAGGTGGTCGATCTTCCCTGCCTTCGCCTCGAACACCCGGGCCCGCACCACCACCCGGCCGTCCGGGCGGAGCATCCCCCAGTCGACCGCGACCGAGTCGTGCCGCAGCGCCATGTCCACCGTGACGCCGACCTCGGCGCCGGCGGGGATCTTCGTCCTCGGCTTCGCCCCCTCGGCCCACACACCGGGGTGCTCCTCGAGCCAGGAGTCCTCCTGGGCGTCGGTCGGCCGGTTCCAGAAGTAGCGGATCGCCTCGTGCTTCGGGACCTTCGGATCGAAGAACCGGGCCACCCGGTCCTCCACCGACCAGAACACGTCCGCCGCCGAGCTCGCCGCCCTGATGCCCTTCTCGACGTCGCGGCGGCTCGCCGGGTTCAGCCCGTCGGGCGCCTGGTTCACGATCGCCAGCGTCTTCGGGTGCCGCTCCGGGTGAGCGATCGCGTCGAGCGCCTGCGTGTACATCTTCCACCACAGCGGGTCGTCGTCCCGCGGCGGCGTCGAGAACGTCCCCCGACCGACCGTCGACAGGTTGATCACCCGGCAGTTCCGCCGCTTCGTGATCGAGTTCGCCACCACCGTGTGCTGCCGGGCCTTCTCGCCCTTCCACTCGTGGATCTCGTCGGCGATGAACAGGGTCGGCTTCCCGCCGTCCTTCGTGCCGGCCACCGCCGCGCCCCGCCACAGCCGGCCCGGGCGGCCATCAGCGAACAGGATCTCCCGGTCGTACACGTGGAACAGACCGGCCAAGGGTGCCTCGTCGACCTCGGCGCCGGCGGTGCCGCCCGACATCACCTGGGCGCAGGCGAACAGCTCGGCGGTCTGCTCGAAGCTCGCCGCGGCCATCACCACGTTCGGCGACCGGCGGGCGATCACCGGCGGCCCACAGAACTCGAGCTCCCCAAGCACCGAGCACCACTGCGTCTTCCCCTCACCCTTCGGCTCGAAGATGATCGCCTCGTTGTACCGCCACATCGGCGGCGACGGGTTCAGGTGGATGGACGGGATCTCACCGGCGCGGACCGCCCGCACCCACTCGGTGGAGTCCTCGTCGAGGGTGGCCGGGTCGTACTCGAACCACCGCCACACGAACAGGCGCTGGTTGGCGGTCGGGACGAACGGCTGGCCGAAGAAGTCGCCCTCGCCGTAGATGGCGTTCTGGCGGACCCACCGCTCGGCGACGTCACCGAGCGACGGCCACACCTCAGGCTCCGGTGACCTCGATCGCCGAGAGCCTCGGGTCGTCCGGCGGGTCGGCCGCGACGTCGTTGCGGTTGCCGCCACCGAGCCTCCGGTTCACGTCGTCGAGCGAGCGAGCCGCGTCACCGAACTTGATGCCCAGATCCAGCCGGCGCTTCGGGCCCCGCCCCAACACCGCCTCGTCCCGGCGGGCCTCGTCGCGCAGCCCCTGCGCGTGCTTCAACAGCGGGTTGATCACCATCTGCCCGGTCGACCCCTCGACCATCGGCTCCAGACGACCCGCGGCCTCGAACCGGGCCGCCTGGTCGAGGAGATCGAAGAGGCGGCGGACAATCGGGGTCTCCGACTCCGGTTCGATGAGGCGGGCAACCTCGGAGCCCCACCAGGCCCGCCACTCTGCGACGGTCGCCTCGGACCAGCCCTCGTCAGGGTCCGGGACAGCAAGCTCGGCGTCGAGCGGGGTGACGAGCTCGAGCGACGGCGGATCCGCTCCCTGGCGGCGGTCGTCGGCAACACGAGGTCGGCCCACGTCGTCACCCCCGGTCCCTCTTCGCTGAGTTGCACGATCGGTGGGCGGCCTGGACGTTCTTCGGTGACGACGACCCACCGCGGCTGACCGGGAGACGATGGTCGAGGGTCAGCGGATCGGTGGGCGTCGGGGGACGGCCGCAGATGGCGCACACCTTGGCGGCCGAGCGGACCTCGGTGGACAGCTTCCGGTCGGCGTCTCGTCGGGCCTGACGGCGGGCCTTGCATCGCTGACAAAGCGAACCTGCGCGGGACCAACCGAGGCACCCCGGGCGACCCCAATCGAGGCAGCGCCGAAGCGGCATCAGGCGATGAGGCGAAGTTGGACGATCCCAGCCGCTCCGCGACGGGAGTTGCAGAGGCGGTGGGCGATGGCCACGTTGGCCCGGGTGTGCTCGCCCCCGCGGCTGAGCGGAACGAGGTGATCGATCGTCGGGTCGTCGTCCTCGTTGGTCCATGAGCCCTTGTCGGGGATCCGGCTGTGACAGATGTGGCAGACCCAGCGGTCGCGGGCGGCGATCTCTCGGACGGTGAAGTGCTCACCGACTCGCTCGGCCGCACGCTCGAGGTGGCGGCGAGTTCGGTGGTGGGCTCGCTGGCAACACGCCTTCGAGCAGAACTTCCGGATCGAGCTGTACCGGTTCGTGGTGAAGGTGGAACCGCACTCGACACACCTGTGCGTGACTGTCGGATTGGTGACCGCCACCGAAACGAAGACATCGCGCGCTCGCCGGCGCTTGTACTCCAGCCTCTCCTCACGGTTGGGACGTGTCAGATCGAGGGCGCGGCGGCGAGCCGTGGTGCAGTCTTGGCTACAACAGATCCGCTTCCGTCGCTTCACGTACCAACGTGAGCACCAGGCGCACTCGGCCCAGTTGAGCGGGGTGCTGACACCTTCGCGCGCGGGCTGGCCTCGCTTCCGGCGCTTCACTGACTGCTTGCATCGATCGGAGCAGTACCGCTTGCCCATCCTCGCCAGCTCCGCTGCGAAGCGTTGCGGACAGACTACACAGCGAACGGTTGTAGGATCGGCCACGTCAGCACCTCCCAAGGGTGTTGGCCAGGGCCGGGGCCGCTCCAACGGCGCCCGGTCCACCAAATTCTAGCTTCCCCGAAAAACGCCGCCGAGTTTCCTCGGCGATGGCGAAGAGGAGATCGGAAGAG
>ERZ650311.665-NODE-665-length-20261-cov-15.777442_pt1 | contig 20261 bp, 19 predicted proteins | sample MGYA00376247_ERZ650311 | MGnify/ENA primary metagenome ERZ650311 (study PRJEB26733, sample SAMN07839324) | wastewater metagenome | biome: small river; feature: stream; material: water | place: USA: North Carolina | collected 2016-07-28 ... | reverse complement strand
GCCTTAACAAACGGGTACTGATTTAAGCGTCCGACTAGGCATAAGGGTACTAGAGCAAGCGCCTAATTCATATTCCCCAATATTCGCAGGGAAGTCACATTCTTATAAAACCACGCTCAATACGGACGAGTAATACACTCAAACCATGAGCAACAACGACTTCAACCCAGCAAATAGCCCAATAATCCAGATCGAACGCCGTAAAGCGGTCGCCATCATCGCAGCCGCTGCGATTCTGGCATCGGCACTTGGAATCGGATTGGCAAAGGTTGGATCAGGTTTTGCTTCGCGCACATCAAATGGAATCACTGTCACTGGTTCTGCAAAGACATCAGCAACTGCCGATAACGCAGTCTGGACTCTCAATGTTTCGCTGACACGACCAACGGTTGCAGCGGCTGTCACAAAGGTCGGAACAGATGTGATTGCAGTCAGCAAGTATTTAACTGACGGCGGAGTCGCCGCTTCCGATATCACTCTGGGATCAGTTTCAACATATGCCAATGAAGAGTGGCAGAACGGAAATAGCACCGGTCGCATCCTTAACTACCGTGCAAATCGCGATGTTGTTGTACGTTCTAAAGATGTTCAGTTGATTGCAAAGTTATCTCAAGGAATTGGTTCGCTCTTGCAGACTGGTGTCAGCGTTAATAACTATGGACCTCAGTACTACATCTCGACTCTTCCATCTCTTCGCCCACAGTTGCTTGAAGAAGCGATGAAAGATGCAAAGGTTCGCGCAGAGGCAATCACCAAGGCAGTCGGCGGCAAAGTGGGATCAGTTCAATCTGTCCGCGCTGGTGTCTTCCAGGTGACAACACCTGATTCAACAATGACTGCAGATGGCGGCGCATACGACACCACCAGCATTGAGAAGACAGTCACCTCCACCGTGTCTGTCACATTTACCGTGAAGTAGCCGACTGCTTCCATTAACCTCCTCCCATAATCTTTATTGGAGGAGAGCCATGAAGAAGTTAGCTATTTCCGTTATTGCAATTTCCCTTATCACTATCGCACCTGCATCTGCTGCTTCAGTCGCCGCCGGTCAGAAGTGCACGAAAGTTAATCAAGCAACCACAGTTAAGGGTGTAAAGCTTGTATGTACCAAGAGCGGCGGCAAATTGTCGTGGACGGCTCAACCTGCGGCATCAAAGCCTGCGCCCCAGACTTCACCGACTGCGGATGCAACTTTGACCGGGCTATGGGCAAAGTACAACTGGAAGTACAAGAGCAAGAACGACATCATCAAGTCCTCAACAAATGAATTTACTTCTTATATTGCAACTAAACGTTCTCCTAACCAAGAAGTGAAAGTACTTGCACAAGAAGGTGCAGATGCAACTCTGGTGAAATGGGTTAAAGATGGCGCCACTCTGGTAGCGACCACTTTCGCATATCCAGCGATGAAAGGCCCTTTTTATGATGTCATCGCGGTGGACTCTGATTGGTTAAAGAAGACCTACCTCTCAGTTGGTGTAAGTCAAGATGAGGTCAATGGAAAAGTAGGTGCCTTTGATGCAGGCGCTCCAGCTTTCGGTGGAACAACCAATAACACCTGGAACTGGACCTCAATCAAGAACAACAACTTGATGAAGAACGATAAGGCCGGAATGGCGCAAACTTCTGGCCACGAGTTCTTCCATGCCATTCAAGAAAACTTCGCAGGGAAAAATCCTGGTGGCGATGGCGCCCAGATCCCCAACTGGGTTTGGGAAGGTCCGGCAACGTTTATCGGCCTGCAAACCGCTGCGAAGATCGGTGCTATCGATTATGTCTCTGAAGGTCGCGCCGCCTTTATTCAGCGCTATAACAACGGTGACTCAATTAATCGAAAGTCAAACCTAATTGAAATCAAAGCCAATGATGGAAAAGTTGATCCATATGCACTTGGCTTTGCAGCATCAGAACTGCTTGTGGCAAATGTAGGAATTGATAAATTCGTCAACATCTACGCTGAGCTCGGCAAAGGCAAGAATTTTGCTGACGCCTTCAAGAGCGCAACAGGAGTTGAACTTGCCGATTTCTACACAATGTTTGAAGAAGTTCGAGCTGACTTAGGCTTCGCTAAATCTTAAAGCGGAATATTTGTATGGGTTCCGCGGCGATGCGGAGCCGATGCAAGAGCTTGAGCTAAAGCTGTACGTGTACGACTTGGCTCGATTACTTCATCAACTGCGCCGATTTCTACAGCAGTGATGATTCCACCTGAAATTCTGTCATGCTCTGCAGCGAGTTCTAGCTCCATCGCACTGCGCTGTTCTTCTGGAAGATCTGCCAGCAATCGACGGTGTAGGACGCGCACTGCGGCAACAGCGCCCATCACTGAAACTTCAGATGTAGGCCACGCGAATGTGCGAGTTGCACCCAATGACTTTGAATTCATTGCAACGTAAGCACCGCCGTATGCGCGGCGAGTAATCAAGGTAACGCGAGGAACAACTGATTCAGCAAAGGCGTGGAGCAACTTTGCACCGCGACGCACTGCACCTTCCCACTCTTGGCCGGGGCCAGGTAAGAAGCCGGTCACGTCTGCGATAACAACCATAGGAATTCCAAAGGCATCACAGGTGCGGACAAAGCGCGCAGCTTTTTCAGCAGCTGCGGCATCAAGTACGCCACCGATATGTGCAGGATTGTTGGCAATCACGCCTACGGTGCGACCGCCCAGGCGACCGATAACAGTGGACATGTTCTCTGCCCAGACCGGAAGAAGCTCCAACTTCTCGCCATCTGCATCGAGAATCGCGTCAATGAGTGGATGGACTTCATAGGAACGTTTTTCGACCGAAGGAACATGAACGCTGAGATCGGTATCGACGATATCTGTCGTGAAGTGTCCTTGATCTGCAAAGAGTGAGACCAAGTCTTGAATCTCGCTAAATGCCACATCTTCACTAGGTGCGATCACGTGGGCAACGCCGCTGTTTTTGCTGTGAGCTTCAGGGCCACCAAGGGCTGCAATATCAATATCTTCACCGGTTACTGACTTAACAACATCAGGACCTGTAACAAAGATGCGACCTTCGGGTGCGAGAACTACTACGTCGGTGAGCGCGGGACCATATGCACCGCCACCTGCGGTTGGGCCGAGAACTAATGAAAGTTGCGGAATGCGACCGCTTGCAAGCACCATCGCTTGAAAGACTTCACCGAAAGCATTGAGTGATAAAACACCATCGCTAAGGCGTGCACCGCCTGAGTGCCAGATTCCAATGATCGGTAATTGATATGCCATTGCTTCGCGATAGGCAGCGAGAATGACATTAGAGCCTTCAATGCCTAGTGCACCTGATTTAGATGTGGCATCGGATGCAAAGACAACAACTTTATTTCCATTGATTGCACCAGTTGCAGCAATCATTCCGCAATCAGTGCGGGGGAGGAGATAGTTGAAGGTATCCGCATCGATGAGACGCTTTATGCGGACTTCTGGATCCTTGGGATCGGACATGGATTTAGTCTACTTAGATTGAGTTAAAAACAAGCACGACGTTATGGCCACCGAAGCCAAATGAGTCGTTCAAGGCAGCGATATCTCCTGCAGGAAGTGCACGAGGTGTGTCGCGCACAACATCTACAGTCACAGCTGGGTCTAAGTTTTCAATATTAATCGTTGGCGGTGCAAGGCGATCTTGTAGAGCCTTTACAAGGAATACAGATTCGATTGCACCAGCGCCACCAAGTAGGTGACCCGTCATTGACTTTGTTGCCGAGACTGCAACGTGATCAGCATCTGCACCGAGCGCCTTACGAAGCGCGTTTGCTTCAGCAACATCGCCGGCAGGAGTTGAAGTAGCGTGTGCATTGAGATGAACAATATCTTTTGCAGTCATTCCTGCATTTTGTAGAGCAAACTTAATTGCGCGCTGTACGCCAGAACCTTCTGGGTCTGGTGCAGCAATGTGATAACCATCTGAAGTCAGACCCTGTCCGCTGATCTCGCAGTAAATCTTTGCACCACGTGCCTTAGCGTGCTCGTACTCTTCGAGAACAAGGATTCCGCCGCCTTCGCCGAGAACAAATCCGTCACGATCGCGATCGTATGGACGTGATGCGCGAGCAGGATCGTCATTGCGAGTAGAAAGTGCCTTCATCGCAGCAAATGCCGCCATCGGAAGCTGGTGACAGGCTGCCTCAACTCCACCGCTGACAACAACATCAGCGCGGTTGTTCTTGATCATTTCAAATGCATAACCAATTGCTTCAGCGCCTGATGCGCAGGCAGAGACTGGTGTATGAACGCCCGCCTTCGCCTGAAGCTCGAGACCCACGTTTGCAGCCGGGCCGTTTGGCATCAACATAGGAACTGTATGAGGGCTGACGCTGCGCGCACCCTTTTCGTTGAGAATATTAAATTGATCCATCAGCGTAATGACGCCGCCGATACCTGATGCGATCACAACACCGAGACGCTCCTTATCGAGGTCATCAGGGGATCCAGCATCTTTCCACGCTTCGCGAGAAGCAATCAGTGCAAATTGCTCGGAACGATCAAGACGGCGCATCTCAACGCGCTCCATCTGATCTGCTGGTTCTGTCGCAACGCGCGCCGCAAAATGCACTGGAAGCATTTCGCGCCAATCATCGAGAAGAAGACGGACTCCGCTCTGGCCGGCAAGGATCGCCTTCCAGGTTGAATCGACATCTCCACCGAGAGGGGTGGTGGCACCGAGACCGGTGACCACTACGCGACGCTGTGACATAGCCGTAATTCCTTTTATTCGTGCTTAGTTAGAGGCGTTAACGATGAAGTTAACAGCGTCGCCAACTGTGACGAGATCAGTTACCTTCTCATCAGGAATCTTGATTCCGAAACGCTCTTCGCATGCCACTACAACTTCAACCATGCTAAGTGAGTCAACTTCGAGATCTTCTGTGAAATTCTTATCGAGTTCGATTGATGCTGCTGGAACGCCAGCTACTTCTTCAACGATCTCCTTGAGTCCTGCGAGTACATCTGCTGATGCGAGTGCCATGTGTGGCTCCTTTTCTTCTTTAACTAGTGTGCATTCTCTCTGAAAGTTGCGCCTACTTCATAGTACTTACGCGGTTTTGGTCGAGAAATTTATGGTTTTGGCGGAAGTTTGATGACCTGACCCGCGTAAACGAGACCTGCGCCATATCCGATCAAGAGTGCGATTTTTCCGTGGAGCTCTGGATGCTGCTTCAGTAGCGCATCCATAGCGAGCGGAATCGAAGCGGCAGAAGTATTGCCATTGGTACGAATGTCATCTGCGATGATCACTCTCTCTGGCATATCCATCTCCTTCGCCATTGTTTCGATAATGCGCACATTGGCTTGATGAGGAATAAATGCATCAATGTCATTGACCGTAAGGCCGGCTGCATCGAGAGCCTTGAGCGCTGCCTTACTCATAGAGAAGACTGCCCAGCGGAAAACCTTCTGACCTTCTTGTGAAATGTTTGGCCACTTCACATCTGCCTTAGTCAGTTGTGTCTCTGTATTGCGTACTTCAATCCATGATGGGTTCATCTGAATCGCATCGCGGGAATCTGCATCTGAGCCCCATTCAACTGGACCAATGCCTGGCTCAGATGATTCACCAATAATCACAGCACCCGCGCCATCTGCGAAGATGAATGCAGTTGCGCGATCTGAGGGATCTGTGAAATCTGAGATCTTCTCAGCGCCAATAACGAGAACTTTCTTCGAGGTGCCAGCTTTTACAAAGTCATGAGCCATCGAGACTGCGTAGCAAAATCCTGCACACGCAGCATTGATATCGAAAGCTGCTGCCTTTGGATTGCCGAGGCGCTGCAAAAGCGCAGTTGCTGCAGAAGGAGCCTGGAAGGGAAAAGTAATCGTGGCAACGATGACGGTGTCGATATCTCCAATGGTGAGCTTGGCATTCTTCAGCGCATCTTCTGCAGCCCAGATAGCCATATCGAGAAGTGATTCGCTCTCATCTGCAAAGCGTCGAGTTTGAATTCCTGTGCGCTGCTGGATCCATTCATCACTGGATTCGATGCGATCGACGATTTCGGAGTTAGGAACTACGCGCTTTGGACGGTAAGCACCGACAGAGAGGATCTGACTCTCGCTACCTGTACGAGTCTTGATAGCCATTACTTACCTCCGTGTGTGCCAGCAAATGCAATTGCTGTTTCAACTTCTGCCGGTGACTTTAATGCGCATTGTTCGATTGCAGGCACTGCGCGCTTGATGAGTCCCACCAAAGTTCCAGCTGGCGCAACTTCGATCACACCAGTAACTCCCTTGTCAGCAAGAGTCTGCATGCAGAGATCCCAGCGAACAGGGTTTGCGATTTGATCAACGATGCGATTGAGAATCTCACGACCATCTGTGATGACTGCGCCATCTTTATTAGAGAGCACCCCGACGGCGGCATCTTCAACCTGCATTGATGCAGCAAGAGCACGCATCGGCTCGACCGCAGGTTGCATATAAGAGGTATGGAAAGCACCTGCTACTGCGAGAGCTCTAACGCGCGCACCTTCAGGTGCTAAGGCAGCAAGAGCAGTGAGGTCACCGGCGGCAACAATCTGTCCGCCACCATTGTCATTTGCTGCAACTAATCCAGCATCTGCAATCGCTGCAAGAACAACATCGCGATCGCCGCCGAGAACAGCAGACATGCCTGCCGGTGCAAGAGCTGCAGCCTTTGCCATCTCAACGCCGCGAGTACGGACAAGCTTCATCGCATCGAGGGGAGTCAGCACACCTGCAATCGCAGCAGCAGTAATTTCTCCCACTGAGTGACCTGCAACGAATGAAAACTTTCCAGAAATATTAAGTGTGCGTGCGCTAAGCAGACCAGCAGCAACAATTAGAGGTTGCGCATTGGCGGTGTCTTTGATTTCGTCAGCATCGGCATGAACACCGAGGTGCACCAGATCAAGACCAATTGCATCTGACCATTCGACGAGCAACGCTTTGGATTCGGGGTCTTCAATCCAAGGAGCGAGCATTCCTGGCGTCTGTGCACCTTGACCTGGGGCGATGATTGCTAACACTTGAGAAATATATTCTCTCGTGTCACATACCGCCTAGTACCTGCTGATTTATTGCGAAATTAATGTCGTGTTACGAGCCACACTTGAGCGCAATGCGCTGCAACAGAAACCTTGACTTCAGGTTGCTGAATCTGCGGTTCGTGCAAAGTGACAGGAGATGCTGCATCAAAGATGCGGCGATAACTTGTTCCCCATTGTGCATTCGGCAAGGTAAAGAGAGTCTCTTGCGTTGAAGAGTTAAGAAGTAAGAGAAGTCCGCGATCGGGACCTGCATCGATAAAGACTGTCAGGCTGCGCTTATCACCATCGCCCCAGTGCTCATCTGTCATCTCATTGCCGCCGAGACTAAACCAAGCAATATCTTTACGTTGCGTTCCAAGATCGACGCGTCCTGTAAAGAATTCTGCTGCGATATCTGCAAGATATGTCTTTCGAATGCGTGCGAGCTCTGCAACAGCTTCTCGCATATCCAGTTCATCGTCATTGAGATCCCACTTATTTGCCCAACCACCCATAAATGTTTCAGGTGAATCTGCAATATCAACGTGCATATCGCGTGGCATTGAATAGGTGTTGTTAGAGCCATTTTGGGTGCGAGAGATTTCATCGCCCATGGTGATCATCGGAACACCTGCAGATAACATCAGCGTTGCCATGATGGACTTCTTAAGAGAATGGCGATGCCTATTGATTACAGGGTCATCAGTCGGACCTTCAACTCCTAGGTTCCAGGTTCGATTGTCGTTAGATCCATCTCGATTCTCTTCTTGATTTGGCTCGTTGTGCTTATCCGCATACATCACCAAATCAGCGAGGCTAAATCCGTCGTGGGCGGTTACGAAGTTAATTGAGGAAGTTGGGCCACGGTAATAGAAGACATCTGAAGAGCCACTAATGCCTGCAGCGAGATCTGATACGCCTTCACCATAACCACGTGCAAGGTCACCTAACCAGAACTGGCGGACAGAGTCGCGATAGCGGTCGTTCCACTCGCGCCATGGATGGGGGAAGTCGCCCAATGAATAGCGTGAGATATCCCAAGGTTCAGCAATCATCTTAAAGTTACGCAATACAGAGTCGGCTTCGATTGCAGACATCAACGATGAGTTAAACGCTGAATTACTGGTGTAGAGCGCTGTTGCGAGATCGAAGCGGAAGCCATCGACACCAATGACTTCAACCCACCAGCGCAACGAATCCACAATGTGGCGAACTGCGTGGGGATTGCTTGCAGCAAGGGTATTTCCGCAGCCGGTGACATCAACATAATTGCCGTTGTTATCTTGGCGGTACCACGCCTTGTTATCGATACCTTTAAAAGAAAGTGTTGGGCCACCGACTCCGCCCTCTGCGGTGTGGTTGTAGACGACATCGAGATAGACCTCGATACCTGATTCATGCAAACGATCGACAGACCATTGCAACTCTGAAATTGGATCATCAGTTGCTGCGTACTCTGCATGTGGCGCAGAAAACGCAATAGCGTTATAGCCCCAGTGATTCTTACGGCCACGGTGCCAGATGCCCGGTTCGGTTACATAAGAATGAATAGGAAGTAATTCGATTGCAGTCACACCAAGGTGTTGCAGATGAGCGATGGTGCTTTCATGACCTAACGCTTTATATGTTCCGCGCTCTTCAGCAGGGATACGAGTGTTCTTTGCTGTAAGGCCTTGCACATGAGCTTCATAAATGACGGTTGAAGTCCATGAAGTAAGTGGTCGATGGATCTCGCGAGCGCTGTGATCAGTCACAACCGAGTAAGGAACGAATCCTGCGCTATCGCGATCATCGCGCACATTGGTATCGCCGGCACCAGTTCCATCAGGAGATACATGTGAATAAATCTCTGGAACATATTGAACTTCACCATCGAGGCGGTGGGTGTAAGGGTCGATCAAAAGCTTGGCTGCGTTAAAACGAGTTCCATACTCTGGCTGCCATGGACCATAGACGCGATATCCATAACGTTGTCCGGCGCGAACTCCGGCAAGGTATCCGTGCCAGATAGGTCCATTTCGGTGAGAGAGTGCAAAGCGAGTCTCTACTAACTTTCCATTGACCTCATTGAAGAGGCAGAGTTCGACGGCATCTGCGGCGTTGGTCCAGATAGCAAAGTTGCAGCCACCATCGGTAAGAGTGGCGCCAAGCGTTCTGGGATCGGCTGGATGCATGGAGGTAGTCTGCCGTGCAGGTATCGGTGAATCGCTCGTTTTCACTGAAAAAACCTGCAAAGAAAAATCTCGCTAGGTCATTGTGGCTCAGGCTACCCATCAGTAACATCACGCCCATGAAGATTGCCGTCTGCGTAAAACAGGTCCCAGACTCATGGGCCGAAAAGAAAATGGTCAATGGTCGACTCGATCGCGAGAGCGTTGATGCGGTGCTCAACGACCTCGATGAATATGCAGTCGAAGAAGCGCTGAAAATTGCCGAAGCACATGGTGGCAATGAGGGCGACGACGCAGCACATTCGATCACAGTCATTTCAATGGGGCCAGATCGCGCAACAGATGCAGTGCGTAAGGCGCTCTCCATGGGTGCAAATGATGCGCTCTTGATTACCGATCCCGCGCTCGCTGGCAGTGATGCGTTGATGACTTCAAAGGTTCTCGCAGCTGCAATTGCAGCAGGTGGATATGACCTCGTTATCTGCGGAACAGAATCCACCGATGCTCGCATGAGCGTTGTACCAGCGATGATCAGCGCTCGCCTTGGTTGGGGTCAGCTGACATTCGCATCTCGCGTTGAAGTCGATCCTGGAGCATCAAAAGTTTCTATTACTCGCACAACCGAAGCAGGCGTTGATGAAATCTCTGCATCGTTTCCTGCTGTGATCAGCGTTGTTGAGAAAATTAACGAACCTCGCTACCCATCCTTTAAGGGAATCATGGCTGCGAAGAAGAAGACGATTGAGACAAAAGATTTGTCAGCCATTGGTGTTGCAGCCGAATCTGGTTGGTCTGAAGTCAAAGATGCAACTCCACGTCCACCGCGTGCTGCAGGCCTCAAGGTCACTGATGACAATGGAAGCGGCGCAGAAGCACTTGTTAATTTCCTAGCAGAGAAGAAGTTGATATGAGCACAGTATTAATCCTCGCTGATTTCTCAGGAGATAAGGCCACTAAAACCACTGCAGAGCTTGCTACTGCGGGTGCCCGTATCGGTGAAGTAACAGCCGTTGTTCTTGCTGCACCTGGCGCAGGTGCAGGACTTGCTGCAACTGTTAATCAAGGACCGATTGCAAAAGTTCTCGTTGTCGAGTCCGCAGACTTTGCCGCTTGTGGTGTGCCAGCAGCTGCAGATGCACTCGCGCAGATTGCGAAGAGCCAATCTGCAGCAGCTGTATTGGTTGCATCTCATGCATTCGGTAAAGAAGTTGCGGCTCGCGTTGCTGTGACTTTGGAATCCGGAATCATCACCGATGCAGTAGATGTCGATGCAAGCGGCGTTGCCACTCAATTAGTTTTCGGCGGATCTACAACTGTGCATTCAACAGTCAACCACGGAACTCCGGTCATCACAGTGCGACCTAATTCAGTTGCTGCAGATTTCAGCGCAGCGACTCCAACAGTTTCAAATGAAACTCTCGCCGTTGCAGATAGCGCAAAGAAAGCGACTATCGCTTCAACACAACCACCTGTAAAGGGCGGACGTCCAGAGCTCACAGAGGCAAATATCGTTGTCTCAGGTGGTCGTGGAACCGATGGAAACTTCGCAGCGGTTGAAGGTTTTGCAGATTCACTCGGCGCAGCAGTGGGTGCTTCACGTGCTGCAACAGATGCCGGTTGGTATCCACATTCACATCAGGTCGGTCAGACAGGTAAGACTGTTAGCCCTGCTTTATATGTTGCCTGCGGAATCTCCGGTGCAATTCAGCACCGTGCAGGTATGCAGACATCCAAGACCATCGTTGTCATCAATAAGGATCCTGAGGCACCGCTCTTTGAAATCGCAGATTTCGGCGTAGTCGGAGACCTCTTTGCCGTGCTTCCTGCAGCAACCGAAGGGGTAAAGGCCCGTAAGGCCTAAGCCTTTTCTTCAAACTAGACTGCTCTCGTGAGCATCTACATCGATCATGCGGCTACCACGCCGATGAATCCTGCGGCAATCGCAGCGATGTCGAACGCTCTTGCCATCATCGGCAACCCATCATCGCTGCATGCAGATGGTCGCGCAGTGCGCAAATATGTAGAAGATGCTCGCGATATTTTGGCAAAACACATCGGATCTGCCCCCAGCGAAATCATCTTTACCGGCTCTGGCACCGAGGCTAACAACATTGCCATCAAAGGTATTTACTGGCAGCGCAATGCAGAGAAGGCGCGCCCTGTCATCATTACCAGCTCAATCGAACATCAGGCAGTTCTCGAACCCGCACAATGGTTGGCAGATCATGAAGGTGCGCAGCACATCACTATTCCGGTCACAGAAGATGGCGTTATCTCATTAGATGCTCTGCAACTTCTGATTGATGAGCATGGCGACTCGATTGCGCTGATTTCAGTCATGCACAGCAATAACGAGACTGGCGTACTGCAACCGATAGCTGATGTTGTTGAAATCGCTGGCGATATTCCCGTGCATTCTGATGCGATTCAATCCTGGGGCAAAGTTCCATTCTCATTTAAGGATCTCGGTCTCTTTGCGGCTTCCTTAAGCGGCCATAAAGTCGGTGGACCAATCGGCGTGGGCGTTTTAGTTCTCAGACGTGGAATAGATATTCCAGCCCTGATTCACGGCGGAGGACAAGAGCGCGAAATACGAAGCGGCACAGTAAATGCGCCTTCCATCGTTGCGTTGGCAACAGCGATTTCACAGAGCAACTACTCATCGCACGATGTTGCTGCCTTGCGTCACTCTTTTGAACGTGGCATTGCACATGTAGTTCCTGATGCGCAGATCAATGGTGCTGATGCCGATCGTCTACCTGGAATATCTAGCGTGACTATTCCTGGTGCACTCAACGAGACACTTCTCTTGCTGCTCGATGGCGAGAAGATTTCTTGTTCGACCGGCGCTGCATGTACTGCAGGCGTTCATCGCCCTAGCCATGTATTAGAGGCGATGGGGCTTGATGACGATTCGGTCATGTCTACTTTGCGTTTCTCCTTTGGCGCGACTTCAACTCAAAGCGATGTGGATGCGGTAACTGCTTCTTTAGCCGACGTCGTTGCAAGAGCTCGGAGCGCCCGATGAAACTTATTGCAGCGATGTCAGGTGGCGTGGATTCAGCAGTTGCTGCGGCACGTGCAGTTGAAGAAGGTCACGATGTAATTGGTGTTCACTTGGCGCTCTCATCTAATCCGCAGAAGTACCGCAGCGGTGCCCGTGGATGTTGCACCATCGAAGATTCGCACGATGCACGACGCGCTGCAGATGTGATTGGTATTCCTTTCTACATCTGGGATATGGCAGAAGAATTCCACGAGAATGTCGTTGAAAACTTTATGTCCGAGTACAAGGCGGGACGCACACCGAATCCATGTCTGCGTTGCAACGAGAAGATTAAATTCGCTGCAGTGCTAGATCGTGCCAAGAACATGGGTTTTGATGGTGTTATCACTGGCCACTATGCACGTACTCGTGAAAGCGCAGCGGGCAAGACACTTCACCGAGCAATTGATCCTTTAAAAGATCAGTCATATGTATTAGCAGTTCTCAATCGCGAACAAATCAATGGCGCGATATTTCCTTTGGGTGATACTGAGAAAGTTGATATCCGTATTGAAGCCGAACGTCGCGGATTAGCAGTCGCACAAAAACCAGATAGCCATGACATCTGCTTCGTTCCATCTGGAGATAACGCGGGCTGGCTGCGCGATCGTATGGGCAGCGAAGATGGTCCAATTGTCGATCAAGATGGAAATCAGTTGGGCACGCATAAAGGTGCCTACACATACACAATCGGACAGCGCAAAGGTTTGGGTCTGACTGTTCCTACAGCCGATGGCTCACCTCGTTTTGTTCTCAAGATTGAGCCAGTCTCCAACACAGTTGTCGTAGGTCCGCGAGAAGATTTGGCAGTGACATCTATGAAGGGCGAACGCGCGATTGTCTGTGGTCCAGAGATTGCGCCGGGCTCACACCGTGGTTTTGTTCAGGTGCGTGCACATGGTGCAGCGCTTCCGGCAACATATTCATATGACAACGGTTTCTTATCTGCTCAATTAGATGAGCCTCTTCTCGGTCTTGCAACAGGGCAGGCGATGGTCGTATATGACGACGATCGCGTGGTGGCATCGGCAACGATTTGTGAGACGGCATGACTAACGAAGCACGTCATCGCATTGCAGAGTTAACTCAAGAGATTCGCGATCATCAATTTAAATATTACGTTCTTGATGCACCCACGATTAGCGATGCGCAATTCGATAAGTTATTGAAAGAACTTGGTGCACTAGAAGCTGCGAACCCAGAACTTCTCGAGCCAGATTCGCCCTCTCTTGGCGTTGGCGGAGGTTTTGCAACGTCCTTTGCGCAGCACGATCACATCGAGAAGATGATGAGCCTTGATAACGTCTTCGATGAAGCTGAGCTCAATGCATGGTTTGACCGGGTAGAGAAGGAATCTCCATCACCACAGTATTTGTGTGAGCTCAAGGTCGATGGCCTTGCCATCAACTTGCTCTATGAAAACGGTCAGCTTGTTCGCGGTCTCACACGCGGCAATGGCGTCACCGGTGAAGATGTCACTCTCAACGTCAAAACTATCAAGGGCCTTCCTCATTCTTTGACGGGAAAGAAAGTTCCGGCACAGATTGAAGTGCGTGGCGAAGTCTTCTTCCCGGTTGCAGCTTTTAATCAATTGAATGAAGAGCTCGAAGAAGCAGGTAAGCCACTCTTTGCTAATCCTCGAAACTCTGCTGCTGGATCACTTCGTCAGAAAGATCCGCGCATCACTGCATCGCGCCCACTAAGCGTTGTTGTTCATGGCGTTGGCGCCAACGATGGCCTTGTATTTAAGAACCAATCTGATGCATATGCCGAGCTGAAGAAGTTGGGACTACCGACATCTGCACGATTTAAAGTCTGCGGCACCCGCGCAGAGGTCATTGAATTTATTCAGTACTACAACGAGCACCGCCATGATGTTGAGCACGAGATTGATGGCGTTGTTATTAAAGTGGATTCGATTGCTGAACAACGCAAACTTGGCTTCACATCCCGCGCACCAAAGTGGGCTATCGCCTACAAGTATCCGCCTGAAGAAGTTACAACAAAGTTATTAGATATCAAGGTCAGCGTGGGCCGCACAGGTCGCGTCACACCATTTGCCTTTATGGAGCCGGTCAAAGTTGCTGGATCAACTATCACCAACGCAACGTTGCATAATCAAGAAGAGATCGAACGCAAAGGGGTATTGATTGGTGACACTGTCATCATTCGCAAAGCTGGCGATGTCATCCCTGAAGTACTTGGGCCAGTTTTAGATAAGCGCACCGGCAAAGAGAAGAAGTTCGTGATGCCAACTCGCTGTCCTGAATGTGATTCAGAGTTGAAGGCAATTGCTGAAGGTGACGTTGATATTCGCTGCACCAATCAACGCAGCTGTCCTGCACAGTTGCGTGAGCGCATCTTCTATATCGGCTCTCGTGCAGCGCTCGATATTGATGTCCTGGGTCTGGAAGCGGCAATCGCGATGCTCGCTGACAAGATCATCGAGGATGAAGGCGACCTCTTTGATTTAACTGAAGCAAAATTGGTGAAGTCTGCATTCTTTACAAAGAAGGATGGAACTCCAGGTAAAAATGTCGAGAAACTTCTGGCAGCGCTAGAGGAGGCAAAGACACGTCCTCTGTGGCGCACCATCGTGGCACTTTCAATTCGTCATGTTGGACCAACTGCCGCCCAGGCACTTGCTGCTCGACTTGGATCTATGGATGCAATTGCCAGAGCATCAGTGGAAGAACTTGCCGATATCGATGGCGTAGGAGGCGTGATCGCAGAATCAATCGTTGAATGGTTCTCTATTGATTGGCACCAATCAATCCTTAAGAAGTGGGCGGCAGCCGGTGTTGCGATGCAGAACATTGCAGGTGAGGCGAAACCTCAAACACTTGCGGGCCTAACCTTTGTTGTGACAGGTGGACTTGAAAACTTCACTCGAGATTCGATTGCAGAGACCATCACGGCTCATGGCGGTAAGCCGTCATCATCGGTCTCCAAGAAGACAGATTACGTTTTAGTGGGAAGCGATCCAGGGTCAAAGCTGGCAAAGGCGCAAGAATTAGGCGTCACCATCATCGATGAGGCCAAGTTCTTAGAGCTTCTCGCAGGGAAGTAGTAACCTTCAGCCATGTCTGCATATCTCAATGAAGTAACACGCGAGCTCCCAATCTCACCAACTGCCTTCGGTATCACAGCCTTTGGCATCTTTGTTTTCTTGCTCTACGTCGTACTTCGCTTCGACAAGTAAGAGTTCGCCTTGAAACTTGGCCTCTATGGCGGAACTTTTGATCCGATTCATAACGGCCACACTCATGTCATCACCCAATTAATTGAACGCGGCATCGTTGACCATTTACTCGTTGTTCCGGCGGGAGAACCACGTCTACGTGAAAATTCACCGAAGGCATCAGGTGCACAGCGCCGCGCCATGTGCCAGTTGGCAATCAATGATTTGCCGCCAGAGATTCGCAGCAAAGTAGAAGTAAATCCGATTGAGATTCTGCGGATGGGTCCTAGCTACACAATCGACACCGTTGAAGCGGTAAAGCAGGCTTATCCTGATGATGAAATCATCCTGATTGTCGGAACCGATGCCTACGAAAAATTAGATCACTGGCATCGCGTGGATGAATTAATGAAGCTCGTTACGCTCGAAGTTATCCAGCGACCAGGTTATATCGGCGATTTAGCGCGAGATATCGATGCAATTGATGTCTCTGCAACCCAAGTACGATTACACCAGTCAGATCAGCTATCGCCATCTGTCGCCGCCTATATCAAGGAGAACAACCTTTATGTCAGCTAGCCCAAGCACAATCGCTCATACTCAGATTGCCGCACAAGCTGCTGCCGACAAGTTTGGTACAGAGATGGTTGCTCTCGACCTTTCAGAGCAGGCAGTTCTCTCAGAGGTATTCCTTATTGTTACAGCGCAGAACGTTCGACAGGTTTCAGCAATCTCTGATTGGGTAGAAGAGAAGCTTCGCCTTGCCGGAGATAAGCCGCTTCGCCGCGAAATCAGCGAAGAGTGGGCGCTCCTTGATTACTCAGATTTAGTTGTTCATATCCAGAGCAAGACTCTGCGCAGCTATTACATGCTCGATCGTTTGTGGAATGACTGCCCTACTATCGAATTAGATATTAAAGAACCAAGCGAGGATGGCGAAGTCGTCAATGGCTAACACCATCATCTTGTGGCGTCACGGTCAGACTGACTGGAACGTCCAGAATAAGTTTCAAGGCCACACGGACATTCCGCTCAATGCTGTCGGCGAATACCAAGTAACGCATGCTGCGCGCAATGTTGTTGATATGAAGCCCACTGCAATTCTTTCAAGCGATTTGATTCGCGCCCAGAAGACCGCACAAGCACTTGCAGATATCAATGGCTTGCCTATCTCTGTAGATGCACGTCTGCGCGAAACTAATTGCGGAAAATGGGAAGGCCTAACCGGCGATGAGATTCGCGCAATCGATCACGAGAATCTAAAAGAGTGGTCACTCGGTGGCGATAATCCTGCAGGTGGTACAGGCGATCGCCGCAGCGAAGTTGGTGCTCGCGCAAAGGCTGCGATCGAAGATTTCCTCGCCGGCAAAGATGGCGAGACGCTGATTGTTGCAACACATGGCGGAACAGCGCGAGCCGTCATCGGCATGTATCTCGAACTTCCGATTCCTTTCTGGTCAAAGATCGGCGGACTTTCCAATGCTTCTTGGTCTGTCTTGTCGCACTCACCAAAGGGTTGGTTGCTCACCGAACACAATGCAGGATCTATTCCTGAAGTGCTATACGGTGCTGAAGTCAGTGGAAGGGGCCAAGACGGCGTAGCTGTAGTGCCAGATTCGATAAGGTAATATTCAAACTAGTCGCACACACGACGGGGATATGGCGCAATTGGTAGCGCGCTTCCATGGCATGGAAGAGGTTAGGGGTTCGATTCCCCTTATCTCCACAAGGTAAGATTCGCGCATGACCACACAACCTCAAGAGCACGCGGCATATGACTTTGCCTACGTACAAGAGAAGTGGCTTCCAATCTGGGACAAGCTCGAGCCATTTAAGTCAGGCCGTGCAGATGATCCACGCCCCAAGAAGTATGTCCTCGATATGTTCCCGTATCCATCGGGCGACCTTCACATGGGACATGCAGAGGCATATGCCCTCGGCGATGTAATTGCACGTTACTGGATTCAAAAAGGTTTCAACGTCATGCACCCCATCGGTTGGGATGCATTTGGTCTTCCGGCAGAAAATGCTGCAATCAAGCGCAACGCAGATCCTCGCGAATGGACTTACGAGAACATCGCAGTACAGAAGTCGTCGATGCGTCGTTATGCATGTTCCTTTGACTGGGATCGCGTATTCAACACATGCGACCCCGAGTACTACAAGTGGAACCAGTGGCTCTTTATCGAACTTCACAAGCGCGGCTTGGCTTACCGTAAAGACTCTGCTGTTAACTGGTGCCCAGGTTGCCAGACAGTATTGGCAAACGAACAAGTTGTAGCTGGTCTCTGCGAGCGTTGCGATAGCGCCGTCACTAAGAAGAAGCTCAACCAGTGGTACTTCAAGATCACTGATTACGCAGATCGCTTGCTCGATGACATGGAACAACTCGAAGGCAAGTGGCCTGAGAAAGTTCTCCAGATGCAGCGCAACTGGATTGGTCGCTCTCAAGGCGCCAATGTTCAATTTGAAATCGAAGGCCGCGACGAGCCTGTCACTATCTACACAACTCGTCCCGACACTTTGTACGGTGCAACATTTATGGTTGTTGCAGCTGACTCAGCACTTGCCGCAGAACTTGCAGCAGGTGGACCAGTCGAGAAAGAATTTAACGACTATTTAGAATCCGTTAAGGCTGCATCAGATATTGATCGCCTTGCAACAGATCGTCCTAAGACTGGCGTCGATCTCAAGCGCTTCGCAATCAATCCCGTAAATGGCGCAAAGCTTCCCATCTGGGCATCTGATTACGTTCTTGCAGATTATGGAACCGGTGCAATCATGGCTGTTCCGGCACATGATCAGCGTGACCTTGATTTCGCAAAAGCGATGAAGCTTCCTGTGCAAGTTGTTGTACAGACCGATGAAGAAGATCCAGCAGTGACCTTTGTTGCAACCACTGGTGATGGTGTACTTATTAATTCAGGTTCACTCAATGGCCTTAATAAGGCAGATGCCATCGCAAAGATCACTGCAGAGCTTGAGGCTAAGGGCCTCGGAAAATCAGCTCGCAACTATCGTTTGCGAGACTGGCTTGTCTCTCGTCAGCGTTTCTGGGGCACACCAATCCCTATCGTGCACTGCGATAAGTGCGGTGAAGTACCAGTGCCTGCAGATCAACTTCCACTGACACTTCCATCTGCAAAAGACATCGACCTCAAGCCAAAGGGTCAATCACCACTTGCTGCAGCAACTGATTGGGTCAATACAACCTGCCCATCATGTGGCGCGCCAGCACTTCGCGATTCAGACACGATGGATACATTCGTCGACTCTTCTTGGTACTTCCTTCGTTATCCATCTTCCACCAACGATAAAGAGCCGTTCTCTCGCGCCGATATCGATACCTGGTTGCCGGTAGATCAGTACGTCGGTGGAGTTACCCACGCGATCTTGCACCTTCTCTATTCACGCTTCTTTACCAAGGTTCTCAATGACATGGGAATGCTCGGATTCAATGAACCATTCACACGTCTTCTCAATCAGGGAATGGTCTTGATGGATGGCTCTGCCATGTCGAAGTCACGTGGAAACCTGGTTCGACTTTCAGATGAACTTGAAAACCACGGCGTCGATGCGATTCGTCTATCGATGGTCTTTGCTGGTCCGCCAGAAGACGATGTCGACTGGGCTGATGTATCTCCATCAGGCTCAGTTAAATTCTTAAGTCGCGCATGGCGTTTATCAGGCGATGTCACTTCAGCACCTGGTGTTGATTTCTCAACTGGTGATCTCAACCTTCGCAAGGCGACACATAAGGCGCTTCACGATGCTGCATTTGCTGTTGAATCATTCCGATTTAACGTTGCAATCGCTCGCGTGATGGAACTCGTTAACGCAACACGCAAAGCAGTTGATTCAGGATGCGGTGCGGCAGATCCTGCAGTGCGCGAAGCAGTTGAAGCAATTGCAATTATGTTGTCACTCGTTGCTCCATTTACTGCAGAAGAGATGTGGGAGCGCCTTGGCCACAAGCCAGCAATCGCTACTGCAGGCTGGCCAGAAGTTGACCCAGCTCTTCTCGTTGCAGATGAGGTTGAAGCGGTTATTCAAATCAACGGCAAGATCAAGGGACGTATCAATGTCTCACCATCGATTTCTGATGCCGATCTTGAAGCTGCTGCTCTTGCACATGCAGATATCGTTAAAGAACTGAACGGCGCTGCACCAAAGAAAGTTATTGCTCGAGCTCCAAAGCTCGTCAACATCGTTCTTTAACGGGGAGTATTAACTACTTAAAGTAGTTGGTTTTAATTCTTCTCCTTTTCTCATAAAGATGTAAATATCTTCTATCGAGAGAAGGAAGATACAAGTGGAGAAAATCTTTTATCATGGAATTGCGCATATCGAAGGAAAATTCTGGGTTATTAAATTTCCCGATCATCCCGATTTGATAACACAAGCTAAAGGATTCAAAGAACTAGAGCTGATGGCGAAAGATCTGATCAATCTTGCTCATGAAATTCCTATTGACCATATCGAACTTGCAGTAACTCTCTACTTTGATGATGACTTCATGACTGATGAGTTACGTGAATTTATTGAGTATTGGGATTCTGTCCACAAGCATCGGTTCCGCTCCGTTTTGAAAAAAGTAAAGAGTCTTTACTCCCGCAATGAAGCGGAAAGAGTTGCTGAAATTGATCAATGAACATGCACGGATACATGGAAAAAAAGTTACATTCCGTGAAGGCGGTAATCACACTGTCGTTACAGTGGGCAGTACGACTTTTCCCATTGGTAGGCACGTCGAGCTAAAACGTGGCGAAGAGCGGGGAATTGTGAGAAAGTTATCGAAAGAATTTGGGACGGATTGGAGGAGAAAGTAATGAAACTCTTCAAAGTTAAAGCAACTCCCGACCAC
>ERZ650311.663-NODE-663-length-20264-cov-103.383394_pt1 | contig 20264 bp, 18 predicted proteins | sample MGYA00376247_ERZ650311 | MGnify/ENA primary metagenome ERZ650311 (study PRJEB26733, sample SAMN07839324) | wastewater metagenome | biome: small river; feature: stream; material: water | place: USA: North Carolina | collected 2016-07-28 ... | reverse complement strand
CCAGCTCGTCGGCCCACGGGATCGGCCCGAACAGGTCGCCGACCAGGGTCACCAGGATCTTGATGGGCAGCCGCATGATCGCAGGGAGGATATTCTCCTGGATCTCCTCCAGCGTGTCCCAGTCCTCGGGGTCGGTGTTGGTCAGCCAGGCCAGCAAGTGCGACAGAGGAGCAAGGACAAATTGCTCCACGAGATTTGTAACTGTCGCAACGATATCATTGAATCCACCGAACCAAAGATCAAATTCATCATACAGATCCATGATCTTATCATGAAGTTCCCCTTCTGGGGAAAGCCCGAACACCGCCAGGAGGCTGTCGACGAAAAGCTCGATCCATCCGAGAAGAGCTTGAAGCTCTTCCGGGAGCATGTCCACGAAGAACTGAGGGATAACGGACTCCTTGGCCCACAACCCAGCGTCATCAAACCAGATCGTTCCTTCTACCCCTTCCGACACCGCGAAAACGATTCGAGCCCAGCGGGCTCCTTCCGGTGCCGTAAGATTCAGAGCCTCCAGTTTGGTCCAGCCGCCAGAGGCACCGGGGGAGTTCAGCGTTGGGAGGGCCGACTCCGTGATGAGCGTATCCGTATTGCTGGACCATTTGACGACTGGGGTGACTACTGCACCAGAACCAGTTAGCCCCTCCCATTTGACGTAGACTCTTCCGGTGTACTTCTTGCCTTCCTCAACCTCTCCCGGTGCGGGTGGATAGAGCGTTCCACCGTCGCCGTCCGCCTCCAACTTGGCGGAGCCAGGAGAAGTCCGTCCGACAGTGCTATCCCAGGTCCATCCTGAAGCTACCTTAACGGTAGAGCCAACATCGAATGATCCAGACGGAATCAGATTAACCGGATTGGCGGTAAGCTGTCCGAGGTTGACGAGCGGTCCACCACCAAAAACGAAGTCAATGAACTTCTTGAACAGGTTGTTCCACAGCAGCTCAATCCACTCGGGTATGTCAGAGCCGATGCCGATCAGGTCCAGCCGGAAGATGTTTCCAAAGTTCTGGAGAATAATCCCGAGATCGCCCCACTCGAAGTTGAGCGTATCTCCGTCTTCTCCGAGGCCAAAAATAATGATCAGATCTTTAATGAAATCTTCAGCCTGCTCAAGAATGTCCTTGTTCGCGTCATCAATGCCGTTTTGCATCACGGTCATCATCGTAGACATGTAGCGAATAGACTGATTAATGTTGATCAGATTCTTGCTGAGGTCCTTGGCTGGATTCTCAGCTCTCTTCGAGATTTGGCGAAGTGCCCGCTTTTCTCCGGTGTTCGGATCATCCCATCCCATATCAGTCCTCGAATGCAATCGGATCGTAGTTGAAGGCTCCCTCGTGTTTGAGGGTCAGCTCCACGGTTCCCCTGTCGTCCAAGGCATATGCCACGATCCTATGGGGAGCTTTAACCCCTCCTACCCAGGGCATAATTCCCTCCGCTCGAATTGTGTCTCCGAGACCCCACTGGCCGAACGGAGCGTTAGGGTGCTCTTCGCTAATCACTAGAGTTTCCCAATGAGGAGGGGTTTGACGGCGATACAGCTTCCGTTTAGCCCAAACGGCAGCCCTCTCGCGACTGTTGATCGAAACGTCGTCTTGCAAGATCACCCTACGAATCCTTTCGGAGTCTGCGTTTGAGAAAGTCGAGGAGTACATCTTCCCAGGAAACCACCCTCGAATAATGATGTCCGAGGCGTAGTCAATATCTGGAATAGTTTTCGGTTTTCCCGACAATACGTTCTCTCCGAATCGCAAAACCATCCCGTTCTGGGTAACCCCCTGCTTCGGATAGGAGAGTTTCAGCTTCTTGGTGATGGCGGTGCGATTCCAATTCCATATAGACTCTTCTTGATAGTCAAACGGAATATCTCTTGCAAGAGAGTTAATCTCATCTCCGCAGTCTCGCATGTCCGCAGAGCGAATGAACAAGGCAAAGAAGTCCAGAACTGTCTCGGAACCGTCAAAACTAAATCCGGGAAGAAGAAACGTTCCGGAGCTCAGCGGGTAAACTTCTACTCCGAGGTCACCTTGTGGATAACCCTGAATATGATCCCAAATCTTCTTTACGATGGCGAAAGGGTCCACAACAAGAGGATTCCAGTTTTGCAACCAAGGAATCTTAGATGGGTAATTGGAAAAGCCCTCTGCCTTCACCGCGTAGTTGCCAGCTTCGTCCAGTTCACTTGGCTGCATAATCCCCGTACCGAGAATCTTGCGAACTCCATTAACCGTCTTCTCGACATGGATAAGATGTTTCCACGGCTCAAGGATTAGCTGATTTTCCTGTGGTCCTTTGAAGGGATACGTAAACTCAATTTGGCACGGCCCGGAGAGGGTGGCAGAGAACTTGAGGTCTCGAACATCGAGATCTCTCTCCACAATTACGTTAGAGATCGCCTCTTCAACGATGACTCTCACACGGTCTCCTAGGACTCAGTAAGCGTAATACGCTTCTCTCCATAGTACCCTAAGCAATGTATTTCCGCTAGTTCCAGACCCCGACAACCCGAAATCTGTCGCCTCCCCACCAGGGATTTTTAGCTCGTCCATGTACGGAGAATCCTCAATCAGGAAAGCGGAAAGAGTATATCCATCGCTGTTGATCACCCTTCGCCGCCAGGGGTAGCTAGAAATCTCGATAAGTTTACCGGCTGCCAAAGTGGTCTGGAGCTTGATCCTCATGTCAGGACCGATCTCTACCGTGGGGTTAGTGATCGGCCCCTCGATCTGGATGGCGAACCAGGTATCAGCCTGTCCGTCTAGCAAATCTCGGCGAACGCTTACATTCCTCGTTCCGAGGGTGGAAACGGGACCATCCTCGTAATACTCCATACGAGAGTAGGTAAAGGTATCTGCCGTCTGATATTGACATGTAAATGGCTGGTTACCCTTGCGTTGGCCCACCCTCAACGGCGTCAGCTTACGTGGGCGGCCATAGATCAACCTCTCAGTACCGTGCCGTTTGTATGCCAGCGGCAAATACTGGTTCCAGAGGTTTCGGATCTGATCCCCTCGCCAATATTTCGTGAACTCCTCATAAACTTCTCTGGCTCTCTGGAATCCAGGAACATCCATCTCGGTGGACACCGAGTAGTTGTCTAGCGCCGTCAGCTCAAACGTGACTAAGCCAGGCTTGAAAGAATCCCTTCCCATAACGATCTCGTCCGTGTTCTCACGATTGAAATCATAGTTGTTGACTTCGTATCCTTCGAACTCAACGCCGGATACAACAACCTGAGTGTTAGAACCAAACGTGTAATCGTTGCCAATTTGCCACTGACCGTCAATCACTGTAAGCCCCCGTTCCGCTGGACTTCACCGCATACATAGCCTCATTGATAATCTCATCTGCCGGAGCATTCGGATTCGCGTAAACGTTCAAGTTGTTGATTCCGCTTCCTCCGACTTCCTTGTCCGGAATCACATTGAACGGATCATACGAAGAGCTACGCTTGTCGCTGGGATTATCCTCGCTCCATCGCTTGATTGTTTGATCGTTCGTGTCAAGAAGGGTTCTCACCTTGCCCTCAAGAGCGCCGTCCTTGCCTCCGGCCAGGATCGACATAACCTTTCCGAGGTAGCGCATTCCGATCTTGACAACTTGCTGAACCGTGTCCACCACCGTTTGAACAATTCCGCCGATATCTACGATATTAGCGATCGCGGCGATAACGGGTCCAATACCTGGAATAGCGGCTCCAGCAGTGGCAGCCACTTTGGCGACAATCTCTATCATATCCACTATCGTGGTGACAACGTTCATCACGGTGTCGGCCATCGCCTGAACACCGTCAATCAACTGGTTAACAGAATCGGTATTCTCCAGGCCACGAGCTAAAAGCTCGAAAGTTTGCTTGGCCTGCTCGATTCCCTGAAGAACGGTGTCGTGCAAACTGATAATATTCTGAACTGCCTTGATCGCAGTTTGAACCTTTGACTTGTCGTCTTTAAGAGCGCCTTCGTAAGGGTCATATTTCTTGATCCCACGCTCCGACATCACCGTGTCCATCTGAGACTCAAGCTCTTTGCGAATCAGAGGAGACTTTGCTGTCTTGTTATAGTCCGAGACGTCTTGCAAAGCCCGGATTATTTGCTCGTCCGTCGCCTTAGGATCGTTAAAGGTCTTCAGAGCTTTGTCGAGAACTTTATTGTTCTTCCGAGCTTCGTCTAGCTCCTTCTTGGTATTGTCGTCGGTTGACGAAGTATTGCCGTAGATTCCACTGATATCCTTGGCCGCAGAGCCAGGCAGGTACATATGATTGGTGAACTGTGACGAATCATGACCAGCAGCGCCAGGGCCATAGCGAACACCGCCTGTAGTTGATTCCGCTCTTGTTCCGTCTGGAAGAGTTAGGGCAGTATGTCCGTTCTGCCCACCACCGTTGTCCCACCATCCGACACGAAGATCTCCCTCTCCACCCATTCCTTCCTTGAATCCACGAGAAAGAAGGAACTCTCGCATTCGAGTAGTGTCGGTTCTCTCAGAGAATGCCTCTCGTCCTGTGGCCTCGTTGGCAACAGCAGAAACGAATCCAGAGCAATCCATCATGGACTCATTGAAAGCGCCCATGCTGTATTCAGCACTATCCAAAGATTTGACGAAGTTCGTTAATCCGCTAGAAGCCTGGACAGTTCCATCCTCAAACGTGGTCTTGCCACTCCGAGCATTCTGGATTCTTTGATTGTACTGATCCAGAGACTTCTGGGCCGTGTCGTAAGATTCCTGGGCGCTCTTGATCTTCTTAGCGTCTCCAGTGCCTTTCGCCTTATTGAGGGTCTCGGTTCTCGTTCGAAGGGTTTCTGCCGCCTTGTCACGCTTTTCAATTAGCTCCGGGAGTTTGAGCATCTCCTTGTAAACGCGAAGATCGTTATCTTCTTTCTCTTGCTTCTGTTTCTCTTCTCGCTGCTTTCGAAGATCTTCGTCCGTAACTTCTGGATCACGATAGAACATGGCCCCGGAAGCACCCGGTTTACGATTGGCTCCGAGAAGCATCTGAGGAGCGTTGATCCCGGGCAACTGGTTTAGTTGATCCAATGCTTTAGATATGCCAATGACCATATCCAAAGTTTCGTTTTGGGCGAGAGGGGCTCCCTTTGAGATGCCCTGAGCGAAGCCGACCGCCAGGGAGCGGCCACGGAACGGAGTCCATCCTCGACCAGAGAAAGGACCGATCTTGGCGGGAGACCGAGGGAGAGGATCGCTCGCCGCTTTGGCGAGCCTCATCGCTGCTGCACGAACTGCGGACTCTTTACTCGCAATACCCTTTGCGAAATTGTCCCCAAGAGAGGAGCCCGAGCTCAGGGCCTGAGACGCCACCGTGGTAAACGTCGTAGAAATATTGCGAACGCTAACGATGAACTTGTCTACCGCAGAACCGGCCTTCTGCACCGCAGAGACGATCTGATTTGCCATGTTGTTCACGGCGTCAACCACAGCGTTCGCAGCGCCAATCGCAGCGTCAGTTCCCTTGAGCTCAACGTTCAGCGAAACGTTACTGACGTTAGCCTTCATAGCGTTGATCGCGTCTCGGACGGCGTTAACCGCGCCGATCGCCGCATCAGTACCCTTGACCTCTAGATTGAGAGAGGTGTTGGCGCTCTCGCTCTTCGCTGCCTCCAGCGCTGTTCTGACGGCGTTAACGGCCCCGATCGCGGCGTCGGTGCCCTTGACCTCTACTTCAAGCTCTTCTTTCTTCTTCTCCGGCTCCGGTTCGGTCTTGGGCTTTGTCTCGTCTGCGACAGGAGGGCGATTAACGGGTCGTTGACCTGGATTCTTCTTGTACCATTCCTCAGCCTGCCGCTCATCTTCTTCCGTCCAGTCGGAACCGCCGGTAGCCTTCTTGAACTTCTCAAGAGTTTCTTTTTGCTTTGCCTGAACCTCCACGGTAACAGGCTTGCTCATGTCTTTTCTAACTTGATCGTTAGACGCCTTGTCAAGGGCAGCTTTGATCTTGGCCTCCGGCACTCCAGAGTCAATAAGAATCTGCTGAACCTTGCGAATCGTCTCCTCTCCCATTCCGGGAGGAATTTCAATCTCTAGTTTCTTTAAATCCGGGTCCCATTTGCCGATCTTGACGCCAGCTTCCTCAAGAGCTCTCATACCCTGATCGGTGTGAACATCTACAGTAACCGTCTTGCCTTCTGGAACAGTCCGAAGCTGCTGAACAATCGCCCAAATATCAGTTTGAGCCGTATCTAGCCCCTCAATCGAGACCAGGGAATGAACCTCTTTCGGCACAATACCGAATGTTTTCGCAAGCTCTCGGAGTCTCTCGATCGGAATTCCGGTGGCGTCGGCAAGGGCCTTGAACGTACCGTCCATCTGCCTGTAAGCCTGCTGGGCGTCCCCGGTGCTCTGAGCGGTGGCATAGAACTCGTCTCTCATTGTCGCCAAGCGAGAGGTCAGGGTGGAAGCCCCGATGTCCCCCTTCTTCGCCATGTCCTCAAGAGTCTTGGTCGTTAGCTCACCGGCGTTCTTCACCGCGGAGAAGTCGATCCCGCTGAACTCCTGAGTGATGCTCTCGGCCATCTGCTTCGTTCGCAAAGTCCAGTTCGCGGCGGACTCCGCTGCTGAAGACTGGATGATGCCGAGAGCTGTGAGAACAGCTTTCATCGCGTTCAGCTTGTCCGTGGCAGAAGACGTCTCGCTAGCCAGAGTTCGAATCCCGTTAGAGATCGTTAGGTTTGTCTCGCCAACGGCCTTCGCAGCATTAGCCTGATCCTGAGTTTCCTTCCTGAGGCCATTGAGCTTGCTCATCGCGAATCCGGATTCAACCCCGGATTCCTTTAATCTTGCAACGAAGTTATTCCAAGTTTCATCGCTAGCAGACAAATATCCCGTAAGATCTTCTTGTGTGACGCCTAGTTTTTGGAGAGCATTCTGCAGTTGCTCCGCGCTCTCTGCTGATCGCTTGTCGAATTCATAATCTCCGGCCTTAAATTCAACAGATTGCCCCATTAGCAACTTTCGTTGCTTATTCATCTCTTTGAAAAAGCCGAGAGGCTTTACCGTGTAGTTAGTCCCCTTCTCTGAGAAGTAATCCCAGAAGTTTTGTTTGTTATTGGCGTTCTCCTTCAGAGTTTCATTGAACTTCTGAGTCGCTTCGTTCAGGCGATCAATAGCTTCTGTGCTAACCTCTCCGTTCGCCTTGCGAATTTCTTCGCCGTATTTACGAACAGACTCCGAGGCATCGCGATAGCCCTCTTCGATCCGTTTCGCTGCTTCGGAATTGGCTTTCTCAGTTTGATACATCGCCATCAAAGCGACAATTGCTGCCTGAATACCGATAACAACAGGGCCAGTCAGGGCAGAAGCTAAATTGAGAGCTGCGTTTCGCATTCTTCCGAGACCAGCTTGTGTCCGGCTGCCCTCTCTTCCAAGCCCTCTGCCAGATTCTTGAACTCTCTGGATACCCATCGCAAGAGAGCCAAGTGATTGCTGAAGACCCCTTGAGGTAATCCCCATTCCACCAAGGAGAGATATCATATCTCGAAGAGGACGAGTTGCTACCTGAATGCCCTTCCCAGCGACAGCCATCGCAGCAATGGTTCCGAGAAGACTGGTCATTCCGGGAATTGCATTGATAATCCGTGTTAAAATAGCGAGGAACTGCCCAAGAGCACCAATTGTGCCTGTCAAACGACTTCCAAAAGCTCGGTAAAATTCCTCTCCCATTCCCCTAGATGCCTCGGAGAATTTCTTCACCGCCGAAACAAGAGCGTCAAAAACTTTCGAGGATGTCTTCTGGAGCTGACTAATTCTTCCTACAAAGCCAGCCAAACCACCTTCGCCTTCGGAGGCTTTCCTCATGTTTTCGGCGAACTTGTCCATCGCGTCGGAGGTCTTGGAGAGAGCGTTAGCTCCGTTCCCTCTCAGAGCCTTGAAGAGCTCCCCCAATCCCTTGCCAGCTTGAACGACAATATTCTTCAGATCACGAATTCCCTGAATTGACCTCTCAATCCACTCCATTGCCTGGCCGCTTTCGCGAGCAGCGGCAGCCCAAACCTTGAACCGGGCAGCTAGCATCTGGGCTCCGCCGGTCAATTGGGAAAGATATTGCGATCCGACCATGCCAATGTCTCGAAGACCCTCGAGGAAGGGCTTCAGAGCATTGGAAAGATTTCCAATGACGATAGCGGTATTCCCGAATAAACCAGAAAAATCCTTCTTAGTCTGTCCTTCAAGAAGAAAAGAAACAAGATTCTGACGGGCACTGGCGAACGCCCTAGAGACCGCCACCGTGCCTCTCTCCAGGATCGGAAAGTAGTTTTTCGCTAGGTCTTGGATATTTTTTCCGAGTCCAGCCCAAAAATTAGACTGAATAGTCTCATTTAGCTTCTGGAATCGAGGCTTGAGGATGTGAACTTGCTTGGCAATGTCCTGCAGAGGCTTCGGAACTTTCTTGAGCTCTTCCGCGAATTTCGCGTCGTTAGCCCATGCGGCCTTCATAGCCAGACCAAGACCCTTGAAAGCGACCGTGGCAACCCCGATCGCCGTTGCCGCCGTGGCGTAAATCCCCGGAAGCAAGAGGACACCGCCGCTGAGCTGTTTGATAGCGTTCGCAAGACCAAAAACGGTAGTGGAGACAGCTGTTAGCCCGGACGAGACAACAGACAAACCAGCGAACGCGCCTATAAACACTTTCGAGAGATTCATCATCCCTCGAAATCCCTTTTGCATCGCGGCGAGCCCAAGGCCAACTTTAGATAGTCCGCTGATCAGATTACGAACTTCTGGAGTTACCTTGGAAACAGTTCGAGCAAACGAAGACGCCCCGGAGCCAGCTTCTTTGAACTTCGCAGTAAATCTCTGAAGATGACTGCTGTTGTTATGCAGAGTGCGACCCATTCGAACGATAATGTTGTTAGAGTCGAGGAGTCTCCTCCCGAAAGCTCCGATCGCCAGGGAGGCACCGAGAATACCCCTTCTCAGGAACGTAAACGCGGCAGAAAGTCCGGTAACCTTACCGAACTGACGAACAGCCACCTCGGTAAGCCGAAGGTTCCTATTTAGATCTCTAGAGACTTTGAGGAGTCTTGGCAATTCCTCTAGCTCTTTCGCGAAGCCGCCTATCTTTTGGAAGGCTGAAGCTGACATCCCTCCAAGAGAAGTAATTGCTTCGTGAAGATCATTGATAGTCCCATAGGCTTCTAAAGCTGCGCTTTTAAGATCTTTAAGAGCGCTCTCAAGACCAAGAAATTTAGAGATACTCTTTCCAGATTCGAGAGCTACATCTTTAATGCTCTTCCCGAGATCGGCGATCGCCTTCGTGACAGGCTTGACCTTGCTTCCGAGAGAAGAGATTGCTTTCTGGTAGACGACAGCCTGTTTTGCAGCCTTAGACATTCGATCGCCGAGAGCGTCAACTCTACCCTTGAGGGCTTGAAGAGCGGCGATTGCCTTGGCTACATCAACGTCAGACTTGATCTGGATTTCACCATGCGCCCTGCCGAGATCATTATCTGGCATTCTCACCGCCTACGCTTGAAACCTGTCGTCTGACGAGGCTTGTTTAGAACGTCTCCGCCGTCAACGGAGGGGTCTTTCCCCGCTCCGGCAGCGGGATCTCTGTATAGACCTCTCGTGCTTCCCGCGTTCAGGACTTTTCTCAAGACCTGCTCTCTGGCGATATTGGCTTGCGCTGGTCTTTTCTGGGCGTCCGCGGCCTTGTCCATTTTGTTCTCAAGGTCTGTCGCGAACATCCAAATCCCTCTGTCCAGCCAGTAAGCCTTAACCCCCTGGAGCCCCAACAACCGGCTCGGGGTTGTGTGGTACGACTGGGCTTGCCTCCACAGTCCCCACATCTGACTTTTGTCCTTCGCCAACTCCGAGAAAGGAGCTCATATCTTCCGCCGCATCCTCGAAAATGGACATCTTGTCCTCAGACGGAATGCCGTCAACGTAAAGCCCTTCTTCGCGAGGGGCATTCACATCCTTCGGCTTTGGCAAGATCTTCGGATCGATCAAGGAAGCAACAACCACCTTGTCAACCATCTCGAAAAGACCGATCAGCTTCTTGCCATATTCGGCTTTGTCTTCCTGCTCCGTTTTCTCTTTCGGCGCTTCGCCGCCAACGGCGATCGCCTCGGGAGAGAAGGTGTCCAACTGGTCGATCAGCCCCAGTTCAATGAGGTCAGAGATCTCCAGCTTACGCAAACGAACCTTCGCCCCAGAGGGGAGTTCCTTGTCGAAAACGAGGTTCTTTGGAACTCCCCATCCGGGAGGAAGGTTCGGATTTGTCGGTTCGGTCATTTCGGCCTCCTAGGGCTCCTATTGAGAGATGACTTATGCGGTGGTGGTAACCACGCCGGTCTCAACCGACCACGGCGAATCCACGCCGCCGACAGTCGCCTTAACACGGAACTTGTACGCGGTGCTTGCCGAGAGACCGGTACCTGCGATGGACTCGTCGGTGATCGTTCCGGCAAGCGTCGAGTAGTTGCCCTCCGCGTACGGAGAAACAGCCTTCTGAACCACGTAACCGCTCGCGCCAACGACCGGCTCCCAAGTGAGGGCGATGGTCGTGCTGCCGACGACTCCCGGAGTGAGGTTCTGCGGAGACGGAACCGGGTTCGGGGTCGGCGTCAGGGAGATGGCCGTCTTGCTCTCGTTCTGGATGAAGTCGTACAGAAGATCATTCGCATCATCCAGCAACGGAAGACCGGTACCCGAAGCGCTAGTGATGAAGAACGAACCGTCTTGGAACGATCCCTCGATGTTGGAGTTGGCGCGGCAACGATAGACGACCGCGTGCATGTCGCCGCCGGAGTCGCTGATCGCCTGGCCCTCAACGCGGAAGTACGGACGGGAGTCCGTCGACTTCTTACGAAGACGAATCTGGCGATTCGGCGTCAGGCCGGTTTCCGTGAGAGTGCCACCGGTAAGGATCTTCCAGATCGCCAGCGAAACGCCACCAGCCTCGAGAGACCACTCGACTTGAGCGCCCTGGCCGTGAGTGGTAACGAGCTTGTCGTCACCACGAAGTTCCTGAAACTCTTCTGCGTCAGAGAAGCTGAAGGTCTGCGAGTTAGGCAGATCGTAGCTCACGCTGCCGAGAACGGTGCCGAGAGCGTCCGTGTAAGGAGTCAGCTTGACGTCGCGCAAGCCGTACGGAAGGGAAATGGGGAGAGTCATTGTTTATGATCCTCTTCTTTCTGGATTCTTGTAAACACTTGTCTTGAGAAGAGCTCCACTCTTCACGTCGTAGAGATGCAGAACTACGACTCCAGGCCCTGCCCCGCAGAACTTTGAGTTACACTTGACTTCGACTGTAGATTCATCAAGATCAAGCCTTCCATGAAGTTTCGAGGGGCATCGGAGATCAGGCATCTACGATCTCGAAACCGCCGTCGCACTCCAGGTAGTCTAGCTCTTCGTCAGAGAAAGACTCCTCCAGGATTTGCCGGTTGTTTCGATCGTTCCACGATCGGTCCGGAGCGTCAATTCCAAGACCCTTCCAGTCTGCGGAGGTAATGATCCGCTCGGAGAACGCCTCGTTCGCTGGAATCCATCGAACGTAAGTATTGATCGTGCGACTAGGAGCCTCCGGTTCCTTGACCTTCTCGGCTTTCGGCGAGGAAATGATGTCCGCCTTTGGCTTGGAAATAGCCATCTCATTCCTTCCCTGTTGGGTTCCCCTTATCATACCATACGGAGCAGCACATTGTAACTAGAACTCCGAGCGTAGGTACGAAATCCAGGGTCATATACGTTCCCTCCGTGGCCGGTGAAAATCGCATTAGTTACTCGAATATCGTCAGCTCCAATTACGTGTTCCATACCCTCTAGGACTTGACGGCACGCTTCCAGTAGATTATTTATATCCGTGTAATCGTTTCCCATCTCTTCTGGCTGATGCGCCCAGAGATTCAAGAACACCGGACCATTTCGTACTTCCCGGCGATAACTCTGATTCCCCCATCTCAAAATAATGAAGAAATCGTTTCTTGGAGGAGTATCTAGCGCGTAATCCGGATATACGCCTTCTGACCCAACGTAATCCCGAACCACGTCATCCGCCAGGAGGGCCTGGACTATCGCGCCGCTGCTCATATTCGCCTCCGAATATCGTCCATGAGTCCGACACCGATCTTCTGGATCGTAGGCATGATCACCGCGTCTCGGCCGGAGAACTTCACTTCAAGCCAAATCCCGTAATTGACCGTGTGAGAGAAGATAATCGTGTACTCACCCTTGCCTCCCTTTTCGACCACAGTGTAAAGCCCGTTTCGAGCAGCGCTGGTCCTGTCCGTCCACGGTGCGCTCAGCTTCATCTCAGCTTGCCCACGTGCAGCATGATACTGAACAATTTGTTCTAGCATTTGATCTACGACCTCGTCAAAGTTCTTGACCTTGTGTCGAAGATCGTCGTCATCGTATTTGATCTTGAATACTGCCTTAGCCATCCGTTGGCTCCTTGGAGAACTGAATGGCCTTTGCCTTTACCTCGTATCCGTTGATTGGCAGAACTGCCGTCACAATGAACTTTCGTCCGGAGACGAAAAAGGTGTCATTAATCTTGATCACGAGGTCTGGCATTCCGACTATCGTGTAGTCAAAACGACGGTCCTTCCCGCCTTCTCCCGGGGAGATACCTTCTTGCTCAACCCCGATCAGCTTGACTTGCGCTGGCGCGCGGGGGGTACCGGGCACAGCCTGGAAACCGCCTCCAGGAAGCCTGACGGAATCCGTTGACACCGGAGTAAGCGTAATTGTAGTAGGATCTTGATCGATAAACCACTTCGTTGACTTTGTAAGGAAATCAAGATGAGCTTCCATCAGAACCTCGAAAGTTTGGTGACCCTTGCCGGACGATCGTTCTCGTTGTCCTTGGCGTCTTGCTTCGCGGTGGCGATCTGATCTTCCCAGTAATCCATCATCGCCTTGGCGTTATGGTAAAGACTACTAAGCGAACGAGAACTGCCACTTTCCGACACGTCAAGCATCGTAGAAAACTTACTCGCCCTTGACCGCCAGAAAGTGAGGAGGACCTGGGGTACGGTATTTCCTCCGTCAAGATACAGGGCGACTTTCTCCTCATCCCAGTCAGAATCTTCGGGAAGAAGGTCTTGGACCTCGGCTATCTGAGCTGGCTCTGCCATCCATCCTCCTAAGGAAAGAGGCCGACCCCGGTAGCGTCAGGGTCGGCCTCCTCTATGGCTCGTCTACTTCTTCGACCGACGAATTTCGTCGAGGTAGTTCAGAAGCCGAATGGCGAGGACTTCCTTGTCAGTGACCTCTTCACCATTCTCGCCGAGCTCGTCCTTGTCTTCCTGGGTGACATCCTGAGCAAGACCAGCCTTCTTCAAGGCTGCCCTCATCTGCGCAATGGAGAGACTCTCGACCTTCTTGATGTCGGCAGGATGATACTCGTCGTCACCGACAACCTCTTCCTCAAGAGCCTTTATCTCTGCCGCCGTAGCCCGTGCTGCCTTCTTCTCGACCTTCGACAACTCGCCGAAGATGCGATTATTGACAGCGATCAGTGCCTCGCCGCCCGAACGAGTGAGAAGGTGCTCCTTCTCCTCCTCCGTTAGGGGAGCGGCGTAGATGTCAATCCGTCGGCTCATGCGAATCCATCGCCCTTCTTATACTTCGTCGGGATTTCGTAGTTGCCGCTCGCCTTAATCTGGGTCACGACCGCTCCACCGCGCTGGCGAATGCCAGTGCCGAAACCGCGCGAGTAGTAGGAGTCAATCAGCGGGTAGCCCTGCTGATTACCCGGAATCATCCGAAGTCCTCGGTATGCCGGATTGGCGTGCTCGCGAAGACCGACGAGGTTTCCGAGCTGACCCAGACCACCAGAGCCGAATGTGAGCATGTATCCTTCGGGGATCATCTCGTGCTCGACGATATAGGCGTCTCGGTACGAACCCAGAACCCGAAGACCTGCCCACTCGGCCGGAGGCTGCGAGCCAAGAAGCCCGGTGTCTGGAAGGATCAGCGCGGGGCTCGCCGCCGAGGGGATGAAGTCGTACGCGGCGGTGACACCGTTCGTTGCGACTCCCTGGCGGAAGGTGCGAATGACCTGAGCCTGAGCCTTGTGTACCAGGAGAACGAGCGTAGTGCCGTTCTCGCGGCTGTAGCCATGCTCCTCGATGTGATCAAGAGCCTGCTCCACATCTCCCGGATCGACCTGCGCCCCTCCGGAAACGAGGTAGTGCGAGTGAGATCCTGAGAACGTGGTCGTGCCGTAATCCGGAGGAACCATCCCGTCAGCGTTGTACAACGGATAGACGTTGTACGCCTGGCGACGAATGTCCGCGGTGCGATTTCGGTTGTCGAAGATCGCCTCCATGACCTTCCGGAAGACCAGGTCCTGATCTGCCATGAGGTAGGCGTTGTGGAGGGCGTTCACCTGACGAACGTCAGCGTCACGAAGGAACTTCCAGGTCCAACGCGCTGCGACATCGTAGTCCTTGAAGTCGTAGCCGAGCTGGACGTACTCGACGTTGATCTTGCCAGCCAGCGGCTCGCCGAACTCCGACGCTTCCTCGAAGACGGCTCGGCCGACCTGAGGAACGTTCTCGACCACGCTCGAAACCGGGTACGTCAGCAGCGAGAGGAGATGCGTCTTGCGGGTATTCCACACAGCAAGAGTCTGCTGGTAGTATTCCCACATTGCGTTGAGGTCGATACCGTCGATCGTCGCAGTGACGATATCGCCCTCGGTCTGATAACCACCGTCCGCGCCGAAAGCGTACAGGCGGAGGATATCCTTGATATCAGCCGTCATCATTTTTGATCTCCTTATGCAACGGGGGTGTTGTTGACGCGAACGATCAATCGTCCGGCCTCGACGGTGTGCCCCACCAGGGTCTTCCCCGCTGCGGAGGTCGCGTTCACGGCCCCGTCCGCTGCTGCGGCGTAGTATTTCTTGCCAGGATCACCACCGAACGCGACGATCTCGCCGCCAGTCATGATGTCCACGACCTCGCCCGCCTTGCGAGCCTTCGTCAGAACGATCACTCCAATGACGCCAGTGGTACCAGCGCCCTTAACGACGTGGCCGGAGGCGTTCAGGCCCACACCGAACGGAACCTTCACGTCAACGGTCGCCCAGTCTGCCTCCAGAGGAGCGCGAAAACCGCCGACCTTCGGGTCGTACTTTTCGTAATTAGCCACGACTTAGTCCTTTCACTACTTTGACAAAGACGACATAGCCGGAAAATCGGCCAGCATCCTCTTCATTGTCTCTTCTTCGCTCGCCTGGGCATTGCGATTGCCTGTCGCACTGCTCTGAGGAGGGGTTCCCGACGGAGGGGGAGTTTGCCCCGGGAACTGCTGTAGCTGATCCTTGGACTCGCTCTCCTTGTCCGAACCGTCCTTCTTCGCAGTTTCCTTCACGAGGAAGGGACGACTCTCGGAAATTTGACTGATCTGGTCTTCAAGACCGCCGATGGAACCGTCCTTGAGATCAACGGAAATGCTGTCCCGATTGAGCAGACCCATAACCATCTCGGTGTCGTGAAACTTCACGTTGTCATTTGACTGAATAGCGTTTCGGATCGCCTGGAGACGAGCTCCCTCCTCAAGATCAGTATACTTCTTCTGGAGGGTGTCGTATTTCGTCTTGAATCGCAACGCTTCGTCCAGTTGCTCTCGAAGATCTTCATTCTCATTACGAAGATCGCGGATTTTGTGACGACGCTTAGCGCTCTCGTCGTTCAGTTCTGCGATGCGACGATCCTTTTCGTTCGCGATGTGGCCGTACTTGCCACCGCGGAGAGAAGTATCGTCATCGTCCTCTTCCTCGTCGTCCCGAGAGCGACGCTCATTTCGAGCTCGCTTCCGAGGCATACTGCCAGGATTCGGAGGAGGGGTTCCGCCGTTGTCACCATCATCGTCTTCGGAGTCAGCGCCAAACGCAAGGATTGCCTTCAGAGCTTCCAGCTTCTTCACCATACCCGATATCGTACCACGGCAAATCCGATCAATGCTACCTGTTCGCCCACGCAATTACGTCATGACTTGAGATGACCTCGGTCAAAGTTGGCATCACAGGAGTTATTGAACACAAACATTGAGGATGCGGTTTATCGGGAATTTCGTCAACTTTGAAAACCCTCTTGATGGCGTATTTATCGCAAAGGCAAGCGATTTGATCGATCGGATGAGATTTGCTCAGGTTCCAATTTGCGTGGGTAATCCACGGACGATCCTTCATGTCTTGGATTGACTGCGCATGAAAAGCGTTGTTCACTTCTGTTCTCGCTAGGCGTTTCGCGGCGAAGGTGACGCCTCCTGGAACACTTTCCCTGAAATACGGGCGAACCTCTTTCGCAATCTCTGCTGGAGATGCGCCTCTAGCCATGAGGACATTTATCTTGCGATTCAAGCTTCCATTCCAGAACGCCTTGCTCGCATAAATACGACGGCTCAACGGCCTGGCCGTATGCTGATTTCTTGCGACTGTCGCCTGAATGTTCCTTCTAGCACGAAACATCTCCGACTCCTCGAGATGCTTCCTGATCTTCTTATCCGGAATTTTATAATCCCAAATCTCTTCTTCGTCTTCGAGCATCAGCTTCGCCGCCAGGGCTGCCGCGTCTTCTTGGCCGCGCTTGATGATCGGGGAAATGGCTTTGTAGATCGCCCCGATCACATTCCCAAGTTCTCGTTTCGCCGTAGCAATCTGAGCCTTGCGAACCTGGTCGCTGATGTTAAGATTCGCCTTTAACTCCAGCTTGCGAAGAATCGCTTCCGTGTCCTTGTAGGACTCTTCCAGAACTTTCGAGATCTCTTTGTCTTTTGAATTCTGCAAACGAATATACCGGAGCAACCAATGGCGATCGGTCACCGACAAGTCGTACGGATCCTGAAACGTCTTTAGCCCACTCTGAGATGACATTTTCTGTTACAATCCAATACTTGATCATCTCGCTGGGCCACCCAGCGATGTCTTCTCGCGAAGGTTTGATAGAGTTGCTCGGGTGCGTATGGAAAATCCCCACGACATCGAGGGGACTATGATCCTTGAAGGCTCTAATCAGATCTCCAAGGTCCATTCGGAAGCTACGCCTTGGATTCTTGGAGGAGTTAGGAATCTCCACGACAGTTCCGTCTTTGAGAACGTAACCACAACGCTCAGCGAATCTGTCCCATAGATTGATCAATTCTTTCCGTGTGTCTGGTTCCATTTCACTTCTTGCCCCTTCTTTGAGGTCGCTTTTTCGAGGCTTTCTTCCATTGCTTAGAGCTCATCTGATCGTTGTACGACCACTTACCCTTCTGACTTGCCTTGAAGGCACGATCAGATTTCGGCTGCTTACCCAGCTTGACGATGTAGCTCGGCATACCACCACGGGTAGTTCCGATCTTGCCGACTCCCTTCCCCCCGAGTTTGTGCTGCTTCCCGATCGTGCTATCGACGATGTCTCGTTGAAGTTTGCGAACACCTGCCTCCACGTATGGGTCCAAAACGGGGTTGGGGCTCGCCTTCGCAACTATTCCTCCAGTGAATCGCTCGTCAATGTCCTTGAGCTTCTTCTCGAGATCGCTAGGCGTAGTGCGCTCAGTGCGGAAGTAGAATCCAGTGGAAATTCGACGACCCTTTGTGACCTGTGCTCCGGCGTTCAGTCCGACGGTGGTACTGCGGAGAGACTTGCGAACGTACGGCACAGCCCCCGCCCGCGTCAGGCCAAACGTCTTCCCACCCTTCTTGTAAGTGAACTTACCGTTTTTTCGTGGTTGCGTTCTCCAGCCACCTAGCGCATTTCCCCACTTCTTGCCCATCGTCCCTACTTCTTCGGCTTGTTGCTCTTGCGATTCTTGTTACTCTTATAGCTTTTTCGCTTGGCTCGCTTGCCGTCTGTGACGCTGTGGCTCTCACTTGCAAGATTATTCGCAGATTCTTGTACTCTTTCCCCCGCTTCTGCGAGGCCAGCTTTGCGAAGCTCATTGTCGTAGTAGTCAAGAAGAGCCCTCACCTCTGGGGCCTCGTGAGTGGACCACTGCTTTATGTTTGCGCGTCTAAGTTCGGCGTGTTTGCGATCCGGCATCCACACAGGAGGCATCCCTCCGTAGCGCTTATTTACTGCGTCAACGAGAGCTTGATCAGCTCTTTTTGGCTCGTATGGAGCTCTTTCTGGGCCAATTTTAACTCCTGGATTGTCAAGTCCAAGAGTTTCGTTCTGATTCGTTTCCGCAAATGTGGAAACAAAATCGTTGATTAGCTGAGTTGAGGGCTCCTGCGTTACGCCAGTCTTCCCACCGCCACGAGACTCGGCGTGACGGGGAGCGGACGGAGCTCCCCTTCGGGGATCGGAGGCGGATAGACTTACCCGTCGTTTCGGGGCCTCTTCCTTCGGCTCCTGGGAAGGAGTCGGATTGCTGACAACTGGGGTCGGTGGTTCTACAACAGAATTCTTGTTCTGGCTCCGGAGGAACTGAATACCGAATTCTTTGTCCTCGAGAGGATCTCCACCGAAGAAATTGCCCTGAGCCTCTACCGTGTGGTAGCGGTACGTGTTCTCGTTGAATCTCTCCGTGTTGTCTGGGCGAGGATCTTTTGCCTTAGTCCTTGCGCGAGCTTGCACTCCAGCAGGAGACTGATCGGTTACTTTCCCAATGTTCCCAGCGTAGTTGTCCACTACCACACCCTGCGCCCGAGCATTGCCAACGCGATGCTCTGCGGCAATTCTCGCTGTTCTCTGCACGTCTGTCTCCGGCCACGGCCCGTGAACAGCGTTCACAACGTGTTTTCCAGGCTTCTTTGCCTCAGGAGGACGAGGAGGGGGCATCACGACTGGTTTGGGCGGACTCTTTCGATGGATGGTACGAGAGAAAGGCGGAGGAAATGGAGTCTGCTGCGCCATTTTGCCAGAAGGTCTCCTTGCCTTCTTTGGGAGGACATAATTGTTCTTCCCGGCAAGGAGATCTTCGTTTGAGATACCTTGATGGAACAGACGTTTTGGAGCGCCTCGAACACCGCCCTTTTGAGGGCTTCCAAAATCAACTGGAGAAGAATCACCCCACTTCACCTCTGGGGTCGTATTGACGACCGGGACTGGCCTAGCGGATTTTCCGGGAGAAGACTTATTTCTGCTTATAGCGAACGGATTTGGCGAATCTCCAATTCGCCCGTCAGAACCATAACGAGAATGAGATCCAATTTCAAATCTGGGTTCAGGCGTGGTATTCACTGCCAAAACTGGTCTAGACTCTGACTTCTTGATCGGTTCGCGCTTGAGCTCCGGCGCAGAATTAACAACTGCGCTTGAGACCTGTTTACCATTCTCGAATACTAACGTCTCTCCGTTTGGTCGTGTGATAACTTTGCGACCAGTCAGATTTTCTTTTGTTCGCTTGATCTCTCGATTGGCAGAACGAGTATTAGCAGCGGCAGCATTAACCGTCGCGACCGCACCGATGACCGCGGCTGGATTCTTCGCTGTCTCCTTAGCGTTCGCCTTGGCCTTCGTGAAGTTTGCTTGAGCGCGCTTCTTCAGAGGAGCCTTTTTCGCTCTTGGAGGTTTTCCCTTATTGGCCGCAAGATTCGCAGACTTATTATAGCGATATCCAGCGTATCCAACTCCTGCGACAACACCAACAACAGCGACCTTTTTAGCCGTGCTCTTGATCTTCTTTTTGCGCTCGGCCTTCTTGTACTCCGCGTATCGGCGCTGGCCCTTCGTCATGCGAGCGTTCGTACTCTTCTTGCCGCGTTTCTTGGTGCTCTTGGGCGCGGAAATGAAAGCTCCGGTGAATCCAGACGTGAACTTACCGCCACGGCGATTCTGGAACTTATATCCGCCGAGCGCGTTGCCCCAGGCTCTGCCCAGCCGCGTAGCCACTACAACTCCCAAACGTGATTCTTATTGTTCAAGGCTCACCTTACGCTGGAGAGATTCCCAAAATCAACCGGGGGGGCAGCAGGAGCGCGGCCTCTCTGCGCTGCTGCTCTTGCCCTGCGCGTGTGGCGCTTACGAACGGGTGGCTCGGCGGGGAGGACCAGTCCAATCGATCCTACGATGGCAGCGGCATGAAATGCCGTTTTTGCCTTGGGAGACCACTGGTCGTACGGCTTAATCCTTTTTTTCTTCTTGGTCTTCGAGCCCCCAGCGGGGGTGACTTTTACACCACCCCCGCCGAACTGGCCTTTACGGTTTCGCTTTTGCTTACGCCAACCGCCAAGCGCATTTCCCCACTTCTTTCCCATCGTCCCTACTTCTTCGGCTTGTTGCTCTTGCGATTCTTCCGACTGACGCGGCTCTTGCCAGACTTCACGGCCGACGAGGTCTTCCGCTTTGCCTTCGAGTACTTGG
>ERZ650311.662-NODE-662-length-20304-cov-12.401353_pt1 | contig 20304 bp, 17 predicted proteins | sample MGYA00376247_ERZ650311 | MGnify/ENA primary metagenome ERZ650311 (study PRJEB26733, sample SAMN07839324) | wastewater metagenome | biome: small river; feature: stream; material: water | place: USA: North Carolina | collected 2016-07-28 ... | reverse complement strand
CTCCAGACGTAGTTGGTCGGGAAGTACATAAACATGGCAAAGTCCTTTGGGTCTAGCTAAGAGTCGCGATTAGTGGAACTTGATTACCAAGGCTGAGCCATGGCACCCATGGTCATACCCATGATCTTGCCGGCCTCTGGGCCAGACTCTGGGCCACCCTTAATCTCTAGGTCAACCAGCGCCATGGTGTTGCGGACCACGATGTCGGTGCGAGCCTTGCGGCGCTCCTCGTACTGGGTGAGCAGGTCGTCCAGGTCGCCGTCCTTGGTTACGTATTCGGCCAGCAGGTAGGCGTCCTCCGAGCACTGAGCACCACCCTGGGCGATCAGCGGAGGGCAAGCGTGGACTGCGTCACCGGTGACGATGACGCGGCCATCGTGCCAGGACTCGTCGTAGGCCCAGAGCCACTCGATCTCGGTGAAGTTCATGTAGTCGTCATCCTTGAGGTTCTCGCGGATGAAGTCGAAGTGACCGTGGTAGCCGGCAAGCAGGCGGCGCATCTCATCGGCGTCGCTCAGCCCGTTGTCAGGACGCTCGGGCTTAGTCAGCACGAAGGCGTAGCAGAGGTCCTTGCTGATCGGGGTGTAGCCAGCCTTGTACTCTGGGCCGCCGAACGCCAGGCCGGAGCAGTCCATTTCAGGCTTGCGCTTGGTGACCACGCGCCAAATACCCAGACCCGAAGACTTCTTGTCGTGGGTGATTCCCACCATCTTGCGCGCGGTGCTGTTGATGCCGTCGGCGGCGATGATCAGATCGAACTTGTCGTTGCTGCCGTCGCTCAGGTGAGCGGTGACGTCGTCTGCGTTGTTGGTGTAGCCGGTCAGCTCGGTGCCCAGACGGACCTCAACACCGAGGTCGTGGATCATGTCCACCAGAACGTCTTGGATGTCGCTGCGGAGGGCACCCATGGTTGCCGGAAGGTCCGGACCACCGGCCTGGGCGATCGGCATGCGGGCAATCTTGTGACCATCGGCGGTGTATGACTCAAGTTCGTTGAAGCCGAGGCCCTTTTCGGCCATCTTGTCGAATGCACCAATCAGGTTGAAAACCTTGAGGGCGTTGCCCTGCAGAGTGATGCCGTGGCCTACGCCGTACCAAGCCTTGGCTTTTTCAACCAGGGTGACCTTCACTCCACGCTGCGCCAGCGACACTGCTGCAACACAACCGGTGATTCCGCCACCGACGACGAGAACATTCTTGACTGCCATAGTCCAACTCCGTTCGAATCCAGACACAACTGTGCCTTGGAAGTCAAAGTATTGGATTCGTTGGCTTTTAGAAAATAAGCAGTTGAAATGGACGGTATCTGCCAGCCCATACCTCTTATAGCGGAGGGTTCTAGGCCGCGATTTCCAAGAGCGCGCAGTGGCCGATGATGAAGTCGCGCAACCAGACGTGTGCCGGGTCGGAGTTGTGGGACTCGTGCCACCAGAGCGTCAGGTTCGCGTCGACCTCACCGAAAGGCGGCTCGACCACGATGACCGGAGAGTCATCTGGCAGGCGGCGTGCCACTCGTCGCGGAGCAATCGCAATGAGATCGGATCCAGCGACCACGTGTCCGAGCGGAAGGTAAGAGTTGGTGACGACGTGCGGCTTCAGCTGAACACCGAGTTCGTTGAGTCGGCGTTCTGGTGGAAGGAGGTGGGCACGGCCGAATTTACAGACCGCCTTGTCGGCCGCCAGGAAGTCCTCCCAGCTGAGGGTGCCGTCCTTGAGGATTGGGTTGTTTCGATCCGCCAGACAGACGTAGTCGTCGGTGAAGAGCTTGTGATAGTCGCCCATGATTCCCACACCCGGCACGGTAACGACGAAGTCGTTAACGGTCAGGTCTCGCGCCGAGTCGGTTGGTTCGTGCGGCAGCCCGACGATGTCGAAACTGATGCCGGGAGCAGCCTCCAAAGCCAGCGCAAAGATTGGCTTCAACTCGGTGGCGGAGTAGTCGGTAAGCATCAGGCGGAAGGTTCGATCGCTCTGCGCTGGGTCAAACTCACCTTCCGAACGCAGTGCTCGCTCGATCAGCGGCAAGGTGCGCTGAAGTTGCGGAAGCAGCAGCTGGCCCATCGGGGTCAGTTCGTAGTCGCGTCCGACGCGCACCAGTAGCTCATCGTTGAATTGCAGGCGGAGGCGGCTGAGCGCCGAAGACATCGAAGACTGGCTCATATTTACGCGGTCGCCGGCGCGAGTCACGTTGGCTTCCTCCAGCAGAGCGCGCAGCGCCAACAGGAGGTTTAGGTCGCGACCCGGTCCGATCAAGATTGTCTCTTCCGCTAGGTTGCCGGCCATCAGAGGCGGCGGCAAGCTCTGGTATCACGCTATCAAATAGACGGTATCCAGACTTTGGGGAGGTGGCGTTTGCCTTTTTCTCTTAGCCTGAAACCTGTTCGGCACAGCCGTACCGTTTTTGCAATGAAGGAGCAACGATGACTGAACGCAAGATTTCGCACCTGCGTTACCTGGGCCTGGCAATGCCAAACTTCGAGGAGGAGCGCGAGTTCTTCACCAAGCACTGGGGCCTCACCGAGGTTCACGCCGAGGACGGCGTCTCCTGGCTGGGCACCGAAGGCCAGAGCGAGCCTTTCGTCATTCGCCTGCGCAAGGGCGAGAAGCGAATCGACCTCATCAGTTTCGCTGCCAACAACCGCGCCGACCTTGAGGCACTCTACGCCGAGCTGGTCGCCAAGGGCGTTAAGGTCATTCACGGTCCACAGGACCTCACCCAGTTCAGCGGTGGCTACGGCTTCCGAATCTTCGACCTAGACGGTCGCACCATCGAGGTCTCGGTGGAGGTCAAGGAGAAGGGTGCTCGCCCTATCAACGACCGCGAACCGATTCCGGTAAAGCTTTCCCACGTCGTTGTGAACACTGTGAACCTCAAGGCAACCACCGACTGGTACATCGAGCACTTCGCATTCGCCATCAGTGACAGCCTCGAGCACCCTCACATGGGTCCGCTCATGAACTTCATGCGTTGCAACAGCTGGCACCACTCCATGGCAATCGTCCAGGGTCCGCACTATTCGCTGCACCACGTTTCGTTCGAGATGCGCGGTGTCGAAGAGTGGATGCGCGGTGCCGGAAAGATTCTGCGCGCCGGAACTCGCATGGTCTGGGGTCCTGGGCGCCACAACGCGGGTGACAACACCTTCGCCTACTTCATCGACCCAGCGGGTAACACCGTTGAGTACACCACCGAGTTGGAAACCATTCCGGACGAGAACACCTGGGTTCCACGCAGCCTAGACGTCACCCAGGTTTCGACTCAGGACCAGTGGGGCACCGCGAACCAGTTCAGCGAGTTCGTCGCTCGAGAGAGCTTCAACGACGTTGACAAGGGCATGTTCGTAGCGTCCCCGATCTAATCCCTAAAGACAGGCAGGGGTCATCATGAAGATCCATCTCGGAGCCGACTGGCACGGCTATGAACGTGCCCGAGCGCTGCAGACCTGGCTGGCCGAGCGCGGCCACGAAGTGGTCTGGCACGCGGCGGAGCAGTTCGACAAGGGCGACGACTACGTGCTTTGGGCGGTTCGGGTAGCCGAAGAAGTGCTCAAGAGCGAGGACCAGGCCGAAGACGTCAAGGGCATCATCGTTGGCGCCGACGGCAATGGCGAAATCATCGCCGCAAATAAGGTGAACGGTGCTCGGGTAATCGGTGGTTACTCGGTGCCCCAGGTGATTGCTGGACGCACCCTGAACAACGCCTCGGTGTTGGTCATCCCTACCGACTTCGCCGACGAAGCTCAGTCGCTGGCCCTGATCAAGGCCTTCTTCGACACCGAGTTCGACTACACCGTGGATAGTGCACGCCGAATCCTCAACACCTTCGAGTACGAAAACTCGGGAACCATCGAGGGCTGGGCAGCCGCAGACTTCCCGGTGCCACACGAGTACCACCCGGCCGACTCCTCGGACTTTCAACCACCAGCAATTCGACTGAAATAAGGAAACATCATGGCATTTGTATGCGCAGCAACCTGGACCGCCAAAGAGGGTTCGGCCCACATCGTTGCCGAGGCACTGAAGCACCTCTCGCCAGCCTCGCGCACCGAGGAGGGCAACATCTACTACCAGGCCTACCAGGACCCTGCCCACCCAAACACCTTCCGCATCTTTGAGGTTTACAAGGACGAGGCAGCCTTCAAGGCACATGCCGAGTACGAGCACTTCAAGGAGTGGGCTCTCGGTATGGCGATCCCAGAGTTGGAAGTTCGCCAGCGCGACTTCTACGAGACCCTCGACTTCTAAGGAACCCCGATGAAACTGCTGCGCTACGAATCCAACGGATTCGCTCACGTGGGTATTTTCCGTCACGGCAAAGTGATGTCAATCCCCACCAATAAGAGCGTCCTGGAGATCCTGAATCTGCCTCGCAAGGATCGCGATGAGCTAGAGCTGCAGGCCGGTCGCAACCACGTGATCGACATCGACAAGGTCAAGCTGCTTCCGCCAGTCGAACCACGCGTGCTGCGCGATTTCGTGACCTTCGAGGGCCACATCGCCGGCATGAAGAAGAGTGAACCGGGCGACGGCAGCGTCCCAGAGTCTTGGTATGAGACTCCGGTTTCGCTGCTCATCAACCCTTACACCGTCAAGGCTTCCGGCGAGCCGATCCCGGTTCCGCCACTGACGCAGGCAATGGACTACGAGCTTGAGGTGGCAGTGATTCTGCGCAAGCCAGCGGTCGATGTCACCCCTGAAGAAGCCAAGGACCTAATCGCCGGCTACTGCATCCTGAACGACTGGTCGGCTCGCGATATTCAGTCTCGCGAGATGCTGGTCGGCCTTGGTCCATCGAAGGGCAAGGACTTCGCCACCTCCCTCGGACCCTGGATCACCACCCCCGACGAGCTGGAGCAATATCGTGACGGCGATCGCTACGACCTGCCAATGTCGGTCAGCGTCAACGGAACCGTGATGGGCGAATACAACCTGAAGTTCATGTCTTGGAGCTTCGAGGAACTGATCTCGCACAGCAGCCGCGGCTCCTATGTTGGTGCCGGCGACGTACTCGCCTCCGGCACCGCCCACGGTGGTTCGCTGGCCGAACACTGGGCCAAGGCCAAGTCCCGAGAAAACCCGCGTCCGCTACAGGCCGGCGACGTTGTTACCATGACTGTTGAGGGTCTGGGCACGCTATGGAACCCGATTGTTCCAACGGTTAGCCCGGGCCACACCATCCCGCGCGCCCGTCGCACCGTTTCAGAAGGACATTAATTGAGCGTCGTAAGCACCACCAACCCAGCCACCGGAGCGAAACTAGTTGACTACCCGGCACAGACCGAGGAGCAGCTGGATGCGATTCTGAACAACGCCGTGGCTGCTCAAAAAGCTTGGCGCCACTCGGAAATTTCGACCCGCGCCGCCGCACTGCGCAAACTTGGTCAGATTCTGCGCGACGAAGTAGAGGCACACGCCACTCTGATCAGCAAAGAGATGGGTAAGCCAATCACCGAGGCTCGCGGCGAGGTCCTGAAGTGCGCCACCACCTGTGATTACTACGCCGACAACCTGGAAGCCTTCCTGGCTCCGAAGGTCATCAAGACCGAGGCGCAGTCCAGCTTCGTGGCCTACGAGCCGATCGGAATCGTCCTGGCGGTCATGCCTTGGAACTTCCCTTACTGGCAGGTGATTCGCTTCGCGGCTCCGACTTTGGCTGCCGGAAACGGTGGCTTGCTGAAGCACGCTTCCAACGTGACCGGATGCGCTCTGGCCATCCAGGACGCAATCGACCGTGCGGGTTTCCCTAAGGGCCTGTTCACCACCCTGGTTCTGTCCAAGCACAGCATCGTGAATGACCTCATCGCCGACGCCCGCGTGGCCGCGGTGACACTAACCGGTAGCGAAGGTGCCGGCGCGAATGTCGCCGAGGCAGCCGGACGCGCTTTGAAGAAGACCGTCCTGGAACTCGGTGGATCAGACCCATTTGTGATTCTGGAAGACGCCGACATCGCTGCGGTCACTCCGCTTGCTGTCCGCGCGCGCTTCATCAACACCGGTCAGAGCTGCCTGTGTGCCAAGCGGTTCATGGTTGATGCCAAGGTGCACGATGACTTCGAGGCTCGCCTCAAGGTTGCAGTCGAAGCACTCAAGATCGGCGACCCGCTGGACCCGACCACTCAGATTGGCCCCCTGGCCAAGCCGTCCTTCGTCGACGACATTGACCGTCAGGTTCGTGACTCGCTTGCGATGGGTGCCCGCCTAGTTACTGGTGGATACCGCATCGATGGACCGGGTTCCTACTACGCACCCACCGTCCTGGCCGATGTGACCCCGGACATGCCGGTGTTCAACCAGGAGACCTTCGGTCCAGTGCTGGCGCTAGTCAAGGCGGCCAACACCGATGAGGCTCTAGAGCTTGCTAACACCACCCAGTACGGGCTGGCGGCAAGCGTCTGGACCTCGAACATGGAACTGGGCATCGAACTCGGTCGTCGGATCGACTCGGGTGCGCTGTTTGTGAACACCATCGTGGCCTCGGACCCACGCCTGCCATTCGGTGGCGTGAAGTTGAGCGGTTACGGACGCGAGCTCTCCGAAGAGGGCCTGCGCGAGTTCACCAACGCCCGCACCATCGTTGCCAACCAAATGCCGCGCGTCTAAACGTCAGCGTTCGTCAGCTCAGCCAACTCGCTTAGGAGAAGGTGCGGAAACGCGCCTACAATAAGTCTCGATGACCGACCTCAGACGCATCGACGTCAACCTGATTCTGGTGCTGGATGCAATCCTCGCCGAGATGAATTTGACGCGCGCTGGCGAAGCCGTCGGTATGTCCCAGCCCGCGGTGAGCGGAGCCTTGGCTCGGTTGCGTCAACAGTTTGATGACCCACTGTTGATTCGCAAGGGGCGCCAGTTCGAACTGACTCCGTTGGCGGAAGGACTGCGTCCGCTGGTCTCCGAGGCGATGCTGGAGATCCGCCGAACCTACGAGCTATTGCCTTCATTCGACCCTGCCACAAGCACCCGTACCTTCCACATCGGGGCCACGGACTATCTGCTTTCTCAGATCACCAGCCCGCTTTTGAAGGTGCTGAACAAAGAGGCCCCGAACGTCAACATCGAGTTTGGAATGCTGGGCTTCGATCAGCTGGTGAACGTTATTGACCTGCTGCGTCGCGATGTGACCATCGCTAGTTCGGGGATTGGAATCCCCGGTAAAAAGCAGTCGCTCTTCAACGAATCCTTCGTTTGCGTTGCCGACCGCAACAACTCTGTGATCAAAGACGGCAAGGTCACGATGGAGGAGCTTGGCCAGCTTGGCCACGTCCGAATGACCTTTGGTGACGGCCAGGGCCATCACATCGACGAGCTTTATGCCGGCACCGGAATCTCGCCGCATTACTCAATCTCGGTGCGCGGTGTGCTGATGATTCCACACATGATTTCCGGCACCAATTTGGTCGGCTGGATCCAGGAGCGCCTAGCCCTCCAGATGTTGGACCGGCTAAATCTGCAGATCATCGAGACGCCGATGAAGTCGCCCAAGATGACCGAGGCTGTCCACTGGCACCCATCAAAGAGCTCGGATCCTGCGATTCCGTGGCTGGTAAGCATGCTTCGCCGCGCCACCGAAATCCTGGAGTTTGGCGAAGAAGAACTCTAGCGCGGGTCGATTCCGAACGCGGTAGCCAGTCGGTCGATCTTCTGAGCGCGACCGAGTCGCGGCAGATCCGAACCATCGCGAATCACGCGACCGCGAGCCTCGAAATCGGCCATGAATTCGCGAGCCCAAATCACATCCGAGTTGGTCGGGCAGATTGCGTCGTTGATGACTACGCACTGGTCCATCTGAAGCGCTAGCTTGCCAGTCAGCCCCAAAACCACCGAGTGCTCCGACTGCTCGCGCAAAATCGGGTGGCTGGCACCGACGGTCGGACCATCGATAGGGCCAGGAAGGTTGCCGACGCGGCTGGCCGTGACCAGGCGCGAACGCGGATAGGCCATTGCCATGTTGTCCGCGGCAGTGCCGGTGTCGCGACGGTAGTCACCCGAGCCAAAAGCGAGGCGGAAGACACCGCGCGCGCAGGCAATGTAACGAGCATCTTCGATTCCCAGCGCAGATTCGACCAGGGCGATGATCGGCTTGGCCTGCCCCAGCGCGAAGTAGGTGTCCTCCACGTGCGATGCCGATTCGGTCTTGGCCAGCATGATGCCCTGCAGCGTTTCGATCTTGCGCAGGCGCTCGATGTCGTGTGCCCAAAAATCGGTGTTGCGATCGTTGATTCGCACCCAGGCTCGGTTGCCAGCTTCCAGCCACTCGGCCACCCACTCACGTGCTTGGGCCTTGTTGGATGGGTCAACCGCGTCCTCGATGTCCAGGATGATCTGGTCAGCTCGGGATTCGCGGGCGGGATCGAAGAGTTCTGGTCGCGCTCCGTTTACCAGCAGCCAGGAGCGTGCCACATCGGCCGGCACTTCGGTACGGGAATTCGCTTTGGTCATCGTTGACTCACTTGCTTTCAAATCTGCGCGTTTGTTACCTGTCAAAAATAACAGTGGCTTGTTTCCGGCAGGTATCACGATGGCCAATGCCAGCATCCGAGGCGGTCGCTGTCGATGCAGCTGCGGGAAGTTAATCGCTAGATATTTGTTTTACTCTGGAGTCGAGGCTTAATCGCCGAAGCTTTCAGTTTTGCAATGGTGCAGGTCTGATACACAGAGATCCACCGCGCACACCCGCGCCTGCACCAGAGGACCACAAAATGGCCGAACTGCTTTACCGTCTTGGACGCTTTTCCGCGCGTCGAGCCTGGCTCGTTATCATCACCTGGGTGCTGCTCTTGGCGGCAACGGTCACCGCGATGGCGGTAGCAGGCGGCAAGCTCTCCACCGCGATGTCGATCGACGGCATTCCTTCGCAGGTGGTCATCGATGACCTAAAGAAGTCTTTCCCGGCTGCCAGTCGCGGCACCGCATCGGTGGTATTCCATTCCGAGAACGGTCAGTTCACTCAAGCTCAGATCGATTCCATCGGCACCGAGTTAGAGGCAGTTACCTCGCTCGCGGGAGTTCACTCGGTGATGAATCCATTCAAGATTCAGGCCGACAAAGATCACCAGGTTCGCAACCTGAAGGCCGGTGTCCGCAAGGTCACCGACGGCAAGCAGCAGCTGGTGGATGGCGCTCAGCAGATCGCCGATGGGCAGAAGAAGCTCGACGCGGCACAGCAGACCATCGACACCAACCTGGCCAAGGCCAAGGACGGGTTAGCGGCAGCCTCGGCTGGTCGCGCCCAAGCGCTTGCCGGACTTGAGCAAGCGACCGCGGGTGCTCAAGCGGCACAGGCTGCGTATGACCAGGCTGCCGCGGCTGGTGCCCCGGCCGAGCAGCTTGCGGCGATTCAGGCCCAGATTGACCAGGCCAAGGCGGGAGTCGCTGCGGCAACCGCGGGAGCCGCCCAGGCTCAGGCCGGTATTGATCAAGCAGCCGCTGGAATCGCCCAGCTGGCCGCCGCCCAGGCCACCATCGACGACAAGCAGGCCCAGTTGACCGCCGGCAAGGTTGCACTCAACCAGGCCGCCGACAAGCTTCCCGCCGCCGAGAAAAAGCTCTACCAGGGTGAACGCATCCTGGCTGCCACCGCGAAGTTCCGCACAGTTTCCAAGGACAACCAGACCGCACTAGCGGCAGTCGTCTTCAACACTCCGGCCGACCAGGTCGAGGTGCCTCAAAAGACTGCAATCGTTGACTACCTAAAGGCTCACACCCCCAGCGGCGTGCAGGTCGAGTTTGCCAAGGAACTCACAATGAGCATGGAGGGCATCCTCGGCGTGGGTGAAGTCGTCGGTCTGGTGGTCGCCGGAATCGTGCTGTTCTTGATCCTCGGAACCTTCATCGGTGCCGGTCTGCCAATCATCGCGGCTGTCCTCGGTGTGGGAATCAGCGCGACCATCACCATGGCGCTGGCCTCGGTGATCGAGATGACCAGCACCACCCCGACGCTGGGCGTGATGCTTGGACTGGCAATTGGTATCGACTACTCGCTCTTCATCCTGAACCGCCACCGCCGCCAGTTGAAGGCCGGAATGGAGCTGCGCGAATCAATCGCGCTGGCCAACGGCACCAGCGGTAACGCGGTCTTCTTCGCGGGCCTGACCGTGATCATTGCGCTGGTCGCGCTCAACCTCACCGGTATCGGCTTCCTGGGTCTGATGGGTGACTTTGCGGCGCTGAGCATCTTTATCGGTGTCTTGATTGCGGTCACCTTCACCCCGGCCGTCATCAGCCGAATGGGGCTGCGGGTGCTCTCCCGCCGCGAGCGCCGCGCTCTCGAATCCAAGGCTGAAGTTAGCCCGGCTGCCCCGGTTTCCGGGCCTGCAGCGCCAGGTGACACTGCCAAGAAGTCCTACTTCCCCGCCAAGCACCCATGGGTATCGATCCTGGCCGCGGGTGCGGTCCTGCTGATTGCGGCTATCCCGCTCGGATCGATGCGTCTTGGTCTTCCGGACGGGTCTTCGGAGCCAACCGATTCCACTCAGTACCGCGCCTACACCCTTGCCACCAAGGCCTTCGGCGCCGGCTCTAACGGCATGATTGTCGCCGTGGCTTCACTTGATGCCCCGGTCACCGGGTACCACAAGCTGAAGGCGCAGGCCGATTTGGCCACCGAGTTGAACGCCCTGCCGAACGTGAATGCTGTTCTGCCGGCTGCGGTCAGCAAGGACGGCACCAAGATCCTGTTCCAGGTCCTGCCAAAGACCGGTCCAGCCAGCGCTTCCACCGAGAAGTTGGTTCTGGCGCTGCGTGACCTGTCGCCAACCCTGGACGCCAAATACGGAGCGACCCTGGGCGTCACCGGACTGGTTGCCAGCAACATCGACGTGAGCAAGAAGCTTTCGGACGCCCTGCCGCTTTACCTGGGAACCGTGCTGATTCTCTCGCTGCTAGTTCTAGTTCTGGTCTTCCGATCGATCCTGGTCCCGTTGATTGCTTCTGCCGGATTCTTGCTCTCGGTGGCCGCCACCATGGGTGCGGTAGTCGCGGTCTACCAGTGGGGCTGGTTGGGTTCGGTCTTCGGCGTTCACGACCCGTCCCCGATTCTCTCGTTCCTGCCAACCATGCTGATTGGAATCCTGTTCGGTCTGGCGATGGACTACCAGCTGTTCCTGGTTTCGGGTATGCGTGAGGCCTATGTTCACGGCCTAAACGCCAAGGACGCCGTGGTCGCTGGTGCGCGTTCTGGTTTCACCGTTGTACTGGCCGCCGCAAGCATCATGATCTTCGTCTTCGGTGGCTTTGCATTTAGCCACCTGACTCAGGTTCGACCAATCGGTCTGGGTCTGGCTGTCGGTGTGCTTGCCGACGCCTTCCTGGTCCGCATGATTCTGGTGCCGGCACTGATGAGCCTGTTAGGCAAGAGCGCCTGGTGGATTCCGAAGTGGCTGGACCGCATCCTGCCGGACGTTGACGTTGAGGGTGCCAAGCTGGAGCGCAGTCACGGCGTCCACTAGTCGGATTTGCGTCTAGAGTTGCGCAAGTTCACAAAGTCGATAGCGGAATTTATGTCATCTATCGCTCGACTAATGGGCACGCCCTGTTGACTAAGTGGCTTTAGCTTCGGCCCACCATTTGCAGTCAGGTCCCACGAGCCCAGTGTGTTTGGCATGTTGGCATTGTCTGCAACTTCGGCCAACGGGAAGTTCGCGAACTCGGCCTCAGCTTCAGCAATCCGCTTTGCTTCGTCTGAGTCCACCTTTGTCCCAGTATTTCGGCGGCGAAAAATGCACACGGTCTTACTGGCCCCCTTGTTGTATTTACCCAGAGGCTACAACTTGGCGATTGACGATGCAAGCAACTGCCAATCTCAAGCCTGCGTTCCGCAGTCCCAACCTGCACCATAAACAAAAAAAGGCCCCCGAAGGGACCATTTTCTTGTTTGTGCGCGAGGCGGGACTTGAACCCGCACGTCCTTACGGACACTAGCACCTGAAGCTAGCGCGTCTGCCATTTCGCCACTCGCGCGGAAGCCCTGTAAACAGAGCAACTTTAGAAGATTAGCAGAAATGAATCGGTCGCGCCATCCCAGATGTAAAGCCCCATCTGGCCATGTATCTCGGCCCGACCAAATAAACTTCAAGAGGTAGTGAAACGAGGACGGTTTGGGTTTTCTAGAGAACTTTGAAAAGGGCTTGGAGCGCGTGGTTAACGGCGCTTTTTCCAAGACCTTTAAGAGTGAGCTTCAGCCGGTTGAGATCGCCGCGGCAATCAAAAACGAGATGGACTCTAAGAGCAGCATCCTCAGCCGCGATCGCATCCTGGCGCCCAACGCCTACCGGGTTCGCCTCTCCTCACCAGACTTCGCTCGCATGCGGGTTTTGGGTCAGCCGCTAATTGACGAACTGGTCGACCTCTCCACTCGTCACGCCACCAAGCAGAAGTATCAGTTCGGTGCCGGGTTGGTCATCACCCTGGCCGAAGACAGTTCGCTGCCGCTGGGACAAATCGCCGTGACCAGCCAAACCCAGAGCGTCGCCGTCGAATGGACTCCCGCACTGGACATCGCCGGTCAGCGCTACCTACTGACCAAGCCGCGCACCACCATCGGTCGCGATGCCTCGGCAGACATTCAACTGGACGACAAGGGCCTCAGCCGCATTCACCTGGAAATCCTTTGGGACGGCAAGAATGCCGGCGTGCGCGACCTGAACTCCACCAACGGCACCAAGTTGGACGGCCGCCCAATCAAGGAAGCCGGCATGAAAGCCGACTCGGTGATTGCCGCCGGTCACAGCGAACTGGTGTTCCGTGTCATCGCAAAGACGGTGAGCCATGAGTGATCTGGCCCTTTTCCTGGTGCGCATCGGCTTCCTGGCCGTGCTCTGGATCTTCGTCTTCAGCATCCTCAGCGTCATCCGCGCCGACCTATTCGGCCAGAAGGTTGTCAGCCGCGTGGCCGAGGCCAACCAGCCGGTCGTCGTATCGGCTCCGGTGATTCCAGCGGCTCCGCTAAACAACACCCCCGAGACTTCGGACGCGCTCCCCATCGTGGACGCACCGGCCGCGGACCTTCAGATCATCCCTTCCAAGCTGCTGCTAACCGCCGGTCCGCGTAAGGGGCAAGAGCTTCGTCTGGATCGCCGCGAGGTCACCATCGGTCGCGCCGAAAACGCCGACCTGGTGATTCAGGACGAGTTCGCCAGCACCCAGCACGCGAAGTTGGTCTTGATGAACGGCGAATGGCTGATCCAGGATCTCAACTCCACCAACGGCACCTTCGTCAACGGCAAGCGCGTTGGCACCCCGATGGTCGTCAAGGCCAACGTCCCGGTTCAGATCGGCAACTCCGTCTTCGAACTGCGTGGCTAGGACCAGCTAGTGTCAGTCAAAATCATCGCCCACGCGCAGTCCAATGTTGGACGCGTTCGCCACAGCAACCAGGACTCCGGCTACTCCGGTTACCAGTTGCACTTCGTGGCCGACGGCATGGGCGGGCACGCCGGAGGTGACATCGCTTCGGCGATGGTCAGCCAGAAGGTGGCTCCAATCGATGGCAACTTTCCAAACCCCGAGGTAGCCGCCGAGGCTCTCAAGGGGGCTCTGCTTGAGGCCAATCGCGCGCTGGGCAAGACCGTGCGCGATCACCACGAGCTGGCCGGCATGGGCACCACCTTCAGCGGCCTGGTGCTGACCGGGGATGACGTGACCATCGCGCACATCGGTGACTCGCGCGTCTACCTCTGTCGCGAAGGCGTCACCAAGCAGATCACCAAGGACCACACCTTCGTGCAGCGCCTGGTTGACCTCGGTCGCATCACCGAGGAAGAGGCGCTGACCCACCCTCGTCGTAGCGTTCTGATGCGCGTTCTCGGTGACGTCGAGGACGAGCCAGACATCGAGACCTTCACACTGAAGACTCAGCCCGGCGATCGCTGGTTGCTCTGCTCCGATGGACTCTGCGGTTACGTGCCCGAAGGGCTGATCGGCATGATCATGTCCGGCCCGATCCCGGCAGAAGAAGCCGCCGATTTGCTCGTTCAGGAAACCCTGGAATACGGTGCCCCGGACAACGTCACCGTCGTTGTATTGGACATCATTCCGGCCAACGCCGCCAGTGACTTCGTACCCAAGGCAACTTACGTTGGTTCTGCTGCCAACGAGATCATCATCGACGAGCGTCGCGGTTCGCGCCTACTTCGCCTCTTCAACCCTCGCGCCCTCACCGACCTGCTGGGCAACAGCGAGGAGACCAGCGAGTTCAAGCCGGAATCCGACGAATACTTGGACTACATCCTCAGTCAGACCCGCGTCAAGATCAAGTGGCACCGTCGCCGCCAGTTCGCCACCGTGGTGGCACTGGTTTTGGCTGGTCTGCTGGCGATTGGCCTGGGTTACTCCTACACCCAGAGTCGCTACTACCTGGGTGAGCGTCAGGGCAAGATTGCGATTTATCAGGGCATCCGCGAATCCCTAGGCCCGCTGAAGTTCAGTCACCTTTACAAGCTGACCGACATTCCGCTCTCCAGCCTCACCGAGTACCAGCGCAGCCTGTTGCAGCAGACGATTCCGGCCACCAGCCTGGACGACGCCAACCGTGAAATTTCGATTCTGGTTAACCCGGGTGGTAACTAGTGGCCAACCCGTTGAAGTTCGTAAAGAAATCGCTGCGCGCCGCTAACAAGGCCGCCGATGCGGTTGCCGGTGCAACCACCGGTTCGATCGGAAAAATAATCCGCATTGTTCCGCGCAATCGCAACACCGAGTTAACCCTGCTGCTCTTTGCCCTGGGTCTTAATGCCTATGAACTGGCACAAATTCAGCTGAGTGTGATTCAGGTACTGCGCAGCGACATCTGGACCTACCTGCTTCCCCCGGCGATCATGGCACTGGTGATTCACGTCGTGCTGCGCATGCGCGCCAGCGAGGCCGACCCGCTGCTGCTACCCATCACAGTTGCCCTCAATGGCCTTGGCATCAGCGAGATCTACCGTCTGGACCTAGCCAAGGAACACCTGACCAATCCCAACCTGTTCGCGGGTAAGCAGCTGGTCTGGACGGTAATCGCGATGGTCGCTGCGCTGTTGGTGATCGTCTTCGTCAAGAATCACCTCTTCCTGCGCCGCTTCGTCTACATCAGTATGGTCCTCGGTGTGGTTCTGCTGCTTTCGCCCGCTCTTCCGGTGATCGGTAAAACCATCAACGGCGCCAGGCTCTGGATCGGCATCGGTGGCTTCACCTTCCAGCCAGGTGAGTTGGCCAAGATTGCCCTGACCGTGTTCTTCGCCGGATACCTGGTGAGTCGTCGTGACTCTCTTTCCATAGTGGGCCGCAAGGTCTTTGGCATTCGCCTTCCCCGCGCCCGCGAGCTCGGGCCGATTCTCCTGGTCTGGATTGCCAGCCTTGGCGTTCTGGTGTTCGAGCGCGATCTGGGAACCAGCCTGCTGTACTTCGGTCTCTTCCTGGTGATGATTTACATCGCAACCGGTCGCGCAATCTACGTCGTGACCGGTTTGGGAATGTTCGTGACCGGTGCGCTGGTCGCCGGCCGCTTCATGAATTACGTCTCGGGTCGAATCAACGCCTGGCTTGACCCATTGAATTCTGACAACTACAACGCAATCGGTGGCTCCTACCAGTTGGCGCAGGGAAACTTTGGGCTGGCACACGGCTCGCTCTTGGGTGCGGGTCTGGGCGGCGGACTTCCACAGTTGGTTCCGGTTGCCGAAAGCGACTTCATCTTCTCCAGCCTCGGTGAAGAACTTGGCCTTGCCGGAGTTTTTGTCATTCTGCTGATGTACCTGCTGCTGGTCTCGCGCGGTATCCGCATCGGCTTCACTCACTCCGATGACTTCTCCAAGTTGCTAGCTTCGGGCTTGTCTTTCGTGCTGGCGCTGCAGACCTTCATCGTGGTTGGCGGTGTGACCCGCGTGGTTCCGCTTACCGGTCTGACGACACCGTTTTTAGCCGCGGGTGGTTCTTCGCTGCTGGCCAACTGGATCATCATCGGACTACTGCTGCGTATCTCTGACTCTGCCGGTGGCAGCCAGAGGACGGTGACGGTATGAACCGCGAACTGAGACGAGTCTCGCTGGTAATCATGGCGATGTTCGCCAGCCTCTTCGTCGCTGCAACTGCAATTCAGTTTGTCTTCGCCGACAACCTGAATAACGATCCCCGCAACGTCCGCACCCTTTACGACTCCTACAAGACCAAGCGCGGCGCAATTCTGGTGGGCGGCCAACCAATCGCCTACTCGGTGCCGACTGCCGACGCCTATCACTACCTGCGCACCTTCACCTCGCCGATGTACTCGGCGATCACCGGGTTCTACTCCAACACCCAGGGCACCGCGGGCCTGGAGCAGGTTCTGAACACCTATCTGAACGGTCAGAACTCCTCGCAGTTCTTCGAGCAGGTGAACGCGACCCTCTCGGGCAACCCGGTATCCGGAGCCTCGGTCGAACTGACCATCGACCCTGCCGTGCAGAAGGCGGCCTGGGATGCGCTCGGCAATCTGAAGGGCGCCGTCGTTGCGCTGAACCCTTCGACCGGCAAGATTCTGGCGATGGTCTCCAAGCCGGGCTTCGACGCCAACCTGCTCTCGGTGCACAGCAATGCCGAGGCTCAGGCCAACTACAACAAACTGCTTGCGGACAAGACCAACCCGCTGATTAACAAGGCCATCACCGGTTCGCTCTATGCGCCGGGATCGGTCTTCAAGGTGATTGTCGCCAGCGCAGCGTTGAACAACGGCTACAAGCCCACCGACACCTTCCCCAACCCGGCCAAGTTCCAGCTGCCGGGGACCAGCACCTACATCTACAACTCGGGCGAGGGTAAGTGTGGCGGCAAACCTCGAGTATCGATTGCCGATGCCCTGAAGTGGTCCTGCAACATTCCGTTCGCTCAGCTGGGTATCGCGCTGGGCCAGGACAAGATTCGCGCCCAGGCCGAACTGTTTGGATTCGGCAAGGACCTGAGCATCCCAATGCACGTCACACCGAGTATCTACCCGCAAGGCATGGACGATGCCCAGACCGGACTATCTGCCTTCGGTCAGTTTGACGACCGCGTCACCCCGCTTCAGATGGCGATGGTGTCTGCCGCGGTGGCTAATGGTGGCGTCATGATGAAGCCATATCTGGTCTCATACGTTCAGTCGTCGACGCTCTCGATTCTGGAACAGGCCAGTCCGAGCGTGCTAGGTCAGCCGCTGAATTCCTCGGTGGCAACGCAGGTTCGCGACATGATGGTCAACGCTGTTGCTCACGGTGTCAGCACCAACGGTCAGATCAATGGTGTGGAGGTAGCGGGTAAGACCGGTACCGCACAGAACGGCGGCAGCCTGCCGTACACACTCTGGTTCACCGGATTCGCGCCTGCCAAAAACCCCAAGGTGGCAGTCGCAGTGGTGGTCGAAGACGGCGGTGGCATGGGTCAACGCGGCTTCGGAAACCTATTGGCAGCGCCGGTGGCACGCAAGGTGATGGAGGCGGTGTTGCGCAAGTGAAGCCCGAAATCGGAATGACCTACGGCGGTCGCTACAAGCTGCAAAGCCTGATCGCGACCGGCGGTATGGGTGAGGTCTGGCAGGCCCACGATGAAATCATCCTGCGCGATGTTGCCATCAAGATTTTGAAGCAGGAGTATCTGGGTGACCCCGGCTTCCTGGAGCGTTTCCGCACCGAGGCCCGCCTGGCCGCGATGGTCAACCACGAGGGAATCGCCAATGTCTTCGACTACGGTGAGGACTCCGGTTCCGCCTACCTGGTGATGGAGCTGGTTCCGGGTGAATCGCTGGCCAAGATTCTGGAACGCGAAAAGTCGATCTCCGGCGAGCGCGTCCTGGACATCATTTCGCAGACTGCACGTGCGCTTCAGGCGGCGCACGAATCGGGAATGGTGCACCGCGACATCAAGCCGGGAAACCTGCTGATCACCCCTGACAACCTGGTGAAGATCACCGACTTCGGTATCGCTCGCATCGCAGATCAGGTCTCGCTGACCGCGACTGGCCAGGTCATGGGAACCGTGCAGTACCTGGCGCCGGAACAGGCAACCGGCAAGGGTTCATCGCCGGCCACCGACATCTACTCACTGGGAATCGTCGCCTACGAGGCGGTCAGCGGCAAGCGGCCATTCACCGGCGCGACCCAGATGGAAATCGCGATGGCGCAGATCAACGATCCGCCACCTCCGCTACCTGACACCGTAGACACGAAGGTCGCCGACCTAATCCTGCAGTGCCTCAAGAAGAAGCCATTCGAACGCCCGAACAACGCGCTCAGCCTGGCGATTGCAGCCGAAGCACTGATGGAGAACCCGCGCCACCGCGGCACCGGAACTGCGGTCCTTCCCAATGTGCGCGCCTACTCGGACGACACCACTCTGCTGGACGCCAACACCGCTTCGCTTCCCAAGCCGCCGGTGGTCTGGCCGTGGATCGCGGTGGTGATTCTGCTCTCGATCACGGCTCTGAGCCTGGTCTTCGCTCTGATCATCGGTGCCAACAAGCCGGTTCCGGTGCCAAGCACCACCGAGTCCGGAAACTTCGGCACCGCCTCGGCCGTACCTTCGCTGTCACCGAGCGCCACGCCAACTGCCATCACTCTGCTCACCAGCGATGTGGTCGGGAAAAACGTCTACGAGATTTCGTCTCAGCTGATTGGCATGGGTCTCAAGGTGGAAACCATCGCCGGTGACTTCGTGGATGCAAGCGACACCAGACTAATGACGGTTTACTCGGCCAGCCCGCTGGGGACCCTGCAGCCCGGGTCGACCATCACGCTTACTTATTACGTGCAACAAACAGACAACACCATTCCAAGCCCAGCGCCGACGGACTAGACAAAAACTAGACTTGTTGGCGGGGGAAATTTAGTTCGGAGCAGCATTGAGCGACAACCAGCGAATCATCGCAGGCCGTTACCAGTTGGGAAACCTGATTGGTCGCGGTGGCATGGCCGACGTCTATGAGGGCACAGACACTCGACTCGGTCGCGTCGTCGCAATCAAGCTGCTGAAGGCCGATTTGGCCAACGATCCAAACTTCGAAGCCCGCTTCCGCCAGGAGGCCCAGGCCTCTGCTCGCATGGCTCACCCAACCATCGTCCGAATCTATGATGCCGGCGAGGAAGAGTCTCTGGACATTCACGGCAACCAGATTCGCCGTCCCTACATCGTCATGGAATACGTGAAGGGCTCGGTGCTGCGCGACCTGCTGCACCACCGTCGCCTGACCATCGAAGAGGCAGTCGACTACGCCGATGGCGTGCTAACCGCCCTTAGTGTTTCGCACGGTGCCGGAATCATCCACCGAGACATCAAGAGCGCGAACATCATGATCACCGACACCGGAGTGGTGAAGGTGATGGACTTCGGCATTGCCCGCGCGGTTTCGGAGAGCGCCAACACCCAGGCCTATTCGGTCGGTATCGTCGGTACCGCTCAGTACTTCAGCCCGGAGCAGGCACGCGGCGAGCACGTCGACGCCCGCACCGACCTCTACTCCACCGGTGTTCTGCTTTACGAAATGCTGGCCGGTCGCCCTCCATTCAAGGGTGAGACCGCGGTTTCAGTTGCCTACCAGCACGTCTCCGAGGCGGTCACCCCTCCTTCGGTTCACAACCCGATGGTGGCACCCGAGCTGGACGCGGTGGTTATTCAGGCAATGGCCAAGGATCGCAACGACCGTTTCCAGACCGCAGATGAATTCCGCGAGCACCTGGCCGCTGCCGTCATCGCGATGAAGTCTCACCAGACCTTCACCGGTTCCTTGCCTCTGGTCAACGAGCCCGAAGCTGCCGCAGCCCCGGTTCAGGCACCGCAGGACCTTGGCGCCACCACCGTTATGCCGGCCAGCGAGGCCGCCCCAGCCACCGAAGAACTGAGCGACTTCGACCGCCTACTGCGGGGCGAAGACCTGAGTGCAGACCAAGCCAGCACCGAGCCAGACGCTAATGCCGCTGGTGACGCTCAGGCGGTAGCCGGAGCAAACTCAAACTACGAGTACGTGGTGGACACCCCATTCGGGGCGAACCCATCCACCAACCCACAGCCGGTAGTGCCAGCAGCACCGCCCGTTGAATATGACCGCGCCGAGACTGCGCTAATCACCAACCCGTTCGAAGCCCTGGGTCTCGACATTCCGGCGGTGACCACCAGTAGCACCATCATCGACACCAATACCGCAGCCACCAAGTTGCGTCGCCAGCGTGCCGGTGCACCATCGCCTCGCCTGCTCTGGGGCGTCGGTACCGGCCTCGGTGTTGTCATCGTCGGCCTGATTGTCTGGTTCATCGCCCTCGGTGGACTTCCAAGTTTCGTCATCAACCCGACCACCGGCGGCGGAGTCTCGGTGCCTAATGTGGT
>ERZ650311.661-NODE-661-length-20350-cov-6.321705_pt1 | contig 20350 bp, 34 predicted proteins | sample MGYA00376247_ERZ650311 | MGnify/ENA primary metagenome ERZ650311 (study PRJEB26733, sample SAMN07839324) | wastewater metagenome | biome: small river; feature: stream; material: water | place: USA: North Carolina | collected 2016-07-28 ... | reverse complement strand
GATCTACACAGGCGAAGACACTCTTTCCCTACACGACGCTCTTCCGATCTTTGAGCAGCCGGCTCCCTCTCCCGGCCTCCTGGATCGTCCCCCGCGCGCCCTTCTTGCGCCGATGGTTGGTCGAGAGCGTCCCACGCCAGATCCAGCAGCCGGTGAGGCCGGCGCGCATGTCGACGTTGGCCCAGAAGCGATCCCAGAGGGGGAGCAGCGGCTTGGCACGGCGGGCGGCGATGAGCTTGTCGATGTTGGGAGCCATCGTGTGTTCCTTGCGTACCTGGGAGTACCTGTACGTACGTACTAGCTATCGTGTGAGGGTGCGACTGCGCGGCGGCGGGAGGCGAGGCGGCGCAGGTCTCTGCAGGCGTCGCACCGGGGTGACGGCGACGGGGGCTTCTTCTGTCCGCACATCGTGCAGCGTCCCTGCGCGATCCGCGTGTGATGCCACGCTCGCCGCGCCTCCCGAAACGCCTCCAGCTCCTCCGGGGACATCGCTGCCCGCCGGGCTTTCTGCCGCTGGCTCTGGGCCTTCGACGTAGAGGAGGAGTACTTGCCCGCCGTTCTCGACGTAGGCGTGCGTGATGTTGTGGAGTCTGCCATGGCCGACGACCTGGATCTGGGTGTCCCTGGGATAGCTGGAGATCGCAGCGAGGAGGGTGGCGAGGTTCATCGGGATTTCTCCACCTTGGCTTGTCGTGTGACCGCCACATGATAAGCGCGGCTACGCTTGCCGACCACACCATCCTCGTGATGCGGGACGCCTCGCGGGGTGACCACCCAGCGTATGCCCCAGTACCGACGCAGGCGACGGGCGAGGCGCCGGTCTGTCGTGACGTGATAGAGCACGTCCCGCGCAGGGCTCCACACCTTCCACGCCGTGCCGCGCTTCCTGCTGTGGGTATGGATACACCACGTCATCCCCGCTTCTCCCGTCGCAGCTCCTCCGCTTCCACCAGATCCCGCCCCAGCTTGTCCGCCGCGTCCCTGGCCGCCTGCGTTGCCACGAACGCCACGCGCTCGGGGTTGGCCGACATCAGGGAGTTCCCATCTGGGGTGAGACTCTGCACGATCACCTGAATGCGGAAGTGCTGATCTTCGTTGCTGCGTTCGACCTTCATGTGGTCCTCCTCCCGGTATCTCTGCAGAAATTCCTCGTTCCTCGCACGCGCCGCCGCCACCTCTTCCTCGCTCGCCCCCAGGGTCTTCTCGCACCCACACGGCCACTCGAGGCACGTTTCGTCGATCGGCAGCCCGTCCCATTCGTAGCAGTAGTGAGCGTACTTCCCGGTGAGCACCGCTCCGCGCCACGTCTCGCAGTCCTGCCGCCACTGCGCCTCGATCTCCTGGTCCGTCGGCGCCGGCTGCTCCTGGTCAGACATACTTCGCCAGCTCCTCCGGCCCCATCCCCTGCGCCCACTCCGGGATCTCGTCCGTCGCGGTGATCACCGCCCGGAAGCCGGCGGCCAAGTTGTTGTCGTCCTTGTCGCCCACCACATTCTGGATGTTCGGCGCCACCGCTGAATTCCTCAGCGTGCTCGGCCGCAGTGTGAAGGTCGGGTGGAACCGGCTCTGCGCATCGAGCCGCTTGCGAATCCCGATCGCGTAGGTCCCGCGCACCTTCCCCAGCGCGCGGAGCTCCAGCAGTACCGCGTAGAAGGGATCCTTGGTGCTCGCCCGGAGGCGCATCAGCGTCTCCCGATCCGAGCTCTCCTTCTTGGTCTTCTTGTTCTTCCCCGGCTTGTGGCGCTTGTGCTTCATGTAGGCGAGCACCTGCGGCGGCGAGTCAGGGTTGAACGGCTCGAGCCAGTACCACCGCTTGACGTAGACCTCGCGCTTCTCCATCGCCGGGGTGAGGGTCTTGTCGGCGCACCGATGGCGCTCCTGCACCCCTTCGGCGCCGCAGGAGGCACAGCACCACAGGAGGCGCGGGACCACCTTCTCCACCACCTGCGCCCGCTTGTAGAGCTCGATCTTGAGCGGGTCGGCATCCTCGGCGCCGGCCAGCGCCTGCCCGGTCCTGGTGTTCACCGTCCGGGCCTTCTGGTGATCCCCCATCGGGGGCTTGGTCAGCCCCTCCTTCGGGGTGAGCTGCCGCAAGCTCTCCGGCACCACCTCCTGCAGCGTCGCCAGCCGCTGCCGCACCTCCACGGTGAGGTGCTCCTCGAAGGCTTCCAGCCCCGGGCGATCCACGTGAATCCCGATCACCTGCGCCTGCTTGAGGACATCCTGCATGTAGGTCACGGTGTGGCGCTCGGCCACCGCCCACTGCCCGGCGTCCTTGAGATCCTGAATCACGCCCAGCGTCGTGCGCAGGGTCTGCGGACCGTCACACGCCGCGTAGTACCCCTGTTCGGTGGCGAACTTGTGCTTCCACGCGCCGTGCCGCGAGTAGAACGGCGCCCAGAAGCCCAGCCCCAACGGGATGTTGCTGTTGAGGTGATGGGCGAGCCACATGCCGTCTACGACTCTGCCGGTGATCTTGTGCCCGGCGGCGAGGATGCGCCGGGTGTCGTAGTCGCCGTTCCACATGCAGTGCTCGCGGGCGCGGGCGATCAGCCGGTCGATCCACGGGATGTAGTCGCCGTAGTACGGGACCGTGATCCCCTGGCCGGTATGGAAGGCGAAGTTGACGCGATCGATCTGGAAGCTCTTGTCGCTCTCGTCCAGCTCGTCTTCGCTCTTCCCCTTCTCCTTGTCGGGCGTCTCGATGTCGGTGGCGATGGGGAGCCATTCCTGCTGGCGTTGGTCCGCCTCGAAGGCTTCGACGTAGCCCTGGAACCAGTCCAGCGGCGGGTCGATCACCGTCTCGATCGGGTCGGGCTGGTACTCCCCGCGCGCCACCTCCAGCGCCACCTGCAGATCGAAGCTCACCACGCCGAACATGTTGAGGGCGCCGCGCTGCAGATAGCTCGGGTGGAAGGTACACACCACCTTGGAACCGTCCGGGCGATCGTGGACCGTGCCGTGGAAGTTGTTCACCTTCACGTCGTCGGTGGAGAAGTTCCACAGCCCCAGCGCCTCGCGGATCGCCGTCTGCCCCATGGCCACGATCACCTTGGCCTTGGCGAAGCTCTCGGCGCGGTACTGCCGGCAGTGCGTGGCGGCGGCCTCGGCCCACCCCGGCTTGATCTCGAAGTCCTTGGGGACGCAGCGGAGCACGTTCTCGTGGCGATGCGCCTCGCGGCTGATCCCGTTCCGCGTGGTCAATCTGGTGTGCATCCCGCCGGCGGCGCCGACGAACGGGAGGCCCATGATGGCTTCGTCGTACCCAGGTGCTTCCCCCAGGAAGAGGAGATCGCTGTAGGGCCCGGACCCCGGGACGTAGCCGTGGCCCTGCGCGTGGAGCGGGCACCCGAAGCAGGAGGCGGGCTTCTGGTAGCGGGGCGGGGCGCTAGACATGGGCGGCGGCTTCTGCTTTCACGCGAGCGCGGTGCTCGGCCTTGGCCTCGGTGTAGACCCAGGCGGGAGGGTAGATCATCCTGGTGGCGTCGGCGGCGTAGCCGTGCGTGTGCTCCCAGATCGCCCAGCAGCTTGGGAGGGTGTCCTGGGAGTACTTCTTCTTCCTGCGACTCTTCTGGTACGGGTACCTCGGCAGGTGCAGCAGATAGCTCGGCTGATGCGCGGCCAGGAAGTCCACCTTCTCCGGGCTGGTCTTGGTCGCCTCGAAGAAGCTCAGACGTACATGCAACGCGATGGTCAGCGCGGCCTTGGCGTGGACGGCGTTCCACAGGATCGGAAACGCACAGGAGTACGCCGGGTTCTCCGCGAGGAGATCGAAGCGGGAGGTGGGCTCGGTGTGCCGTTCCAGGTGGTCGATCCACACCTGCCACATCTCACTCTCGGCGGCGTCCCCGTGGAAATCCGCCGGCCAACCTGGGTCGAGATCGTTGGTCACCCAGGTGAGCTCAGGGAACCACTGCGGGATCACCCCGGCGCCGAGGCACGGGGCGAGACCGTACCCCAGCGAGAAGTCGAAGTGCGCCGTGTAGAGGAACTCCCTGAGCCACCGCACGTAGGCGTTGGGCGTGGGGTAGTACTCGTAGGCGTAGATGTCGGTGGAGGGCATGGGTCAGGCCAAGAGATGGATAGAGTACTCTGCCTCGTCGTTCCACCAGCGATTGCCGTCAGGGCGGTTGAGCCGCGTACACAGGTTACGGAAGCTGTAATACACCTCCTGTTGATTCCTCCGGGCCTGTGCCAACTCGAGGAGCGCGCCGTTGGAGGTGTGCCAGCCGGGGAGGAGCCAGATCCGCTCGCAGGCATCGAGCTGCGCGAGACCGTTGGCGATCCAGCGGTCGTACGAGACGTCGAACGCCCGGGCGTCCAGCCCGGAGAGGTGCGGGCAGATCCCGGTGAGGCCCACATCGAGGAGCGCGTAGTACGCCCGCTGCGCGCGATCGATGTTCCTGGCCTGGATGTCCGGGTCGGCGTTGGTGAGGGGGCCGGCGATGTAGATCATGGCACTCACCGCTGCGGCAGCCGGGCGCGGACGAAGCAGTCCTTGGCCTCGAGGAGCTTACGGAGGCCGGCTACGAGCTCGGCGATGTCGACCGTCTCCCCGCGATCGACGGCGGTCACCGCGCCCTCCACCATGTTGTGGGCGAGCTCGGCGCAATGACTGGAGAGGATGCGCGAGGTGCCCTGCAGGTGCTCGTACTGGAAGTAACGCAGGATCGGAAGCTGCCCTGGCGTGAGTACCGGCCGCGCCTTCTCGTTCGTGTTGTCCATCGTCCTACTCCTCTACCTTGTCGAACATGTCCCTCAGCCGTGCCTGCCGGCGCCCGTACGCCCCCTGGCTGGTGCTCGGCAGGCGCTCCTCGTACTTGTTCCGCTCGCCTCTCCGCTCCGCCGCGCTGTTCCCGTCGGTGTCGCGGGTGCCCCGGCACTGCGGGAAGGTCGAGCATCCCCAGAACCGTTGCTGCTTCTCCTTGTTGAGCCGCGACACCATCGGGGCGCCGCAGTCGGGGCAGGGGAGGGGCATCAGCGGATCCTCGTCACGCCGCCGAAGAAGCCGCGCTGGTACACCTTGGCCTTCTCCTGAAGGGAGATCGCCGTCGGCGTCTCCTTGATCGCCTTGGCCATCTCGGCGCCTACGCCGGCTGCCGTCAGTGTCGCCATCGCCTCCGGGGACAGGGCGGCGAGTACCTCCTGACCGTGGGTGGCGATGAATGTGTCGGCCAGCTTCTCGGCGGCGATGGTCACGGCACGGTCGAACACCGCCTGACCGAAGAGCGCAGCGCTGTGTGTGTCGATCCTGATCTGCAGGAGATCATCTCCTGTCATCAGGTCGGAGGACGTCTTGACCTCCATTACTCGGCCCACCCCATCGCATCCCCGCTCGGCACGAACGTCTCGCCGGCGTGGGACATGGGCGCCATCGCCCTGGTGTCGAGGTGCTCCACCGGAAACGCCAGCGGCTTCCAGCGCATCCGCTCCTCGTAGACCTCCACCGGCACCACCACCGGGTCGATCGCCGGGCGCTTCGGGCGCGCCTTCTTGTTGTGCTTGGTCATAACGTCTGCACCTCCTTCGCCCACCGGATGAGATCCGAGATCTCCACGCTGTTGTCCTCCGGGTCCATCTTCGCCACCGTATCGAGGAACACCATCGAGGCGTTCCGGCGGCGTTCGGTCGTCTGCTGCGCCGTTTCCTCCACCTTTTCTTCCGGGCTCAACTCACTCGGCGTCGCCCCGATCCACGCAGCGCGGATCACCCCGTCGGCCATCCGGCGTTCGGTCCAGGAGCTCCCTTGCGCCTGCCGATCGAGAAACTCCCGGGTCCCGACGAACTCCACCACACGCAGCATCCGAAGAAGTTCACTCGCCATTCTCGCCTCCCTATCTCTTCGCCCACGCCCGCCACGCCTGCTCGAGCTCCACGCCGTCCGCCCAGGTGAGGCACAGCGCCGCGCCGTGCCCGGCCTTGAGGTACACCCAGGTGTTGATCCCGTCGCCCTCGTGCTGGACCGCCGCGATCGCATCGAGCGCTACGCCGCCCTTGCCGTTGGGGAGGTCGTGGATCTTCTCGCTGTTGGCGATGGCAGCTCCCACCTGCAGCTCCATGCGGCGCAGTACCACTGCCGTCATGAAGAGGCTGGTGACGGATGCCGCGAGCGCGACACAGGAAATCAAGGAGAGGACTCCCACGTCGATCATCGCCATTCCTCCACTCTCGGATCAAACGTCGTCTTCGCCCGAAGCTGCTCCATCGTCCCGACGATCCGCAACCCCGTCAGTGTCCGCGCCCGGCTCACGCCCACGTAGAGCATCGCCGGCGCCGCCCAGAAGGGATCGGCAATCGAGAGCTGCACGTTGTCCAGCGAGAGCCCCTGGCTCTTATGCACCGTCGTCGCGTACGCCAGCCTGAGCGGCATGTAGGTGATCGTCCCCACCACCTCCCACGGGTTCTTCTTGTCGCCGGTGGGCTTCTTGAATTCGTCCTCGACCTTGGGGATCGTGACGAGGCGATCGTTGCGCTTGAGCCGCACCAGCGCCGTCGCCTGCGGGCGGTCCTTGATCTCGTACTGGGTCGCCACACCGATGTACTCCGCGAGATCCCCGTTGGCGGCAATCAGCTCGCGATCCCCCTCCACGTTGTCGTAGAGGTTGCTCAGGACCATCACCAGGGCGCCGGGCTTGAGCACCAGCGTCGGCGGGATGTTCTTCCACTCCGGGCGCTCCTTCCCCTCGCGCTTGGCCGTGTAGATGATCGGCGCCGTGTCGAGCGCCCGCAGCTTGAGCTGGTTGTGGCGGTCCACCTCGGCGTTCTTCGCGTAGATCGTCGTGCCCGGGAAGTTCGGGTCTGTCTGCCGCGTGAGGCACTGGCGTAGCGCCTCCAGCGCGTGGAAGTCACTGGCACGCCGCAGCGCCTGCAGCGCCTGCACGAACTCCGGATCCGCCTGCCGGTGGATCTTCGTCAGCCTGACCGTGTTGGCGGCGAAGTGTTCGGCCCACTCCGGCGCTTCAAACGCGTACTTGGCCTTCTCCACCCGCCGCTGCGGCTTGCCATCGGCGTCGGTCAGCTTGGCGCCGATCGGCGGGAGCTGCAGGAAGTCCCCGACCAGGGTGAGCCCCATCTCGGGCTCGTCGCCCATCAGCACCGCTGACTCGGCGTTCACCTGCTCCAGTGCGCTGACCAGGAAGGTGAGCGCGTCGGCCTCCAGCATCGACACCTCATCGAGGATCAGGCGCGTCACCCCGCCGGTGCGGAGCTTCCGAAGTCTCATCTGCAGGAAGTTGTGCAGGTAGTTCTCGCGCAGACTGGCGAGGTCGAAGTACCCCAGCAGGCTGTTCACCGTCACCGCGTCGCCCAGGTTCACGGCGGCGATCCCGGTGGTGGCGCAGAGGACAGCGCCCGGGTTCTCCTTCGCCCAGGCGCGCATGATCGTGGTCTTGCCCGTGCCCGCGCTACCGGTGACGTAGACGTAGCGCGCGTTGGGGATCACGCTGGTGTCGATGTCGAGCGGCGCGGTCGGGCGCGGGGTCTCCACCAGTCCCGGCTCAGGAGGCGGGGGCGCCTCGAGAGGGGCAGGCTTGGGCTTGGGCGCTGGGGCGTCCATCGCATAGGCCGGCAGCCCATCGTCATTGTAATCGTCGTCGTACATCTCGCTCGCCTCGAGACGCGCCTAGCGCGGGGTACGCGTGGATCGGACCGTCACCCCCACCAGAGGGGCCACCTTCTTGATCACGTGGCGAAGGGAGCGCCGGGCGGCGTCCGATCGGGCGTAGGTTTCGATGCTGAGGGCGATCACGGAGGCACCGCGCCGAACCACCCAGCGGTACTTCCCGTAGGCGCCCTTCGTCACCTTCAGGGAGATCTTGGCACGCGAGGAGATCGCCATCAGTGCTTCCCCCCAGGAACCACGATCAGGTTTCCGCGCGGCGCGGGGGCTGCTGGCTGCGGCTCTTCCATGCCGACCTTGTAGGCCGGGAGCGCGCCGCCAGTCGGAACGGCTGCGAACATCTGCATCATGCAGCGGACGCGCAGGGTGCCCGGGGGCATGCTGGGGTCGAGCGCCGGCGTCACCTCGATCAGATCCATGATCATCGGGGTCGACGGGCTCGGCGGGAAGAGGAGGCGATCCCCCAGGTGGAGCGGCACACCGAGGCGATCGGTGATCGGGACTGCGGTGTCGGGGTCTGCGGGCTTCTGGTCGTCCATGGTGCGATGGTCCTTTGCTGTTGTGTGACCTAAGAGGTGGTGCCGTGCGCCGCCGGGAATACCTTCCACACGACGCGACGCACGGCACCAGGTACTGGAAGGACCCGGTACCTTTCCCCTTAGCTCTTCGCCGCGTCCGCCTTCGCCACCGTCTGCTGGCTCACCTTGCGGAAGCGCTGCACGTTCTCGTTGGCGAAGAGGACCGCGCCGCAGTTGCAGTTCACCTTTGCGGGGAACTTGCCGTCGACCTGCTCCACGTCGCGCTGGTAGTACCGCGCGCCGCAGCCCTTCTGCTCGGCGATGCCGTTGGTGCCGTCGGCTTCCACGAGCTGGCCACCGTCGACCTCCACGCGGATGTTCCGCTTGGGGTTGCAGCTCCAGTTCAGCTCCACGTCGGCGCCGAAGCGTCCACCGCCGTGCTTGGCCACCACGTCGCCGTAGGCCGCCATCGTCTTCGGCATGGCGGTCTCGCCCAGCGAGGCCAGGAGATAGTCCACGTCGGACACCGCCTTGGCGTTGGGGTCGTCGGCCTTGCCCCGCTTGCGGGCCTTGGTGGAGAGCCGCGTGCCGAACGGACGGCCGACGTTGCCTTCGCTCTCGGGCGGGGCCTGCACGACGGTCAGGGCGGCGTCGTCGCGGAGAAGCACCACGAGGTTGCCCTCGTCGTCGGCGTCGAACGCCTCACGCAGCGCGTTGGTCGGCGGGAGCTGGAAGACGTAGCTCCCCGGCTGCAGCATCGGGGGACGCATCCCCATCTGGGCCGGCAGCTCGGTCAGCGCTGCCACGTCGTGCTTGATGACATCCTTCTTGAGATTCAGTTCGCTCAGCTTCGCCATGATGCTCCTCGGACAGGTGGACTAACGGAAACGGGCAGCGGGTAGAAGACCCAGCTACGCCGTGGGCGCCGCCGGCCGACGAACAGCCGGCAGGGGGCGGGCGGTACCGGGCTTGACGCCCGGAGGGGACGGCCATGCGGCACGGGCGCGCTGGGCCGGAGGGGGTGCAGGCGGGGGCGTGGCGGGCGCCGAAGGGGCAGGCGCCTGGGTCTGCTGGGGCGCCTGAGCCTCAACGGCAGGGGCCGGCGGAGCGGCAGGTGCTTCCTGCGCGGCAGGCGCCGTCTGCGCTTCCCTGGGCTCCTCCTTGGGCTCCTCAGCCGGCGCCGCCGCCGTCACCGTGTCCTGGACCGTCTCCGCCTCGCCCGGCGAGGAAGCGGGGGCAGGAGCGGTCACCGGCGGGGCGCTGGCGGTGGAGGCGCCAGTGGGAACCGGGGACTTCGGGACGGCGGCGGGCCGCTTGAGACCCCCACCGGCCGGGCGCTTGAGCCCGGGAGCGGCAGGAGCCTGGGGAGTGGGAGCCGGCGCGGGATCGGACAGGCCGAGATCCAGCGTGAGGGGCATGCTCGCGAGCCCCGGGGCGTTGGGGAAGCGCGCGGCCACTGCTTCGAGCGCCTTGGCATCGGCGATCTGCAGGTGGCGGAAGAACACGCCGAGGGAGAAGTTGGTGCAGATCTCCTGCGGCGGCTCGCCGGGCGAGTACGGCGCGTCCTCGAGATACTCCGGCACGTACCTGGGGTCGCTCCGGTGCTTGAGGATGTGCCGACGCCCCTCGGCGTCGATGAACTCGTTGAGGTAGAGCCGGCGCACCTTGCTCCCGGGCTTCTCACCCTCGACGGTGGCGGCTTCCAGCGTGTTGCCGAACCACGCGCCGGCGATCTCGGTCTTGGCACTTCCGGCCAGCTTGGGCCCGACGATGGTGAGGCGTCCGCCCTGGTCGCTGGTCTCGTCGGTGAGCGCCGTCCACAGCGGCATGATGCGCTGGTGCGGGATCGACAGCGAATTGCTCACCAGTTCGTGAGCGCGCGTCTGGGCGAAGCCGACCTGCGCGCGGTTGTTGCCCCGGAAGGACAGATCCCCGGAGTTCACCACGCCGCCGATCGCGCCCATCTCGCCGGCGAGCTCCGAGCGCTTGGAGAGGTCCTGCAGGTACCACTCCGAGAAGGAGGTGAGCCCGTCGTACATCCGCATGCGGATCTTGTCGAGCCCGGGCGTGAGCGACTGCTCTTCGACCACCTTGGTGGCGGCCACGGCGATCCGCTGGCTGCAGTTGGGGCAGTTCCCCACCGCGAGCTGCGACTTGGCGCGGAGCGTTCTGGTGTGGCCGCACGTGCAGGTCTGGTGATAGAGCCGGCGCACCGGCGGGATCATCGGCACGCCGTAGGGCACTTCGCCGGTCATCGGATCGAGCACCTGCGCCGGCCAGTACCCCATCGAGGAGAGCTGCGCGGTCTCGAACGAGAGATCCATGCCACGGGTCCGCATCCGGAACACGCGCACGATGCCGTGGTGGATGAGTGCGTTCATGCGATCCGGGTAGCCGCCGAGGTCGGCGAAGTAGTACCCGGAGATCTCGCCGTAGGTCTCGTAGAGGTACTCGGCGGCGGTGGCGAGCAAGGTCGTCTTGCCGCTGCCAGTGACGCCGATCAGGAGCGTGGACGTGTTGACGTGGCCGGCCTTGTCGGCGGCCTGCACGATGTTCGCGGCTTCGTTGCTGGTCATGCCTGGGGTTCCTCGGAAACGGGAGCGGGTGCGCTCGGGGGCAACAGGAGATAGGACTGCAGGGTGGGCAGGGCTTCCACCTGCTGGATGAGCGCGTGGATGTGCTGCCAGGAGGGGAGCAAGGGGTCTTCGGCGCCGTCGGCCACGCCCTGGGCGACGAGCTGGAGCCCGACGAGGATGGCGTAGAGCTCGGAGGGGGCGGGGAGGAACACCGCGCCGTCGGGAGCGCCCGCGCCGGCTCGGGGAAGCTGCTCCAGGAGACGCTCCACCACTTTCTCCGCGATGGCGTCTGCGAGGCGATCCCCGGAGAGGCCCCGGGACTCCACCAGCGGGGAGATCGCACGGCGGGCGTTGTCGTTGGTCGGGGCGGCGGGTTCCGTTGCCAGCTTGCCAACCGTCATCCCCGTCACGAACTGCGGCTTCTCCACCTGTGCCTCCTCCGCCTTCCGCTGAAACTCCGCGATACACACCGCGCACCCGTTCGCCGGGTCGCTCGACCACTGCCGTCCGCACGTCGGGCAGTCCCACGGGGGCGGCACCCCCAGCCCCGGCCCCTGGTAGTGCCGGGAGGTTCCGGCGATCGCCTGCGCGTCGCGGAGCCGTGCCGACAGGGAGAACGGGCCGGGAAGCTGGGGGCTGTCGGACATCGCCTAGACCAGATCGGAGCTGCCGTCCTGATCGTCGCCGGCCGGCGTGGGCGCGGGCTCGGCCGTACCGGCATCCGCAGCCGGCACCTCCGACGCGGCCGGCGTCGATCCCTCGGGCAGGCGCACCCCGGCCGGCTGGCTCACGAGGTTGAGGAAGCGCGGGTCGGTGCCTTCCACCTGCGCGGTGAGAAGCGTGTTGCCGTCGGCCTTGACTTCGATGCCGTCGCCACAGTCGGCGAGCACGCGGTTGAGATCGGAAACGGTCAGCATGGTGCGGTCCTTTCGGTTCGTGTCGTGTGTGCCTGTCGGCGCCGGAGAGTGTGCGAGGCGCCCTCGAGAAGCCTGTGCAGTATGCGGAGAATCTGGTGGAGGTGTCAATCCACTAAATGTGGGGTCCACCAGATCCTCACGCTACAAGATCAGTCCTCCTCCTCCTGTCCCTGGTCCTCCGGCGGCTCCAGCCCACGCAGGCGCATCTGCACCAGCTCCGGGTCATGATGCGGCCGACGCGGCAGAAACTCCATGAACGTCAGCGGGTCCTGCCATCCCGACTCCTTGAGGCAGATCGGCGCGAACTCGCAGCGGTGGCGGTTGCCGTAGCGGTCACACTGCCAGGACTGCGGGAAGTAGCGATCGATGAACTCGAGCGCCGGCGGGTCGTACCACGCCACGCCGCCCTCTTCCATCAGGGTGCTCAGTTCCCACAGGCGCGATCTGGTGTCGCTCTCGGCCTGCACCCAACCCTTGATCGTACCAGCGACGATCTCCGGCTTGGGGAGGAGCGGCCCGACCACACAGAGGTGCGACATCGCCTGTTCCGGGGAGAGGGCACGCACCCACGCCTCCACGCCTCCGGGGTAGAACGCCGTGAGCGTCTTCTTGTACTTCGGCCCGAGGCGGCGCGTCTTCCCCTCCTCGTCCAGCCACTCGTACTCCGCCTGCCAGTCGGCCTCTGGGAATACCGGGGGCTCGGCGGCGCGGCAGTAGGCGTACACGAGGCGGGAGTCCTGGTACTCCGGTCCGGTGTACCTCCGCCCGATGTCCCCCGGCGCCCGCTCCTTCTTGCGCTGCCCCTTGAGGAACCCGTGGATGTAGGTGGCGGCGATGCGCTCGCCGGTGCGCTGCTCCCAGCCGTGCGCGCCGAGGTACGGCTGGATGTCGGTTTCCCACCGCCCGGCGAAGCTCTCGGCGTAGCTGCCCGTGGTCTTGAGCTCGTGGTAGGCGAAGTTGCCCGACACTTCCCGGTGCTCGCCGATCCAGTCGGCCTTCGTCTGCACGCCGATCCCAGCACACCCACGCTCGACGTGTGCGTCCCACGGCGGCACGCCATCGCCCAGGCCGCAGGTGCAGGCGTACACCGTCACCTCTTCCTCTTCGATGCTCACCACGCGGTAGGTCTGGTGGAAACGCGGAAGGGCGTAGAGGACCCAGACCCAGATCAACGCCTCGATGAGGGCTTTCTGCTCGCGCACGACGCGCTGGAGGGCTTCATCACCGGCTTCCCAGAACTGCAGCCCGCGAGCGGCGAAGCTCTTGTCGTAGGCGGCATGGGCGAGGGCGATTCCCTCACGCACGATGTGGTCGCCGGGCAGGGCATCGGTCGCCATCACCGCGCGCAGGATGAACTCATGCGCGTCGTGCAGCATGGTGCCGCTCGCCAGGGGCACCGACTTGGCCTTGCGCTGGATGCCGTAGCCGGTCGGGCCGAAGGCGGTGGAGAGGAAGGCGGCGCGCGGGCACTTCCCCACCCGCGTCATGTGACGCGAGCGATCGGTGAACTGCAGGAGGATCTCGGTGTCGTTGAGCGCGAAGATGTCAGCCACGGTACTCCTTGTTGATGAAACGGCGGACGAGCGCCGGGAAGGAATGGCGCACAGATGGGAGAGGTACGCAGGGTCCGGGCTTGCCGGAGGCGCGCAGGACCTGCCGCTGGCGATCGGCCTCACGGGTGAGGCGAAGACCCCGGAGGCGGAGGAGATCGCCGAGGTCGGCGGGGGAAAGGGCGTAGCGGGGCATCAGGGTTTCACCGTGAAGATACGTGGCTGCCGCGCAGTAGCGCGCTGCAGCCTCTCCCACGTCTGGGGGTGCATCAGCGCCCACCTTTCCGCACACGCGCCAGCTCGTCCAGCACGATGCGCCTCACGGCATCCTTGCACCAGCCGCCGAGATCACGCACGCCCATCTGCAGGACCAGCCTGTTCCCCTGTTCGTGGAACCCGTTGGTGTACAGCCGCTTCACGATGGCAGCGGCGATCTGCTCATGGCGCTTGGTCGCCATCGCTACCTCCACCGAAACAACGGAATCCTCCCCAGCCTCGGGTCATCCACCAGGATCGTCTTCAAATCCACGACCGGAAGCTGGCCGGATCTCCAGGGCGTCGCCCAGACCGCGCCCTCATGGTCCCACTCGAAGGTCAGCCCGTCGTCCTCGAGCGCATCGACTGCACGGAACGTCACGTTGCCCACGTCGGCGCGGAAGTTGACATGCACCTCGGCGAGCCCGGTCGAGGTGTCGATCAGCAGCGCCACCGGCACGCCCAGCGGTACGAAGAGCGGCGTGTAGGCGATGCGGTAGAGCGTCGATCCCACCCAGAAGGTGTCATGCACCGGGAACTCGTAGCCGTGGGCACCGAAGTCGTAGGGGCGGACGTGGCGCGGGGGCTTGGTGTAGTCCTTGCCGTCCTTCCCATCCTTGCCGGGTGCCCCGTCCTTGCCGTCTTTACCGGGCAGTCCCTGCAAACCTCGGGGGCCTTGCGGTCCTGCCGGTCCTGCCGGTCCTGCCGGTCCTGCCGGTCCTGCCGGTCCTGCCGGTCCTTCGCACCCCGGCAGGCACACCGGCGCGGGGGAGCGCTCCCAGGTATTGGAGAGGGTTTGTGCCGAGGCGTAGCACGCCATGGCGAGCGCCAGGGCGAGGAAGAAGAGGGTGAGGCGGAGACGCTGGATCCGGTCGAAGATCGTCATTGGGTAGTGTCCTTTGTTGTTGTTGAGAGGAGAGAGAGAGAGAGGCGAGGGAGCTCGCTAGATCTTCCAGGCCTTGCGCGTCACTCGCAGGCCCTGCGCCCTCGCCCAGCGCTTGGCGGTGAGGCGGAAGACCATACGCAGGAAGGTTGGCGCTTCATTTGCCGCGACCTGCAACGTGTTCTGCTCGGCCGATCCCTGCGTGAAGTTGAGCGCGTCGATCACGATCTTCGTCGCTACGGGATGCCCCACCTCGAAGTAGTAGTCCCGCAGCGCCGGCCACTGCTTCCAGACCATTCTGGCCCACCAGATGTAGTGGCTGGCGCTGGGGCAGCGCTCCCACGCCTGATCGAAGGTCTTGCCCTTGACGAAACTGAGCCCACTGCTGCACGCATCGAGCTGGCGCAACCTGCGTGTGATCGTCGTCGTGTACCGCTTCCTCGCCTGTGTCATGTTCGCCTCCACGTGAGATTCCGCCCAGCCCCTACCCCAGCACCACCTCCACCGCCCGCCACAGCCGCTCTGCCAGCGTCTCCACCCGCTGCCGCACCGCATAGGTGAACGTCGAGCCCGGCAGGTACACAAACTTCTGTCTGGTGTAGTCGTAGACCTCCCAGCGCACACGCAGCTTCAACGGCCGCCGTTCATCCTGCAGGGCCACGACGCCCGCCAGCGACTGCGCGAAACTGGTCCAGGGACGATCTGGTGGAGGGGAAGGTGGAGAGGGTGCGCTCGCCATGCCCAGCACTCTACGCCGACTGTTGCCACTTGCGCAAGCCGCTAAATACAGGGCGTTGTTGTCTGCTCCACCCCATCCCTTGGGGCGTTGACAGCGCTGCGCTGCTTTGCGACACTCTGTGAGCCTTTCGACGCACATTCTCGCGCTCCCCAGCCTCCCTCCCCACGCTCCCCAGCCTCCCGCTCCCCAGCCGTCGTCAGGTGCCCTGTTCTGGTGGATCCCCCTGCGGAGCGCCCATGTCCGACATCTTCATCCACGATCCGATGCCGCCGGTGATCCTCCGGCATTCGGTCAACCTCCTCGCCGGCGCGCCCGGCACAGGCAAGACGGCGTTTCTGGTGTACATGGTCCAGACGCTGCAGCACCAGAAGCCCTTCTTCACGCTCCCGGCACCGGCCCAGCCCATTTACCAAGCGTTCATCGGCGCCGATCGAAGCTGGGACGACTCCACCAGAAAGTGGTTCGATGTCCAGGGCATCGACGCCGACAGCTTCCCGCACTACTCCCTCCAGGACGACCGGCAGTTCCAGAAGTCCCGCCTCCGCAAGAAACACGAGCGCATCGCCATCTTCCGCGAGTGCCTGGATCGCGTCTCGCTCGACGGATCTGGTGTCTTCCCCACCCCATCGCTGATCTACGTCGACCCCCTGGCGCTGTTCCTCGGGGGCAACCTCCTCGACTACGACACGTGCCTCGTCGCGTGTTCCGAGCTCCGGGAGATCTGTATCGACAAGGGGATCTGCATCGTCGGGACCGCCCACGCCGCCAAGCAGAAGGCCGACAAGAAGGAGACCTACCTCCGGCTCCAGGACAGGATCCTCGGCTCGGCCGCCCTCTTCGGCTACACCGACACGCAGCTCTACCTCGCCTCGCCGGAAGAAACCGATCGGAGCAGCTACACGTTCCTGTGGGCGCCGCACCACGCCAAGAGCCAGATGTTCGCCATGGGCCGCGACGAGGAGGGGCGCTTCGTACCCATCGACGGGCAGCCGCTCGAGTCCACCACGGCGGCCAAGGGCGCCAAGAAGCCGCTCCAGGACGTGGACTGGCTGCTCTCGCTCCTCACCGAACCCAAGAAGGCCACCGAACTGGTGGAGGTGGGGGCGGAGCGTTCGGTGAGCCGCATGACGGTGTACCGCCGCCTCAACGCCCTGTGCGACGAGGGCCGGGTCCGTCAGGTGTCCCGGGGGGTCTATCAGGTGGTGGCGGTGGTCTGAACCCGGCAGCGGGCGCCGTCGCGCTTTTCAGAGGGGGAGATTCCCGGGGCAGGGCCTGGGGTCTCCCCCGTGCTGTTTGTATCACCCGACGCCCCTGAACGCTCCGATCAGGCCCCCCTGGTGGTACGAGTGGGACGACGCCGGCGGGGTATCCAGCTCCGCTGTAGCGTGTTACAGGAGGCGAAACCCCTATATGTTGTGGGTGCCTCTCTCGCCGACCACAAGAGAACCCCCCGCAGACGGGGGTTGATACAAGTGGTTTCGCCCCCCTGGGTACGCCTAAGTACCAGGCTCTCTTATGTTTAGTTAAACGGCACTTGTATCAGGCGAAATACCAAATATCATTAGGGCACTTGGCCTTAGTATCAGGTACGTACCAAATGTGCAAAAGTGGCGTTTGTCCAGCAGGTACAATGCTTTAGCCTGTGAATATCTTGTATCACCGGACCTGTGCCGTCTGTTTTGGTGGGGATGTACCCGGGTAGAACTGGAGGTTTCGCCCCCCAGGTACCCGTGGGAAGGGCACCTGAGGGTCGAATCGGGCGGGGATGGCTGGCGGGGGTGGTACTAGATGCGGGGCTGGCCTTCCAACGCGAGCTCTTCGTAGAAGGCTTGCGTCTCCTCCTCCGTGCGTCCTTCCGCTACGGCGAGCGCGTCTCGCATCTGACAGAGTGCTTCCTGGTTCCGGATGCGGTGGGCGTTGATCGGCGAGCGGAGCGCGTAGAGGTACCCTTCGCGTAGAGCGGCGAGTACCGCCGGCAGTACTGGGGTGTCGGTCTCGGGCATGCTGTCCTCCGTGTTAAGTGTCCTAGCGCTTCCGCATCTGCAGCGGCCGGGGGCGGTTGAAGGCGTCCCAGCTCACTACCCAGGCGGCGAGGTACAGGCCGCCCAGAATGCTCAGGGCGAGCGCGGCGGCGGCGTACTCCTTGAAGGTACGGCGTCTCATGCGGTGGCCTTCTGTGCTGCGTGGGGCGGCAAGGTGGCCTCTCCGGCGTCGATCTCGGCGATCACCTGCTGCAGGAGCGCGCGGACCTCGGCGCGTTCGCCCAGGAGAACGAAGGGCGGGAACTCGCCCAGGCGGCGGGAGAAGAGCTCCACCACGATCGGATCACCGACACCGATGAGGCCGACCACCCGGTGGCTGTCGTAGCGTACCCAACCGTTCCGCCCCCGGAACTGCAGGGGCTCCTTCGGTACGCCGGTCACACAGTCGAAGCACACCTCACCACCGGCGGCCTTGGTACGTGCGTCCAGTTTCTTCGAGCACAGTGAACACAGCTCAGTCATCTCACCCGTCCTTTCTGCTTCTGGTCCTGTGGAATTCCCTTGAGCGTCGGCTCGTCCGCCGTCCCCGGCCAGTCGCGCGGGAACTTCCCGTCCGGCGGGCGTAGGGTCAGCTCGAGATCCACCTCGTCTACCGGCTCGGGGCGCTCCCCGGCCGTGAGGTTGCTCATGTCCATCGTGCCTCGCTGGCGCAGGTGCTCGGGCATCCAGAACCCGCCGCCGTCTGCCCTCAGTTGTGCCAGCTCTCGCGGGCCAGGGATCTGGTCGTCGGGGGTTCTTCCCGCGCCCAGGCCTCTCGGGGCCGGCCACGCGAGGAGGCCGATTACGTACGTCCAGTCGCAGCCGTGGCACTTCCACCGGGCGGTGCGAGGGTCGTAGGCGTCCACGCTGGAATGGACCATCCCGCAGTGCGGGCATTCCAGGGTGAAGCGCTCGACGCGGGCGAAAAAGCGTTGCGCGCCGAGCTCTCTCGGGTGCGGGGGCTTCTGTTCGCTCATGACAGTGGCAGGTCGCTCTCGCGCACGATCAACACTCGCCCAGGGTTGGCCTTGGTACGTTCCTTCACGTACAACGTCCCTACGTTGCTGTACTGCATCACCCAGATCCTGCGCCAGACCTTCGGCGCGTTGGCGAAGCGTACGATCCGGCTCGTGGGAATGTTGCCGTACCCACTGGCGGTGTAGGAGAGACCGCGTTCCTGCCAACGCAGCAGGCGGTCTTTCATCTCGACGATCTTGCCGAGTACATCGGTCGCGTAGGTGAGCGGTGTGTCGGCCATTAGAGTCCCCTCCTCCGCATCGGCTGCCCAGCCTTTAAGCTGTCAGTCTTGAGTGGCATCCTCGTCTCCTTCCCACCGTACCCTTGCCCCCGGCGCGATCATCCAGGCGCGCAAGGTTCTGTACCCCACATCCGGCGGCTCCGCCCCGTTGCGCGTGTACATCGCCGCGCGCATGAGATCCCCGTTGGCGATCCCGATCACCTGTGCGTGCCTGCTCACGGTCGCGTGCCTCCCGTCAGCGTCGTACCTCCCGTACGCGCGCCCACAGTCACACCGCACCGGGTAGTCCTTGTGCAACGCCCTGGCGTCTCCACAGCTCGGGCAATAGAGGATCTTCACACCTGCACCGCCTTTCTCTGCCGACGCTGTCGCAGCCGCCGGTACACATCCGGAATCCTCGGGTTGGTCAGCACGTTGCAGACCTGGATATCCACGTCCCATTCGGCGTCGTCGTACCCTTCATGCGCCCAGACCGCAAAGCGCTTGCCGGGGATGTAGATCCCAGACGCGTACGCGTGCCGCATCTCCTCGGCGTACCTCTCCGCGCGTTGCTTGGCCGTACCCCCGGTGAACGCTGCGAGCGTATCCGGTTCGCCGTTCTGCCATTCGGCCACGACCACGTACGTCTGCCCGGCCTTCCGCCGCGTCCCCCCGGCCGCCGTCAACGATCCCCCGCCCTGTGCTCTCTCTTCCATGTCCTGCTCCTTTTCCCGGTGCCGGCACGTTCTCTTTCCCGGTGCCCGCGTGTCGTGTCGTCGGCCAGGGCCGCGCACCACCACATCCGCGCGCCGAAAAAGCCCGCCGGCCGCCCCCGCCGTTCCTCCCCTGGGGGTAGTCGCGGCGTGAGGCGGGGGCGGGGCGGGGGGCGCTACTCGACGAAGATCGCCGGGTTGGTGCTCCTGAGTGACAGTGCCGTGGCCGGCATCGGTCCGCCGTAGTTGCAGCCGACGATCACGTGGTCGATACACGCGATACCGAGGAGCGTTCCGCCGTTCACGATTCGCCGCGTGAGGGCGAGATCATCGGTGCTCGGCGTGGGGTTCCCGCTCGGGTGCGTGTGGCCGATCACGATCTTGGCGGCGCCGGCCAGCATGGCGAAGCGGAACACCTCGCGCCCGTGGACGCGGATGTAGTGGTCGCCGTTCTTCACGCTCTCGACCGTCGGCGGACGCGTCGAACCGCCGCCGACCATGTGGATGTGCTGACCCCGCCGGGCCTGTATGGCGGCGGCTATGGGGCGGCCAATCCCTTTGCCGCCAGCGCGATGGATGACCGGATCGCCAAGGCGGATGTCTACAACTCGCCGGGCTGGAAGCGGATGCAGGACCGCAGCCAATCCCGCCCCGTCGCCCCCCCACGCGAGGCGCGCGGCGTGGTGATCGACGCCACCGCCGTCTCGGCCTTCACCGAAGGCGACCGCGTCTTCCACCGCAAATTCGGCTACGGCATCGTCATCGGCATCGGCCAGAAGGTCACCGTCCGTCTGGCCGAGGCGATCCCCGTCACCGGGGGCCTGACGCTGGAGCTTCTCTCGCTCGATGGGACCGCCCTGCCGCGCAGCCCGCGCGCCGGGAAGAAAGGCCGCTTCTCGCCCCGCAAGCCCGGGGCCTCTGCCGCCCGCGATGCCAAGCTGAAACGCAAGGTCATCCGCAAGCGCCGCTGATCCGGCAAGTCTCCGCCCGCCGCTTGGACCCGCGTCTTTGCACGCGGGGGGACGTGCCATATCCTCTCCTTTAGGTAGAAGAGGGGCAGCCCGTTTCCCGGCGGGCAGGTGGTTTCATGCGCGTGGTGTTCTTTTCCCTTTTGCTTCTTCCGCTTCCGGCCCTTGCGGGCCCCGCCATCCTGCCGCACCTTGGCGCGCCAGACCAACTCGCCCCCGGAGGCGGCATCGTGACCGAGGGCTGGGAGACCCGGCTGCGCGAGCAGGGGTTCCGCATCACCCCACAGCGCCAGCTCGTGCTCGAGGCCGTCGAGACACTGCGCCATGGCACCCCGGAGGAGATCCTCATCGAGGT
>ERZ650311.658-NODE-658-length-20404-cov-6.477960_pt1 | contig 20404 bp, 26 predicted proteins | sample MGYA00376247_ERZ650311 | MGnify/ENA primary metagenome ERZ650311 (study PRJEB26733, sample SAMN07839324) | wastewater metagenome | biome: small river; feature: stream; material: water | place: USA: North Carolina | collected 2016-07-28 ... | reverse complement strand
GATCGTGACTGGAGTTCAGACGTGTGCTCTTCCGATCTCGGCGAGCTCGGCGGGCGGGTAGCCTCCCGGGGGCTCGGCGGCCGTGGCCCGCTTGCTCGCTACGCTCGGGGGAAGCTCAACGAACCGGTTAGGCGCCATCGTGAAGCGGTCGATGAGTCGCCCGTGCTGCTCTCCGTCGTACACCAGCCCGAACGTGAGCACGTCGGGTTCCCCGGGCTTCTTCGCCGGCTGGTAGCGCGCGAGGTTGGTGGTCGCGATCGACGGCTGCGGCCGCCCGGTAAGCATCGTGAGCACCTCGATCACCTTGGGCGCCTCGTACTCCCCCGTCGAGCCCGCGGCCCCCACGTCGTCAAGCACCACGAGCCCAGCATCGCCCACGGCTCGCAGGGTGGCGCGGTGGGCCTTCGCATCGGCCCGGCCCACGGCGGGGGCGTCGAGCCAGAGCACGCGCTCGGTGCCCGTGTAGCAGCGCCACGCGGCCCCGGTGGTCTTCCCGTCGCCCACGGCGCTCGCGAGCATGAGGCACCCGCCTCGGTGCCCTCGCACGAGCTCGGCCACGGGACCATCGTCGAGCCCCTGGTGAGCCGCCGCGAGCAAGGCCCGACGGTTGCTTGAGCACGCCCCCTCGAGGTGCGCCCACCGGTCGAGCACCTTGCGGGCGGCCTTCTCGATCTCCTCGCAGTGGGTGAGGCACCACGCCGCGCGGCGGTTCCACGTCTGCACCTCGCTCACCTCGTCGCCTCCCGTCGAAAGCTGCTCGGCGTGACCCCGGCGGTTCGCCTGGGCTGGGCCCGCCGCTCGCCGCCCGCCGCGAGCCAAGCCCGCCCGGCGGCGATCCACTTGGCGAAGTTGGCTTTCACCACGAGCGCGCCGATCGTCGCGTGCTTGCCCTGCGCGAAGTCGGGATCCTCGCGGCGGCGATGCTCATCGACTTTCGCGCGCACGGTAGCGACGAGCAGCGCTTCGGCGTCGGCGAGAGTCATCGGCTCGCCGTGCGCCCCGGTCACGAGCTGCTCGAGACATCGCAGCAGCGCGCTCGAGTCGGCGGTGAGTTCGGGGACCGTGCCGTCCTCGTGCGCCTTGCGGAGCGTGTAGGGCACGGCGTGGGGGGCCGGCATCCCAGCCTGTAGCCTCGCCGTGCCCAGCGCCCCGTAGACCGCCACGAGCACCGCCACGAGCTCTGGCGTCACCTTGCTCGCCCGCTTCACTCGCTTCCCCGCGCGCCGCTTGGGCTCGACGGGGGCGAGGGTCAGAGCTTCACTCGCGTCTTCCACGGGGGCCACTCGTGCGCCGCCGCGTCCCTGTCGAGCTGCAGGAGCAGGAGCATCACCCCCGCGTCCGTCCTGTCCCACAGGAACAGCGAGCGCCTCGCCCACGTCCGCATCTAGAACCTCGGGTCTGTCTCCAAGCCACGGTTGATGAACGCCGTGATTATCTCGTCGCTCTGAGTCGCCGCCGTGATGGCCGCGACGAGGTTGTCCGTCATCGCCTGAGCTTGATCGGGCGTCGCCCCTCCCGGTGGTCGTGGTCGCCTCGCCGCCTCCTTGGCGATTGCCAGAAATCCCTTGCAGAACGCTCGCACTGTCATCGTCTCGTCGCTCATCGTCTCGCTCTCCTCGCGCCTCTACCCCGGCGCTGGGGTTGGAAGGGGGCATCGCACCCCCGCGGCCCTCTATGCTGGCTGGGCTGCTCGTTGACCTGTCGAGCGCAGGCGAGACACAAGGGGCGTTGACGGGCTCGGTCATCACGACCGGAGGCGATCGTCTCGTGCCATCGGTGCCCTCGGTGGAGCCGGCGGGGATCGAACCCGCTGGGCCAGCGTCTGTGTGACATTCGTCCGCTGCTGACCCTTCGCCGTAGTCCCCGCCTTGCGGCCGCAGGCTCGGCTCCGTAGGTGCCCCGATGCGCTCGGGGCGGGCGTCTACGCGGGCTCCAGGTTCTCCTGGAAGTACTTCGCAGCCACCAACCACTGGTCGCTGTGGTCCTTCGGGTTGCGAGCGATCATGTCGCCCTCCTTGGGGCTCCCGTTCTCCAGGTCGGCCTCCGAGACGCTCACGCGTCCCATGTCGAAGCCCGGGGTCCATGGGGTCATCTCCGAGAGCCCCTTGCGCTTGTACTGCTTCCACTCGTTCATCGCTGTCTCCTCGCGTCGTGTTCCGGCCCGACGCGTTGCCGTTGGGGCCCCCGCTGGCTCTCACACCATCGAGCGCCGCCGGGGCGGGCTCACGGGGGCAGATCTCCGAGTCAGCGATTCGGGGGCCTGTTAGAGCAAGGTACACCCCAACCCCCCCCATACCCCCCCCTTCCCCATCTGTGGTGGACGCCCGGCGTCCGGTTGGGTGGACGCCCGGCGTCCGGTTGGGTGGACGCCCGGCGTCCGGTGGGGGGGCTACATGGGCGACTGGACACGCCGCGTCCACTGCACATGGCGTGTCCACCCAACCGGACACGCCGCGTCCAGTCGCCACCACCACGGCGCAGCGCTCGCGGCGTCGTGACGCAAAGCCCGCAGCTTCGAGGGCGCGGATGGAACGCTGGACCGACTTCTCACCGGACGGCCCGTCAGCGCGCCCGCAGGCTCGCGCCACGTCGGCATAGCCCCGGCGGCAGACCCCATCGCCGTCGGCGAGCAGCACAAGCGCCGCGGCGCACACCTTCGCGTGGTCGGGCGCGTCGGAGGCGAGAAGAGCGGCGAGGTGTGCGGGGAGGTCTGCATTGCTCACGGGGTCCCTGTCGGTTGCACCCCGAGCCACCGGGGTATCCCTCAAGCGTTGACCGGGGCCGGCGCCAATGTCAAGATGCTCTTGCATAACGCCGCGGGCTGCTGGCTCGCGGGCATCCGAAGCGGTCCCGGGTTCCGGCCGACTCGGAGTGCTGGCCCCGGGGAAGCCACGCCCCGGGGCCTCGTTGTTGGTAGCGTCGTCCATTACCGTCACGCCCTGTAACGCTTCGTCACGCCGTAACACCGTGACGCGTCACGCCGCCCCGACCTTGCCCAACCTGATCGCCGCCCCCGCGATGAGCAGGGCGGCGGCCTCGTCTTCGCCGCGGGCGTCGAGCTGCAGATCGTGGATCTCGTTCGCGGACGCGATGTAGGCCGGCTTCTTCGCCGCCCCGTTCCCGACCATCGCCCGCTTCCACTCGCCGGGCGAGAGCTCGACGATCGGCAGTTCGTAGTCGAGCCCGAACGCCGCGATCTCCAGCTGCGCGAGCAGGCCACCGTGGAGCAAGAACGTTGCCCGCCCGCCACCGTCGGCGCGCCCGACCGGCCGCTCGTAGACAAGAGCGGCCGGGCGCCACTTCTCGAGCAGCTGGCGAGAGCGCTCGAGCATCGCGAGCCACCGTGTTGCCCGGTGGTCGGCCGGGCGGGTCTTCGTCGCGGGTCGCAGGGCGAGGTGCCAGGCTCCGGAGTCGCGACGCGTGCCGTCGCTCGAGAGCACGGCCCACCCGCAAGAACGGGATCCGAGGTCGATGCCGACGATCACGAGCGCCACCCCTTCCGGTACGCGTCGAACGCCTCGCCTACGAGCACGCCCGCGACGAACGCGAGCACGTGCACGGGGGCCCACAGCGGGAGCAAGAACCAGCGAATCATCATTCATCCCTCCGAGCAGCCCTGCACCGGACACCCCAACACGGGACGCCGGACACATGCCGCGTACGTTCGTTGAACAGCACCACCCGACGACCGCGCCACGCGGTCGCGTCGTTCCCCAGCCCGAGCAGCAAGCGAACCCAGTTGCCATCCGCCTCGAGCACCATCGGTTTCGTTCCGCCGTTGAAGTGCACGGCGATCACGTTCTCGAGGATGCGCCCGTCGTGCATCGTGGCGCGCGGATGCTTGCAGACCCGCTCGATCGTCTCGAGGATGCTCCCACCCGCGGCGGCAACGTCAGCGCTCGAGACCCACAGCGACGGGCGACGGTGGCCGTCAAGCGGGCCGTCGACGTCGATCCCGAACGGGATTTCCTCCTGCGGCATCAAGCCCCCTCGACACCGGCGAGCGCAGCACCGCCGATCGCTTCGTTCACCACCCACGCCGGGAGCTCCAGCGGGCGCCCGGTCTCCAGCTCGAAGGGCTCTCTCCACTCGCCCGAGGCTTCGCACGCCGCGATGTCGCGGAGCGCTTGCCGGTACTCGCGTCGACCAATCATCACAGCAGGGTCGTCGATCTGCGCCCACCGGACCCACACGCGCGGGTGGGTGGCGTGCACAGTCACGAATACGAACGGCATCGCGTGGGTCTTCCCCGTGATCGCCAGCAGACCATCGAGGTAGATCGCCGCCTTGCGGTGGTAGCCGAAGCGCCACCATAGCGCTTGCTGCTGCCGCATGCTCAGTGTGTGCTCGGTGGTCTTGAGCTCCGGCGCGAGCTGTAGCACCGGCAGCCACCGATCGAGCTTGGCCCGCATCGGCCTCCGGGTCTCCTCATCCGTCCACAGCATCGCGACCTCGTTCTGGCCGTCGTCGACGGGGAACATCAGCGATCCGGCCTCGGGGTGCGCGGCGACGGCCGCGAGCATTGCGGCGAGGCATTCGCCAGCGGCTGCGTCGTCGATACGTGTCCGCTTCCCCACGCTCGCCTTCCACTCGTCGAATGTCTTTTTGTCCGGGTTCTTGCGCTTGTCTCCGAGCTTCGGTGCGACGGCGAAACGATCCAGCGCGTTGGGCTCGAGAAAACCCGCGTGATAGTAGCGCCCGGCGATCATCTCGACCGTGGGCTTGTCGCGGAGCGTGCCCGCTCGCCACTCGCGATATTCACCGCGGTCGCGGATGAACTTCTCGATCCCGCTTGCGCTGTCTTCCTTGCGCGCGTGGTAGTCGGCCTCGGGCATGTCGTACACGATGCGGGGCGCGGGCGGGCCATCGTTGGCCGGCGTGGCGAACACGTTGGAGAGTGCGTCTGCTTCGTTCATGTCGTGGCCTTGCTGGCGAGGTACTCCCGCCCCTTGGTGGTGATCAGGATCGCCCGCGCTTTCGAGCTCCGCCGCTTGAGGTAGCCCTTGCGCTCGAGCGCCTTGAGGTGGTCGTTCACCCCGTTGTTCGATCGGATGGTCATCAGCTCGCCGAGCTCGCGCAAAGTGGGTGGGCAGCCCACGGTGCGCGCGTGCTCGTCGATCAGGCGCAGCGCGAGCGCTTGCCGGTCGGTCGGTTCGTGCATCCGAGATACGGTCTAAACGGACAGGGGTTCCCTGTCCAGTCTTTTCTTTCGCCTATCGCCTGATAGGCTGTCCAGGTTGGACGACGCGATCGCCGCGGCCGTGGACAAGCTCAGCGCCCCCCAGCGGCGCGCGTGGGCGGTGCTCTGCGTCGAGCGTCTCGTGCGGCTGCTCTGCGGACGGCAGGCCGGCAAGACCTACCTGATCGCGCTGTGGCTGCTCGTCGGAGCGCTCGTCGTGCCAGCGTCGGTCAACGTCTACCTCGCGCTCACGAAGGAGAGCGCGAAGCGTGCGATCTGGCCGGAGTTGCTCGCGGTCGGTCGAGCGCTCGGCATCGAAGAGGCGTGCTTCAAGCTCCACGGCGGCGTGGTGAGCTTGCCCAACGGGTCCACCGTCCTCGTGATGGGGACCGACGACAAGGCCACGATCGAGACGTGGCGCGGGTCGAAGCTAAACCGCGTCGCGATCGACGAGATGGGATCGCAGCCGCCCGAGTGGATCGCATACATGGTCCGCGAGATTGTGTGGTGGTGCATCATGCGGCACGAGGGAGCTATCGCTCTTCTCGGCACGCCTGGCCTGCTCGCCGACGGGTATTGGTACGACCTCACCAAGCCCGTACTTCGCGGCGATCCAGCGCTCCACGAGTGGACCGTCTACGAGAACCCCGGCATCCCGCACGCGTCGTCGTTCATCGACGAGACGCTGCGGATCAACGGGTGGACCCGCGAGACGCCACAATTCTTGCGCGAGGTGATGGGCCAGTGGGTGTCCGACGCCACAGCGCGTGTGTACCCGTACGACGACGCGATCCACGGTGTCGACGTGCTGCCCGATCGCAACGACGAGGGCTTCGTCATCCCCGCTTCGTCGTGGCACTACACGCTAGCCGCCAGCGTTGCGCATCACGAGCGCGTGGGTTGGGCCGTGCTTGCGACGAACCCCGCCATCGATGGCGTGTGGGTTGTCGAGGGCGATGCGGCGCTCGCCGACCCCGACCAGCACGCCGAGCACATCGCCGCGCGGCTCGAGCACTACCGCGAGCGCACGCCGGAGGGCCGGGTGCTCTGCGTCGTCGATCCCGGCGAGCTCGGAGCCGAGCACGTCGCCGCGATGCGTGTGCGCCACCGGATCCCCGCCACGCCGGCCGACGGTGCCGCCCGCAAGAGCTCGATCCGGGTGTTCCGCGGCGCGTTCATGTCGGGCGCCGTCCGCCCCGTGCGTGTCGTCCGAGGCGAGCGCACGCGAGCGATCCGCGACGCGTGGAACGTGCTCGGGTGGAACCCGAAGCGCACGCTCCACAGCCCCTCGCAGCAAGAGCAAGATCAGATCGCGAGCGCGGGAGCCTACGGGTACCGGGCCGCGCCGCGGCACGTGCTCGACCCGCGCGCGCATGTCGTCGGCTCGCGAGCGTGGCACGAGAACGTGAAGGCGAGCCTCGTGCAGCGCATGAGCGACCGCGATCGCATGAACGGGGTGGGGAGGCTGGAGCGATGATCGTCTACCGGCCAGCGACGGACCTGGAGCGCCGCAGCACGATCCGGGCGCAGTGGATCAACCGCTGCGCCCCGCAGCGCGACGGGCGAGACAACGGCCCCCACGGCGTCGCGTTCGGCCGCAAGGGGCACGCGGTGAGCGGCGCCGTCGCGACGCGCATGGTCGAGCTCTACGTCGACGATCGCCTGGCCTCGCCCGACGTGGAGGTGCTCGTGGCCGAGCTCTCGGCGGACGGCATCAAGCCCGAGATCGTCGGATGGGTCGCGCACGAGCCGGGCAAGGTCGTGCACGTCGTCGTCGTCCCGAACGGGTACGGGCGGCGCGGGATCGGGTGGTCGCTGCTCCGGCGCGCTGGCGTCGACTTGCCGCGCTCGTGGTCCACGCCCAACGGGCGCGCCTTGAAGGCGCCGTCGCCGAAGGAGAAGGCAGCGTGAAGGACCACGAGATCCACGTTCCATCCTGGCAGTGGTGGAACGCTCCTGAGGGAGACACCACGATCGCCGCGCTCGTCGAGCAGCTGCGCGACCAGGCGATCGAGACCGACGGCGAGCGCGTGCAAGACCTCGTCGCGATGCGGGCGGCGTACCTCGACATCGCGTGCTCGCGCTACGAGGGGCTGGGGTTCTACCGGGCGAAGCGCTCGCGGTACAACCTGATGCAGGGCGCCGTCGATTCCACCCACGCCGGCATCGTCGCCGCGCGCCCGCGTCCGAAGATCGTCACGATCGGGCAGGACGACGCAGCACAGCGCCGCGCCGAGCTGCGTCAGCGTTGGATAGACGGCGAGTATGAGCGCGTCCAGGCCTACGAGAAGCTCTCGGAAATGGCCATGGACGGCCTGCTCTACGGGACGGGCGTGCTGAAGGTCGGGCACGAGGACGGCCGTCCCGTCGTCGACCGCGTCTTCCCGGGCGATCTGTGGGTCGACCCGCAGGAGGAGCGGGCGAAGCGGATCCGCACGCTCTATCAGATCCACACGATGGATCGCGACGTCGCCATGCTCACTTTCCCCGACCACGCGCGGGACATCGACAACGCGCCACCGGCCCCGCAGCGCTTTCGCGACGTGTTCCCCGACCTCGACACGAGCAGCCACTACAAGCCGCGCAACCAGGTCGCCCTGTTCGAGGCGTGGCGCTTGCCCACTGCAGCGGAGCCGCGCCGCGTCGTCACCGATCGCGGCGAAGTGATGCTTGGCGCGGGGCGGCATGTGATCGTGTGCGGCTCGACGGTGGTAGTTGACGAGGAGTGGGACTGCCCGACGTTCCCGTTCGTGTTCTACCGCTGGGCTCCGGACCCCGAGCGGTTTTGGGGCCAGGGCATGGTCGAGCGCGGGATCGGCATGCAAGCCGACCTCAACGAACTGTGCGACGTCATCCAAAGCGCCTACAAGGTGATGGTCCCGCAGTTCTGGGCCGACGACCAGGCGCTGATGCAGGCGTTGAACGACATCGTTGGACGCGTCAACCGGATCACGCCGGCCAACGGGCGCGGCATTCAGGATTCCGTGATGGTGCTCTCCCCCGACGTCGCGCCTGGGCTGCTCGCGCGCGAGCGAGAGATCGCCAGCCGCTTCCACCCCGTGCTCGGCGTCGACATGTTGCAGTCAATGGCAGAGAAGCCCGCGGGACTCAACTCGGGCACAGCGTTGCAGAACTACAAGGACAGCGTGGCCGGCCGCTTCCTGCCGCAGGGGCGACGCTACGATCAGTGCACAGTAGTCCTCGCCAACCTGCTGTTCTACTTCGCCGACAAGCTCGCCGCCGACGGGCACGACCAAACGGTTCGCGTCTACGGGAAGCAGATCGGCCTCGAGATCGTGCGCTACGAGGACATCAAGCCGCAGGGTGATGAGGTCTTCGAGACGCGAGTGCAGCCCGCGAGCGCGCTCCCGAAAGACGCCGCGGGGCGCATGCAATTCCTCTACGACTTGCAGGCGCTCGGCTTGCCGCTCGATCCGGGATGGATCGCGCAGACGATGGAGATCCCCGACGTGGAGAGTTTGATCGAGGAGATCAACGCGGGGCGCAATCTCGTGGGCCAAGCGATCGCGCAGTGCTACCAGCTCGAGGAAGAGCAGCCGCAGGCGAACGCGTTCTGGCCGTTGCAGCACCCAGATGGTTCTGACGGGATGGCGCTCACGATGCTCACGCGCAAGATCCAACTCGCGATGTTGAAGGGCACCGACCCCGAGGCCCTCGAGCGGCTGATGCGACTCCACGGGCACGCCCGCGGCATCCTCGACGAGAAGCGAGCCCAGCAAGCTCCCCCGCCATCCATGGGTCCCGGCGCTCCGATGACGGACGCCACCGGACCGGCGCCCGGGCCGATGCCCGCAGCTCCGCCGCCCAGTCCCATGGGCAACCCCGACCCCATGCAGGCCATGCAATGACGATCACGAGCACGCCCGCCGCAGAGACGGCGCCCACCACCGCACCGGCCGACGACTCGGCCCTTGTCGCAGACCTCGAGAGCCTCCTTGCGGGAGCATCGGAGCCGACCACCAGCACACCCGCGCCAGCGGCAGCACCGGCCACGCCAGCCCCCGCGCCGCAGGATGCCGAGACCATCCCCCCCGACCTCGAGGCGCAGCTCGTAGCGTCCGCCAAGAGCCGCCAGGCGGAGCGGGCCGCCCGCGAGCCCGTCGAGCAGGTGGGAGCTCGGCTCGCGAAGCTCGAGGCCGAACTCGCGCGCGCCCCCGGGCTCACCGCGATCTCAGCGGCTGTCGCAGCGAAGGATCCCGCTGCGCTCGCGTCGGCGCTGCGAGCCGCGAACATCGACCCCGACGCGGTGCAGCAGCTCGCGACGCGGGCCAAACTCGCACCGCCGCCGGCCGACGTGATGGCCAGCGCGATCGAGCAGGCCGTCACCAAGGCGCTCGAGCGCGCTGGCGTGGTGCAGCAGCAGCGGCAAGCGGACCCGGCCCCGAACCCGAGTGAGACGATCGACGCATTCGTGGCGTACATCGGTGGTGCTCCGGAGCGGTTCCCGTTGCAGGCCGCGATGGGCGAGTATGCCGGCCCGGCCGTCGTTCGGTTCGTCCAAGAGCGGCTCCTCAAAAACGGCGTGACGCCCGACGAAGTCGACGCGTTGCCACTCGAGAAGGTGGCTGCTATGTTCGAGGCGCACTTGGCTGCTACGCGGCCGAGGCTCTCCCAGCCCTCCGGGGCACAGCCCGCCAGCGGCGAGCCAGCATCCCAGCCCCCCGGGGCACCTTCCGCCAGCGGCGGCCCACGTTCGAGCGCCACACCTACGGCGCTCACCAACGGCCACGCCGCAGACGTCACGCGCGCACTACCCCGCACAAAGCGGGAGATCGATCTGGAGCTCGAACGCGAGCTAGACCAGATGATGCGCGGGGCCTAGCGGGGGCAGAGAGCCTCTACACCAATGGTCGCCCCGATCACCCAAGCGAACGCATTCATCGACAAGATCATCGAGCGCAGGTATTCGACCGGAATCGCGATGCTCGGCTACGGCAAGAAGACTCCTCTTTGGAGTCTGATGCCCAAGTCGGCCGATTTCCTCGAGAACACGCTCGACCTCCGCAACCAGTTCGGACTCAACCCGTCGGGCGGCGCGACCGTCACGGCGTCGCGCCTTCGACAGGGCGCGAGCGCCTACGGCAATTTCCGGCTGACGCAGTCGGAAGCGTTCGGCTCCGTGGCGTTCCGCGGACGCGCCATCAAGGCCATTACGAGCAACGCCAAGCGCGGCATCAGCCTCGTGTCTGCTGAGGTGGAGAGCCAAGCGCGAGCCTTCGGGCAGCGCATGAATCGGATGATGTACACCAACTATGGTGGCGCCCTTGGGCTCGTCATCTCGAGTGGCGGCAACACGCAGACGATCACCGTCACCGCCGCAACCCGGCCGCTCCTCAAAAACGTGTGGCCGGGTCAGTACCTCGTCAGCAGCAACACCGACGGCACGAGCGGCGCGGTTGATGCCAACCCAACGATCGTCTCGCAGGTCAACCCCGAGGCGGGCACCATCACCACGAGCGCGGCGGTGAGTTGGGACAACGCGGCCGGCGGGTTCTCCAACGGCGACAATCTCTTCCTACAGAGCGACTTCGGACTCGGGTTCTACGGCCTCGCCGACTGGATTCCCGCCACTGCGCCAACCGGCACATTTCTCGATCAGAACCGCGGTCTCAACCCGGTCTATCTCGGAGGCGTGCGCTACACCGCGAGCGCGGGCGACCCCGACGGCACGATCACGCGCGCGCTCAACAACGCGAGCGTGGAGGGTTCGCTGTGGGGCGCCGAGCCCGAGGTCTGCATGATGAACCCGCTCGACTACGGGAAGCTCATCAACGAGGCAGAGGGGCGAGTCGAATACGAGGCCGTCCTTGCCCGCCGCGGCGACTACGGCGACGAGGAGGGACGGATCAAGGTGGGCATCACGGGCGTACGCGTCGCCGTCATGGGCAACGCCGATATGATGGTCGTGCCAGACAACGACTGCCCGCGGAACACCGCATACATGCTCGACATGCGCACGCTCAAGTTCCACGGCGTGGGCATGACCGAGCCCGAATGGCTCGACCACACGGGCAAGGGCAAGTGGCACAACATGGCCACCGACAACGAGGACGGCATAGAGGCCCTCATGGGCATCTACGGAAATCTCGGGTGCGACTCGCCCGGGTGCAACATCCGAGTCGACCTCACCAACGTGCTGTAGCAGCTCGACCGCACGAGACCACGCCATGGCACGAACGGTCACGCTGACGACGATGATCAACCGGGTCCGCCGAGAGACGGATCAGGAGTATTCAGCATCGATCGTCAGTGCGCCATTCATCACCGACGCATTCATCACCGACGCGTTGAACGAGGGGATCGCCGAGATCTGGCAGTACCTCGTCACCAACGCGCCGGACCGCGCGCGCACGTCGACAACGATCACGGTGGTCGCTGGAACCGAGAGCTACACGCTACCAAGTGACTTCCAAGCGATCCGCGGGGTCGACTACCCCGTGGGAAGCTACGCGGCGAGCGTGCACCCGTATAGCTTCGAGGAGCGCAACGAGCTGCAAGGGCCGTGGACCGCCACGATCGAAGGAGCACCGTTCCGCTACCACGTGCACGGAAGTGCGGTCACTGGATCGGCAGCTCGGATTTCGTTCCGCCCGGTGCCCGCTACGTCAGCAACGGTGACCGTGTACTACGTCGCCGTTCCGGCTGCGCTTGCGTCCGGCGGCGACACATTCGACGGCATCATCGGCCTCGAGTCGTACGCCGTCGCGTACGCCAAGGCCAAGGTCTACAGCCGCACCCAAGACCGCGAAGGAGAGGCCGTCGCAAAGGCCGAAATGGAGCGGATCAAGTTCAACATCAAGATGGAGGCCGGACGCCGCGACCGTTCAGGCCTCGAGGTGGTCGCGCAAGTCCGCGACCGCGACAACCGCGGCCGCGCACGCTGGCCGCTCTCGTAGGAGCAACAACCCATGGCATCGTTCCCCGTCAAATTTGGCCACCGAGGCTCTGTCATCGCGCTGTTCCGCGCGCTCCTGCACGGGCTCATCTCGTGGGCGTGGCGTCCTCGGTTCTGGTATCGGCAGGTCGTCACGATCTCCGACTTCGTTGGGGAGGGAGACACGGATCAGCTCCTCACGCTGAACACCCTGTTCCCCCGCAACACGTTCCCCACCGACGTCGACATGCTCGAGGGGGCGACCATCGAGAATCTCGTGTTGCCCGTGGGCACGAGCATCACGGCGGTTACCGTGCGGCTCGGGGACGCAGGTGACGACGACGGGCTACTCACCGTTTCAAACTTGCTCGGCTCGGGCGCGGCGGTGGGCGACGTGCTGAACACCCCCGCCGCGGCGCAGTACGCCAACCGCTACGAGTCGGCGTTCTCGCCGCAGGTGCGGCTCGTGACGACCGGCGGCAACCTCTCGGCGCTCACCGCGATCTCGTTCGAGGTCTGCATCCCCTGGACCCCTCGCCCGCAGCGGAGCTCGTGATCCATGCCCAACTTCCCGATCAACCACGGCGGCACCGAGGTCGGCGGCTTCCGTGCCCTCTTCAACGCAGCGCGGCAAGGCATCCTGTGGCCATGGGACGTGACGAGTGAGCACGTATGGGAGGCCCGCATCCGCGCCGTCGACATCTTCGGCGCATCGAGCACGCAGATCACCACGATCACGATCCCGGCTTCCGACTTCGTCACCGGGCGCATCACGACCACCATCAGCGGCGGGCCGCTCTCGTCTCCGGTCGTGATTCGGAGCGACGCAGCCGTGGGCGACACCGAAGAGGATCTCGGCACGCAGCACGCCAGCGACATCGACGATCTCATCGCGACGACCCTCGCGACGGCGGTCGCGGAGGTGGTCAACGACACGCACAACGAAGTGGAGATCCGGTTCGTCCAAGGGATCGGGCGAATGACCGTGTCGAGCGTCTACACGCCAGCGCAGCAGACCACGATCACATGGGGCGGTACGCTCGTCGATGGGGAGTATTCCGTGCGTGTGGTCTGCGATGATCCGAACGCAGACGCCACGATCGACAACGATCGATCCGGTGGATCTCCGGCCAACACGAGCGCAATGGCGGTGGCTTTCGAAGCCGCAGCAGAGGCACTCATCGGCGGCGATCTGGCTGACGTGCTCGTGTCTGCCGACGACGCAGGCGCCGTGAACACGATGATCTTCGAGCCGGGCGTAGTCGCGACGGTGACCGCTACCGTGACAAGCAACACGACGCACACGTTCGGAGGCACGGCGACCGACGGCAACTATGTGACGCGGATCGACCACAGTTCGCTGCCGGGCGGGAGCATCACGATCACGACCACACGTGCCGCAGGAACGCCCGCCACCAACACCAACCTTGCAGACGCGTTCGAGGCAGATGTCGAGGCCCGGCCGTTGCTGTACATGCTGCTCAGCAGCGCAGACAACACGGCGGGGGCGAACACGATCACATTCCATCCTGGAATCACCGGGGCGAACGTCACCGCTGTCTCAGCTCCAGCTCCAGGCACGCTCGTGGTGAGCGATCCAACGGTGGTGGTGGCCGACGCGACCCCGGCCGGGCCCGTCGTCACGGTGACGCACGCGGTGCGGCTGGCTCTCGCTTCGCTCTGCCCGCATGGGACGTTCCCGGCGCACGTGATGCGCTGCGAGGTCGCGCTCGAGGTCGACACGGCTTTCGGCGCGGGCAGGACGATCACGGTGGGTGACGCGGCGGCCCTTGATGGGTTGCTCGGCTCAACGCCGGTCGACCTCAACACCACGGGGCGCTCGCTTGCCGCGGCCGCGTGCACGCAGTACCGCACGCAGTACGAGGCAGGGCTCACCCCACTCGCGACCATCGAGCTCGGCGCGTCGACGACGGTGAGCGCCGGTCTCGCGTACGTAGAGATCAACTGGACCCCTCACCCGAGCCGCACGGCTACCGCAGCGTGATCCCATGACGATCAAGAGCACGAGCAAGCAATTCCGGCCGTACCGCCTGCGCCGCAAGGTCGACGCCGGGGCGGCAGCCGGCACGGCCGATCCGGCCCGCTTCGAGTGGACGGACGGGAACGGGTTCGACGTGACGATCGCTGGCACGGCGACGAACGGCACCTACATCACCACGATCACTCCGAGCGACACGAGCATCACGCCGATCGCGATCACGACGACCCGCACCGGCGGAAGCCCGGCCACCAACACCAACCTCGCGACGCAGCACGCCACCGACGCGAACGCGCTGCTGACGGCGAGCGGCAACGGTGACCGCACGGCCCTCGCCGCATACATCGAGAGCGTGAGCAGCTCGGCGGGCGTTGTGTCGTTCATCGCCAAGCGCAACCCCCCGTGCTCGTTCACCGTGAGCACGAGCGGCACGGGGCTCGGAGGCGGCGCGGGCACGATGACGGTGAGCCCCGACGACACCTTCCCGATCACCTTCGACACGCTCGGATGGGGACCGCAGGTTGGAGCTCGCACGCACCTCGCGATCGTGCTGCAGGTCGTCGACGCGAGCGGCGTGGTGCTCGACCACGGCACGGTGACGGCCGATCTCACGGTGCGCTCCTACTTCGAGCGGGGCACTCGCAACGAGCGCGACATCCCCAGCACGCCGGTGGGGGTCGAGTCGGCTGACACCGAATCGGCCCACCCCGCCGGGATCGGGTTCCGCATCCCCGCCGGCTCCGGCCGCTTCGGCGTGTCGCTCGGGGCTGCCGCGGGCGCGCCGGGCTCGGGCACGATGTCCCATCTCGAGGCGTGGGTGCGTGAGGTGAGCGAGTGAGGTGGGCGGGGCAGCGTTGGGCTGGCGCTCGCTGGGCTGGCGAGGCGTGGTCGGGCGGTGTCGTGGGCGCGCCCAGCGAATCGGTCACGGTCACCATGGCGCCCGCCAGCGTCGAGTTTGGCGAGGAGCCGATGCGGGACATGGGCCGGCTCGGGCCCCACAACGCCGGGCACTACTGGCTGCTGGGCGAAGACTGGTACGTCTGGGAAAACCAGGGACCGGGCAGCTTCGACCCCGGGGCCTTCGACGCCGAGCTGGTCGACCGCACGGGGATCGAGGTCGCGCTGAGCGCGGCCAACACGAGCGCCGCTGACCGGGCTACGGCGGCGGCCGCGGCCATCGACGCGACGCCCGGGCTCGGGGCGACGGCCGACGGCGCCAACGTGATGATCACCGGCGCGGGCTCGGCCTCGGCCGGGACCCGAAGCTGGGACGACGCGCGGGCGGGCGGCGACCACGGGGTGCTGGGCATGCTCCACTCCGGGCTCGCGGGGGTGAACAGCTTCCCGGCGGCCAACACCTCTGGTTCGCTGCTCGACCCCGCGAGCCTGCCCTCCGAGCCGTTCATCGTGACGGGCTTCCGGGTCGCGTGCTCGTCGGTCCACGCGGCGCAGCTCACCGTATCCGTCTACCAGGGCGGGACAGCGGACAACGACGGCGAGGGTGCGGTGCTGCTTGGCATCGCGGGCGTGACCACGGGCTCGGCCACGAACGCGAACCTATACGCCGCAGCATCGGAGCCCTTCGAAGTCGACCCGAGCGCCGGCCGGGTGTGGGTCGTGTGGTCGCACGACGCGGGCGACTTCGAGGCCGCGTATCCGTTCGACGCCGGAAACCCCGTGCAGAACGAAGCGATCACGACCTCGCATTGGGTGATGACTGGCGGACAAGGCATCTACGAGATGTCGGGCATCCCGCTCTCAAGCGACCCCGAGGACTGGCCTGCCGAACTGCCCGCCGTCACGGGTGACACAGTGGCGGTGCCCAGCATCATGCTCTCGTACGTCACCTCCGCGGGGTTCCAGAACGACATGCGGGTGGTGGGCCGCATCGGCACCCGGGCCGACGCCGCGGACTACACGGGCACAAGCTCGGCCACGCTGCTGGTGGGGAACAGCCACACGAGCCCCGCCACCCTGGGCATGACGGTGCGCGACGCCGCGGTGGCCTACGCCGTGCACGCGAGCGGAAACGACTACCGGCTCTCGCTCGCCGTGGGCGGTGCGGCGGCCGACAACTTCAGCGGCGCCACGTTCACGGACATCGGACGGGCGACGGGCACCGCAACCGGCTGGGTCACGGTCACGCCCACCGCGGGCTCGATCGCGATCCCACCGAGCTCGCGCGTGTGGATCATGATCCACCACACGGCCGGCGCGTCGAGCCTCGCCTTCGACCCCGGGGCCGCGCCCGACGTCCACGACCCGGCGATCGACCCCGCGTCCTACTACGGCGGCAATACCACCGAGAGCGAGGTGGACGACGGTGGACTGGGCGGCACGCCCACGACGACCGCGACCTTCGACCCCGCGGTGGCGCTCTCGGGCGTCGTGACCCCCGACGGCACGAACTACAACAACTCTAACAACGTGGGCGTGCGCCTGCTCTGGGAGATCCCGGGTTTCGAGGTGACGCCATGACCCGCGCCGCCCAGCTTCCGCGCCAGCGCACCGGCGAGGCGCAGCGCCACTCACAGGCCGTGAAGGCCAACATCGACGCGCTCGAACGCGAGAACGAGAAGCTGCGAGCCCGCGTCGCGCTCCTCGAGTCGCGCGATACGTGGTTCCGCAACACCTTCCACCCGTACGTGATCACGCTCGCCGCGGCCGTGCCGTTCACGCCCCCGCCCGATCTGCCGAGGTAGCTATGGCCACGCCGCAGAACCCGATCGAGATCCCCTTGGGGGGCGGCCCGTCGCAAGCGGTGGGCCGGCTGCTGCGCGGGCCCGACGTGCTCGAGCGGTGCCAGAACGCCGACCACGACAGGGCCGGCTATCTCGTCAAGGCGCGGGGGTACACCAGGATCGCGCTCACCACCACCACGCACGGAGAGACGCCGGAATCGGTGTTCGTGTCGGTGGGCATCGACAGGGGCGGGCTCGTGCTCGTCGGCCTGCGAGACGTCTACGGCGTCGTAGCGCCCACCGCTTCGGTGGATGGCGCGGCGCTTGTCCGGCGCGGGCGGTCCATGGTGGGCAGCTACCGCGTCGGCATTCTCCACAGCAGCAGCATTAGCGAGGAGTAGCAGCCATGATCGATTCGCCCATCTTCTACGAGACCACCACCGACTCGGGTAGCACATGCGGGTGGCGATGAAGACGCTTCGGCCCGGTGAGATCACCGCGGCTGAACTTGAAGGGCAGGACCCCAAGGCGCTCCCCGAATGGGTCGCCGTCGTGGATCACGTGTTCGATCGCCTCCCAACGGTCGCCGGCCGGCTGAGCAAGCTTGGCCCCATCAGCCCCGGCGGGCACATCATCGCCCTCTGGATTGTCGTAGCCGTGGCGATCTGTGGCGGCGTGTTCCATGTGATGGGCGACGGCACGCTCCGTGCGAAGGTCGAGCGCACCGAGGCGAAGGTTGACCGCACAGAGTGCTACGTCGAATGGCTCGTAGAGCGCGCCGTAGCCGAAGACCGCGGCGAGCCACCTCCGCCGTTTTCTCCACTAGGATGCCGCCAATGAACCGCACACGATTCGCCCTCATCATCATCGCCCTCATCATCATCGCCCTCATCCTTGGGCCATGCTTCCTCACCTCCAACCCGCCCGCGCCCGTCGAACCCGACGAGCCCGGTGCGGCAGATTCGACCGGCCCATGACCGAACTCGACATCGTCACCCGAGCCATGTGCAAGCTGCAGCCGCCGAAGGTGAGGCCGGGCCGTGTCGCCGTTCACCCGGGCATCATCGTGCACTGCACCGGTGGCATCCGGCCGAACGCGTTGAGTGAGGCCGTGGAGCGGTGGCGCCGGTGCCAGCATGGCCACATGGCCGCGCCGGATTGGCGCGACGTCGAAGACCCCGAGACCGGCAAGGTGCACCGCAAGAACTTCGGCGGCAACGGCTGGTCGGACATCGGTTACGACTTCGGCGTCACGCCCGACGGTTCGATCCTCGAAGGCCGCGGATGGAACGTGCTCGGGGCTCACGCGGGCAAGGGGTGGAACAAGTGGCTTGGGATCGTGGTGCTCGGGAAGGGCACCGAGATCACGCCCGCCGAGGCCGACGCGATCCGCTCCATCTACCTCGCGCACCGCGAGCGCGGGGGTGGGCCGCGCGTCATCCCCCACAACGCGGTGAGCAACAAGAGTTGCCCCGGGCCGGCCGTCACGGCGTGGCTCAAGAACGCGTTCCCCGAGGACTTCCCGGGAGGGGTGGCGGCGTGAAGCGGCGGCGGCGAGCGGACGAGAGCGGGGCGGTCCTCAAGAAGGCCGCCGCGGCAGCGCTCGTGGGGCTCGCCCTGGCCGCGCTGGCGCTCGCGGAAAGGCTGGCCCGGCCGCCGTCTGAAACGCCACCACCAGCCCGCCCAGGAGCGCCATGAGCCAAGCGACGAGCACGGGGCGGAGCACGGCGACGAGGGCGATGGTGACCATGCGTCATGGTGCCCCGCATCCCGTGCACCCGCGCGCGCAGTCCTTGCGGTCTGCGGGCCGCCGGCCACAACGCAGCGCAGAGGCCCGCCCGCGCAGGGCCATGCGCATTGGTCGAACGGTCCACCGTGCGCGGGGTACCCTGCGGGGCATGTACACCCGTCGAATCCTGAGCGCCTCCGCGGCGCTCTTCATCCTGGGCTGCGGCCCGACCACGATCAACGTCACCACCACCGGCGAGGGCGAGGGAGGCGAGGAGAGCAGCTCCGGCGCCCCCATCTCCGGCAGCACCGGCCTCGGTGGGACCGATTCGGGCGTGGACACGAGCACCACCGAGGGCGCATCCTCGGGTGGGTCCTCCGATCCCAACTCGGGGGGCGGCTCCACTTCGACGGGGGAGCCGCTCCCCGAGCCTTTGTGCGAGTGGAACGCGACCCCGCCCGTGTGGTGCTCGTGCGACGGCGTCCCGTCCCACCCCACCGAGTGCGGCTGCGTGCTCGCCGACGGGTACTGCGTCTGCGAGGCCGACCCGACCATCACCTATCCCGGGACGATGTGCACAGACGACGTCTGCACGGTCGACGTGATCACCGGCGCGTGTTTCTGCGATAGTACGCCCGCCCCCGCGGACGCGTGCGCTGGCACGTGTGCCGCGGTGGAGGCTGATGATGGGTGGGCCTGTCTCTGTGGCGGCATCATCTCCGTTCCTGTGCTCTGCGGGTGCGTCATTCCTGCCCCGGGGGTGTGCTCGTGCCCGGGCGGCGCAGATGCTCCGTGTATTGATCCGCAGGGCGCTACTTGCTTCATCGATGCCGCCGGAGCGTGTTCATGCGCCATCGACGAGAACCCGCTAGGGTGCTGGTGTGGCGATGTCGAGATAGGCTGCTGACGACATGACCATCACGCAGATCTTCGCAGGAGTGGAGCAGGCCGACGTAGCGTCAATGACGATTGGCGGCCGCACGCTCCGATGTTTCGTATGGGCCGCGGGGTTCACATCCGTCGGAGCCCAGCGCATCGAGGCGGGGATCTTCGTGGACGGCGAGGACGGACAGCTAGAGCTCGTCGATAAGTCGATCGTCGCGAGCGCGGTGGATAACTCCGTCGACTGCCCTCGCGTGCTCGCCGTCCAGGCCAGCAACCTGTTCGTGATCCACTGGATCGACGTAGACTCACACATCGACGGAGAGGGGGCGACGATCATTGACGGCGCCGACCTCTACCGCTCTCTGTTCAACGTCACAGACATCGCCACGGGGTGGAGCAACCAAGGCGCCGTCGCCATTTACGAGACGCTCCAGTACGACCACGCGACGGTCACCGATGACGCAACTAACGAGTTCATCGTCGCGCGCCGTACGGCCGTCGGCACGATCGCGACAACGCGCTACATTTCCCCATTCACGTGGGCAGACACGCGATGGAACGATCCGCGGGCGGCTCTCACGATCGCGAACTCCGTGCTGGCCTGCCATGCGAACGCCACCGACAACGTCGCGCTGGTCTCCTACCAGGATACGCTCCTCCTCCGAACCTACCGGCTCACGGCGAACGGCGGCATCACGTTCGCGACCGCCGAGACGTTCCCCGACGTGCTCGACGGCGACAACCACTTCACGGTGGTGACCCACGAGCGGCTCTCCGCGAACCTCTACATCGTGGCGTGCGAGGCGGCCACCGATGACGACGTCGTGGCGGCGGCGGAGCGGCAGTACCGGCGCTTCGTCGCGTGGAACGTCATCAGCGGCACCACGGCGGCCCCTGCCGCGGGCTACAGCTCGCAGTGGGTGCTCGGCTGGCATCTCCTCTCCCGCCTTTGGACGTGGGCCAGCGGCGTTACCGGCAGCGTCGATGCGCTCGTGTTGCTCGGGTGGAAGAGCATCGCCGACGGGCAGGAGTACGA
>ERZ650311.655-NODE-655-length-20479-cov-8.783000_pt1 | contig 20479 bp, 20 predicted proteins | sample MGYA00376247_ERZ650311 | MGnify/ENA primary metagenome ERZ650311 (study PRJEB26733, sample SAMN07839324) | wastewater metagenome | biome: small river; feature: stream; material: water | place: USA: North Carolina | collected 2016-07-28 ... | reverse complement strand
CAACTTTTTTGACCCAATCATGGTTCTTAGGACTACACACCACGACTGCTGGCTCTGCATTGCCCAAGAAATACTCAATCTCAGCAGCTTGATAAGCAGTGTTCAGTGGCAAATAAACTAAGCCGGCTTTTAAAGTTGCCAAATATAAGAAAAGTGCTTCAGGTGACTTTTCAACTTGAACCGCCACACGAGATCCTTGCGGCAACTTTAGACCAGCCAATAAATTAGCCATCTTCGAGGTGGCTTTTTCTAAGTCATCCCAACTGTAGTACAAGCCATGATGCGTCTCAATGGCGCATGATGATTTGTCTTTCGGGAAACCTGTTTCTAAAAGTTCATATAAGTTCATGATCAGTCCAGTTTTGCGCCTGAGGCTTTGGCCACCTCAGCCCAACGTTTAATCTCAGCGCTCACAAATTTACCGTAGGCATCGCCTGTTAAGTTAGGGGTATCAGAACCATTGTTTAACCACGAACTTTTAAGCTCAGGACTATTCAAGGCCTTAGTCACTTCGGCAGTCATCTTGTCGACAACGTCTTTTGGCGTACCCTTTGGCGCCCATAAACCATACCAAGTACTCACAACGTATCCAGGCACACCAGCTTCAGCTGCAGTTGGTACATCAGGGAAAGCTGGCGAACGTTTTGTTGCTGCTACCGCCAATGCCTTGATCTTGCCAGACTTGATGTGTTGTGAAGATGAACCCAAACCATCAAACATCATTTCCACTTGCCCTGCAATCAAATCAGATAAAGCAGGACCTGCTCCACGATATGGAATGTGGGTGATGAATGTTTTGGTTTGCATCTTGAACAACTCGCCGGCCAAGTGGTGCGCACTACCGTTGCCAGCACTACCGTAATTGAGCTTAGCTGGGTTCTTTTTTGCATACTCAATCAAACCCTTCAGATCATTAACAGGTACCTTCTGCGCATTGATCACCACCACCTGCGGAGGAGTTGCCAGCAACATCACTGGAATAAAACTCTTTTCAATGTCGTAATCCAGCTTTGGATACATGGTTGGCGCAATGGCATGATGAGCACCACCCATAAAGAAAGTGTAGCCATCTGGTGCAGCTTTTGCTGCAATACCAGCGCCCAAGGTACCGCCTGCACCACCACGGTTATCAATCACAATTTGTTTGCCCATTTGTTTTGTTAATTGGGCAGACAGTGGTCTTGCGAAAGCGTCTGTTCCACCACCTGCTGGAAATGGCACGATGATGGTAATTGGCTTGCTTGGCCAATTAGGATCAGCAATTGCTAATCCTGATGTACCCACCAAACCCACTGTTGCTGCTAGGGCACCAAGTGCCTTTACTACGCTTACTACATTTACTGGTTTTTTCATGTTTGTCTCCTCGTACTCCAGTTAAATTTCGTTATCGATGCTACTTAAATTAATTGCGAAACTGCTCTTGAATAAATCACTTCACCGTTAACAAAGCGCTCATGGTTATCTTCCACCTTATCTAAGTCATAAAGATAGTTCACCATCAGACCTGCTGACTGTTTAATGCCCTTTTTAGATAAATCTCCACACCAATTGATTCTGTGTAATTTGGCACCATTACCTAAATGAAACTTAGCCACTGAATTACCGCCACGCTTAGGCGAGTAATGCATGAGATAAATTGAACACAATGCAAGAAGCGCTTCTTTTTCTTTTGCGCTTGCTTTATCTGGATGCCAACCATCTTGCAGACGATCATTCCAAGACTTATCTTTTAAGTTAAATAACTTAATAGCTTCTTGGTATCTTTCAATCACTGCCGGTTTGATTTGATCTACGGCTAGATCAGCGCCCCCACTCAACCAATCAATAAATCCCGGGATTGGAGATAAGGTGCAAAATGTTTTTAAGCTTGGGAATTCTTTTTTAAGACTGTCAGCCACGCGCTTAATCAAGAAGTTACCCATGGATACACCACGCAATCCAGGTTGACAGTTACTGATGGAATAAAAGATGGCGCACTTGTATTGATTAGATTCAACAGGGGCTGACTTCTTATCGACCAATGGGCCAATCGCCTCTGGAATTTCTGGCAGTAATGCTACCTCCACAAAGATCAGCGGCTCATCTTGTAATTGTGGATGAAAGAATGCAAAACATCTGCGATCAGGTTGCAAGCGACGACGTAAATCATCCCAACCATCAATCTCATGCACTGCTTCATGCTGAATGATTTTTTCCAAAATGTGTGCAGGAGATTTCCAATCAACCTGATGCATTTTTAAAAAGCCTGGATTAAACCAAGAATTCAACAAATGTTGCATATCTGCATCAACCGCTTTGAGCTCAGGCTTCTTAGGCAAGAGCTTCAGCAATTGTTGACGCATATTAATAATCATGTGCGTACCACCTGGCGCACGATTTAAGCGACGTAATAATTCTTGTCTTGGCGCTTCTGATACCTTCATCAACCACACCAAATTATCAGCCGTTGGTTCATCAGCATAAATTTGAGCTGCACTTAATACATCTGCTGCACTTGGATTAAATTTTTCTGCCAGGTAATGAAAGTACTGCGCTTTTTGCTCATCATCCAAGGTGTTGTAGTTTTCAATCACATCGCTGGCCATACTGGCGGCATTCGACTCACCACGCTCAGACAATAAGCGCTTAGTGGCATTGACAGTTTTAGTCATGTGCCGAGCTTTGATGAGCTTATCCAAAATCATGCGGATAACCTCTGCTCTAATTTAAGAAGTTTCAAAGCTTCACGCTGATTGAGAATGTGCATTTTCATGAGCTGCTCTGCACTTTGCGCATCTCGTTTTTTAAGCGCCTCAAAAATACTTAAATGTTCCGCACAAGATTCTTCAATACGTCCTTTGTGATGCAAGCTACGATGACGCGACAAGTTCAAAATTCTTCTTAAGTCGTGCACCATGTGAGTTAACCACTCATTACCTGCCAAAGTTTGTATAGCTATGTGTATCTCACGATTAGTTCCGTAGTACTGGTCAATCTTCTTATCTTTGGCATAAGCTTTGAGTTTGTTGTGCAGATTCTCCAAGGACTGTATTTGTGCATCACTTGCTCTTTCCGCAGCTTCATAGGCACAACGACCTTCGAGCATTGCCATCAGAGGAAATATCTCATCCAGATCTTTTTCGGTTAGCTCTGTGACGTAACAACCTCTGCGTGGCTCAATCCTTAATAGACCCTCTGAGGCCAATATACGTATTGCCTCTCTGAATGGGGTTCTAGATACCCCTAACTCTTCTGCTAATTTTTGTTCATCAATCCATGAACCAGGAGATAAAACACCGCCAGCAATCATGGAACGCAAGCGTTCCGTGACTTCTACATAAAGGGCAGTTTTAACTACTTTTAATGTCATATTCACCAATGTATTTTGTATACATTTTTGAATACATCAGTAAAAACCCTTAAAGTATGCGTAAAAAGGGAAACTACCTAGATGTATGAAGAGTGCTTAGCGAAACTTTCTGGCAATAAGGTAAATACCAAAGCCGATCATAGGCACCGATAGCCACTGCCCCATACTGAGACCAAGACTTAATAAGCCCAAAAAACTGTCTGGTTCACGGGCAAACTCTGCCAAGAATCTAAAGAGGCCATAACCTAATAAGAAAACACCTGAGACCTGCCCCACAGCTCGCTCTTTAGAAGCGTAGATCCATAGAATGACCCCAAGGCACAAGCCCTCACCTACAAATTGATACAACTGTGAGGGATGGCGTGCCAACATATCACCCGCTTGTGGAAATACCATGGCCCAAGGAAGGTCTGTTGGACGACCCCACAACTCGCCATTAATGAAATTGCCTAAACGACCAAATGCCAAACCAAAAGGTACGAGAGGCGCAATTAAATCAGTCACCTCAAAAAATGTTTTGCTCTCTTTTTTAGCTGTCCAGAGCATTGCTGCCAATACACCCAAGAAGCCCCCATGAAAAGACATGCCGCCTTCCCATACTTTTAAGACATCTAGAGGATTTGCTAAGTAGTGTGAAGGCATGTAAAAAATCACATACCCTAAACGACCACCTAGGATTACGCCGACCACACCAGCAAACAAAAGATCTTCAATGTATTTATAGGTAAGTTGTTGAGCTTGATATTGCGCACTTTTAACTCTTAACTTACCTAACAATAAGAATTGTGCAAAAGCCATTAAGTACATCAAGCCATACCAATGAATCGCAATGGGTCCCACGCTGATAGCAACTGGATCAAATTGTGGGTGCATCAAAGGCATGGGTGACTTTCTATTAATCTGATTATGTATTGCTGATGATTGTTACTGTCCGCTTTGATCAAAGTTATGTAACTCATGACCTTGATCACGATAAGCTTTATAACGTTCACGACCCGCTTGTCGGTCAGCCTCATCGGTGGAAACAATTTCAACAATGCGTGGAAATCTTGCCGCCAAGCCCTCAACAGATTTTGGCAAATTTCTACCCACATGAATCAAGACATCACCATGAGGCAACGCATCCAACTCAGGCGCCTCAAAGCTTTCCACTAAAACAATCGGGGTTTCGATTGCAAAATCATCAGCACCCCATGCGTGTGGCAAGAAATCAGAAGCGCTAAAAGTCCAGAGCTGTTGATCTAGGTCTTTTAAAAAATCTTTAGAGCCGACCACAACGATGTTTCTCATGGGCAAGTCCTCACTTGGACTTGCCATGATTTTACGAATCAAGCGGCAACTGTAGAGCGGCTTGTTATTAACCTGACTATGAAAATCGATTCTGGCCATCTGCGTGTGACTTATGCCAAAAGATAGTTAACTAACAAAGGCACCGGTCTACCCGTTGCACCTTTGGCTGCACCACTCTTCCAAGCAGTACCTGCAATATCCAAATGCGCCCAAGTGTATTTCTCTGTGTAGCGCGCTAAGAAACAAGCGGCGGTAATACTGCCAGCAGGACGACCACCAATATTTGCCATATCAGCAAAGTTTGATTTCAACTGCTCTTGGTAAGCGCTATCTAAAGGCATGCGCCACACCGTGTCTTGAGACGTTCTACCAGCGCTTAACAAACTCTCAGCCAACGCATCATCATCAGAGAACATGCCTGAATGCACAGCACCCAGTGCAATCACACAAGCCCCCGTCAAGGTTGCAATGTCAATCACTGCTGCTGGTTTAAATCTCTCTACATAAGTGAGCGCATCACAAAGAATCAAACGACCTTCAGCATCTGTATTAAGAATTTCAATGGTTTGCCCTGACATGCTGGTCACAATATCGCCAGGACGTGTAGCGTGGGCAGATGGCATGTTTTCACAAGTTGGAATCACACCAATCACATTGCGCTTAAGCTTCAACTCACCAATGGCGTGCATCGTGCCAAGCACTGAAGCAGCGCCACACATGTCGTACTTCATCTCATCCATGCCTTCACCTGGCTTTAATGAAATACCACCCGTGTCAAAAGTAATACCTTTGCCCACCAATACAGTTGGAGCATCTTTTAAAGCAGCACCTTGATGACGAATCACGATGAACTGTGGTGGCGTTAAAGCACCTTGAGCCACAGCCAAGAAAGCGCCCATTTTTAACGCTTCCATTTCTTTACGGCCCAAGACTTCTACTTTGAAACCAAATTCTTTACCCAACTTCTTAGCTGTTTGAGCCAAATAGGTTGGTGTGCAAATATTCGGCGGCAAATTACCTAAATCCTTGGTGAGATCCATACCATTTGCAATAGCCATGCCTTCAGCCACAGCCTTTTGCAAATCTTTATTATTTTTTGCATGACTCGCAATCGTTAACTGAATAAGTTTTGCAGCTTTTTCACTTGGCTTTGTTTTAAATTGCGCATGGCGTGCACCAAATTTGTACACATGATCACGTGCCAACTGAACCAATAAACGAGCTTGAGTTAAACCATCACCCGCAGAAAGATTCTCAAAAACCCACAGAGCATTTTTTGCATTAGTAGCAACCAAGACCTTAAGACCAGCTTGCATCCATTTTGAGAAGCTTGGAGTGCTGGCTTTAGTTTTTAATGACTTGGGCTCATCGCCAGTAGAAATTAACAATAAACGCTCAGCCTTTAGCCCCAATTTTGCCCAAGCATCAGTTGCGCTTAACAACAATGTGCTGCCAGCCTTAGATTCCAAATCGCCTTGTTGGACTGCCTTAGCAATTGCACCATGAGTAGCAGTATTTAATGCGGCTAGCGGCCCTGTTAATTTTTTAGGATTCTTCACAGCCGAACCATCAAATGCCAAAACAAGGCATGCTGTGGCTTGATTCATTTGGGCTTTTAAGCCTAAAGAGCCCTCTGCAAATACTTTCGTGCTACATTCCATGTGCTTTCCTTTATACAAGGGAATTTTTGATACTTTCAATTATCGCCTAGCTTCACTTTTTATGATTTTTAAGAGAGCCTTACGACAAGAACTCAATTTCACCACAGGTGTGGTGTTCATGGTTTTGGTCACGCTCGTTTTAACCAATTTGGTTGTTAGAATTTTAGCGAATGCTGCTAGCGGCTTAGCGAATCCTAAAGATGCTGTTGTATTAATTGGATTGGGAATGATTAACTATTTGCCCATCTTATTAACTGCATCATTATTCATTGCCATTTTGATGGTGTTAACTCGCTGGTACAAAGACTCTGAGATGGTGATTTGGCAAAGTGCAGGAATTGGCTTATTTAATATTCTCAAACCGATTATTTACTTTTCCATACCCGTTGCGCTCGTCATTGCCACTCTTTCAATTTTCATCTCCCCTTGGGCAAACCAACAATCGGCCACAATCAAGCAACGCTTTCAACAACGCGATGACATTTCGATGTTAGCCCCAGGCCAATTTAGAGAGTCGTCTGGCAATAACCGAGTGTTCTTCATTGAGAGCTTAGATCCAGATACCAATGTTATTAAAAATGTATTCGTGACAGACTTTGGTAAAGATAGACAACTGGTGGCTGTGGCCAAAGAAGGTTACATAGAAAGAAATGCCGATGGAGATAAGACACTGACGTTATTGCCAGGCAGAAGATATCAAGGCATCCCAGGCAATACAGATTTTCGAATTACTGAATTTGATAAGTACACTGTCAAACTCGAAGACAAGGTAGTTAACCCAGAAATTACCAGCCCAAACACCATGCCTTTATGGGCATTAGTTAAAGATTTATCAATTCAAAATCTTGCTGAAATTTTGTGGCGCATAGGCGTGCCATTGATGGCGCTAGCATTAGTGATCATCGCAATTCCACTGTCATACACTGATCCCCGCAAAGGTCGCTATACCGGCCTCATCATGGCGGTATTAATTTATTTCTCCTACTCAAATGTTTTGAACTTGATGCAAGCCTGGGTCCGGGTTGGAAAAATGAATTTCTTCATTGCATGGTGGTTACCTCACGTCATTGCAATCATCATTGGTATCACTTTTCTTTACTACAGAGAAAATAGATCAGTAACTCTACTGAACTACAAAAAGTATTTACTCAAGTGGAAAAAGGCCAAAGGAAATTGAGCATGTGGCAAAAATTATTTCCTCTTGTCTATGAGCGATATCTGGCAAAACAAATTTATTTGTCATTTGCTTTTATTTTGTTTGCGCTGACCTCGTTATTTGTTTTCTTTGATTTCATTGCAGAAATCAGAGACACCAATAACACTTATTCAGTAGCGCTGGCATTTTTAACAGTTTTAATGCGTGTGCCTAGCCGCTTAGTTGAGATTATTCCTATTGCTGGCTTAATTGGCGGCATCTATGTGATGGCCAATATGGCAGCCCTCTCCGAATACACGATTCTGCGCATCGCAGGGCTTGATACAAAAAAAGCTTTGATCACTTTGATGAAGATTGCCATCCCAATTGCCTTACTCATTTTATTAATGAGCGAGGTCTTGGGGCCCTTCACGGAAGGTCTCTCTAAAAATATTCGTCTTGGCGCTTTGAATCAAGGTCGTGAAACTTTGGAATTCCGATCAGGAGCCTGGATCAAAGATAAACTCCGCGACAACGATGGTAGAGGAAAAGTTAAAAATGGTATTCGATACATCAACGTTGGCGCACTGGAAAACAATCAAACCATTCGCGGCTTCAGGATGTATGAGTTTGATGAAAAATACAACTTACTAGTTAGCCGAACTGCTGAAACAGTTAAATTTATTGGCGAGGGATCTTGGCGTCTCAACAAAGTAACAGAAACAAGGTTTACTGAAAGCCCTGGCGACAATATTCTAGATCCTAGCTTCAATACCGAAATCAAACGTTTGGACACTTTGGATATTGAAACTGATGTAAGCCCTCAATTGTTGGGTGCACTATTGATCAAACCAGATCGCTTATCGATCATTGATTTATTTAATTACATCAATCACCTCAAAGAGAACAAACAAGACTATCAACGCTACGCCATCTCTTTCTGGAAAAAAGTGATTTACCCCTTCACTATTTTGGTGATGTTGGCTTTGGCTTTGCCATTTGCTTATTTACAAACACGCTCAGGTGCCATTGGCTATAAAGTCTTCGGCGGCATCATGCTCGGTATCAGTTTCCAACTCTTTAATAGCCTCTTTTCTCATTTAGGCTTACTGGGAGAATGGCCGGCCCTGGTCAGTGCCATTACGCCAGCGATGATCTACTTTGTATTGGCCTTAATTGGTATCCGCTGGGTTTCCAAAGTTTAAGTAATTCCAGTTTTTTGCATTATTTCTACAAATAATATTAAATCGATTTAATATACGATTTAATACATATAGAAATGATTGCTCATGAACTTACATCAATTTAGATTCGTTAGAGAAGCTGTTCGGCAAAACTTCAACCTCACTGAGGCTGCTAAGACTTTGTTCACCTCTCAGCCAGGTGTCTCAAAAGCAATTTTGGAGCTTGAGGATGAATTAGGCGTGGATATCTTTCGCCGCCATGGCAAAAGAATACGCAGCCTCACAGAACCAGGCAAACGAATCCTCACATCGATTGAGCGAATTCTGATTGAAGTTGAAACCTTGAAGCGCGTAGGCAAGGATTTTGCCGCTCAAGATCAAGGTAACTTTGTGATTGCCACAACCCATACCCAAGCACGCTATGCCTTGCCTAAAGTTTTGACAGAGTTCACCAAACGCTTTCCTAAAGTGCGCGTGAGTATTCAACAGGGCAGCCCACAACAAATTGCCGACATGTTGATTCACGATCAAGCGGATATTGCGATTGCTACTGAAGGTATTGCTGGTATCGATGGCCTACTAGCACTGCCTGGTTATCAATGGCAGCACGTGATTGCCGTTCAACCAGAACACCCTCTTTTATCCAAGAAGAATGTTTCATTAGAAGACTTGGTGGAATACCCCATCATCACTTATGACAAAGCATTCGCGGGCAGAACAAAAATTGACAAAGCGTTCACGAGTAAAAACCTCAAGCCAGACGTTGTACTAGAAGCGATCGACGCTGACGTGATCAAAACCTACGTTGAAACAGGCATGGGCATTGGTATCGTGGCGGGCGTTGCATACGATGCTGAGCGCGATCGCAATCTAAGAGTCATCCCTGCTGGGCATTTATTTGGCAACAACGTGACTAAGATTGCCGTTAAACAAAATGCGTACCTACGCTCGTTTGTTTATACATTTATCGAATTATTCTCACCAACATTAACTCGCAAGCTAGTTGATCAAGCGATGTCTGGTGAAAATGTGGATTACCAAATTTAATTAAAACTGACTAATTATTTTTTGCTTTTGTTTTTTTATTAGTTTTATTGTTTTTATTTTTGTATTTGTATTTTTAAGAGATCTCATAGCTAGCGCCAGGGTACTGGGCTAGCTTTTCAACCAAATAAGGCATCACTGTTTGCATCGTAGCCTTGAGAGTCCATGGTGGGTTGATGATGAACAGACCACTACCCAACATGCCAAAGCCTTTTTCATCTGGCTCTTGCACAGTCATAGCAATATTGAGAGTTTTCTCAGAAAGCTTGCTAAGCGATTCAATCATGCGGATGTGGTCACCTCTGGTCAGTATCGGATACCAAACAACATAAACACCCTCAGCAAATCTTGATAAACCTTCTTCCAAGGCATCAACCACTTTAGGGTAATCAGTTTTGATCTCATAGGGCGGATCCATGAATATGACTGCCCTGCGCGTAGGTGGCGGCAATAAGGCTTTCAATGATGCAAAGCCATCACTTTTGAATAATTTAGCCTGACGATCTCGCTCAAAGTTTTCTTGCAAGATCTCAAAGTCGGTTGGATGTAATTCAAAAAGACGCATGCGATCATCTGCTCGAATAGATCTACGAATAACCTCAGGCGACCCCGGATACAAACTCCAATCCCCTTTGTTATTGCATAACCGAATGAGGCTCATGTAGTCGTTCAATACAGGTGGCAAGTCGTCACACTCCCATAATCTCGCTACACCATCTAAATATTCTGATTTTGTATTGGCATAGTCAGAAGCCAATGAATACATACCAGCGCCTGCATGCGTATCGATAACCCAATAAGGCTTATCTTTTTGGTTCATGTACATCAAAATTTGCTGAAGCACGCAATGCTTTAAAACATCGGCATGATTACCTGCATGAAAAGCGTGGCGGTATGCAAGCATTGGTTATGGAGTTCGCTGGAATTTGATTTTGGTCAGAGTGACGAAGATGCAATCTTTGGTGCCGCGGGACGGACTCGAACCGTCACACCTTTTGGGCGGGAGATTTTGAGTCTCCTGTGTCTACCAATTTCACCACCGCGGCATGCATGTTTTAAGTACTTTTTAAGCACCAACTGCAGGTAAGACCGCTATTATGCCTCAAGTACCTTAAGAAGTGAAGATGTATCGTCGTACCCCCACCCTGCATCCATGAGCTTTTCTAACTGCTGAGCCACTGTTTGCAAGGCTGGCATGTCCAAATTGGCTGTTTTGGCAGCGTCTTTCACTAAGAAAAAATCCTTCGCATGCAAGCGTGCCTCAATGCCTGCTTTGAAGTCTCTGTGAACCATTTTGGGTCCCATTAAATCCAACATACGACTACCGGCCATTCCACCAGAAATCGCCTCAAATACCTTTTGCAAATCCGCTCCATTGGCAGCAGCAAAACGCATTGACTCAGCAACACCTTGAATATTGATCACTTGAGCAATCTGATTGCATAACTTAGCGACCTGGCCATGCCCTAGAGTTCCAATGTGCGTGATTGTTTTGGCGTAGCTCTTAACAATTTCTTTAACCTTAGCCACATCTGCATCAGTGCCGCCTAACATCATGACCAAAGTACCTTCTGTGGCAGCCTTAACACCACCGCTCACTGGAGCATCAACATAACCTATGTTTTTGCTAGCCATGATGGCAGCAATATCTTTAGTGCCTTGGGGGTCAATCGTGCTGTGATCAATGCAAATAGCACCTGGCTTGGCAGTAGCGATCACAGGATTTTTGCCAGCATGTAAAACTTCAGCAACATCTTGGGTACTCATCACATTAGTAATAATGAAATCCGCTCCATCTGCAGCTTCTGCAGGTGATGCACAAGGTATCGCACCAGCATCCACCAAATGCTTGGCTTCGTTTTGATAGACCTCGGGACGTCTCGCGTAGATTTTTAATTGATGCCCCGCCTTTAACAAATAACCAATCATGGGGCGCCCCATATTGCCTAGACCAATGAATGCAATGGTGCTCATGTGAATCCTCTTATTTTTAAATACTTTTTTGTTTTTAAATTTTTTATATGTTGTCGGTTATCGATTGTCAGCTGTACTTTTACCAAGGCAACAAGATGGTTGAACCAGTAGTTTTTCGATCCTCTAAATCACGATGAGCTTGGGCAGCATTTTCTAATTGATACTTTTGATTGATTTCAATCTTAATTTTGCCGCTCAGCACTTTGTCAAATAAGTCAGCAGCCATGGGTTCCAACAAGCTTCTGTCATGAGCGTATGTCATCACAGTTGGTCTGGTTAACTTCAAAGAACCTTTACCACCCAAGATACCAACATCAATCGGAGGAACTGAGCCAGAGGCATTGCCATAGGTCACCATCATGCCTCTTGGCATGATGCAATCCAATGACTGCATGAACGTATCTTTACCAATTGAGTCATACACCACATTAACGCCACGACCATTGGTGAGTTCACGCGTGCGTTTTACAAAGTCTTCTTTTTTGTACAAGATGGTGTGATCGCAACCATAAGACTTAGCAAGCTCGGCTTTTTCTTCCGAACCAACCGTACCAATCACGTTGGCACCCAATAACTTTAACCACTGCATTGCAATCAAACCAACGCCACCGGCTGCTGCATGGAATAAGACAGTATCGCCAGGTTTAACTTGGTAGCTGTCTGTTAATAAATATTGCACCGTTAAACCCTGCAACATCATGGCAGCCCCCATCTCAAATGAGATGGCATCAGGCAATTTAACAAGAATGTCAGCAGGCATCACTCGAATCTGGCTATAAGCTCCCGCAGGCTTACCTGCATAAGCAACTCGATCCCCAGCTTTTAAATGCTTTACTTCAGATCCGACCGATTCAATTACTCCAGATGCTTCCATCCCCAACCAACCTGGTAAAGGTTGTGGATAGACCCCTTTACGGAAATACACATCAATGAAATTAAGGCCAATGGCCTCATGTCGAATCCTAACGTCCTGAGGACCAGGTTCACCCACCTCAATATCTACCCACTTGAGGACCTCTGGACCACCCACTTCCATCATTTTGATGGCTTTACATTGCATTACGCCCATGTTTGTCTCCTGCTTTTATTAGCTGTTTTGTTTAATTTTTTTGGTTTTTTAGGTAATCAAGCCTCAATTTGCCTAAAATTACGTACTTAGCTAAATATATAGCAATTCTTTACTAAAAGTTATCTACGGGAGTATTTATGGCCGGTCATTCCAAATGGGCCAATATCCAGCATCGCAAAGGTCGCCAAGACGAAAAGCGGGGCAAGATCTGGACGAAATTAATTCGAGAAATCACAGTAGCTGCCAAAATGGGTGGCGGAGATATTGCTACTAACCCACGCCTACGTTTAGCGATTGATAAAGCTAAAGACTCCAATATGCCTAACGACAACGTGCAAAGAGCGATTCAGCGCGGCACAGGCTCACTAGAAGGCGTTAACTACGAAGAGATTCGTTACGAAGGCTATGGCCTAAATGGTGCTGCCGTGATTGTTGATGCACTAACAGACAACCGTACTCGCACAGTTGCTGAAGTAAGACACGCTTTTACAAAGCATGGTGGCAATTTGGGTACAGATGGTTCTGTGGCATTTTTATTCAAACACTGTGGTCGCATGTTCTTTGCACCAGGCACCTCTGAAGATGCATTGATGGAAGCAGCTTTAGAAGCTGGCGCTGATGACGTGATTCCGCAAGAGGATGGCTCTATTGAAGTGGTCACTCCAGCTTATGAATTTACCGCCATTAAAGAAGCCTTGGTAGCGAAAGGTTTTACGCCTGAGTTAGGTGAAGTAACAATGCGCCCAGATGCAGATACTGAGCTATCTGGTGATGACGCCATCAAGATGCAAAAACTGTTAGATGCACTAGAAGCACTTGATGATGTTCAAGAAGTATTCACTAATGCATCGATGGAATAAAGATTTCCATATTGAATCTTCATTAGATTATTAAGTCAGTTGTTTAAACGAAAGTATTTATGAAAATTTTAGTTGTTGGTTCTGGTGGTCGTGAACATGCGTTGGCTTGGAAATTAGCTCAATCACCAAAAGTACAAAAAGTATTTGTTGCTCCTGGTAATGGCGGCACTGCAACAGCAGCCGCTAAGAATATGGGCATTGAAAATCTTGCTGTGACTGACCTTCATGCTTTAGCGACATTTGCGCAAGAAGAAAAGATTCATTTGACAGTAGTCGGCCCTGAAGCACCATTAGCTGGCGGCATTGTTGATATTTTCAGAAATCAAGGTTTACGTGTTTTTGGCCCTACTCAAAAGGCAGCTCAATTAGAGTCATCTAAAGACTTCGCTAAAGCGTTTATGAAGCGCCACAATATTCCGACTGCGGAATATCAAACGTTTTCAAATATCACTGAGGCACATGCTTATATCGATGCCAAGGGTGCACCGATTGTGATCAAGGCGGATGGCTTAGCAGCTGGTAAAGGCGTGGTGGTTGCCATGACCTTAGAAGAAGCTCATGGTGCAATCGACATGATGCTCTCTGACAACAAACTGGGTGATGCAGGTGCGCGGGTTGTGATCGAAGAGTTTTTGCAAGGTGAGGAAGCCAGCTTCATCGTGATGGTTGATGGCAAGAATGTATTAGCCCTTGCAACTAGTCAAGATCACAAGCGTTTATTAGATGGTGACCAAGGTCCTAATACAGGCGGTATGGGAGCCTACTCTCCTGCACCAGTTGTTACCCCAGAAATCCATGCACGCGCTTTAAGAGAAATCATCATGCCAACTGTTAAAGGTATGGCTGCTGATGGTATTCCGTTCACTGGTTTCTTATATGCAGGCTTGATGATTGATGAGAGTGGCAAAGCAAAAACGTTAGAGTTCAATTGCCGTATGGGTGACCCTGAAACCCAACCAATCATGTCTCGGATGCGCAGTGATTTCTTAACTGCTCTTGATGCGGCTGTTGATGGAAAGCTTGATCAAGTGGAATTAGAGTGGGATCCACGCATTGCTTTAGGCGTGGTGATGGCTGCACACAACTACCCAGAAACACCACGTAAAGGCGATGTGATTACTGGCATTCCTGCTGATGATGCCGATCATGTCACTTTCCATGCAGGCACAACGATGGAAGATGGTGTTCTTAAGACATCAGGTGGTCGCGTGCTGTGTGTGGTTGGTTTAGATCACACAACCAAAGGCGCTCAACAAAAAGCTTATGCGCACTTAGATCAAATTAAATTTGATGGCGCACAGTTCCGTCGCGATATCGGTTATAGAGCTCTTTGATATGTCAAATACAGTGATTGATACCAACACTCTTCGCAATTATTTTCTAGGCTTACAAGATCGCATCACTGATGCGATGAGTGAACTGGATGGCAAAGCATTCATCACTGACTCTTGGACCAAACCTGCTGATGCCAAATTAAAGGGTGATGGCAGATCTCGGATCCTAGAAGAAGGCAATATTTTGGAGCGCGGTGGTGTTGGCTTCTCACATGTGCGCGGTGATGCAATGCCCCCTTCGGCCACCGCACACCGCCCAGAATTAGCTGGTCGTGCTTTTGAAGCGATGGGCGTGTCATTAGTGTTTCATCCACGCAATCCACATATTCCGACGGTACACCTGAATGTACGCTGCTTTATTGCTCAAGCAGAAGGCAAGGATCCTGTTTGGTGGTTTGGTGGTGGCATGGATTTGACGCCCTACTATGGTGATGAGGCTGATTGCAAACACTTCCATCAAACCTGTAAAAATGCTTTGGATCCTTACAACCCAGAACTACATCCTCGCTTTAAAAAGTGGTGCGATGAATACTTCTATTTAAAACATCGTGATGAACCACGTGGCATCGGTGGTATTTTTTATGATGACTTTAGCGAATTAGGATTTGAAAAGAGTTTCGAGATGACTCGCGCAGTGGGCGATGCTTTTCTGGATGCTTATTTGCCGATCGTGAAAAAACATCAGAACGATCCATACACAGAAGCTCAACGTGAATTCCAAGCATTCCGTCGCGGCCGCTACGTTGAATTTAATCTAGTGTTCGATAGAGGTACTTTATTTGGCTTGCAATCAGGTGGTCGCACTGAATCTATTTTGATGTCAATGCCACCAGTTGTTCGCTGGGGCTACGATTGGAAACCTGCCGCCAATAGTCCAGAAGCACGTCTTTACACAGACTTTTTAAAACCTAAAGATTGGATCAATCTTTAATGGATATCAAGAAACGTAAAGCAATAGGAATTTTAGGTGGCACCTTTGATCCACCACATTGGGGGCATTTACGTTTAGCAGAACACTTTTCGAGAGTGTTGCAGTTAGATCACATTATTTGGATGCCAGCTGGTCAACCATGGCAAAAGAGCAGCGACATCACTCCTGCTAAACATCGTTTGGCCATGAGTGAATACGCCATCGAAACCTTGCACGATTTGTTTGTGGATCACCACATCTATACCAAGATTGAAATTAGCACCTTAGAGATGGCCAGAGAAGGTCCTAGCTATGCAATCGACACCGCTAAAGAGATCCGCGCCCTTTATGGTCCCGAGACATCAATCAGTTGGCTGATGGGAGCTGATAGCTGGGCAAACATCAAAACTTGGCATCAATGGCCAGAATTACCCAATTTTGTTCATCTTGCCGTTGCTAGCCGCCCAGAAACAGATTTATCTGGGGCAAATCAAGCCAATAGCAGCGTTTTTGCAGATAAACAGACATCTGACCCTCAATTGTTACAATTGAGCCCACAAGGACATGTTTTGTTTGATCAAGGCCTGCAAATTAATCTTTCCTCCAGTGCACTTCGTGATGGCTTCTACAACAATGCATCATGGGATGAGCTGGCAGATGCAATACCACCCTTGGTTCTCGATTACATCGAAGCCAAAGGTCTTTATAGAAATAAATGATGGATATTCCAAAACTACAACGTGTGATCATCGACGCCCTCGAGGATGTTAAGGCTGAAGATATTCGTGTTTTTGACACCAAGAAAATCAGCGATTTATTTGATCGCGTGATTATTGCCACTGGTAACAGCAACCGCCAAACAAAATCTTTAGCGATGTCCGTGAAAGAAGCCGTGAAAGAAAAAGGCGGCGAAGTGATTTCTGTTGAAGGCATGGAAACCGGTGAATGGGTATTGGTTGATTGTGGCGATATCGTGGTCCATATCTTGCAACCGATGTTGCGCTCGTACTACCAGCTTGAAGGCATCTGGGGTGATAAACCTGTGCGCGTTAAATTGGGTGGCAAAGCCAGCAAATCAAAACGCTTTGCCAGCGAACCAGAGGACGAAGAGGACGATTAAGCCCGCTGGCTTAAAACTCCTTTTTTAAGCCATGAAACTTTGGGTGATTGCAGTTGGTCACAAGATGCCCGCTTGGGCTGAGACTGCCACCCAAGATTATGTGAAGCGCATGCCAGCAGATTGCGCCATCCACATCAAAGAACTCAAACCAGATTTAAATCCTGCCAAAGAAGCTATCAAAATCAGAGAGGCTTTACCAAAAGGTGTTCACATCATCGCTTTAGATGAACGCGGTAAAGATTTGTCCACTCAAGATTTAGCTAATCAAATGAGCGCCTGGCGCCAAGACGGTAAAGATATTGCCCTATTGATTGGCGGCGCCGATGGTTTAGATCCAGAATTAAAAAAAGAAGCTGCATCGATGATGCGCCTGTCTAGCATGACCTTGCCTCATGCCATGGCGCGCGTGATTCTAGTGGAACAACTCTACAGAGCTTGGACGATTTTGCAAGGTCACCCCTATCACCGAGTTTAAATATCACTGACTGTTATTTTTAATAGTTCTATTCCAAGATCACATGCACTCATTCATTTACTTAGCCTCTCAAAGCCCAAGACGCCAAGAGCTCTTACAGCAAATTGGTGTGACCTTTGAGCTCTTGCTGGCTGATGCCACAGAGGATGCAGAGTCTCTAGAAGCTCACATTGCTGGCGAACCTGCTCTCAATTACGTACAACGAGTCACTTTGGCAAAAGTGACTGCCGCTTTGCAACGTTTACAAAAGCGTCACCTAGCTTGGGCACCAATACTTTGTGCAGATACAACAGTGGCTATTGTGATTGATGGCAAAGAAATGATTTTGGGTAAACCTGAAGATGAGGCCGATGCCAAAAGAATTTTGAAGCTATTGAGTGGCAAAACTCATCAAGTTCATACGGCTGTTGCCGTACTGGGCAATGAAAATGAACCTCCGAAACAATTGGTTTCAACATCATCTGTGACGTTTAAACCACTGGATGAATCTGAGATAGATGCCTATATAGCTAGCCAAGAACCCATGGGTAAAGCTGGTGCTTATGGCATACAGGGCATAGCAGGAAGTTTTGTGGGACATATTTCTGGGAGTTTTAGCAGCATCATGGGTCTCCCTCTTTATGAAACTGCCCAGTTACTACAAGAAACTGGTGTAAAGTTTTCCATCAACCAATAAATACCCAATTAAATCAACTAAGCCCATCAATGACTGAAGAAATCCTTGTCAACATTACTCCGCAAGAAACGCGTGTTGCGATTATTCAGCAAGGCGTCGTGCAAGAGCTTCATATCGAAAGAAGTCAAAGCCGCGGGATTGTGGGTAATGTGTACTTGGGTAAAGTCACACGCGTGCTACCAGGCATGCAATCAGCGTTTGTGGACATCGGTTTAGATAAAGCTGCTTTTTTACACGTGGCTGATTTGTGGATGCCTAAAAACTCTAAATCTGAGAACACTCCGATTGAGAAGCTCGTGTTTGATGGCCAAACTATATTGGTACAGGTGTTAAAAGATCCGTTGGGCACCAAAGGTGCTCGCTTAAGTACACACATCAGTATTGCTGGCCGCAACTTGGTCTATTTACCCCAAGAAGATAATGGCAATCAAATTGCCATCTCTCAAAAGATTGACAATCTTGAAGATCGAGATAATTTAAAGAAACGCTTTCAGGCATTAATGCCCGCCGGTGAACAAGGCAGCTATATTTTGCGCACCAGCGCAGAAGACGCGGATGATCAAGAATTAGCGAACGACTTAAGGTACTTAAGCGCCACTTGGACCAAGATTCAAGAAGGCAGTCAACGATTACCAGCCCCTAGTTTGCTTCACCAAGATTTAAGTTTGGCAGAACGTGTCTTAAGAGATCTAGCCACAGACTCGACTGGCCAAATCAGAGTTGACTCAGCTGAGAACTTTGAAAAACTCATCACATTTGCCAAAAACTTCACACCCAACCAAGAAACTAAATTAGTTCTATATCGTGGTGAAAGACCTTTATTTGATTTATTCGATACCGAATCAGAAATTAATCGAGCGCTAGGTAGGCGTGTTGACCTGAAGTCTGGTGGTTATTTGATGATTGACCAAACTGAGTCAATGACAACCATCGATGTGAACACGGGTAGTTATGTTGGGGCTCGCACTTTTGACGATACGATCTACAAGACCAATCTAGAAGCGGCACAAACTATTGCTCGACAATTACGTTTACGCAACTTGGGCGGCATCATCATCATTGACTTCATTGATATGCACAGTAAGGAGCATCAAGATGCTGTGCTAGATGAACTCAACAAGAATCTAGCCAGAGACAAAATCAGAACTTCTGCTAATCCATTTTCATCATTAGGCTTGGTGGAGATGACTCGCAAACGTACCCGTGAATCTTTAGCGCATTTATTATGCGAGCCCTGCGAAGTTTGCCAAGGCAAGGGGCAAGTCAAAACTGCTCAAAGTATTTGCTATGAAATTTTGCGAGAAGTTCTACGAGAACATCGCCAGTTCAATCCTAAAGAATTTAGGATCATTGCCAGCGCTGATGTGATTGACCGCTTCTTAGAAGAAGAAAGCGGCCACCTTGCTCAGTTAATTGAATTTATTGGCAAACCCATCCGCCTACAAGCTGAATCAAGCTTTAACCAAGAACAATACGATATTGTTTTAAATTAAGCTTGCGAGAACTGCAAGCGATGTAAGCTTGCATACAGTCCGTTTTGCGCCATTAATTCCGCGTGAGAACCATTTTCGACAACACGACCATGATCAAGCACTACGATTCGGTTGGCGTTTTCAATAGTCGATAAACGGTGAGCAATCACCAAGGTTGTGCGACCTTCCATCAATCGCTCTAATGCATCTTGCACCTGACGCTCAGATTCAGAATCTAAAGCAGATGTAGCCTCATCCAAGATCAAAATAGGGGCATCTTTATAAATAGCTCTGGCAATCGCTAAGCGCTGGCGCTGACCACCTGATAATCGATTACCGTTATCCCCTACTTCAGAGTCAATTCCATTTGGTAATTCTTTAATGAGTTCCGCCAGATTGGCTGCTTGCAATGCCTCGTGCACCCTGCCTCGATCAATCTCTTCAGGACTAGCCGCACCATAAGCAACGTTTGCAGCAATAGTGTCATTGAATAAAACCACGTCTTGGCTCACAAAGGCCATTTGGCGACGCAAGTCTTTGAGATCAATATCCTGAATATTCAACTCATCTAGGTGAATCGAACCAGCTGTCGGATTAAAGAAGCGCGGCAATAAATTGACCAAGGTAGATTTACCGCTACCAGATGGTCCCACAAAAGCAACCACTTCGCCCGCTGGTATTTTCAGATCAATACCTTTGAGCACTTCTTTTTTAACTTCGCTCGAGTCATCTGCACCTAAAGCGTTTGTAGCGGCATAGCCAAAGCTCACTTGTTTGAACTCAAGATCGCCACGAGCTTTATCTAACTTAGCGGCATTGGCTCTACGCAATGAATCTTCTTCTATCGGCTGATCCATGAGTTTAAAAATCATGTCAGCTGCAGCAATACCACGTTGCAATGGCTGATTAATGTCTGCCAAATGTTT
>ERZ650311.654-NODE-654-length-20490-cov-9.363934_pt1 | contig 20490 bp, 39 predicted proteins | sample MGYA00376247_ERZ650311 | MGnify/ENA primary metagenome ERZ650311 (study PRJEB26733, sample SAMN07839324) | wastewater metagenome | biome: small river; feature: stream; material: water | place: USA: North Carolina | collected 2016-07-28 ... | reverse complement strand
GAGAGAGGAGAGAGAACAACAACACATTAGATTGGAGGCCAACATGCCGTCGTTTAAAACAGAATCCGCTGACTCCCCAAACGAGTCAACCGTAAAACTGCTGATTCCAGCAGAGTATTTCAAAAAAACCCTTCCCCTCCCTGGGGAAACCCGCACGTTTCTGGATGACAAATCCGGCAAATTCGTTTCGGGAATCGTCAGAAAATCCGTAGTCGGACTGTCCATCGACTCAAACACCCTGAAAAAATCCAAAATCGTGAAAATCGAACTGGAGGCAGTATGAATGCAATGCTTGCTCCAAAGTATTTTCCGGTCAAAGTTTCCCAAACTGAATTATCCCAAATGTCCGAGTGGGCAGTAGTCGCGCTCTATTCCAAATACAAATCAGTGAACGACTGGGAATCAACTGAGGCTCATGAATATGCTCAGAGTATTTATCTCTCTGCAACTGCTGGGGCAGTAACCCAGTCGGAAACAGATACAGAGATTTCCTCAGATGATGAGATCAATGCTGAGTGTGCTCACAGAATTCTGAATGGGTTCTCAGCAAGATGTTTTTGCGGGAATCACGCAGATTTTGCGGAGGTGCTCTATGTTTAAAACATCTACGGTACTGATAACTGCATTCCTCGTCTGCTGCGCTCTATACGCTGATTTCACTCTCTACCAATTGGACGGGATCAGCAAAAAGAAAATCTCGAAACACAGAACGCTGAGTGAATGCCTGGACGCTGGAAAGAATATTCCGTCCATAGAATGTTCCGGCTCACTCACTCGCAAACGCAAACCAAAAACACAGTCACACGTTGAGGATGTGTGCAATAGGGAGGGAATGTAATGAATTTTACCCAAAAATATTATCTTCTGCATCAGACAAAAGATGAGGTCAACGAAATCAGGAAATCTGCGTGGGATGTTATGGATTTACAGAATCCGAATAACGACAATCTGAGTGATGAGATGAAACTGAGATATGCCAAGGATTCTTTTTACAGCATCGAGCAGTCAGTCAAAGAGGCAAAGCAGATCCTGTCTGGGCTACTGATTGACCAGATTCCGGAGGTATCAGATGAAGAATAAAATCAAACCAAAATACCCTAGACTCTCGCATATCCAGCTCATCAAAGCGAAACAGCTGGCTGAGAAAGGTAATTCGAATGCTCAAATCATCGAGACTCTGGAAATTCAGGTCAGCTACACACATTTATCACGGGCGTTTAAGGCAAAATACGGGAAAACTCTCTCTGAATACAGAGGGAGAATTGCACCAGGGAGGAAATCAAATGCTGTTTAGAATCATCAAAAAAATGTTCCCTTCTGCCAAAATCAAACCTGCTGGGGACGGGTATTTTGTCGAGTATCCTAACCCTACTGAATTTAAAGCAAAAATTCAGAACGAAAAACAGGTTGAACTGCTGAATCGTATATTAGATAATGCAGGAGTAACGAAATGACTGCTACTCAAAAATTACCTAAACGAATTATCCTCACTCTCCCAGCAGAGGCAATGCTGGCTGTAAATGATCTTTCCGAGAAATCAGGAATCAGCAGGTCCAGCGTGGTGAAACGAATTGTATCAGAGGCATTGGCACTCAAACCAGAAGAGCCGAAATACAAATTCGTATGTTCCGAATGTCTTAGAACGGTGAAAAATATATATCAGGGTGGCAGGTGCAGAGCCTGTCTGGGGCAGACGTTTAACCGTCTGAGGAAATTGATTGATATTCCAGCAAAGCAGAATTTGCGGGAATCAAAAGGAGAGTAATTATATGTTTAAAAAAGCAACGCGCGAAAAGGCAAAACTCAGAATGGGGATTGCAGGCCCATCGGGGTCAGGGAAAACATTCACAGCTCTGGCAATCGCCATGGGACTATCAACAGATGGGTCTATTGCTCTGATTGATTCTGAACAGGGATCATCTCTGTTTTACTCGAATCAGTTTGATTTTGACCAGGCAGATCTGGAATCGTTTGATCCTCTTGAATATGTGAGAAAAATACAGGAAGCTGCAAAGGCAGGATACTCTGTATTGATTATTGATTCACTCTCCCATGCATGGCACAGGATACTGGAGGAAGTGGACTTGGTTGCGGCGAGACGATTCAAGGGCAATACGTGGTCAGCGTGGTCTGACGTGACTCCCAGATTATATAGACCGCTGATCAATGCAATCCTCACCTATCCAGGGCACATCATTGTTACGTTTAGATCTAAGACCCAGACAGCAATGGAGCAGGATTCAAACGGGAAAAATCAGGTAAAAAAAGTCGGAACGAAAGTTGAGCAGAAAGAGAATATTGAATACGAATTTACAATGTTCATGGAAATGAATCTCGAAGGGAACGTCGGATATTTCACTAAGGACCGGACGGGCTTGTTTTTCGGAAAATATGTCCCGAAACCAGGGCGTGAAATAGGAGAGGCAATCAAGGCAGATTTGGAATCAGGATCTGAACCGGTAAAGGTCAGGACATACGATGAGCCGCCTGCAACTCAATCGCTCGATTACGGAAATAAAACTGAACAGCCAGTCGAGAAAAAACGAAGTGCATTGGAAGCAGTTCAGGAGGCAGTCAACGAATCAATTGAGAAACTGGATATTGCTCGTCTCCAAAACAAGACTCTCCCTGGAATCACAAAACTCCACAACGAAAAGAAAGTGACTGAAGAGGCTTTCAAAAAATGCGAACAGCTCATTGCTGATGGAGTGAGTAAAATTGCTGAGATTATGATGAAGAAATCATTCTCAGCTGAACAGGCTCAGGCTGTCGAGTCTCCAAAAGTTCAGAATCCTAATTTGGATTCAAACGGCAAAGCACTGGAGGTTTTGTTTTGAGACATTCTGAATTCAAAATTTATGTCAGGAATATCGGGCACACGCAAACTAGTAATTTCCTGAAGAACCTGCAGGACTTCTGGGTTCTCTTCGGAGAACCTGGCATGAAAGCCCCCTGTATAGATAACAATAGGGGGTGAGTATATGCCGAAAATAGCGTTTCCAGTAGAGGAAGGGTTTATCCGATTACAGCCGTCAATCGCGGCTGAAATCGGGTTAAACGCAGCAATTGTATTGCTGTATCTAATATTCATATTAGAGGGCAATACAAAATATTTAGAATGGGATGCGGAAACCAAATCGTATTGGCTGAAAAAATCATACAACACGATGTCCGCTGATCTGTTCCCGTATTTTAAACTAACTCTGGTTGAGGATAAATCAACAGGGCGAATTGTGGAAAAATCTGTTTCGTTCGAAACAGTGAAGCATACGGTCAGAAAAGCCCTGGACTATCTGTGCGACGAATTGGAGATGATTCACCGCAAACGCGTGGATCTCCCTGGTAATTCTGGCAGGGTTTATTACTATTCTCTCAATTACAAAATGCTCGAACTTCTGAATGGGCTGTCTGTCAAATGGGATCACAGCTCAGATATGCTCAGAATTGGGCAGTTTGTCAAGAATAGTGTGCGACAGCCGCACACCCCCAAAACCCCAAATTCGTGTGCGACAGAGCCAAATTCGTGTGCGACAGAGCCTGATTCGTGTGCGACAGGCCGCACACATAATACAGAAAATAGAAAGAAAAAAATAAATATAGAAAACGATCGAACGATTTTTGAATTTTCAGAAATCAAAATCGAAAAACGGTCTCAGCCTGAACTCTCACCGGAGGCTCTTCAGCTATTGGAGGAAATCAATGCCCTCTGATCTGGAAAACTGCACCGATCATTTGAAGAGATTTTATTCAGAGGACAGGATGCCTCTGATTAAATCTAAACCGGAATTTTACAGGGGTCTGTTTAAAAGGCTCGCTGTGAACGTAATGAAAAACTATCCCGAAATTTCTAAAGAGGAAAAATTCATTCGGGAGATTACGCGAATTAAAGGAGCGTTATCATGAGCACTGCAACTGCCACTAATTCCAGAGTAATTGCATTTTCTACAAACTGGAACAGCAAATTAGATTCTAAATTTTTTACCACTATCAGGATTTCCAACCAGCGGAAATATTACAGGGGGAATGTTCTGGATGTGAGATTCAAAGACAAAACTTTTCAGGCGATTGTTGAAGAGGTAAAAACAAAAACAATATCAGAATTCAGTGATTATGAACTGATGCTGGATACTGGATATCCCAAAGAGGATGCAGTCAAGATTCTGAAAAATATGTATCAGCAGATAGATTTCGAAACAGCTAAATTTGATTACATCCTGCTGAAAAAAATTGATCCGTCAGAACTCAAGGAGCAGGAACTGCTGTTTACCAAAACTCTGGAAACGATCAAACACCCGAACCCAGAGAAAAAACAGGAAGTGATGAAAAAAATTTCTGAACTCAAAGATTTATATCCAAATTTCGCAATCCTCGATACAGAGACAACGGCTCTGGATGGAGAGGTGATTGAATTGTCAATACTGAAAGCAGATGGGACTGTTTTGTTTGACGAACTGATCAAACCTGTCAAAGCAGAAATTCACCCGCAAGCATTACAGACTCATGGCATTTATTTGAACATGCTCGAAGACAAAAAATACTTGTGGGAGCACAAAAACAGGCTGAGACAGATATTTGATAACTATTGTATAATTATCTACAATTCAAGTTTCGATCTCAAAATGCTGCAGAACTCATTCAGACAACAGTTGCATCTCGATGAGGAGATGGGGATTGACCTATCGGCACTCAGAACTGTCTGCCTCATGAAACTCTATGCTGTCTGGGCAGGAACTCCATCTAATAAATCGTATGCAGTCGACGGTTTCCGCACGCATAAACTCACAGATGCCTGCACGCAAATGAACGTTGATATCAGCGGTATCAGAGCACACAGAGCGTTAGGTGATTGCGAAATCACGCTGAGGCTACTCAGCAAAATGATGGAGGAAGTGTGATCATGGACATCATGGAAAAAATCGAGGAGGCTGTGAGAGAATCAATGATTCTCGTCCAGTCTATTGAGCTGACAGACAAATGCATAAAAATAAAAATCTCTGAGGACGAGGCTCCAGCAACAACATTCAAATGTGCGAATAAACCCTCACCTGATTTTTATCTGGCAAATCATCAGCTGAAAATATACTTGAATGTTTTCAAAAACTATCTGCTCCCGAATGAGCAGGGATTGCATGACGAATTTATTTTTATGAAAAATCAGAAACTGAAAGAACTTGAAGGCAATTTTTCTGAAGAGATGGAAAGGAAATTAAAAGAGCAGATTCTGGCAAAACCTTCCATCGAAAAACTGTTTATCAGACAGGTTGAGGTTTCACTGGAAAAAGTGGACGATGTAGAGATTGAATATTACAAAATTCACGTCCAGGGGATCAACCAGAAAACAGGATGCAGTGAGGAGGACAGATGCACAATCACTGCCACCCAGAAAGTGAACTCTGAGGAATCAGAGGAATTATACGATGCATTCAGGTCAGCAGTGAAGGAATATTTGAGAGCTGGGAGAAATCATTATCTCGCATATCTGGAATATCTCAAAATAGAGAGAGAGAAAACTTTGAAACAGTATGTCCTCTCTGCATCACAGGGCAGTTTATTCCAGGATTTTGAATTATCAGATCATGAAATTTTATACCTGAAACAAAAAGCTCTTCAGTGGTTCCCAGAAAAACAATCCGAGATTTTAGCAGGGACAGGATTGGAGAAATATCTGTCAAAAACAGAGAGTGCAGAAAATGCTGATGATGAATTTGCAGATACAGCAGATGAGATTGAACCCAGTTCATCAGTTAGATGGATAAATTTACAGACTACTGAAACAGCATCTGTCGATGATCTGGAGGGCGTTGAATTATGACACCTAAAAAACTCAAACCAAATACTGCTGGGATTGTCCAGCAGTGTATGTCAGCATCTAGGAAATTCCTGTCTGAAAATAAACGGTACCCATCAATTAGGGAGCTGTCAATTGCTCTTGGGATATCAGAAGGAACTGCAAAATACAGAGTGAATATGATCAAGGAACGCCTGCGCATTGATGTGTGCAATTGGAGGGCAGATGTCAGTCAGACCAATCAGTGATACCTGGTTTTTAGCTAGGACAAAAACGAAAAATCCGAATACTGGGAAGTCCTATTATGGAGCCTATCCAGCAGGATTCCTCGAACGGGCACGGCTCGTTTTAGGAGTATCGAAAACAGAAATTATCTGGCACATTTGCGGAGGATATGCGAGAGAATACAACGGTGTCAAAGGCGGAATTAATCTGTCTGGATTTGGAATTCATGACCTGACGTTTGATTTAGACCATACAACATACCCTGATGTATGTTGTGATGTGAGGGATCTGGACAAATTATCTGTTCCTGATTCTGAAACAGAGGATGATTGCCTGAAACTCAGTCCAGACTACAAAAAATATTTCACATTCACGGATGCATTCGATACAGAATATGAGGTAATTAAAAAACCTGATGCAATCATAATTGATCGGCCATATACTCCAGAGGATGCAGACCAATACAGAGTAGGAAGATCAGTGTTCCCTGATCTCAATAAACTGCTGAGGGATTGTCTGAACCTGGTTAAAACAGGCGGGAAGGTTGGAATATTAGATTATATGGTACCGCAGGGGAATCTGGGCAAGTGCGTTGGAGTATATCCGGTTATTGCAGGAACAAACTGCAGGATTAGAGCGTTTACTGTGTGGGAGAAAACAGATGAGTAAAATTCAGGAAATTTTGCTGAGTGGAGAACAGCCCACTCAGTTTGTCAAAGAGCAGAGCAGGCAGAACGGGAAAGCCAAATCTATTCCGTTTGACCCCTATCAGTATGAGTATCACGGCTATAATGGCAGTGATAAAAAACCTGTATCCCAGTGTAAAAAATGTGGGACAGATGTGATCTGGATTAAACGAGTCCTCCATAGAGTGTTTTATCAGGCGTGGGATTTGCACGGTTTTGATTTGCATCCTGACGGGATATGGAGTAATTTAGATGCAGTGATTCTGTTGAGAAGGCATTATAAAAACATCGGTATGCGTGATATTATGCCGATACACCCAAAACAGGAACCTACTCTGTTAATTGAGAATGGTGTCTGTGTTTCCTGCAGGAAATTTTCTGCTGAGCAAGGGAGTCTGTTTTGAGCGCATTGACAATCAAATCATTCGAGGATCTTATCCCAGCACATCTGAGACAGAAAAAACGGACTCTCAAAAAACATAGGCATGAGGGATACACATTTTCACGGGAAGAGGATATTTTGCATTATGAAGCGGTGCGATATCTCAAAACAAAATATCCTGATGTGTGTATCCAGAGCAATCACCTAGCTGGGAAGAGTTTCAAACAAACCGGTAAAAAATTTAATCCCATTCTCCGAAACGTTGCGGCGTTGAATGGGACAGAGGGGATGCCGGATCTGATTGTTTTCAAACGCACGAAACAGTTTTCCGGTTTGTGTTTGGAACTTAAAAAACCAAAAGGCTCTCTCTCGAAAGAGGAAAAAGAGACGTTGGTTAATTTGGCCGGTGAAGGGTTCTTCTGTGTTGCAACCGGGCATAAGGCGATCAGTATGCTGGAGGCAATTGCAGAAGTTAGGAAAATTATTGATTCATACATGACGGAGGATTTTTCAAATGTCTGAACTAACTGAACAACAAAAAATGGATGCTATCAATAATGCTGCCAATACTATTTATAATATTGAACAGGCTGTAAAAACTGAAATTGCAATACGCAAAAATTTCAGCGAGAAATGGATGAAAAAACATCTGGAATGGAAGGAAAAATATTTTCAGTCAGTGCACTACATAGGAGATGAAAATGTCTGAACAGAAAAAAAAGAAAGCAAAATTGGCTGAATTGAAAGTTGCATTGATAATTAAACGAGCAATGCAATATAAAAAAGAAAATGGCATATATCCTGAACGTCGAAAACTTGCACAGCTGACAGCAATCCCATTGACTACAGTCCAGCAGGTGATTCGTGAAGTGGAAAAAAGCACCGGAAAATTATATGCTCGGAATCTCACAGATCAGGAGCGTGGGCAGAGATCTAAACAGTCCAGAGAGGGTAAAGAGTATGACATTAGCTGACACTGTATTATATGAGGCCATTTTTATGGCCGCATTTACTATTATTGGAATTTACGTATGGTCATACATCCCATCACGTGACGAAAGGAAAAAAAATGAAAACTAAAAAAGAATTTCTCCCTGATCTTAAACCAATGATGAAAGGGCGTAACAAATGTTATGCCTGCAAATACAGGAAACGAGATGTCAGCGCGCATACAATATATTGCGGGAAAAACAAAAAAGAATTTCATCTTAACGATTCCTGCAAAAATTTCAAGCACTTTGCAGAGGGAATTTTTAAGTGAAAGGTTTTATTACTGAGATCCCAGATACTCTGATTGCAGATTTGGTTGAGGCTGGATTTGCTGAGAGGATTAATCTGTTTGATGCAGTGATTACTGATAAAGGCATTGAGGCAATTGAAAAACTTTGCTGTCCTGAACCTACGGACAGTCGGCTGCAATTGCACGATTTTACTGCGTCAGGTCAGGACAGCTCAGTAAATGTATTCGGAACGTCCATAAGAAATCATGAATAATAATGCCAATAAACTGTCAAGTGATTATTATTATCCAGCAGATAGGGAGAAACTGGCTATCACTGCTGTAGAATATCTGATTAAATATCCAGATATTTATAATCAGGCGAAGGACAAATTTGGTCATGCCAGTATGGAGAGTATTATTGAAATTGGAGAGAAACGAAATTCAGGGGCTAAATAGTTATGAAAGAATATATCTTATGCAGTGCAGTATGGTTTGATGATGGAGTTGCCTATGTTCACCAGCCTATAAATATTAAAAGCGGATATGTTATTTGCGGGAAACGGCATCACAATTGTTTCGCGTTACAGTCTGTTTTTTCAAACAACGGGATGATTAGATCATGGAACAGTGATACTCAAGGATTTCTGACAAATACTGACAGATTTGTAGGCAGACGAGAAGCCGCTAAAATAGCATTTGAATCAAAACAAATAAATCAAATCAAGGAAGAATTATTTAGTGAGGATCTATATTAACTTATTGACCCATAATCAAACTATGTCTCCAAACCCGCAAAATAAAAATCGTTTCATCATTTTAGAGCAAACATCTGTTTAGAGTAAAATAGGGGGACAGATGGATCTGGAAAAATACGAAAGAAAAATTAAATATCTTAGCCGAGATGAAATATATATAGATAAAAGCCATAAATGGAAATTGAGGTCTGGGGACGATTATCATGATCTGAAAACGTCGATTGATCGTAACGGGATATTGGAGCCGCTGATTGTTGCGAAGGACGGGAAAATATTGTCTGGGAGAAACCGGTTTCTTATCACTGAGGAATTGAGAAAACAGAATCCAGAGAGATTCAAACTGCTCTACTGCTGGCAATTCTCAAAAGAACTTCCTCCTGAAAAAGAAACGGAAATAGTCAATCATCTGAAAACATTGGCTCCCAGAGTTAAGGACAGCGATATTGACAGGTTACTCTCTGGGGATTTTGCAGATTTGATGAAGCAGAAAAACTCCGGAGGACCGCAGGGCAAAGAACGATTTAACCGAGCACGGTATATTGCTGAGAGGATAGGCAGATCAGAGGGATACATCAAAAACCGGATTGCTGTATTCCAGAAGAAAATCAGGCTGAAAAAATACTCATCAGGTGAGCAGGAAATTAATATTCCCAGACTCGATGAGGTCAAAGCATTACTCAGGAAATATAGGAAAATCAATTCTGAGTATTTAAAAATTACTGAACAACTGAACGAAATTAAAACACTCATTGCGGAAATTACCGATATTCCAATCTCCTATCTGGTTGATTGGCAATCAAAAGGGAAGCTGTAAAGAGTGAGCAAAAGTCATCACCTGACTTTTGCTTGACATTTGGATTTTACTAATATAAAAAAACGACATGGACAATGCTCAGAACAGCAAAAAAACAGCGAAAAAACGAATCGGGAAACCATTTAGCAGAGGAAAATCAGGCAATCCAGGAGGCCGTCCGAAACTTCCTGCAGAGATTGCTGAACTCAAAAAAATATCCAAAGAGGAATTGATCAGGACCTACGTCCAGATTGCTCTGATGTCTCCACGCAGTTTTCAGAAACTCAAACCAGAAACAATGGCCGAGGCAGGTATCAAAAAATGCTTTGCTCAGTTTGCAAAAACTGGGGATACAAAGAGTATCAAAAATATCTGGGAATACGTGCTTGGGAAACCACAGATAGAACTTCCTGAATCCGGTACTGTAAAAATCGTATTTGGACAGGAAGAGGCTGATTTATGAGCCTCAGAACAGGGATTTAGCAGGGATTAAAACCTGATTGCTGGACAAGATAAAGTGGAACAATAAACAGCTGACTGCACTCAGTCTGCTATCGGACAGGGAAAAGAAATTTTACCTGTTCTATGGAGCCAGCAGGTCCGGTAAAACTTACCTGACGATTCGAGCAATACGGATCAGGTGCCATAAATACCCAGGATCAAAACACCTAGTTGCCCGATATAGTTTTGCAAACGCCAAAAAAACAATCTGGCTGCAGACGATGTTGCCGGAATTCAAAAAAGATGAAAAATTAGGACTCTGCCGAATCAATCTCTCTGAGGGAATAATCCACTACGAAAACGGCTCTTCTGTCAGGCTGGGAGGATTGGAACCGTCAGCAATTGATTCTGTGCTGTCCTCAGAATACGGGACAATATTTATCAATGAAGCGAATGAGAACAAATACAGCTCGATAGAAACGCTCATTTCCCGTCTCAATGATACTGCCAGGGACTCGCACGGGAATCAGATCCCGCTGAAACTGATCTGTGATTTGAACCCGACTACTGAGAGACATTGGAGCAACAGGCTGTTTAATCTCGGTCAAGATCCGGAGACCGGAAAACCGAAACCTGATTTTAACCAGTATGCAACCCTGCATTTTCGAGCTGAGGATAATGCAGAAAATCTAGGTCAGGGATATATTGACACTCTCAAAAATCTCTCTCCCGCAAAACGTAAAAGATTTTACGACGGGAAATTCGGATCTTATGAGGGTCTGGTTTATCAGCTGGATGACTCAATCCATATCGTTGATGATTTCGCAATTCCAGCAGATTGGAAACGTATTCGGGCAATTGACTTTGGATACACACACCCGTTTGTCTGCCTCTGGATTGCCTATAATCACACGAACGACTGTGCGTTTGTATATCGGGAATATTCTGTTGTCCAGCAGACAGTAAAATATCACGCTGGGCAGATCCTCAAATTATCGGAGGGAGAGAATATTGCTCTCACTGTTGCTGACCATGATGCAGAGGACAGGGCAACTCTGCTGGAAAACGGGATCAAAACAAAACCCGCGAATAAATCAGTATTGACAGGTATTGATAATTTAATTGACTTATTCGACTATACAAATAATAAGAAAACAAGAATTAAGATTTTCAGATCCTGCGTGGAGCTGATAAACTGTCTGTATTCCTACAGATGGAAATCAGATAACGGATCAGTGTTTGCAAAAGACCGCGAAGTGATTAAAGAGGATGACGATGAGGCAGATGCTTTGAGATACGGAATCATGGAATTATTCCCAACACGCAAACGATTTATATTTAACGGAGTGACTGCTTGAGTCAGGAAAATTTAATAATGAGCCGTATCCATCCGGCAATCATGGACAAACTTCCCATCTGGAATCTAATATCAGATTCCTACGTCGGCGGGGATAAGTATCTGAGAAGAAACCACCTTTTCCGGTATGTGAGAGAAACCGAACTCGAATACAGGGCACGACTCAAACGGTCAGTGTATTTTAACCACGTCCAGCCTCTCGCAGATATCCTGTCTGGGATGCTGTTTAATGATCCTGTCCAGAGGACTGCACCAGGGTTTGAATACATAATTAACAAAGCCCACAAAAACAAATCTCTCGATGCGTTTATGATGAACGTCTCTATTTATTCGTTATTATATACCTGTGGAATCCTAGTCGATGCTCCAGACGATGCACAGGAATATGCGACTCTCGCAGACAGGCAGAATGCCGGTAAAAACCCATACTGTGTTTTCTACCACCCATTCAAAATCTGTGATTTCAACGTTGATGATGAGGGGTGTTTGGAGTGGGTATTGCTCGATAATTCCTATACTGATACCAGTGATCCGTATTCAGATGCAAAGAAAATCTATACTCGCAGACTCTGGACAGAGGAATTCTATCAGGATTTTTACGCTGTAGGTGAGGACGAGAAAAACAGAAATTATTCCTGTGATGAGCCTGTAATGCACGGATTAGGCCGAGTCCCGTTTATATTTATCAATTGGAAGGATGTAAACGACGATTATATTTCAGACTCTCCTTTTGAGGACATTGCTATTTTAGACCGGCGCATATACAATCTGCTCTCCTACCTGGACGAGATGTTAGCAAGTGGAACATTCAAAACTCTGTTTTATCCACTTGGACAAGGCGAAGGACTTCCAAAAGAACTTGTGGAAAACGGTGTGGGAAATCTCACAGTAACTCCGTTCGATGGATCACTGAGCCAAAAACCTTTCTTTGACGGTCCTACTTTGTCGGAAATCAATCCGTTTATTCAGGCTATGCAGTTACACGAAAAACAGATTCTCTCGAAAGTGGGGCTCGACAAAGACACAGAAAAAACCTATGCACAGTCAGGGATTGCAAAATCGTTAGAGTATAAAAAAGCGGAATCACTGCTCAAACTGGGTGCAATTCAGATGGAGAACGCAGAAAAGGAAATTTTCCAGCTTTGTGCTCTGTGGGAAGGGAAAGTTTTTACTGGGGATATTGTTTATTCCAAAACTTTTTCCTCGGACGATATAGATGCGGCTGCAAAACGACTGCTTGCACTGTTTTCCGAAATGCCGTATCAGCGCGTGAAAAATGCCTCTGCAAAGGGATTGGTAAACAAACTGCTCCCAGAACTCTCAGACGAGGAGAGACTGGAAATCATGGCTGAGATTGATTCCACAGATTCCACTCTATCCGGTCTCAATTCCAAACTGCAAAACAAACTGATTCTGGATAATCCGGATGCTGAGCCGATGCAGGACAATATGGATCAGGTGGATCAGGCAGATCCGGAAAAAGACGAGGACGACCCTCAGCCGATTATTCCTGAATGACAATTTTCAAATTCAAATCTGAGTCTTTGGAAATCGAAATAGGGACGATCAGGATAGAAAAACGTAAAAATTTCAAACTTTTCAGACTGAGAAAATCACGGGCCTTCTCCAGTTGGTTAATCTGGAAAGTTTATTATTTCGAGATAGCTAGCATTATATGTCTGTATTTCGAAATAGAACACGCAAACAACGCTGAACTGTCAGCGGTTAAAAAAACAGCAGGAGAATAAAAAACGATGATCGTTGAAAATCAAACAACAGCAATCCAAACACCAGGAATTAACACAGGGGATGCACAGCCAAAAACAACTGAGCAGACATCCGAACAGATTTTAGTACCGTATAAAGATCCTCGCAATGGGAAAGAGTACCAACTTCCAAAAGAGGTAGCTGATGCATTCAACTATCAATTCAAACTCGCAAGAACCTCAGCTGAATCCAAAGTGGAAGAAAAATATAAATCAATCATGCAGGATTACAGCCAGAAAAATCTGTCTCTCGAAGAGCTGACTCAAAAACTACAGCAGTTGGAGGACGAAAAACTATCTGAGACTGACAGGATCAAACGAGAATTTGAAAGGACCGTCAAAACAAAAGATCAAACGCTCAAAGAATTGGAAGAGAAGGCGAACAAGAATTACACCTTGTTCCGTGACACTAAGATCGACAATGATCTAATCGGAGCAATTCAGGGAATCGGAAACGGGGTTGAAGCCGCAAACCCTCAGCAATTATCTCTCCTATTGAAAACTCTGGGGAAAGCCGAGCTTGTGGAAGAGAACGGAAATTATGTAACAAAAATTTCCTTGACAATTGACGGGGAATCTGTTCAGATGAATCCAAAAGAAGCCGTAATTAAATTCCTGAGTCTGCCAGAAAACGCTCATCACATTAAAAATAATCTGAGAAGCGGCGGCGGGACATCCTCAGCAGGAACCAGAACAAACGGCAACGGGGTAGCGGTATTCAGCAAGGCAGATATGGCCGATCCGGTAAAACGGAAACAATATCTGGACTTATCAAAAGCTGGAAAGAACCCAATCCTCGAACAATAGGCAGGCATTCTCCCTCACTGCCAGGGAATTACCGGAAACGGGCTAATAATTCTAATACAGTGAGGAGCCTTATATGGCAGGCCAAGACGCACTTATTCCGGAGTTCTGGGCATCAGCATTTGATGAACTTGATACATCCGGTTTCCAACTCCAAAACCTCGTCTCCAGAGACGTAGAAAAATACATCGCAAATTCAGGGGACACAGTTCATGTCCCGATTGCTCCAGATATCCCAGCGGCTGCAGACTGGGATGGAACCAGTGATATTACTGCAACTGCAGTGAATCAGGAAGTTTCATCAGTAATTCTCGACAAACGCAAAGTGGCCAGTTTCGAGCTGACCAGTGCAGATATGAAGCTCACTCCTTACCGACTCATTGAGGTTTATGGAGTTCCACACGCTCAATCTATTTTGGAGGCATTGAACAAGGACATTTATTTGGAACTGCTGAAATCTCCAAACGTGGTTGATGCAATCAGCTCCTTTAACGAGGATACTCTCACAGATATGGGAACCATCCTGAACAAAAACAGAGTGAGCGCAGTTTCCAGAAATATGGTAATCAATGCTGACGACGTAGGAACACTGCTCAAAACGAGCACTTACAAATTGGCACAAAACGCTGGTACTGACGTTGCTCAGGTAGAGGGATTGATTCCGAGAAAATCTGGGTTCAATATCTACAACCAGCTCGGAATGGACGGATACACTCCAGCAGATCTGACTGGTGCAGTAAACAATGGTGCCGGATATTCTGCAGGAGCAAAAACGATCGCTGTTGATGGATTCGCAGATTCTGCAACTCCACTCAGAGCAGGTGATGTGTTCAAAATCGCAGGTGAAACCGGCACTCCATATCACACTGTTCAGAGCACAACAACCAGTTCCGGAAACACTGTGAGCATCACATTCGAGCCTGCACTAGTTTCGGCTGTTGCGGACAATGCTGTGATTACAGTGACTGCAACAAAATCGAACATTGGATTCAAACCGAATGCAATTGCGCTTGCGGCGAGATCTCAGGAACCGTATCCAGGGAATCAGGGAATTTCTCAGAGCATCATGATGCTGGCAGGATTGCCAATCAGAATCTCCATCGGAACGAGCATTAAGAACCTGAAAACTCAGGTGATTTTTGATCTGCTCTATGGTGTGAAACTGATCAATCCGAAACGGGTTGTGAGAGCACTCAGGGCGGCGTAATGCAGGAAAAACTTTACAGAGTAACCAAAACTTTGGATTCTGGAAAAGTGGAAATGATAGCTGGCGAGAGCCAGCTGTCTGCTCTAAAACGTGATGACCGATTTAGTATCGGCGAGGAAGTGAAGGCAGAACAGAAAAAGGGGAAGAAAAAAACAGATGATGTTTTCCCGAATCCTCCAATTGAAATGCCTGAAGCTGTAAAATAATCTCTCTCCCGCAAAACGGGAGAGAATAAGGATCAAAAATGTCCAACGTGAAATTATCCTATACTACTCCGAACAGATCAGAACTCTCAGGCTCCACTACGTGGGACGAGGTTTATTCCTCAGAAAAAACTTTCGAACTCACAAACGAGACTGTCAGCATCCCCCTGACAAAACTGCCAGCCATCAATTTTATATTGATTACTGCAGTTTATAATGAGGATTCTGATACTCCAACCCCAGTCAAAATAGGACAGGATGCACCGGTTAAACTCAAAATTGGCAGTGAGGAAGTCCCTGTTTTCGGGAAAGGGATTTTAGGACAGTCTGTTCAGCCTGCATCCCTGGACGTGATTTCTGCAGAAACAAGAAAAATTAAATGCTATGTATACGTATCATCTAAGGCATCATAATAATGCGAGTCGGGTACTGCACAATCAAGGAAGCTGATGACCTCCTGAAATATTCACTCGGAAAGGGGAAATGGAAAACAACACCAATTTATCCAAAACTCACAGGGACAGTCAAAAAAATCAATGCATCCGATCAGGTTACTGGAGAGGGAACGCTGTTTACTTCTCAGCTGGAATCAGGAAGCTGGATTGTGCTGGATGAGTATCTGGTTCAGGTAGTATCCATCACTGACGATCTGAATCTGACAATATCTGAGGCAATCAGCACATCCGGAGATTTGCAGGCCGAAAAACTGACATCAGTTGAGGCGGGCGAATACTCAGAACTGCTGACCGAAAAAATCACTTATCTGTCAAATGCATACGATGCAATTTTATATTCAAAATTTTACTCTCTTCCGGAAGAGCCGAGTGATAAAGAATATTATATTCTGCAGAAATCACAGGCATATCTGGCCGCATTCACGCTGAATAATCCTACTCCGAACAGGCATATCCGGAACCAGAATTCCGGTGTAATATCCGAATCTATCGGTGATACATCAGTCAGTTATATCAATTCCGGCAAACAGGATTCCATGAATAGTTTTCCAGAGGATGTCAGAATGATGATGAATGTTTTTGAGCACAAGAATAAAGTCGTGAAACTGCATAGGACTGGAATGGTGCAGAACACAATCGACGTTTATTATCCACGCGGTCCAGAATGGAATTACTGAGGGATGGAACCTGATTTAGATATTCCGAAATTTAACTGCACAAAATGCACAAAATTTATTTCGTTTGCTCAGTTATATGAGGATGATTTGCAGGATACGGATTTTGGGTTGTGCAAACATGATTTATCTAATATGCATACAGTTAGCCATTACAGGACCTGCAGTAATTTTGATCCGGAATGACAAATTCAGAAGCTGACAAAAATCTAATTGCACATACAGAAAATCAAATCACTGTATTGCAGAATATTCTCTCAGATTCTGTGGAGAGACTGAAAGCCGAAACAGCTGAGATTATTGAGAGAAATCAGGCCGCATTCGCAGGAAACGTTTCACAGGAAACATCTGCTGAGTGGATCTCTGAGAGACAGAAAACAATCACTCGCATTATAAACAATATAGAAAATATACTCACTAATTTCAGTACTGCCTCAATTGCCGAGGCATATAAAAACGGATCTGAAATTGCAAATATGCTGATTGAGGCAGACAGTTTCTCCACCGGTCTGGACACAAAATCAATCAACGTATTGCTCAAAGATATCATTTCGGATTACTCAGTGGCTCTGAATGGAGCCAGACTGCAGGTGAACAGATTTTTCAAACTCACAAAACAGAATCTTCTTTCCGAATCGGAAATCTCATCAGCAATTGCAACCGGATATACCGAAAAAGGAAATCTATACGGGGCAAAAAAAGCTCTTCTGCAGCAGATCCAGGGTAAACTCGGCGAGGGGAAATTTATCCCGATTGAAGGGAAAGATGGAAAGATCCGGAATTATAATATTGATAAATACGCTGAACTGGTTGCCAGGACTCGGATTGCTGAGGCACAGGTTCAGGGTTCCATTGATATGGCAGGATCATTCGGAATAAATACTTTCCGAGTCACTGCCCACGCAACCAAAACAGCAATCTGCGCTCCACATGAAAACCGAGTATATACTACTGATCCGGAACTGATTGAGCTGGGGATATTTCCCCCGCTGGACGGGAACAGACCAATCTATCACCCGAACTGTCAGCACAGACTGCTCCCAGCTCCATACACTCCAGATGCAATTGATCGATTGAAACGGAAAAAAACAGATCCGGATAAAACGGCCAGACTGGAAGAGGCAGATAAAGCGCGCAAAGAGCAACTCAGGCTGGAATCGGTCGCACTCTCGAAAGCTGGAATTGATAGGTATATTCAGGAACAGTTTGTGGATTCGGACGGGAAAACCAGAATCAGACTGGTTGACAATCCGGCAGCGGTCACGTTTTTGGAGCTGTATAAAAACCAGAATCAATAGCTGTCAAAAAGGTAACACAGTATCACAGTGTTATGACAGAAGTGCTCAAATAATATAGATCTGCATAAAAAATACTTGTAAAAAGAAGTGTGTGCGGCTTATGATTCTTTCAGGGTGTCCAAACCTGAAATATTAAATCGAATCTGATTCCGTCAAGAATCCTGATTCAATCTCACAAAAACGCTTCCACTTTCAAATAACCACTCCCAACGCGGGGTGGTTTTTTTATATAATTACTCATACTAAAAATTCATTGACGAAATTTTTGTATAGTATTCATTGTTGGTAGGACTATCCATTGATTACCTTGATGTTAGTAGGTTACTTCCCCTCTCCAGCGGGAGACGTTCTCCCGCAAATTTTTGGATTATAAATTATGACAGTCACTCTGATCCCTCAAACAGTTGAAAACGGAAAAACGGTCGAGGGGACTCCATACGATGTGGAGATTATCAGAGTCCAGGAATCTAAACGGACTCTGCAGAATAAACAGGGTTCTCAGGTTCAGGCCAGCAGTAAAATATTCTTTTATCCGGAAACTGAAATTTCCTCCTCTCACAAAATCCTGTATAATGGGCGTAAATTGGAGATACTGACATTTTATCCAGCGTTTGATATTGACGGGAATTTGGATCACTATGAGGTTACGGTATGATAATTCAGGAGAGGAATGAGAAAATGGATGACCTAGCAGAATCAATTTACCTCAAATGCTTTCCAGATACTGATGAACCGTTGTCAGAACAGGACACGATCAGACATTCTAATGAGATTGCAGAAGTAATTGTAAAATATCTCACTGATAATAATCTCACATTGACGTCGACCAATTCGGCAGAGGGATTGAATGAAATATAAAATCCACATTCCCACCGATGAATTGATTGCTCTCCTAAAACGTGGAGAGATAAAAACTCTGTCAGCTGCCAAAATGGCACTCGGAGATGTCGGGGCTGAGATTGCGAAAGATGCAGTTACGCACCCACCGACTCCCAGAATTGATACCGGAAATCTGAGAGGATCATGGGCAGTTACGGTCGGTAAAAATACTGTAATCACTGGGGACAAATACCAGGGAGGACAGGCAACCGGTCAGGATCTGGAATTGCGGGTGGGGTTCAACGTTCCGTATGCTGCCAAAAACGAATTTGGTACTGTAAACGGTAAACCAATGGGATTCGGAATCAAATCTAGAAACGCGACTCCTAAACCAGGGAATTTTTTCCTGAGAACTAAAATTGATAACAAGGCAAAAATCTATCTTCAGCATCTGGCAAAGTTTTTGGGAGCTGAGCTGAAATGAATCCGATGTATTTTTATATCCAAGCACTATACAAATATTTGCTTGACAAATTACCTGAATACTCCGAGATATTATTCGTGGAAGCAATTCCACAAAATGACATTCAGAAGTTCATCCTGATTGCAGACTTGGGTGGTGAGTATGAGGATGCTCAACGCAAAGAATTCCATCCGGAGATGCTGATTGTCACACAGAGCACTGATCCTGCCTCGGCTAAAATGCTGGGTCTGGAGGTGTTCGAACTGGTAAAACAGATGTATGATTTGACAATTACATTCGATTACGAATGGAAATCGGAAATCAAATCAGCCACTCTGAATTTTGCTGGCATCCAGGCGGGCTCCACTCCCTCACCGCTGGGGAATACCGGAAACGGGCTATTTCAGTATGTTGCAACACTCAAAATATCAGTGTGCAATACAGACTCTGAATAGCGATATCCAGAGATCTCAATCCATAGGAGCAACCCATGATGAGGTTACTGTTTTTTATGACTCTAATTGTATGCGCGCTGACGAATATTGCGGCATACGTCATCCCTGAACTAATCCCTGATGCAATCCTGACAATCCTGAATCCGAGCGCAGCACTGCTCTCGATTGTAACGGCTCTGCCAGGGACAGATGGAGCCAATTTTTTTGGATCCAAAAACATGGCGTTGGGACCGTGTAACGTATATTACGGAACCCAGCTGAATCCAGCCTTGACAGGAACTGCAACAAACACAGGAACTGCACTGACCGGAACAATTGCCGTTTCCGGAACTACAGTAACTGGGACAGGGACTGCATTCAATACTGATTTGGCTGTGGGTAATTATGTATTACTCGGCACGTCCAGCATTGCCAAGGTGACTGCGATTGCATCAGCTACGTCAATGACGATTGATACATCCTATACAATCGGTTCAGGTGCGGCCATCAAAAAAGCAATTACTACAGTAACAGGTTCAGGAACTGCATTCAATACTGAGTTTGCGGTCGGTGATTATATCACGTCTGACGGAATCTCCTATGCGAAAATCACTGCAATCGCATCAGCAACCGGACTGACAATTGATGCGGCTACTCTCCTTCTGAATGCAAGTGCAATCAGGAAATTTACGGCTGTGAATCTGGGCGGGGTCGATGC
>ERZ650311.653-NODE-653-length-20496-cov-11.075486_pt1 | contig 20496 bp, 20 predicted proteins | sample MGYA00376247_ERZ650311 | MGnify/ENA primary metagenome ERZ650311 (study PRJEB26733, sample SAMN07839324) | wastewater metagenome | biome: small river; feature: stream; material: water | place: USA: North Carolina | collected 2016-07-28 ... | reverse complement strand
CGGCCTTGCGGGCGCGGATCTCGCCGGCGACCTGGATCGCGCCGCCGAACCACAGGAGCTTTTCGGTCAGCGTGGTTTTGCCCGCGTCGGGGTGGGAGATGATCGCGAAGGTGCGGCGGCGGGCGATTTCTTGAACGGCTGCTGACATGGCGTGGTGCGGCAATGGCGGAAAAGCCCACGATTATACAAGGCCTTGGTCCGCAGTCCGACGACTGGAATGGATGGCCGGTCGATGGGCGCGCCGCGCCGGCCTGAAGAGTCCGTCGGAAAAGGGGCGCTGGCGGTTTGCGGGAGCGTCGTGGCGTATCGGAGCGTCACGGGCGGTGCGCCTGCCTGGGGCGGCGCTTCAGGCGGCACTGGAAAAGGCTCGAGCGGCGCAGGAGGTCACCACACGACTTCGAGGCCGGCGCCGATCTGCCAGCGGGTGGTTTCGGGCTGCACGATGCTTCCGGCAATGACGCCGTTGCTGCGATAGGCGCGGGTTTCGCCCCGGTCGGCGTGCAGGTATTCGAGCTGCGGCAGCAGCGCGAAACGCGGGCGTTGGGCTGCGTTGCCGGCTTGGGCGCCGAGGGGGATGCGGGCGCCGAGGCGGGCGCCATGCACGCCGTTGCCCGGCGCGGTGACCGGGTCGATGTAGCCGTCGGCGCGGGTGGTCTGGCGGCCGCCGAGGCCGGCGATCCATTCGGCGCTGAAGGTGGTGCCCGCGGGGGCGACGGCGGGCGTCCAGATCAGCCCGAGGGCGGCGTAGTGCTGGCGATAGCGTTCGTCGAGCCCGGCTACGGCACCGCGGCCCTGGATGTGGCGGCGGCGGTCTTCGAGTTCCCAGCGGGCGCGCAGATCCAGGGTTGGGGCGATAGGCAGGGCGTAGCCGAAGCCGGTGCGCCAGATGCGCTGGTCGGTGGTGGTCTTGAAGCGGCTGCCGGTCTGGCTGCGGCCGTCGTAGTCGAGGCTGCCGTCGTTCCACGAAAGGTGGGCGTCGAGGCGGCCCAGGGGAAGGGGCTGGGTAAGGCGGGCTACGAGCATCGGCGTCCAGCCGGTTTCGGTGAGCAGGTGGGCGCCGTTGGCGGCGCGCTCGTCGACCCGGTGATGGACCAGATGCAGGCCGAGGCTGAAATCGGGGCCGGCGGCGTGGCTCTCGGCAAGGCCCGCGATGCTTGCGGCGAGGGTGGCGAAAAACGGGAGCAGGCGGGCAGCGCGGCGCGCGAAGGTTGGCGGAGGCATGGCGGTCCTGGGGCGGTCGGTGGGGGTGAACAGCCCGCCGGCAGGCAAGCCGCAGCGCCGTTTCGGGCGCTCCTGCCTGCCGGCGGGTTCGGCGGTGGCTTATTGCCAGAGGGATGTGCCGAGGGCGGCGACGGTGCCGGTGGTGGTCGAGTCGATGACGCCGTCGTTGTTGCTGTCGAGCTCGATCTTGACTTGGGTTTCGCTGAGGTAGGTCAGGTAAAGGGCGCTGTTGTTGCCGAGAATCTTGACCTTGCCGCCGGTTTCGGTGCGGTCGGCCGAGGCCGTGATGGGCTCGACGGTGCTGACCGCGAAACGTCCGCGCAGTGCCGGGAAATTGAAGGCGGAGGTCCCGCTCACCGTGGTGGTGGTGGCTCTGGTGGCCTCGCTTCGGTCGAAACTGATCCGGTAGTCGGTGAGGGTGAGGGTGCCGGTCTGGCTGCCTTTTTGTGCGGTGTAGCTCAGGCTGTCGGAGCTGAGGGCGCCGGTGAGTTTCTCCAGGGTGGGCCGGGCGATGTCGAAGCTGGAACTGCCAGTGACCGTGAGGGATTCGGCGCCGTTGGTGATCTTGAAGTCGCGGTAGGTCAACTGGTGCTTTTCCGAGCCGCCTACCGTGTTCAGGTCGCTGACAAAGCTCACGACGGTGAAGTCGAGGGCGCCGTTGAGCACGACGCCGAGCTCAGAACACGCATTCATGGTCAGGCTGCCCTTGTCGCCTGGCGTGAAGGTGTCGCTGTTGAGGTCGGCAATCGTTGCGGAGTATTGAACGCTTCCGCCGTTGGCGCAGGGATAGGTCTCGAGAATCTGGGCGCCGACAGCGAGGGCGTTCGAGGGCGCGCTTTTTTTGATTTTCTGCAGCAGGGCGAGGCTCAGGCTGGCGAGGTCGGGGCCTTTGGCGGCGGCCTGGGGCTGGATTTCGGCGCCGATGACGTAGTCGGTGCTGGTCTGCTGGACGGAGATGTTCATGTCGACGGTGCTGGCGCCCATGCCGGCGACGGTCGTCATGTTGCCGGCGGAGATCGTGATGGCCGGGTCGGTGGTGGTCGCGGTGGCGGTCGAGCTGCCGCCACCTCCGCCGCCGCAGGCGGAAAGACCGAGGGCGATCAGGGAGGCAAGGGCAAGGCGGGTGTTTTTCATGATGAGGCCTTCTTGTTGTGAAAGCCTGATTTTATATACAGCTTATCTCCGTGGCATCTGTCGAAAGTTATACGTGGGGCATTTTTTTGCACCTTGTCGGTGCGCCGGGTGGGGTCAGAATGGCCGGTTGAGCGCGCGGGAGTGCTTGGGGTCGCGGAAGACGAGGGGTTTGACCTGGGCGGGGCGTTCGGCTTCGGCCAGCGCGGCGTCGATCAGGGCGTGGTCGGGAGATTTGGGGCACACCGGGTCGGTGGCGTCCGGGTTGCCGGTGAGCATGAAGGCCTGACAGCGGCAGCCGCCGTGGTCGTTGTCTTTCTGGTCGCAGCTCTGGCAGGTTTCGGGCAGCCAGGCGGTGCCGCGGTAGCGGTTGAAGAGCGGCGATTGTTGCCAGATCCAGTCGAGCGGGTGTTCGCGCACGTCGGGAAAGTCGAGGCCGGGCAGCATGCGGGCGGTGTGACAGGGCAGGGCGAGGCCGTCCGGGGTGACGGCGAGGAAGACTTCGCCCCAGCCGTTCATGCACTTCTTGGGCTTTTTCGACTGGTAATCCGGGGTAACGAAGAGGATGCGCATGCTTTTGCCGAGGCGGGCACGCCAGCGTTCGGTGACGGCTTCGGCTTCGGCGAGCTGGGCGGCGGTGGGCATCAGCGCGGCGCGGTTGAGAAAGGCCCAGCCGTGGTATTGGGTGTTGGCCAGTTCGAGGTATTCGGCGCCGATCTCGACCGCCATTTCGATGATGCGGTCGAGGTGGTCGATGTTGCTGCGGTGCAGGACGCAGTTGATCACCGTCGGGTAGCCGGCGGCCTTGGTGAGGGCGGCGACCTGACGCTTGAGGTCGAAAGTGCGGGTGTTGGTGATGAGGTCGTTGGCCTCGCGGGTGGCATCCTGAAACGAGAGCTGAATGTGGTCGAGGCCGGCGGCCTTGAGCGCGGCGAGGCGGGCTTCGGTGAGGCCGACGCCGGAGGTGATGAGGTTGGTGTAGAAGCCGAGCTGGCGGGCTTCGGCGACCAGGATTTCGATGTCGTCGCGCAAGAGCGGCTCGCCGCCCGAGATGCCGAACTGGGCGGCGCCGAGTTCGCGCGCCTGCCGGATCACCGAGAGCCAGTCGTCGGTGGAGAGTTCCGGGCCGGCCTTGGCGAAATCCACCGGGTTGTAGCAGAAGGCGCAGTGCAGCGGGCAACGGTAGGTGACTTCGGCGAGGAGCCACAAGGGGCCGGGCCGCGGCGGGACGAGGAGGGTTTCCATCAGTCGGCGCTCCAGACGATCCAGTTTTGCCCTTCGGCCATCGTCAGGAAGGCATCCACGTCGCCGGCGAGGCCGCCGGTCTTGAAGGCGGTTTCGAGGTCGGCGACGATTTCCGGCACGCTGCGGCTGCCGTCGCATCGCTTGAGGATTTCGCCGGCGCTCTGGTTGAGCTTGACCATGCCTTCCGGGTAGAGCAGGACGTAGGCCTGCTGGGCCGGCTCCCACTGGAAGCGGAACAGCCGGTGGATGCGCGGGCGGGCGGCGGCGGGGGCGCTCATCGCGGGCCGCCTTCGAGGCCGTAGCGCAGCATCATCGCGTCGTTCATGGACCACAGGATGTCGAGCTTGAACTTGAGGATGTCCAGCGCCTTGAGTTGCATCGGGCGGGTGTCGAAGTAGGCGAGGGTGATCGCCAGCCCTTGTTCCACGTCGCGGCGGGCCTGGGTGACGCGGTTGCGGAAATACTGCAGGCCCTCCGGTTCGATCCACGGATAGTGCTCGGGCCAGTTGGCGAGGCGCTGCTTGTGGATGGTGGGGGCGAACAGTTCGGTGAGGCTGGAGCACACCGATTCCTGCCACGGGCGCTGGCGGCAGAAGTTGAGGTAGGCGTCGCAGGCGAAGCGCACGGCGGGGATCACATGGCGCTGGTCCACGATCTCCTCGCGGGTGAGGCCCACGGCCTCGCCGAGGCGAATCCACGCCTCGATGCCGCCCGGGTCGTCCCCGTGGCCGTCATGGTCGAGGATGCGCTGGATCCACTCCCGCCGAACCTCGCGGTCCGGGCAGTTGGACATCACCGCGGCGTCCTTCTGGGGAATGATGATCTGGTAGTAGAAGCGGTTGGCCACCCAGCCCTGGATCTGCTCGCGGCTGGCCTTGCCGGTGTTGAGCATCACGTTGAAGGGGTGATGGATGTGATAGGCCGCGCCCTTGTCGCGCAGCTGGGCTTCGAATTCTTCGGGCGTCCAGGGTTTGAGTGCGTTCACAGTTCGATCTCCATGCCGTCGAAAGCCACCTCGATGCCGGCGGCGGCGAGCGTGGCCCTTTCGGGCGAGCTTTCGTCGAGGATCGGGTTGGTGTTGTTGATGTGGATGAGGACGCGGCGGATGTGCTTCGGGAGGCGGCCGAGCTGTTCGATCATGCCGCCGGGGCCGCTCTGAGCCAGGTGGCCGATGTCGCGGGCGCGCTTCGCCGACAAACCCATCGAGATCATCTCGTCGTCGGTCCAGAAGGTGCCGTCCACCATCACGCAGTCGGCGCCGCTCATGGCGTCGAAAACCGCGTCGTCCACTTCGGCGAGGCCGGGCGCGTAGAACACGCGCTTGCCGCTGGCTGGATCGCGGATGCTGAGGCCGATGTTGTCGCCGGGCACCGGATTGCCCCGGTGCGGCGAATAGGGCGGCGCGGCGGAGAGCAGCGGCATCGCGTACCAGTCGAGGCTGGCCGAGCCTTGCGGATGAAAGCTGCGCCCGTCGAGGGGAAGCGGCTGGCGGTCGATGCCGCAGTAGTGATCGAGCAGATGCAGGATCGGGTTGCCGCGGGTGAGGTCTTCATACACCGGGTCGGTGGTCCAGATCGGCCACGGGCTGCCTTTTTCGCGCAGCATGTAAAGGCCGGTGGTGTGGTCGATCTGGGCGTCCACGAGCACCACCGATTCGATGCCGCAGCCGCGCATGCCGCCGGTGGGCCAGCTGCCGGGAAAAGCCTGGAACTGCTGCAGGATGTCGGGCGAGGCATTCACCAGGGTCCACGCGGCGCCGTCGGCGCTCACCGCGATGGAGGACTGGGTGCGGCGGCGGTGATTCGGGCTGCCGGCGCGCACGCCCTGGCAGTTGCGGCAGTTGCAGTTCCACTGGGGAAAGCCGCCGCCGGCGGCGGAACCGAGAACGCGGATGTGCATGATCGTGGGCGCTGGAAGTCTGGGGTGAGGCGGCGGCCGCCGGGGGGACGACGGCCGCCGGGCCGGCTTACTTGGCGGCGATGTACATCGTGATTTCGAAGCCGAAACGCAGATCGCAAGCTTGCGGGGTGGTCCAGGTCATGGTGGGTCTCCAGTGTTTTGGTTGGCGGTCTGCCGGATGGCGGAACCGTGAAGCGCATTGTTGCGAAGGGCGGCATACTTCCGCCTCACGAAAATCGTGATTTTCCGGTCGGCCCCCGATGTCCCTATCCGATGCCCTTTCCGCCGCGCCCCTTTCCCGCTTTCCCCTGCCGGTCGGTGACGGCCATGTGCTGCAGGTGGAAACGCTTGGCGAGCCGTCCGGCGAGCCGGTGCTGGTGCTGCACGGCGGGCCGGGCAGCGGCTGCAGCCCGCGGCTGGCCGAGTTGTACGATCCGGCGCGGCAGTTCGTGGTGTTCTTCGATCAGCGCGGCGCCGGGCGCTCGGTGCCGGCCGGCGAAACCCGCGCCAACACCACCGCTCGGCTGATCGACGACATCGAAACGCTGCGCCGCCGGCTGGGCATTGCCCGCTGGCGGGTAACCGGCGGATCGTGGGGGGCGACGCTGGCGCTGGCCTACGCGGCGGCCCACCCCGAGGCGGCAGCCAGCCTTGTGGTGCGCAGCGTCTTCATGCCGGGCGAGGCAAATGTGCGCTGGTTCTTCCAGGGGCTGGCGGAGGTCTGTCCCGAGGCGTGGCAGGCGCTGGCGGCGACGGTGCCGGCGGCGGAGCGGGGCGATCTGCTCGCGGCGCTGCAGTTGCGGCTGAACGGCGCCGATGAGGAATGCGCCCGGACTGCCGCGGCGGCCTGGGCCGCTTACGAGCGCGCCGTCGCCGAGCCTGCCGCGGCGGCGGGCCGCGATGCGCTTCCGACCGCCGCCGAACTCGACCGGCTGGTTCTCAAATACCGTCTGCAGGCCCATTACCTGCAGGCCGGCTGCTTTCTGGTCGAAACGGACTTTATTGCCGCCTGCGCGGCGCTCACCCTGCCGGTGACGCTGATCCACGGCCGCCTCGACCGGGTGTGCCCGCCCGCCAACGCCGAACGTCTGCATGCCCGCATCCGGTGCAGCCGGCTGGTGTGGGTGGAAGGCTGCGGTCACGAAGCCTTTCACCCGGCGATGGTGGCGGCGTGGCGGGACGCGCTTCTGCCTTCCGCCGACGGCGCCGAAGGGCGCTGAATCCGACAGACTGCGCCGGCTCGGCCAAGTACTACACCAACGACCAGGACGGCCGCGCCCACGGCATCGAACTCACCGGCAACTGGCGCATCCGCCACGATCTCAGCATCGACGCCTGGTACACCCACACCGAAACCTATCTGACCCGTCACGGCAGCATCGTCACCGACCCACTCAAGGTGCAACTCGTCGCGGTGCCGAAGGATCTGGCCAGCGTCGGCGTGAATTGGCGGCCGATGGAAAAGCTGCGCAGCTTCGCGGAAGTCCGCTATATCGGCGCGATGCCGCTCGACACCACCAGCAACGCCGGCACGATGCGTTTCGGCCAAGGTTCCAATACCGTCGTCAATGCCAGTGCGAGCTATGCCTGGAGCAAATCGACGGAGGTCTTCGCCAGCGTGGTGAACCTGTTCGACCGCCGCTATTCCGAAAACGCCTACACCTACAACCAGCCCTACAACCGCACCTTGTCGCAGCCGCGGGCATTGAACGCCGGCGTGCGTCTGCGCTTTTGAATTCACGCCGCGGCCGCGTTTTGCCGACGGAATCGTCGCGTCGCCTGCAGGCGCATTGCCGCGCCGAGGTGGGGGCGACTTCAGTCGCCCGCGGAGACCGATCCCGCGAATTGCGCTTTTTTTGCCGGCGGCGGGCGACTGAAGTCGCCCCTACGTGGCCCCGGACAAAGATAAAAAGCGCGAATTGAAGCCCAAGGTTGGCAAGTTGATTCGGGTCAATGAGCCGGGCAGGGGCGGCGGCTTAGGATTGGCCATGCTTTGCCTCATGGGTGAAGCCTTCCCCAATCCAGATAAAAGAGAAAACGCCATGCGTGTAAGCAAACTCATCCCCTTCATCCTCGTTGGCCTCTTGGCGGCCTGCGGCAAATCCGAACCCCCCAAGACCGAAGCCCCGGCACCCGCACCCGCTGCGGCAGCCCCGGCTCCCGTCGCCCAGGCAGCCGCCGACGGCGGCCAGGGCGCCGAACTGTTCAAGAAGACCTGCGCCATGTGTCACCAGACCGGCGTGGCCGGCGCACCCAAGCTGGGCGACAAGGCCGATTGGGGCCCGCGCATCGCCCAGGGCAAGGACACCCTCTACAAGCACGCCACCGAAGGCTTCAATGGCAACAAGGGCGCCATGCCCGCCAAGGGCGGCAACCCGGCCCTCAAGGACGACGAGATCAAGACCATCGTCGACTTCATGGTCAGCAAATCCGAATAAGCCCGGCAGCGCATGGATGCATGCGCGCCTTCTCCGGCGCGCCCAAACCCGGCCTCTCCTGCGGCCGGGTTTTTTTCGCCCGCCGGCCAGGATGAAAGGCCGCTTGGGTGGGCTATGCTGGAACACAGGGAACGGTGGCGCGATGTCCGCGCTTGGCCGGCGATCCCGCGGGAGGCTGCGATGGGAATTCTTGCATCGGTAGGCGCATGGGAGAAAGGCGCAAAAAATCTCAAAGACGACGTCATGACGGTTCAACAACTGCTGACCCAGGCCGCAACGCAACTGGGCCGGCCCGAGCTGGACCCGCGTGGCATCGACGGCGGCATCGCCAAGCCGCCGGCCAAATCGGACACCGTCAAGGCGATCTGCGCCTTCCAGAGTCTGGTCGGGATCGGGCCGGACGGCCGTATCGATCCGGACGGGCGCACCTGGCAGAAACTCGCTGCCGCGGGTGAGGGTGGCGTCGAAACGCCGTCGCCCGGCGACGTGTGCTTTCCCTTCGACAAGCCGGCCGTCGCCGACTGGATTCACGCCCCCCGCGCCTTCGGCTCCAACCGCAACAACGGTCAGCGCGCCCACGCCGGCTGCGACCTCTACGCCCCGGTCGGGCGCACCATCCACGCGGTGAAGGACGGCGTGGTGATGCGCGACCCCTACGCCTTCTATGCCGAAACCGATGCACTGGAAATCGACCACGGCGACTTCGTGATCCGCTATGGCGAAATCAAGCCCGGTTGCACGCTGCGCAAGGGCGACCGGGTCACGATGGGGCAGCCCATCGCCCATGTGGGGCTGCTGATCGGCATCCAGGTGCCGAGCGCCATGCTTCACCTGGAAATGTACAAGGGCAGCGGCAGCGGCCCCCTGTCGGTGGCCAAGGATGTGTCGGCACGCCGGAGCGATGGCGTGGCCTTCATGCGGCGCAGCGATCTCATCGACCCGACACCTTTTCTCAACGACTGGAAAACGAGGCTCGCCAAGGCATGACCCTTTGTTTCAAGCCACTGGCGGCGCTGCTGGCGGCCGGCATCGCCTGCGCCGCGCCTGCGGCCTTGGCCGGCACCCGGCTATGCCAGGCTGGCCCGCCGCTCATCGACGGGCAGCCCGTAAAGGTTTGGGAAGGCGATTTCGACGGCGATGGCAAGCCCGACCGCCTGTGGGTGCGTCCGCCCGGCACGCCTCTCGGCTACATCGAAATGGCCACCGATCCGTGGATCGGCTTTCGCCGCCGCTACAACACCCGCGAAGCCGCCATCGTCATCGCCCACGGCCATCGCTGCGGCCTCATCCAGCATCCGCGCTTCTTTTCCACGCCGATCTGGGAAGCCGCCGACAAGCCGATCAGCATCCTGCACCGCAGCGACCCCGCCATCAAAAACTGGCCACGGGGCAGCCGCCGCTGGCGGGGCGACGGCGTGCTGTTGGGCACCGAAGCCGGCATCGACGAACTGCTGCTATGGGACGGGCGGCGCTGGCGCATCGTCCGGAGTGCCGACACCCCCTAGGCGGGGGCGTGCCGGCAAGCCGCATAACCGGCCGCCGCGGGGCGTCGAGAAGCTCTATCGGATGCCGGCGTGGGCCTGGGTGGCCGGTTACGCGTCCCGCCGCGCCGCCCAGCCCTGAACACAGGCCGCCCCGCACGGCTCGCGTGATCGGCACGGCCCGCCACCCCGCCACCCACCGCCGTGGCCGCCACGGGCGAGGCCACGCCGCGATGGCGGCGTGCACGCCACACACCGCCTCAAACACAAAATTTCCGACACTTCCCCACACAGCGCCGGGATGGAGCATTTCAGCGCCGGGCAAAAGCAGTTCGCGCGTGGAACGAAGCATTTCACCGGCGAGAGAAAGCATTCCCCGTCCGGAATGAAGCATTACGCGAGTGAGAGAAGACCTTTCGGGTTCGGAATGAAGCATTACGCGGGCGAAAGAAGACCTTTCGGGTCCGGAATGAAGCATTACGCGGGTGAAAGAAGACCTTTCGGGTTCGGAATGAAGCATTACGCGAGCGAAAGAAGACCTTTCGGGTCCGGAATGAAGCATTACGTGAGTGAAAGAAGACCTTTCGCGTCCGGAATGAAGCATTACGCGAGTGAAAGAAGACCTTTCGTGTGTGAAATAAAGGATTACGCAAGTGAAAGAAGACCTTTCATAAATGAAATGAAACCTTTCGCGCATGAAATGAAGCATTCCGGCCCTGAACAGAGGAACTCCGCCGCCAGAATGACGCTGTTCACGTGCAAACAGCGTCATTTCAGGGCCGAACAGATGCATTCCGCGGTAAAGAACAGCAATTTTCTGTAGGCAAGCAAGCCCGGGCCTACAAGGGCAGGCTTCCCGGCCACCGCGGGAAGCCATCGTCCGCCACCCCTAAAACGCACCACCCCTCCAGTAAAGCGCCGCGTAGCCCGCACAAAACCCCGCTGCCGCGCAGCGCGTTCATGCGCCAACCCACAAACCCCGCCACGCCCCAAGCCGGCTCGTCCCATCGCCACCGCATCCACCCGCGCCGCATAGACAGGCGTGCGCCATACAGCCCACCCCAGACGCTGAATTTTTTGGGGTTTTCATGCCTTTCTATATCGAATGGCATATTCCGTGAAATCTTGTGAGACGCTAAGATTTGACCGTGGCATGCCACAACACGTCCAACCCGCAACGGAAACCATCATGCAGAAAATGCAACTCAAAGGCATCTCCGCACCCACCCTCCGCGCCGACGAAGACGCCTACTTCGGCCTCAAGACCATCGCCGGCTACAAGCCGCCCAACGACGCCTACAGCCTGGAAGCCGTCACCAGCGCCTACGAAGCCTTCCGCGCCCAGCGCGAAGCCGAAGCCATCGCCATCAAAGCCCTCGCCGCCACCCGCGACGCCCTCTCCCTCACCGAAAGCGCCTTTCACGACGTCATCACCGGCGCCAAAACCCAGGTCCGCGCCCTCTACGGCGAAGATTCCGACGAAGTCGCCGCACTGGGGCTGAAGAAAAGGTCGGAGAAGAAGACCGGGGGAAGGAATGGGAAGAAGGGGGGAGGGGAGTGAGGGAGGAACAGGTGATAGTGAGGGGGGGAAGAGTGAAGAGTTAAGAGGGAAGGGTAAAGAGCAGCCCCCGAGCGGCGCAGGTTGGGCCGGTCGGGGGGAAAGGGAGAGGGGAAGGGGGCCTGTCGGTCAGAAACGGCCGTTCAAGATTTGTCCAGATAGCGGACATCTCACCCGTTTTGGTGGCATCCGTATTATTGGAGTTCTTATATGGACCCGGCTGAAATGCTTTCCTTGCTGGACGGTAATTCGTCGTGCATAATTTATGTGTCAATATCTATTCATATACGGACCCGGTAAGTCCGTTCAATAACTGTTAGACCTTAAACAGTCGCAATGGCAAAAACATTCGATCCCCATGGATTTTTAGCAGATCTTGCGAAAGAGTTGATTTTCAACTTCGCGCGGGCCGGCGACGGAACTACTCCCAGCTCAGTGGGCAGTGTTCAGGAGCACGAAGTCAGAAAGAAGCTCGAATCAGTTCTGCCAACGAAAGTCGCTGTTGCTACTGGATGTGTAATCGATTCATATGGGAAATATCTAATCTAATCGAAGCGAGCTGGTATTTTTTGAGAAAGATCACTGCCTGTGTTTTCCGTCAATGGAGTCCCCGCAGCTACCTACATCCCTTTCGAGAGTGTCATTGCCGTTGGAGAGATGAAAAGCTGGATTGGGATAGACGAAATCGATGCTGCGGTCAGCATAATTGAAAGGGCTAAAACACTTAGACGCTACCAAAACGATCCCGTATGCATTAGAAATAAGGGGCTGTTATGTCTTTCGTGGGGGCGCCCTTCGAGGCGCATTTTTCCAGAGAAATAAACCTTTTTATCAAAGCTACGGGATTATTTTTTTGAAGAATTTTTCCTTGCTTATGCAACGATTTTCGACAGATATGCAAGAGTCTGCAGTCATTTTTCTCCGCATTTTTCGCCTAGCTGTCTGGTTTTATTGAAAGACGGGCTTATGCTGTTAATTAGGAAATGGTGTGATATCCGAGATAAATAGGTAAATTCCACCTGTATTTTATTGGGTAAAACACCTGATGGCGAGGTGCTGTATTTGGTCAATATACTTGCTGCGGTGGCAAATATCGAGCGTGCCACATTTGCGTTAAAGTATGCCTTATGTTTATTAAATAGCTGCAATGTTGACTTTTCAAAAGACACTTTCCACGAGTAAGTTCGGTCCAACAATCCGTTCAAACCGACGGTCCCGGCTCATGCAGGAGCGCGACTTAGCTGCAGCATTAGCGGCCCTTGGTCTAGAGTCTCTTTTCTGAATATCTCCAATCATTTACTTCATAGTGATCATGCCAAATAGATCAATCAAGGACTACTTTCAGCGGACTATCCCATTCGCAAATCCCAACGATTATGATGATCGAGTTACTGGTGGCGATATTAACATTCACGTCACCCAATTCAATCTTCTATACCAAGATTGCTTTGGCGACCATCTAATTGCGGAGCCGTGCGGCGACCATGACTCTTTGCACGCGGAACTAGGAGATGGCAAGAGAATCGTTGATGCAGACAATATTAATGCATATTTTCTTCGGAAGCGCGTGGTTACTCCTGAGGTCACACAGACCGCCAACGCGGATCACATCGACAAGCTGGAGAAGAAGATTAGCTTTGACGGATTTATCAAAGCGATAACGGATCCACCACTAAGATCCTCAATTCCGGAAGATGCCACATTTGTTGGGGAAAATCGCGTTTCATATCTCCTCGGGGATGCAGGCATGGGTAAAACGCTCGCCGTCCTTAAGTTGTTGGACGTGATTCGGGAGCGCACCCCAGACTATCGAGGCTATCGAATCATCCCTATCTATATTGATTTGCACGCTGGCGACGGAAAACCGGAGCACGCATTCCATACGATAGGCCCCAAATCATATCGCTTCCTAACTCAAGAGATAGTCGAAAAAGCCGCCAAACTCGGCGTGCCAAAGCTTGCTGCGTACTCTGAGCAGAAGACTGACGAGCAGCTTGACTCAAATATACGGGCTCTTTCTCTACATTTAGCCCGGCACAAGTTCTTCTTATTATTTGTTTTTGATAATGCCGATCGGTTCTATTTTGAGGACGCAAAATATTGTTTCTTTAACAAGTTTGCTCATAAGCGCGATATGCACATTGAGGCGAACCTCATTGCGTTAATTGACAAGTTTGTGTCAGAGACAGATCTTGGGAAAATTGGCGCCTCCGTTCTATTTGTTTGCCGGAAATATGTTTACAGCCATTTCCGGCTCTTGAAGGACGCGGCAAGTAGAGCGAGGACAATCTGCGAAAAACACAGCGCCTATCAACTATTTCCCATTACGGGGAAACAAGCTTTGGATTCCCGCTTCACGTTGATGGACGATGCTGTTCAAATTGTCCGATCAAAGTATGGGTCTCAAGGAGAAAAATATGCCGATCAACTTTCTACTCTTGTTGAGTCAATGAAATTGTTCTCGGATGGGCGTGATGAGCGCACCCTAAATACGGTTCTTCACCTGTCACATCAGGGGTTGCGGACGTTCTTTGACTTCCTTTCACAAATTGAGATTGATTACCGGAATGACTACCAGATCATCGACAGGCTTTTTCGTAAGCCGCACAATCTCCTTCGGCTTTATTTAACGAACCTCAGAAAGCGCTTCTCACAGAAAGTTGGGCACTTTCCAAATATATTCCTTGTCGACGGCCTCATTGATAAGCGGCCTGGCTTTGATGAGGTACATCGCCCTCATCGTCATACCTATTGGCTAAAGTATTTTTTACTTCGATACGCCTTTCTTCGGCCATCACAACAAGTCTCATCTGACGAACTGTATTCCTTTTTTCATGATGTTGGCGGATATGAAGAGGAAATCATTCGCTTGGCTATTGGCAGTCTGGCGGACCCCAATTCGGGGCGCTGCCTAGACATTGTACCTAAGCAGCAAACGGCACTACACGTTCAACTTCTTCAGGTGTCGGATCGTGGGAAGCTACTAATCGATGGGTTGACGGACTGTAGAACCGACCCACTGTGCTTTGATTTTGACTACCTTCAGTTAGTGACCGATGACACTTGGCTAGCGCTGCCGACGCCTTGGTTGAACTCCATATATGTGGATGCGTCAATAGCACATACCCTAAAGAATCATAAGTACTACCGTGAGCAGGCAAAACGAACGCTTGAGAAGAAGATACCTGCCGTACTTTACTTCCTACGGGTTTTAGGCGCATCTCTTGCGTGGGAATGTTCGTTCCGACCTAGGCTTGCAGAGCATAAAGTGGGCCGTAACCTCATTCCGGATTTTTCCATTATTGAGAAGCACTTGTTTACGTCACTTGGCCGAATTCTCTCCGCATTTGCTGATGATGCCTCGGACAAGATGCTGAAGGATGCTCATGTTTTGTGGTCTGAGTTGAGGGATGATCGCGCTTTTGATAAGCACTTTCTCGATTATGAGCGCTCTGGTCTATTAATAGCGGAGGATATGTAAAGTGGCTGATTTTCCCCCTCAGGTTATTGCTGCGGTAGTGGCCGCATTGGTCAGCGTTGTTATCTTTCTTGGCAAAGAGGCTATCGACAGACGACAGGCCTCCCGACGGACAGGTCTAACACTCTTGTGGCTGGCAAAGACGTTACGAAGGAATCTAACGCGTTCTCCCGAGATGGCAGCTCACCTGTCGATGTCGGTAATCGATTCACATTTTGCCGACATTGCACAAAATAAAGAACTCTCACAAGCATTTGATGATATCGAAGAGACAATAGTCATGTGGCGACAAGGTGTCTACCAAGGAAGGCTAAATACGGATCCACTATGTAAGGAGGCCATGGATTTGCTTCAAAGTCATATCTACGTTCTTTCCAACGAGTATGCATAGAGCTTACGACGTCCTGCCCATCATTCCACCGGCCCTAAGTTAAGAGCGGCGCAGACCAGGGAATTCAAACGTTCTTAACGTCTGCTTTTAAAATCGGCTATTTCCGCTTCGGGTCGAAACTCGAATTCCTCTTTCTCATCGCGATTCCCCGCCGCTATAAGCGCTCCTTCCTTCCATGCTTCCCGACAATAAATGCGGGCGGGTCGTCCCTCTGGATGACCCGCCCGTTTTCTGGTTTGCAGTGCCGGATTTTCCGGCTGCGTCTCCGGAGTGAGTCAGCGCGATTTGCCGTCTTTTCGAGGGCATCAGCCTGCCGCTGCTGTTTCAGTGGTTGTGTCCGCCGGCCAGGCTTTTGACGACTTCCCGCGTGACTTCGCCGAATGCGAGGACTTTGCCGCCTTGGGCTTTGGCGTGGGCGTCGGCGGTTTCGCGGGTGGCGAAGGCGGGGAGGTTGGGTTCGTTCATGGGGCCGCGGGCTTGGGAGCCGAGGACGAAGAAAGCATTTTTTGGCGTCGGTCCAGTCCAAGGTCGGGTTAGCTGTTTGATCAAAACCTGGCTCTCCAAACATTGCCTGGACACACTCCGGCGCACACCCGACGCAGCGCGGCTGAAAAAGGGCGAACAAGCCCTATGGCAGCATCGATATTGGGAACATCAAATACGCGATGAAACCGACTTTTCCCGCCACGTCGATTACATCCATTACAACCCGGTCAAAAATGGCTTGGCTCGATCACCGTTGGATTTGCCTTATTCGAGCTTCGGCCGCTATGTGAATGCCGGGGTTTACGCGTCGGGTTGGGGGAGCGATTCAATGTGCTTTGAAGGTGTCGGGCATGAGTAGGGCTGGTTGCGCAGTGTCGGGTTACGCTGCGCTAACCCGACCTACGGGACTGTCTCTTGGTCGGCCGGAGCTGCCGTTGGCCGGATGACCAGAATCAGTCCGCATTACGCCCGTTATCTGCCCTTCAGCCGAAAATCACATTTTTGAGAAGGGCTGCTTGCCCATGCGTCGATGGTGAGAGGCTGTGTTCGTCGGCGAGCCGCGACGGAAAGGCTTGAACGGCTGTGACATCCAGCTACGCCGGGTGCTCTAGGCCAAGAGAGCGTGCAAGCACCTGAACCCAATAGACATAAGCCTGTTCCGTCCGTAAGCTGTAGTGCTGATACTGAAGGCGACCGAGTAACTGGTCCAAGACTTGGACCGAACATAGCAGCAACAGAGGTTTTTATACCGTTTTGTTAATTTTTGATGTTTTATCATATAAAAAAACCTATGGATTGCCCGCATATAATCGGATGCCATTTCTACCACAGAGGCAGATGTTCTGCGGCTGCATTGCCCACCTAAAACGAAGTTAGATTAAAGGAGTACCAATGTCGTCCACGCTAGTTAGAAATTCATTCAATCGCGGCCATTTTAACAACTACCTTGTCGGAGGAAACGTCTGTAACGCCTTCGCTCTCGGAGATCTTGGATCAACAGATGACTTCTTCCTGGTTGGGGCTGAGCCGTTTGATGAATCCAACTACCCACTACTGACCGGCAATATTTTGGACTCCGAAGGAAATGTTCTTTTCCGCTTGGTTAAGAACATGCTGGTAATCAATCCAGGGCATTGCTCAAAAATTTTGAGCGACCACGTAGGCTATGAAATACATGACGGCAACGGACATCTGATTTTCAAGGTCCAAACGCGATTTGAACGACTCCCGGGTGAGCACACTGAGTGCTTCGTAACAACGATATCAGCAAACTTTTTTAATAAGGCCGGTAATCTTGTTTTTCATGCATCTTCAGGCGAACAGGACGAGCACATTGAGTCGCATGTAAAAAGTGCATTTGGCTTCTCTGGAGGTTTTGGCTTCGTTCAAGGAATGTCTGATGACGAAATGAACGTTGCTCGCTCAATGCTGAGCTCTCGTGGCTCGATACACAAACTCATCACTGGCCCAGTAACCGCTCAGGAGCTTTCGCTAGACGGCGCTGCTATCTACAATGCTCAAATTTCAAACTGCAAGGTTACGCTTACTACAGGCGAATTCGCCATCTACGGCACCTCAAACGAATTCAGGGACTGTCATTTCGACTTCAGTGGCCCAGCCGCAAACATTCGCGACTTAGTGATTCAACTCATGAAGTCCTCGGGCTAAGTAAAAATTTGAAAAGCGCAAGGCCACAATACTTAACTGGCGGTTCTACGCGGATGTCAATGCTTCGTATTGCCGCCGGTTTTTCTGGAAGTTCTAGGCAACCGTTTATTTAAATCTGCAATTTCTGCCTTTAGTCCGCAGTGTGCGTGCGCTAGATCGGTAAACTGCCATTGACGATGGCTCTTGACTCAACGGCAGGTAACAGCCGTATTGCTGGATTTCAAGTACCGATACCCGTACGACCGCAATGGCCGAACTGCTGTCTGTTCGTTTCTTGAGCAGATGACTGCTCCACATCTGCTATCAGTTGTCGAGCCATTCGTGAGACAAATTGCCGCATTGGGTCGAAAGCCGAACTTCCGCTTGCATCGCCGCGACGCACTACCGAAGTAGGCACTCACGCCTTCCAACCCTCGACTTCCCCAAAATATAAGCGGGCGGGTCGTCCTTCAGGATGACCTGCCCGTTTTCTGGTTTGCAGTGCCGGATTTTCCGGATGCGTCTCCGGAGTGAGTAAGCGCGATTTGCCGCCTTTTTGACGGCATCAGCCTGCCGCTGCTGTTTCAGTGGTTGTGTCCGCCGGCCAGGCTTTTGACGACTTCCCGCGTGACTTCGCCGAATGCGAGGACTTTGCCGCCTTGGGCTTTGGCGTGGGCGTCGGCGGTTTCGCGGGTGGCGAAGGCGGGGAGGTTGGGTTCGTTCATGGGGCCGCGGGCTTGGGAGCCGAGGACGAAGAAGGCTTTCTTTGCGTCGGTCCAGGCTTTGGTGGCGTAGTCGGCGACGTAGATGGCGCCGATGTCGGCGGCTTTGTGCTGTTTGTCGAAGAGCGCGATGTTGTTGAGGAAGCGGAACAGGTCGAGGGGGGAGTCGAAGCTGCTGGCGGTCTGGTCGTTGAAGACGATCTGGGCCGTCCATTGGGGGGTGCGGTAGGGATACATGCCGCACACCGGGCAGCGGGCGGAGCGCTGGACATATTGGGGCGAGAGGTCGGGGCCGGTGCCGGGGGCGGCGTTGAGGATGGCCGGTTGGGCGAGGATGAGGCTGGCGAGAAGAGGCGGCAGCAGGCGGCGGATCATGGACGGGCTCCGGCGGTGGGGTTTTCGAGCAGCGGGTCGATGAGGATGGCGTCGATCACGGCGCGCAGATTGTCCCACGGGGCGGCGCCGCAGCGGGTGAGGGGGTCGCGTTGCAGGCTGCCGTCGGCGGCGTGGAAGTGGTTGGGGAAGGTGCCGAGTTGGGGGTGCATCGGGGCGGTGTCGATGCGCAGTTCGGCTTCGCCCCAGGCCCAGGCGATGGCGTAGGCGTCGGGGGCGGCGATGCGGGCTTCGAGGGTGGCGCCGTTGTCGAGTTGCACGATGAGGGCGTCGAGTTTGAGGTCCACCGGGCTTTCGAGGTGTTCGCCAAAGGCTTCTTCGATCTGGGCGGCGAGGTCGAGGTGGGTGCTCATGACTGGTTGGCTTCCTTGAGCCGTTCGGCGAGGCTGGCGCGGACCTCGCCGTGCAGGGCGGCGAGGATGCGGGCGGAGAGGTATTGCTCGTAAGCCGGGTGTTCGGGCAGTTCGCCCGCGGCGAGGCGGGCCAGCGCCTGTTCGGGGTCGGCGGCGCCGAGTTCGGCCAGCCGCGTGTCGCGGGCGCTGCGGATTTCGTACATCAGGCGCGAAAGCTGTTCGATTTCGGCGGCGTCGTCGGCGGGAAGGTTTTCGTAAAAGACGTGCATGCTCACATCCTCTGGTCGTGCAGGGCGCCGCCGTCGAGGCGGGCCATGTCGGCGGTGACTTGGGCGAAGGGATAGACCTTGCCGCCGTTGCTTTCGGTGAATTTCTGCGCGCCTTCGCGGGTGCCGAAGGACGGGATGGTGGGGCCCATGGCGCCGCGCTTTTTGGAGCCGACCACGTAGAAGGCGGCTTTGGCGTCGATCCAGGCGCCTTTGGGGGCTTCCCAGGTGGTTTTGTCCAGATCCTGAACGTAGATGGCTTTGACTTTGCGGGCCTGTTCGGGCTTGAGGTAGAGCGAGAACATTTCCATGGTGTCGCAGAAGAATTCCGGCTCGGGGGTGCCGTCGTAGTGGATTTGCGCTTTGGGGCCGGGGTAGTCGGCGAGGAGCATGCCGTCGAGGGCGCAGGAACTGTCCTGGGCGATTTCGACCGGGGCGACGCCGGTGTCGGCCTGGTTGCCGCAGGCGGCGAGCAGGGTTGCGACGATCAGCAGAACGGCGGTGTGGGCGAGAAGGGGCGGGATTTTCATCGTTCGAATCTCCAGATGGCCACCGCGAGGGGGCCGACGATCCAGGCGAGCATGACGCCGCCGAGGGTGACGGGGTTGCTGAGGGCTTCGGGGAAGACGGTGGCGAGGCCGTAGAGGGTGCGCACTTCGTCGAGGCTGAACACGTTGAGCACGCGGAAGACGTCGGCCGGGTTGAGCAGCAGTAGATAGGGGAAGATTGCGCCGCCGTAGTCGCCGGCGGTGACGACCAGCGCGCCGAGCAGCAGCAGGTCGAACACCAGCACAAAGAAGAACCAGGTGCCGATGGCGAGGCCGGAGGCGCGGGTGCGGTCGGCGGCGAATACCGAGAGCATCACCGCGATGCTCAGGAAGGCGAAGCCGAGCAGGATGGCCGAGACCATGAAACCGGCGTAGTGGAAGAGGGCGCCGAGGCCGAGCTGGGGCGAGAGGATCAGCCCCACGGCGCCGAAGCCGGCGACGGTGGAGAAGGCCAGCGCGCCGGCGAGGCCGGCGTATTTGCCGAGGATCAGTTCCTTGCGGGTGATCGGCAGGGTGAGGAGCAGGTCGAGGGAGCCGCGTTCCCGTTCGCCGACGATGGCGTCGAAGCCGAGGATGAGGGCGATCAGCGGGATGAGATAGATCACCAGGCTGACCAGCGAGGCGATGGTGACGTCGATGGAGCGAAAGCCCACCGCGCCCTGCTGGGCCGCGCCGAAATAGGCGATGACCAGCGCGAAGACGGTGAACACGACCGCGACGGCCAACACCCAGCGGTTGCGGATGCGGTCCCAGAATTCCTTGCCGGCGACGATGCCGATCTGTTTGAAGTCGATCATGGGGGGGCTTAGCTCCGGTAGCCGAAGAACACGTCTTCGAGGGACGGTTCGCGGACGTGCAGGTCGCGCATGGCCTCGCCGAGGGTGGCGAGGCGGGCCAGGGCGGGCATCTTGGCGTCGCGGGAGAGGCGGATGTGGAGCACGCTGCCGGCTTCCTCGATGCTTTCGATGTCCATGCCGGCGAGCACGCGGGCGACCTGCTCGGCCAGTCCGGCGCCACCGGCGATTTCGAGGGTGAGGGGCAGGTTCATGGCTTCGCGCAGTGCCTGCACGGTGCCGGTGGCGCGGATCAGGCCGCCTTCCATGATGGCGAGACGATCCACGCGTTCCTGGATTTCGGCGAGGATGTGGGAGGTGAGCACCATCGTCACGCCTTCTTCGCGGAGTTCGCGCAGGATGCGGTAGAAGTCGCGGATGGCGCCGGGGTCGAGGCCGGTGGTGG
>ERZ650311.652-NODE-652-length-20559-cov-9.101834_pt1 | contig 20559 bp, 24 predicted proteins | sample MGYA00376247_ERZ650311 | MGnify/ENA primary metagenome ERZ650311 (study PRJEB26733, sample SAMN07839324) | wastewater metagenome | biome: small river; feature: stream; material: water | place: USA: North Carolina | collected 2016-07-28 ... | reverse complement strand
AATTTAGCAGGCTTGCAAAAATTCAAACTTCATATCTCCGGGGGCATGGCGGTCTATATAGGTCGTCAGGTGCTGACAAAAATGCATGCACACCATGCCCTTGAAATTGTAATGTCATTCCAGAAATCTTTCTTGATTTCAAAAAATGGAACTGAATTTGAAATACTATTACCAAATGAAAAATTAGAAGGTGATAAGTATGAGTATAACTATGAGATAGATATAGACAAAATAGAATTAGAGTTTTCTGATAAACTAAAACCAAATACTTGTGCAAAGTTTATCATGTCTTGACCTTGTACCATACTTATGATAACATTAGATCCTCTAACTATATTTGCAGTAGCCGATGTTTCATGATAGATATCTGTAATGTCTAACTTTACATTAGCAGCATCTATAGTTTGGTCTGACTTCAAAGCTTCATATATACTAAAAGTAGACTGACCTGTACCAACAAACTTAACAGCAGTCTGTCTATATGTATTCTTTAAAATATATTTAGTAACTGCCATTACCTATCCTTACACCACAGTCACGAATATGACTGGTGAAACGATTAAAACAATCTTAGAAGACGTTGCAGATAATTTATTTAATCCCGACCCTTACTATCAGCAAGGCGGTGATATGGTGCGTGTGGGCGGTATGCAATACGCTATTGACCCAGCGCAAACTGCTGGTAAGCGCATCACCGATATGCGCTTGAATGGTAAGCCGATTGAGGCCAGCAAGACCTATAAGGTTGCAGGTTGGGCTCCAGTGGCAGAGGAAGCGAAGGCGGTGGGTGGTGAACCAATTTGGGATCTAATGGCCAAATACCTCAAGGACGTTAAGACTGTCAAAGCCAAGTCTTTGAATATGCCCAAGATTGAAGGCGCCAAAGGTAACCCTGGGTTTGCTGCATAAGGAGATCTAAATCATGAATATGACCGGTTTATCGCTAGCACTTTCCGGTCTTATTCTTTTTTGGGCTTTCTCCAAGGATCATTGGAAGGTGCTGATCCGGCCAGAAGTTCTGAATTCTGTATTGGGTGGCATTGTTGCCCTAGGCTTGGCTTGGAATATTCGAGCTCATTTGCCAGGGATGGCTGAAGAAGCTTTGGTGGGTCTGTCATTCCAATTCTTTGGCGCTTCATTACTGGTGGCTATGTATGGCTTAAGACCAGCGATTGTGATGCTGGCTGGGGTGACTACCATTGTGGCTTTGGTCAGCGGCTGGACTTTGGATCATGCGTTGCGCCAATTTTTGGTGTTGGGTGTAATGCCAGCTATGTGTGCATGTGGCGTGATGCGCATCATTGGTGGCTGTTTGCCCAAACACTTATTCATATTTATTTTTGGTCATGGTTATGTGGCGGGCGTATTAAGCGTGATTCTTCCTGCTGCTGCCTTAATGATTTGGCATCAAACTTTTTGGCCAGCCAGCATGGGCCTATCCATGGATATCATCGATTGGTTTGTAGCCTTATTAATCTTGTCGTTTACCGAAGGGTCTCTGTCAGGAATGCTCTTGGCTGTATTTGTGATTTATAAGCCACATTGGGTGCCGCGATTTAGTGACCAAGAGTATCTCAAGAGTCAAACAACAAAAATGCCATAAAATAGCAGGCTTACAAGGTTTGAGCTCTATCTATATCTACTATGCCTGAAATCGATTTAAATACTATTGCGACTAATGTTATCTGGACCACGTTCGGGGTCACAGTGCTTTTGGGCATTGTTTTGCAAAAAACACGCTTTTGCACTATGGGTGCAGTGACCGACTTGATGGTCATGGGTGAGTGGACTCGTATGCGCCAATGGTTATTGGCCATTGGTGTGGCCATCATGGGTGTGGGGCTCATGAGTTACCTAGGCATGATTGATACAAGCAAGTCAATTTATACGGGTAGCAGATTGACATGGTTATCAACCATTGTTGGTGGCGTGATGTTTGGCTTTGGTATGGTCTTAGCTTCAGGTTGTGGCAGCAAAACGCTGATTCGTATTGGTGCCGGTAACTTAAAGTCTTTGGTAGTATTTTTGACCTTGGCTTTGTCTTCTTACATGACGCTCAAAGGAGTGTTTGGTGTTCTTAGAGTCAATACTGTTGATACAGTGGTTTTGACACTATCAACATCGCAAGATTTGCCAAGCGTATTGGCGGCCCAGTGGGGTATTGCCAAGAATAGTTTGCAACTCGGCCTTGCATTAGTTTTAGGGGCGGCGCTGATGACTTTTGCGCTCGCTAGAAAAGATTTCTGGAACTTTAATAATCTATTGGCTGGCTTTGGGGTGGGTGGTGCCATTTTGGCTATCTGGTGGATTTCAGGGTCTTTGGGTTATGTGGCGGAGGATCCTAATACTTTGGAAGAAGTATTTGTAGCTACTAACAGTGGGCGTATGGAAAGTCTGACCTATGTGGCTCCTTATGCCTATGTTATTGAGTGGTTGACGTTCTTCAGTGATACCAGCAAAAAAGTTACTTTAGGCATTATTTCTGTATTTGGTTTGGTGATTGGTTCCTTTATTTACTCTTTGGTAACTAAAACTTTCCGTTGGGAGAGTTTTAGAAATGCTGAAGACACTGGCAATCACCTAATTGGTGGCGTGCTAATGGGTATTGGTGGTGTAACTGCAATGGGTTGCACAATCGGTCAGGGTTTGACTGGTATCTCTACTCTGGCTATTAATTCATTCATTGCGTTTGCAGCATTCGTTGTGGGTGCAACGTTAGCAATGAAGTATTTGCAATGGAGGTTACTTCCTCCGCCATGCGAACCTGTAATTGCTGGTAACAGCTCAACTTATCATTCAAACACTGGAGGATGTGGCATGCCACTTCAAATCGCTTGTCATACAGATCAATTTGGTACTTTGGGTCAGATTGCCCCTGAAGATGTCGCTGAAATTGCTCGTCAAGGTTACAAAAGCATCATTAACAATCGCCCAGATGGTGAAGGTGGTCCAACCCAGCCGCTGAGTGCAGAGGTTGAAGTAGCGGCTAAGGCTTTAGGTTTGAATTACGTTTATCTGCCGGTGGTCAGTGGTCAAATCACTCTAGAGCAAGCGCAAGAAATGGCGCGCTTATTGGAGACTTTGCCAGGGCCGATTTTGGCATTTTGCCGATCAGGTGCAAGATCTACTAATCTTTACATGCTCGCCCAGCAAGTTGGTTAATCTTTGGATTTAACAGTCATTGGAGTCGCTCTAGGTATATTTGTTGGAGTGCTTCTAGGTCTCACGGGTGCAGGCGGTGCTATTTTATCGGTACCGCTTTTGGGATTTTTTTTACATCTAACTGTGGCAGAGGCTGCGCCGATTGGCTTGCTCGCAGTTTCTTTGTCGGCTGGCTTGGGGGCTTATCTAGGATTGCGTTCTAAGATCATGCGCTATAAAGCTGCCATCTTGATAGCCAGTACTGGTTTACTCTTTTCACCCATCGGTATTTGGTTGGCACATCAATTGCCTAATTGGCCCTTGGTTCTTATTTTTTGCTTGGTCTTATTGTTGGTTTCAAGAAACATGTGGCTACAAGCAAAAAGAGAGTTGGCTGGTATTGATGATGAGTTGGGGCCACCTTGCATGCTAGATCAAACTGTTGGGAAATTAACCTGGACATTGCCATGTGCCAGAGCACTGGCAATGTCAGGAGCGCTAGCAGGTTTCTTTTCTGGGTTGCTTGGCGTGGGCGGTGGTTTCATCATTGTGCCGGCTCTTAGAAAGTTTACAGACTTACCCATGAAGTCAGTTGTGGCGACTTCATTGGGAGTTTTAACCATTGTGTCGTTTGGAGGAGTTTTATTCTCCAACTTATATGGATCCATGAATTGGTCTTTGGCTGTGCCGTTTGCCTGTGGATCGGTGGTGGGTTTATTGATAGGACGTCAAGCGGTGAAGTCGATTTCAGGTCCGCGAGTTCAACAAGCTTTTGCCATTTTTGCATTGCTCATTTCAGCAGCAATGATGATTAAATTAATCATTAATTAGTCGATTAAAGTCGACTCAAGCAAGCATCAGCGCTTGGTGATAAATTAATCACATGGCTGCATTACTAAACTTGGCGCAGCGCCAATCCCTGATCACTGACTTGCCTAGTTGGTCTATTTTGCCAACCAGAGATGCCTTGTATCGAGAGTTTATTTTTCAAGACTTTGATGAGGCATTTCGGTTCATGTCTCAAGTGGCGGTGGTTGCTGAAGATATGAACCATCATCCTGAGTGGTTCAATGTTTGGAACAAAGTTCAAGTAACACTTTCAACCCATGACAGTGGTGGTTTAACTGAGCGTGATATCGCATTGGCTCACGCCATGAATCGTATTGCGGCGAGTGTGAAGTAATCCATGGCTAACGGGCAGAGCAGTTACCTTTGGCATATGAAGCGTAATTGCTCATTTACGCCAAGACAGGTAGGCCTTTTTTATTTATCAATGGTGTGTTTCTCATCGTTGATAGCCTCATACTTTTGGTGGCATGGCGCTTGGATGATTTTGCCTTTTACATTCGCAGAGTTATTTGTATTGGGTGTTGCTCTATTGATTTATGCACGTCATGCCAGTGACTACGAAAAAATCAAACTCAGTGGCACCGAATTAACTGTAGAGCTATTTTTGGGTAATCGTCGCACAGTAAAGCATTGGAATGCGCCCTGGGTAAGGGTCAAAGATCCAGAGTTAAACCTGGATGCCAAAAAACAGCTTGTTGTTCTCGAGATGGGCCAAGAAGCTATTCAAATTGGCCAATTTATTGTTGCTGATCAACGCTTAGGTTTGGCTAAGGAGATACGCAGTGCAATCAATAGGGCATTGCACTAAAATCGTCGAATGAGATCAAAACTATTAACAATCCCAGCACTTTTATTAGTTATTTCAATTTTGGCCAGTTGCGGCGGCGGTGATGATAAGAGTCCACTCCCTCGATTGGTAAAGGTGATTGTGGTTGGTCAATCCTTGGAAGATGCTAGTGCTAAGGTTGCCAATAAAGATCCCGGCACACTTAACTTTGATGCTAGCGGTAAGGTGATGGAGGTGTTGGTTAAGAGAGGTGACCGGGTTCAAGCTGGTCAATCTTTAGCGAGATTGATGCCTAACAGTATTTCATCTGAGTCAGCAGTCTTGATTAGCTATAGAGCAGCTAAAGCAGAGTTGCAGTCAGCTGAAGCAGATTTCAAACGTTATTCAGATTTAAGAGCAAAGAATTTTATTTCTGCCTCAGAGTTCGATCGCCGAGTAGCTGTGATTGAAAGTGCTCGCGCCAAATATGAGCAGGCGATGGAGCAGATGGGTTTTGTGACCTTACGTCCTATTGAGTCTGGTCAACTATCTGAGTTCAGTGTTGGATTGGGTCAGGTGGTGGATGTCAAAGATGTTGTTGGAAAAATAAAGGTGGATGGCAAAACTGCCAAGGTTGTTCAAAAGGGTAAGCAAGCCATGTTATTACCTATTACTGCGATACATGGTGATGGTGTGAGTGTCTATAAGTTGACCTTAGATCAGGACTCAAAATCCACAGGAACCATTGCTGCAGTCAAAGTTGAATTAGGTAAGGTGGATGATGCCTCTGCTGAAGTAATTAGTGGTTTAGCGCCTGGTGATATTGTGATTGCAACAGGTTGGCATGCTTTAAGTGTTGGCCAAAAGGTTCGCATCGCATTATCTGAAAAGGCTGAGTAATGAGCCTGGGAAAATTTAACTTATCGCGTTGGGCGATTGAGAACGTTGCGATTACACGTTACCTAATGATTGCTCTGATGGTTTTGGGTATTGGAGCTTACTTTCAGCTAGGACAAGACGAAGATCCGCCATTTACATTTAGAGCGATGGTAATTAGAACGATGTGGCCTGGCGCAACTGCTGCTCAGGTCGCCGATCAAGTAACCAATAAGATTGAGAGAACACTTCAAGAAGTCCCAAGCATAGATAAGATCAGAAGCTTTTCTCATCCAGGCGAATCAACGATTATCTTTTTTGCTAAAGATAGTACGCCTGCTAAAGATATTCCTAATCTTTTTTACACTGTTAGAAAAAAGATTGGTGACTCTAAATCAGGCTTGCCCATCGGTGTGCATGGACCTTATTTTGATGATGACTTTGGTGATACCTATGGTGTGATTTATGCCATGTCAGCCAAGGGTTACAAACCCAATGAGGTGAGAGACTTCACGACATATGTCAGACAAAGTCTGTTGCAAGTTAAAGACGTAGGTAAAGTCAATGTTTACGGCTTGCAAGAAGAGCAAGTGTATGTGGAGCTTTCTAGAAAGAAGATGGCTCAGTATTCGCTATCACCAGCAACCGTTGCTCAACAGTTAAATCAGCAAAATGCCATTGAAAATGGCGGATCAGTCGAGACGCAATCTTTTTCTATGCCGATTCGTGTGGGTGGCCCATTTGAAAATGTTGCTGACATCAAAGCTATGCCACTGCGCACACCTTCTGGTGCATCTATACGTTTAGGGGATGTTGCGGATGTGCGCAGAGACATCATTAATCCCGCTGCTAGTAAGGTGAGATTTCAAGGTGAAGAATTGGTTGCCTTGGGTATTTCTATGGCCAAGGGTGGCGACATCGTGAAATTGGGCGAGCGCTTAGGTGATGCAGTCAAATTGATTGAGAAAGATTTACCAGCTGGTGTAACTTTATCTCTTATTCAAGATCAACCTAAAGTTGTGGCTGGATCAGTGAAAGAATTCTTAAGCACCTTGTTTGAGGCGCTGATTATTGTTTTAGTAGTAAGCCTCTTGGCTTTGGGGTTGCATCAAAATCCATGGCGCATTGACGCGCGCCCTGGTTTGGTGGTGGCAATTAGTATTCCCTTGGTCATGGCCGTCACATTCTTGATCATGCATCTATCTGGAGTGGGTCTGCATAAGATTTCACTGGGCTCATTGATTATTGCTCTTGGCTTATTGGTTGATGATGCGATCATCGTGGTGGAGATGATGGTACGTAAACTAGAAGAAGGTTACGACAGAGTAAAAGCTGTGACAGCAGCCTACGAGTTAACGGCCATGCCGATGCTAACAGGAACTTTGATCACAGCAGTTGGTTTCTTGCCAATTGGTATTGCTAAGTCTACAGTTGGTGAATATACCTTTGCCATTTTTGCTGTGACTGCTGCTGCTTTGATCATCTCTTGGGTTGTGTCAGTCTTATTTGTGCCGTATCTAGGATTGGTGTTATTGAAAGAACCTAGTCATGCAACACCTGAGGGGGCGGGGCATGAGCATTTTGATACACCTTTTTATCAACGCTTTAAAGTAGTTGTGGCTTGGTGTATTGATCATCATCGCAAAGCCATCATCGCAACGATAGCCAGTTTTGTTTTGGGTATTGTTGGCATGAGTCAGGTGCAGCAACAGTTTTTCCCAGACTCATCTCGCCCTGAGATTTTGGTCGACATATTCTTAGCTGAAGGTGCTAGCTTCGAGGCTACGGAAGCTGCAGCCAAAAAAATTGAGGCAAAAATATTGGAGCAAAAAGGTGTTCAGTCTGTGACGATGTGGATTGGTCACGGCGCGCCAAGATTTTTCTTGCCATTGGATATTATTTTTCCAAGATCCAATACTTCTCAGGCAATCATCATTGCTGATCTGGCAGAAAGAGACCGCTTGAACCGTGATTTGCCAAGATTATTGGAAGATGTTGCTCCTGAAGCTAGGTTGCGTGTCAAATTACTTCCAAATGGCCCGCCAGTTAGTTATCCAGTTGAGTTCCGTGTGACGGGTGATGACCCAATTAAGTTGCGAGAAGAAGCCAATCAATTATTGAGCGTGATGCGTTCATCTAAATTGATTTACGGTATTAAAGACAATTGGAATGAGAATCAACCTGTTGCAAAAATTGAGGTTGATTCAGCCAAGGCCCGCGAGTTAGGTGTGCCGCCACAAGTGATTGCACAGACTCTATCTAGTCATTTTGGTGGCGTGGTGGTTGGACAATACCGAGAGGGTGATTTATTGGCACCCATCGTTTTGCGTCTGCCAAGATCTGAGCGTGATCACGTTACCGATCTTAATGAGACGATGTTAACCACGGTTTCTGGTCAGGCTATTCCATTGGGTAGGATTGCTCAAGTCAAAGTGGTTTGGGAGCCAGCTACCATGTGGCGCGAAAATCGTGAGTACGCGATCACGGTTCAAGCCGATGTTATGCCGGGTATCCAAGGACCTACTGCAACTGCAGTTTTGTTTAAAGAGTTTCAACCATTGATTGAAAAAATGCCTCCAGGTTATAGAGTCACGATTGGTGGGTCAGTCGAAGAAAGTTCGAAAGGGCAAGACTCTATCAACGCAGGTGTGCCGATCATGCTTTTCATCACCTTTACATTATTGGTGATTCAATTAAAGAGTACTTCAAGAGCTTTCCTAGTGGTCTTAACAGCGCCATTAGGTATCTCAGGTGTGGCTTTGTCATTATTGTTATTTAATCGACCATTTGGCTTTGTGGCATTGCTTGGCTTCATTGCTTTGCTTGGCATGATCATGCGTAACTCTGTGATCTTGATTGATCAAATTGAGCAAGGCCGCGCTGCTGGCATTCCAGCGCGCGAAGCGATTATTCATGCCTGTGTGACGCGCTATCGTCCAATCATTTTGACTGCAGCTGCTGCAGTGCTAGCGATGATTCCACTTTCAAGAAGTGTTTTCTGGGGGCCAATGGCTATTGCCATCATGGGTGGCTTGATTGTTGCCACTGGGTTAACGCTATTGTCTTTACCTGCTATGTACGCAGCATGGTTCAAGATTGATAAGAGCACACCTTGATGATTAACATCTTCACTAACAAGGTAACCATTTATGCGCATTGAAATACCTGAAGATAAAAAATTAGTTCATGAATCAGTCATCCCGGTACGTTGGGGTGACATGGACGCTTTGGGGCATGTGAACAATGCCGTTTACTTTCGTTACATTGAGCAAGCACGCGTTAATTGGTTAGATAGTTTTGGCTTGAAAGTCACCAAAGGAGATGCTGGTGTTGTGGTGGTCAATGCTTTTTGTAATTTCTTAAAGCAAATTGCTTATCCAGCAGATCTACTGGTCAAGACCTATATTGCTAATCCAAGCAGAGTGGGTGTGGATACCTTTAATGTGATTTCACTCACGACCGACCCTGGTACGGTTTATGCCAATGGTGGGGCTACCATGGTTTGGGTGGATTTCATTACTCAAAAGGCGGCAGCATGGCCGCCTGAGATCAAAGCAAAGTTTGACCTCTAACTTAATATTGGCTTGTTGGAGCCTTATTCAGGCTTTTTAAGCAGGGAGGCAAGAAGGGGGTTCAGTTTTTTGCCATTTCCGGAGGTATTTTTGGCATTTCCCTTCGGTTTTGGGGCTGAATTCTTCATTTGGTTGGCCACAGCCAATCCCGCATTCTTGTAAAGGTCTGTTTTCTTCATAAGTCGCTACTTTACATCATTGATTTAAAAGCTATTTTTATTTGACATCATTTTGTCAGGCACAGGCAATGAAATTGAGCTAATTTTCATGGTTATGTTGCCAGTTTTGCAAGTCTTATATAAGATATAAGTCTTAGAATATTGGTTTATTTAATTGTCTAAATAGAGAGGGAAAGACTATGTTGAAAGCCTACCGTGACCATGTCGCAGAACGTGCGGCTCTAGGTATTCCACCACTACCACTATCTGCACAGCAGACTGGTGAGTTGATTGAGTTGCTAAAGAACCCACCAAAAGGTGAGGAAGCTACATTGGTAGAGTTGATCACACATCGCGTTCCTGCTGGTGTGGATGATGCAGCTAAAGTGAAAGCCTCTTATTTAGCAGCGGTTGCTTTTGGCAAAGAAAAAACTCCATTGATCACTCGTGAAACAGCAACACAGTTGCTAGGCACGATGCTTGGTGGCTACAACATTTCTCCTCTCATTGATTTGTTGGATGACGCTACAGTTGGTGGTATTGCTGCTGAAGGTTTGAAAAAGACATTGTTGATGTTTGACCAATTCCATGATGTGAAGGAAAAGGCAGACAAAGGCAATGCAAACGCTAAAGCTGTGATGCAAAGCTGGGCAGATGCTGAGTGGTTCACAAGCCGTCCAGAAGTGCCACAAAGCTTAACTTTGACAGTATTCAAAGTAACTGGCGAAACAAATACAGACGATCTATCTCCAGCGCCTGACGCATGGAGTCGTCCTGACATCCCATTGCACGCATTGGCGATGTTGAAAAACCCACGTGAAGGCATTGAGCCACAAGAGCCAGGTAAAGTTGGTCCGATCAAGCAATTGGCTGGATTGCAAGCTAAAGGTAACTTGGTAGCTTATGTTGGTGACGTTGTTGGTACTGGTTCATCACGTAAATCAGCTACTAACTCAGTATTGTGGTTCACTGGTGAAGATATTCCATTCGTACCAAACAAGCGTTTTGGTGGCGTATGTTTAGGTAGCAAAATTGCTCCGATTTTCTACAACACAATGGAAGACGCTGGTGCGTTACCAATTGAGTTGGACGTTAGCAACATGAACATGGGTGATGTGATTGAACTACGCCCATACGAAGGTAAAGCTCTTAAAGATGGCAAAGTAATTGCTGAGTTCAAGGTGAAGTCAGACGTATTGTTTGATGAAGTACGCGCTGGTGGTCGTATTCCATTGATCATCGGTCGTGGCTTGACAGCTAAAGCACGTGAAGCGCTTGGCTTGCCAGTATCTACATTGTTCCGCTTGCCAACTAACCCTGCTGATTCTGGCAAAGGTTTCTCATTGGCGCAGAAGATGGTTGGTCGTGCATGTGGCTTGCCAGAAGGCAAGGGCGTTCGTCCAGGCACATACTGTGAGCCTAAGATGACAACTGTTGGTTCTCAAGACACAACAGGTCCAATGACACGTGACGAGTTGAAAGATTTGGCATGTTTAGGTTTCTCATCAGACATGGTGATGCAGTCTTTCTGCCACACAGCCGCTTATCCAAAACCAGTTGACGTAAAAATGCACCATGAGTTGCCAGATTTCATCAGCACACGTGGTGGTGTTGCATTGCGTCCAGGTGATGGCGTGATTCACTCATGGTTGAACCGTTTGTTGTTGCCTGACACAGTAGGTACAGGTGGTGACTCTCATACACGTTTCCCAATTGGTATTTCTTTCCCAGCGGGTTCTGGCTTGGTAGCGTTTGCTGCTGCAACTGGTGTGATGCCTCTTGATATGCCAGAGTCTGTATTGGTTCGCTTTAAAGGCAAGATGCAGCCAGGCGTGACATTGCGTGACTTGGTGAATGCAATTCCTCTATATGCGATCAAGCAAGGTTTGTTGACTGTAGAGAAGAAGGGTAAGAAGAACATTTTCTCTGGCCGTATCCTTGAGATCGAAGGTTTGCCTGAGCTAAAAGTTGAGCAAGCATTCGAGTTGTCTGATGCGTCTGCAGAGCGTTCAGCAGCTGGCTGTACAGTTCACTTGAACAAAGAGCCAATCATTGAGTACATGAACAGTAACATCACATTGATGAAGTGGATGATTGCTAATGGTTACTCTGACGCACGTACATTGGGTCGTCGTATCAAGGCGATGGAAGCATGGTTGGCTAAGCCAGAGTTGTTAAAAGGTGATGCTGATGCTGAGTACGCTGCAGTGATTGAGATTGATTTGGCAGATATTCATGAGCCTATCGTTGCTTGCCCGAATGACCCAGATGATGTGAAGACATTGTCTGATGTGGCTGGTGCGAAGATCGATGAAGTATTTATCGGTTCTTGCATGACAAACATTGGTCACTTCCGTGCAGCTTCTAAGTTGTTAGAAGGTAAGCGTGATATTCCTGTGAAGTTGTGGGTTGCTCCTCCAACTAAGATGGATGCTAAGCAATTGACTGAAGAAGGCCACTATGGCGTTCTAGGCAGTGCTGGTGCACGTATGGAAATGCCAGGTTGTTCATTGTGTATGGGTAACCAAGCACAAGTTCGTGAAGGCGCGACTGTGATGTCAACATCAACACGTAACTTCCCGAATCGCTTAGGTAAAAACACATTTGTGTACCTTGGTTCTGCTGAGTTGGCATCTATTTGTTCTAAGTTGGGTAAGATTCCAACGAAGGAAGAGTACATGGCTGACATTGGCGTGATTAACGCAAGCAGCGGTCAAATCTACAAATACATGAACTTTGATCAAATCAAAGACTTCAGTGATGTAGCAAAGACTGTTGATGCTTAATTAGTGTCAAACACCAAAAAGGCTTCCGCAAGGAAGCCTTTTTTGTATGGAGAACAAGATGAACGTGAATCAATTAACTGACGAGTTAAATGCTTGGGTGGCAGGTGATCAAGACACACATGTCTTAATCATGAGTTTTAGAGATGCTTGTGAGCAAGCTCAATTGCCACAAAAATATTCTGATGTCTTGGAAAGTATTTTGTCTCGCTTGGAATCTTCTTCTTTGTTCACGGAAGAGAGTTGTTCTTTTAGCAAGAAGGACTTGGCCGCCGCTTTGAGTCTGTGGTTACAAAAGGCACAGCAAGCTGGCATCAATAAGAATAATTAATTTGAGTAATTTTGTTGTTTTGAGATTGCTCGTCTAGCGCTGTTGAGCTTATTCCAGTGCAAGATTGAAAATACAAACATGGGTATTAAAGCAATAAAGATAAATTGAGGTATGAATGACGCTGCCCAGCAGCATCCCATGCCAATACCGTAGTTGTAACCAGAATCAATTTCTTTTGGGGTGAGGCCGTCTCGGTACATCTGAGCAAAGCCATCTTTAATGGCTCTTAGTAAAAAGAAAAACCAAATTACATTAAAGATGGGGATCAAAAGAAGCCAAGCCATACCAGGTGACTGGGTGCGATAGGGTTCACTAATTGCAGCTAATGTTCTACTAATCGCTCTGATATAGAAAATAAAAGTAATGAGCGGAATGATGATTAAAAAGGCTAAAAACAAAATAGTTACTCCTTCATTCTCTTTTTATAAGAAAATACCATGTATTCATCATAGAGAAAACTAGGTCATTATGTCTATATTGCTTTCTGCCGAAGATACACAGTTGGTGTTGGTTGATTACCAGGCCAAGTTGATGCCAGTGATTCATCAGGCGGATACTGTATTGGCTAATGCTAGACGTTTGGCAAAGATCGCTAATTTACTCAAGTTACCTATGATTGGTACGGAGCAAAACCCTGAAAAATTAGGTTCTAATGACCAAGAGATCAAAAGCCTTTGTCAGAAGACTTTAAGCAAAATGCATTTTGGTGCTTGTGAAGATGGTTTGGTGGAATTACTCAGAGAGCCACCTAAACCCATGGGGAATGCTAGAAGTTTGCCCAAGCACATTCAACGTAAACAAAATAATCAAGAAGAGCGCAATACGGTGGTGATTGCAGGTTGTGAGGCGCATGTTTGCTTATTGCAAACTGCCTTAGGCTTGCTAGAAGAAGAGTTTGATGTGTGGGTGGTCACCGATGCCTGTGGTTCAAGAACAGAACTTAACCGCGATGCAGCCTTTGACCGTTTAGCTGGCAATGGCGCAGAGTTGGTCACCACAGAAATGGTGATTTTTGAACTTCTAAGGTCTTGTGAACACCCGGACTTTAAAGCAGGCTTGAGCTTGGTGAAATAAGCTCAAATAACTTAATCTGATGTTTCTGACATTTTTTTAAGTACAACGCGCACTGCTGTGAAGCCTGCAACAATCATGAATAAAATTACAAGTAGGCTTAATTGACCTGCAAAAGAACCAAATAATTCGCTTAACATTGTTTACTCCTTATAGATGCCTTAACTGTAGGAGTAAGTGCTTGTGAGTGCTTTGATTTACCTCAAAATACCAGCAAGTTTTAGATTTTAGTCTTGTATGCTGGTTCCCAGCAGTTTTAAGTCATCTGCATATAGCCAACGCCATTCACCTTCGGGTAAGTTTGCAGGCATTGTGTAAGCGCCAATAGAGGAGCGATGTAGTCCTGCCACATGGTTACCAACGGCAGCCATCATCCGTTTAACCTGGTGATATCGACCTTCAACAATAGTCATCGACAATAGGCGTTCAGATTGTTGTACGCAGGCTTTAGCAAAGCAGGGCTTGGGATCATCATCTAATACAACACCATTTAATAAATGCTCAATTTGTGCAGTCGTTAAATCTTCTGCTGTGGTGATGTCATAAATTTTGCCAATGTTCTTTTTTGGGGTGGTCATTTTATGAATGAACTGACCATCGTCAGACATCAAAATGAGACCTGTGGTGTCGTAATCCAAGCGACCGACACACTGAATACCTCGCTCCACCAGAGGTTGGGGTAATAAGCCATAAATGCTGGGGTGATGACTGGTTTTGTGTGAACACTCATAGCCAACTGGTTTATTGAATGCCACGTAAGCCTTTTCGTGATATTCCCAGTCCTCGCCATCAACATTCAACATGAGGTTGTCAGTAGGCACTTTCTCATCAGGGTCTTCTGCTAAGACACCATTGACCTTCACTAGCTCTGCATAGACCAAGTCGCTGCAATAGCGGCGTGTGCCAAAGCCTTGGCTAAAGAGGATTTTTTCAAGAGTGAGGGGTTTTGCCATACTGCGTCAGGTATACCTATAATGGGACAAACTACATTAGACACGAAAACCATAGTTTATCTTGGCTGCAATGCCAGTAATCAAAGGAGACAAAAGTGCCAGTAATTACAAATATTGAAGACTTGCGAGTCTTGCATAAGAAACGCACGCCTAAAATGTTCTATGACTATGCAGATTCTGGATCATGGACAGAATCTACTTATCGCTCCAATGAGTCTGATTTTCAGAAGATCAAGTTCCGTCAAAAAGTGGCGGTGAACATGGAAAATCGCACCACGAAAACTCAAATGATTGGCCAAGATGTAGCCATGCCTGTGGCATTGGCTCCAACAGGCTTAACTGGCATGCAACATGCGGATGGCGAAATTTTGGCAGCCAAAGCGGCTGAAAAATTTGGGGTACCGTTTTGTTTGTCGACCATGAGTATTTGCTCTATTGAAGATGTTGCAGAAAATACCACCAAGCCGTTTTGGTTTCAGTTGTATGTGATGAAAGATCGTGGCTTTATTGAGCGCTTGATTGAAAGAGCCAAAGCTGCCAAATGTTCAGCTTTGGTATTAACGCTGGATTTGCAAATTTTGGGTCAGCGTCATAAAGATCTTAAGAATGGATTAACAGCACCACCGAAACTAACTATTCCAAATATTTTGGATATGATGACCAAACCACGTTGGTGCTTGGGCATGTTAGGAACTCATCGCCGCACTTTTAGAAACATAGTGGGTCACGCCACAGGTGTTGGCAATATGTCATCGTTGTCATCTTGGACGGCAGAGCAGTTTGATCCAGCACTTAACTGGAATGATGTGGAGTGGATCAAAAAGCTTTGGGGTGGCAAATTAATTATCAAAGGTATTCTGGATGAGGGTGATGCCCAATTAGCTGTCAATTCTGGTGCTGATGCATTGATTGTCTCGAACCATGGTGGTCGTCAATTAGATGGCGCAGTCTCTAGTATTCAAGCTTTGCCTGGTATTGTGGATGCGGTAGGCAAAGACATTGAAGTGTGGATGGACGGTGGCATTCGTTCTGGTCAAGATGTTCTAAAAGCATGGGCATTGGGTGCACGAGGCACCATGATTGGCCGACCTTTCTTGTACGGTTTGGGTGCTATGGGTGAGGCGGGTGTCACTAAGTGTTTAGAGATCATTCATAAAGAATTGGATATCACCATGGCTTTCACAGGTCATAGAGATATTCAGCAGGTAACCAAGGATATTTTGTATCCAGGCACATACTAATGACTGTTTTTCATTCGCCTTATAAGGCGCTGGTGATTGGCGCTAGTGGTTCGATTGGCGCTGCTTTCTTAAAACGGTTGCAAGATGATTCGCAGTGCCAAACAGTCATTCCGCTGGCACGAACAGCCAAAGAACCAGATTTCATCAGCATTGATCTAAATGATGAGGGCAGTATTGAAAAAGCTTCTTTAGCTGTCAAGGATCAGGGGCCATTTGATTTAATACTGGTGGCTACTGGTGTACTGCATGGCGATGGTTTCATGCCAGAAAAAAGGTTGGCCGATATAGATATGAAGGTTCTACATGAAACTTTTGTCGTCAATACATTTGGTCCGGCACTTTTGTTAAAGCATTTTTTACCATTGATCTCGAGTCGCGGTGTCATGGCATTGATCTCAGCCAAAGTCGGAAGCATTGAAGATAATCGTTTGGGTGGCTGGTATTCATACAGAGCCTCTAAGGCGGCGTTAAATATGCTTATCAAAACAGCCTCCATTGAGCTCAGGCGACAAAAGCCAGAAGCTATCGTGACAGCCATACACCCTGGCACAGTGATATCTGATTTATCGAAACCTTTTGCAGGAGGTGCTAATGCGAGACCTGCAGAAGTAGCTACAGAAGAAATGTTGGCAACGATTCAAGCATTGAAGGCAGAAGATTCTGGTCAATTCTTCGCTTATGACGGTCAATTACTACCTTGGTAATTGCCATAAATGTCAGAAATCAAAGTCTGGGGTATATTTAGTTCATGATGAATCCAAGCACATTAAGTGACAGCATTCAGTTAGCTGTTGCACCAGTTTTCCTGCTCACCGCTGTGGCTGGCATGATTGGTGCACTAACGCAGCGCCTTGCTCGTGTGATTGATAGGGCACGAGTCATCCATAAAGAAATGGAAGACGCGTCTCTGACGGTGTCAGCACGTGGCGCTTATCAAGATGAATTGATGAGCATTGCCAAGCGTGGTCGATTTATTAATGTGGCGATGATTTTTTTGGTGCTATGCGCACTAATGATTGGTCTGACAGTTTTAGAACTTTTCTTTGCCGAAACAACGGGTGGTAAGTTGATATTGTCATCATTTGTTTTGTATACCTTTGTAGCGGGTATTGGCTCATTTATCTTAGCGTTAGTTTCTTTATTGATTGAGGTGTTAATCGCCTCGTACTCAATTCGCTGGAAACCTCACTCTTAAGGTACGCAATCAACATAAAAATATCTGAACATATAAAAATAAAGCCAACTTATGACCATTTATAAATACAAAGATAAATCTCCTCAAATTCATGAATCTGCTTTTGTGTCAAAAGAAGCCACTTTGATTGGTGATGTAATTCTTCACGAGGACTCTAGTGTTTGGCCAGGTGTGGTGATTCGTGGTGATAATGAACCCATCACTGTGGGCAAAGGAAGTAATGTGCAAGAAGGTACTGTGATGCATACCGACATGGGATGCCCATTAACTCTAGCTGAGAACGTCACGGTGGGTCACCAAGCGATGTTGCATGGTTGTACGATTGGTGAAAACTCTTTGATTGGTATTCAAGCGGTTGTTCTCAATCGCGCTGTGATTGGTAAGAATTGCTTGGTGGGCGCTGGTTCAGTGGTGACTGAAGGTAAAGTGTTTCCAGATAACTCATTAATTCTGGGTTCTCCTGCGAAGGTGGTGCGTGAGTTAACTCCTGAAGCCATTGCTGGCCTAAAACTTAGTGCAGAAAATTACGTCGCTAAGAAGAACTTGTTCAAGCAACATTTGGTTGAGTTACCACAGGACTAATGTCTTAAGATGATTCCAGGTTTAGTCCAAATTCTTCTCTGGCAAGGTTTGGGTGAGCTGGTGTCTCATTTTGTTTTGCCTATTATTCCCGGCCCTGTCTTGGGCTTAATATTTTTATTAGTTTTCTTGATCATCAAAGGCACAGTGAATGAATCGTTGGCCATGGTCTCCGATGCTTTTAGCCAACACTTAGGCGTTTTATTTGTGCCAGCTGCTGTTGGCGTCATATTGTTTTTACCTCAGCTCAAAGCCAATGCTTTAGCTATCAGTGCAGCTTTATTGATCAGTGTTGTTTTGACGATTGCTGTGACTGCCGTATTGTTGAGGTGGCTGGCTAGGAAGGATTCTCATGAATCCTAATGCTTTGCAAATCGCTGAGATCTGGGTCTACTTATCAGGCAGTCCTTTATTTGCGTTGATCATCACGCTGACCGCTTATCAGATTGGTCATTTTTGCTATCAAAAGACAGACAAATATCCATTGGCTAATCCCGTAGCTATTGCCGTTATTTTGGTGGCGCTATGTTTATATGCAGTAGATATGCCATACCAAAAGTATTTTGAAGGCGCACAGTTTGTACATTTTTTATTAGGCACAGCGACTGTCTCATTGGCCGTTCCAATCTATCGTGGCATCGCTGCTTTGAAGGCTAGATTGATTCCATTATTGATCGCTTTAATTTGCGGCGGTGTTGTTTCCATTGTGAGTGCTGTATCAATTGCCACATTCTTAGGAGCTGATTTAGCCATCATCACTGCGTTTTATCCAAAGTCTGTTACTGCACCCATTGCCATGGGTATTGCTGAGCGCATGGGTATATCACCTACATTAACAGCGGTTTTTGCTGTAGTCACGGGCATCCTCGGAGCCATGCTAGGCAGCACAATTCTGAATTTATTGGGTATGAAAGAGTGGTGGCAAAGAGGTTTTGCCATGGGTACAGCAGCACATGGTATTGGTACATCTAGAGCTTTTGCTGTTCATCCTGAGGCTGGAACATATGCCAGTTTAGCCATGGGTCTGCATGGCATCTTGGGTGCCTTACTTATACCGCTTTTAAAGAACTATCTTTAAGCACTCATTAAGGCATCAGCCACCGATAAGAGGAGTGCATCACGACCTCTGGCAGCGACTAACTGCACACCGACTGGTAAATGATTGGGTCCTGTGTATAGAGGCAAGGTGATACAAGGTAAGCCCATCAGTGTCCAAACTCGACAGAAAATGGGGTCTCCAGTTTGGGTTAATCCTTTAGTGGCTTCTCCAATGGCGCTGGGTGTAATCAAGATATCCCAAGATCCCGTTAGCAATTCATCAATTACTGTTCTGGCTTTTTCAGCAACAATCAAATCATTGGAATACTGTTCATAAGTGATTGCAGAGCCCAATTTAATGAGGCCTTTAAGTTGTTGGCTCAACTGTTCTGAATGATTGTTTTGTTCAAAAGAAAAGCTACGAGCACTTTCTGACCACATGATGCGACCTTGCAGCGCTGACATATCTTTAAAAATGGCAGGCAACTCAATCGCAGGCACTTGGGTTTTAAAAACATCTTCAGCAAGAAGTGCTGCATGATGTATTGCTGTGATGGTTTCTGTACTGGCTAGCTCGCCATCGTAGGTCAAGCATGTGGCGATGCGAGGCTTTTGCTTAATTTTATGAATAGTGGCTAATTGATGATCGCCAGACATCGCGGCAACACAGAGCGCCGCATCGGCAACTGTTCTACTAAAACTACCCAATGTATCTAATGAGGGCGATAAGCTTTTGACGCCGCCTAGACTTATCTTCCCGTAAGTGGGTTTGTATCCCACTACACCGCAAAATGCTGCAGGTCTGATGACAGACCCTGCGGTTTGACTGCCTGTTGCGAGTGGAATCATGTCATCTGCGACTGCAGCCGCTGATCCACTGGATGATCCACCTGGGGTGTATTCAGGGTTGTGAGGGTTGGTGGTTTTACCACCTTTAAAAGTAGCGAATTCAGTTGTGACAGTTTTGCCTAGTAGCGTTCCACCAGCTTGCCTCATTAAAGCAATGTGAACAGCGTCGCTGCTAGGGCGATTGTTTTCATAAATAGATGAACCCAAGCGAGTAGGGAAGTCATGGGTATCAAATAGGTCTTTGGCGCCAAATGGAATGCCATGCAGTAAACCTAAGTTAGTTGATCGATCAAGATATCTAGCGCGTGCTATCGCTGCATCAAAATTAGTTTCAACCCATGCTTGAGTGATAGGTTCACGCTCACGGATTCTTTCGATGCATGAGCGAATTAAATCTTCTGACTTTAATTCATTGTCTTGAATTTTTTTAGCTGCAACGCTGGCAGATAGTTGATGTAGTTCTGTCATGCACTCATCTTACCCTTGATAAAAATTTTGTGCTCAAATACAACTATGATTACCCAATTACCACCTTGGTTAAAACAAGAAAATACCAAAACTGACATTTATGTTTTGGCACTCTATTGCCAGCCCGGTGCTAAAAAGACCGAAGTTCAGGGTGAGCATGATGGCAGACTCAAAATCAGATTGGCAGCGCCCCCAGTAGAAGGTAAGGCTAACGATGCGCTGATACTTTGGCTTTCAAAAACGCTTAGCATCAATCGTTCGGCGATTGAACTGCTGGCTGGTGATCTGAGTCGTTTAAAACGAGTCAGAGTCAGTGGCATAACTGTGCAAGCGATCATACAAAACCTACAAGCCTGATCTCATGCATATCCATCATTGGAGCAGGGTAATTAATTATAAAATTAATAAGTAATTACAATCTTCTTATATTCATATCAATCATTTTTCACTTTACTTTTTAACGCCACTCTTAGTTCTTGCTGTAGGTCTGACATTGCTACTTGCCCCAGAGCGTGATGGTCTGCCATTAGGGCTAGCGACTCCTTTACCACCATTTTTAATACCAGCGCCAGCGCGAGGTGGCAGTCCAGTATGTTGAGTCAAAATTTTCCCTCTAGCCGGTTTTTGCGGTACAGAAAAGTCTCTAGGGTTATGAGCTACTGCACTGGCAGTTGGTTTACCAAATGATG
>ERZ650311.651-NODE-651-length-20561-cov-5.957720_pt1 | contig 20561 bp, 19 predicted proteins | sample MGYA00376247_ERZ650311 | MGnify/ENA primary metagenome ERZ650311 (study PRJEB26733, sample SAMN07839324) | wastewater metagenome | biome: small river; feature: stream; material: water | place: USA: North Carolina | collected 2016-07-28 ... | reverse complement strand
CAGGAAATGATTTACCGTGTGGCAGAAAACCACGACGGTGTGTCTGTATTCGCCGGTGTTGGTGAGCGTACTCGTGAGGGTAACGACCTAATCGACGAAATGACCGAGTCTGGTGTTATCGACAAGACAGCCCTCGTGTTCGGTCAGATGGATGAGCCACCTGGGACCCGTCTTCGCGTCGCTCTTTCAGCACTAACCATGGCTGAGTACTTCCGTGACGTTCAGAAGCAAGACGTGCTTTTGTTCATCGACAACATCTTCCGCTTCACTCAGGCAGGTTCAGAGGTTTCAACCCTTCTAGGCCGCATGCCTTCTGCAGTGGGTTACCAGCCGAACCTTGCTGACGAGATGGGTCTTCTTCAGGAGCGCATTACCTCAACCCGTGGTCACTCGATCACTTCGTTGCAGGCAATCTACGTTCCAGCTGACGACTACACCGACCCAGCTCCGGCAACTACCTTTGCTCACTTGGATGCAACTACCGAGCTTTCTCGTGAAATTGCTTCGAAGGGTCTATACCCAGCGGTTGACCCGTTGACTTCGACCTCTCGAATTCTTGACCCTCGCTACATCAGCAAGGATCACTACGAGACTGCAACTGCGGTTAAGCGAATTCTTCAGAAGAACAAAGAACTTCAGGAAATCATCGCCATCCTTGGTGTCGAGGAGCTTTCTGAAGAAGACAAGGTCACAGTTTCACGCGCACGTCGCATTCAGCAGTTCTTGTCACAGAACACCTACATGGCCGAGAAGTTCACCGGCGTTAAGGGTTCTACTGTTCCTCTGAAAGACACCATCGAGGGCTTCGCGGCAATCGCAAACGGTGACCTTGACCACGTGGCAGAGCAGGCGTTCTTCAACGTCGGTGGCCTTGACATGGTTATGGAGAACTGGGAGCGCATTCAGAAAGAAACCGGTAAGTAAGAATGTCGAAAACCTTGCGCGTAGAACTAGTTGCAGCCGACCAGGCCGTTTGGTCAGGAGAAGCCAAAATGGTGGTTGCCAAGACCATCGAAGGCGAAATCGGTCTGCTAGCTGGTCACGAGCCTATGCTGGCCATCTTGGCTGAGGGTGAAGTTCGCATCACCCTTGCCGACGGTGGCTCGCTAAAGGCAAACGCACAAGACGGCTTCTTGTCGGTTGAGCACGATGTTGTCACGGTAGTGGCTCGTCACGCGGCTCTGGTTTAAACCCGAATTTAAAAAAGAAACCCCAGACTTGTTCTGGGGTTTCTTTTTTGCTTTAGGAGCCGGGCTTCCATTTGATGTCACCGCCATGCTTTGCATTGGCAGTTCGGGCTAGCACAAACAGATAGTCGCTAAGTCGGTTAAGAAATCGAGCCGCCAAAATGTTGATGCCGCCAGATGCAGAGCTACTCTTGCTGGGTTCAACGCCATATGCCTCAATTGCATGCCAGGTGGCTCGCTCGGCTCTGCGGGTGACAGTTCTGGCTAGATGCAGGCCTGAAGCCAGTGGAGACCCACCCGGGATAATAAATGTGTCGAGCTTATTTAGGCCTGCGTTGAGGCGATCTATTTCAGCCTCGATTGCGTCAATCTGAGGCTGTTCGATTCTAAGCACTTTGTATTCATAGCTGTCAGCCAGGGGAGTTGAAAGGTCAGCACCGAGGTCAAAAAGCTGATTTTGCAGATGCTTTACGAAAGCCAAGGTCGAATCGTCGAACTCAGAGTCGTGGTGTGATAGCGCAAAGCCGAGCGCACTGTTGGCCTCGTCGACATCGGCATAGGCCTCGATGCGCGGGTCGGTTTTTCTAACTCGACTGAAATCACTCAGGCCAGTGATGCCCTCATCACCGGTACGGGTATAAATCTTCGTCAGCTTCACCATTGTGCAAGTTTAAACTTGTTGGGTGTTCTTCTTGATTCCCCCTTCTGAAACAAAGGTGGCCGGCGGTCGAAATCATTCGCTTGATCTTGGGAGGCTGAGTTTTTCAGAACTGTTTGCCGCTCGCGAAACAGCAATCGCAGCAGCAACTCAAAGTGGATTATTGAATTTGGAGTCATCACCAAACCTCTTGGCTGCTGTCGATAGATACAGCGGCACCTTGTATTCAGCCATTCATGGTCGAGGGCTCAAAGGAACCCCAACCGCAAATAATCAGTTATCGGCAGAAGAGCGCGCAAGGGCTGGGGAGCTGCTATTTATTCAATCTGCGCTATTTGGCTTGATTTCAGCAACGGATGAAATTCCTGAATACAAGATTTCTGCTACTAAAAACATCAGCGGGCTAAACCTCAAGCGACACTGGGCAGCAGCTCATTCGGGCATTTGGCCAAAACTGTCGAGTGAAATCATCGTTGACCTTCGCTCAAAGGCCTATGCCGAACAAGCCCCCTTGCCGAATGGCGAACTTAATTTCACGGTTGAGGTTTTTTATCGCTCACCTGAAGGTCAGTTGTCACAGATGAATCACTTCAATAAAAAAGCAAAAGGCCAGTTGGTCCGCTCGGTTTTGCAGGCGCAATCAGCGCCGGCGACGATTGCTGATTTGGCCGCCGCAGCGGAGCTAGCGAAACTAGAACTCGAGGTTCAAGGGCAGAAATTAACTCTGATCACTAACCAAGCCAGTTAGTCGGCATAGTCAATGCCCTCATGATCCAGCAACCACTTTTTTGTCGGAATGCCGTCACCGGCCGAGAAGCCAGTGACGGTGCGCATTGAGCCTAGAACCCTGTGGCAGCCGGTGAGGATTGGCACGGGGTTGGCGCCAACTGCAGCGCCCACGGCTCTTGACGCCTGTGGCTTGCCTATAGCCCGAGCTATCTGCCCATAGCTGAGCACCTCACCGAATGGAATTTCAGCAACCATGCGCCAAACTGCTGCTTGAAATTCAGTGCCGGCCATTTTGATAGGAACATCAAAGTCAGTGCGTTTGCCTGCAAAATATTGCTTCAGCTGCTTTTCGGCCGCCGACAGTGATTTAGATTTTCCGAGGTCAGGCAAGCCCTGTGCGGTGATGTCGAGGTGAACAATTTGGTCTCGGTCGCTATAGATGGTCACGCAGCCGATAGGCGAGTCAAACGAGAGCCTTGCGTCATAGGTGAAGTTTTTTATTTTGTATTCAGTCATGGTTAGAACCTATTTTGCTATCGAATGGCGCAAAAAAGGACCCGAGCTATCTTGGGGATAACTCGGGTCTTTTTCATGATGTCTTTGATTAGAACAGCTTCGCTGCCTTGGTCAGACTTTGGCGCAGAATTCCTTCGAGCTCATCGAATTCGCGCTGGCCAATGGTTAGCGGGGGAGCGAGCTGCACAACCGGGTCGCCACGGTCGTCTGAGCGGCAATAAAGCCCCGCGTCATACATGTCGACCGACAAGAAGCCACGAAGAAGCTTCTCGGCTTCGTCGTCGTTGAAGGTTTCTTTGGTGTCACGATCTTTGACCAACTCAATGGCAAAGAAATAGCCTTCGCCTCGAACATCGCCAACAATGTCAATGTCTTTCAGCTTTTCAAGAGTCTTTCTGAAAGCAGCAGTGTTTCGCTGAACATTGCCAACCAGGTCTTCTTCGTCAAAGATGTCTAGGTTCTCAAGTGCAACGGCACAGGCAACCGGGTGGCCACCGTATGTGTATCCGTGAGGGAAGATGTTCGTGCCCTTCTTGAATGGCTCGAACAGCTTCTCGGCGAGCATCAATGCCCCGAGTGGCTGATAAGCCGAGGTCATGCCCTTGGCGCAAACCAACATGTCTGGCTCGAAGTCGTAAAGCTCAGATGCGAACATCGTGCCAACGCGGCCGAAACCATCGATGGTCTCGTCTGCAACCACAAGCACGTCATACTTGTCGCAAATTTCGCGAACTCGCTTGAAATATGACTTAGGTGCGGTGAAGCAGCCACCTGAGTTCTGAACCGGCTCTAAGAAGAACGCAGCGACAGTGTCTGGGTCTTCGAACAAGATCATTTCTTCAACGCGGTCTGCAGCCCACTTGGCAAACGCTTCTTCATTCTCGAAGTCGTCTTGTGCGCGATACCAGTTGGTGTTTGGCACACGGAAGGTCGATGGAACCAAAGGCTCAAAAGCCTTTTTCATTGAAGGAATGCCGGTTAGTGAAAGCGCACCGTGCGATGTGCCGTGATAGGCAACCGCGCGAGTTAGAACCTTGTGCTTGGTCGGCTTGCCGATCATTTTGAAATATTGCTTAGCGAGCTTCCACGCTGTTTCATTGGCCTCGCCACCACCGGTGGTGAAGAACACACGTGACAGGCTTTTTGGCGCGTATGAAAGCAAGCGCTCGGCCAGCTCGATTCCTGGAGCGTGAGTGTTTGACCAAAGCGGAAAGTAGTCAAGCTGTTTCATCTGCTTGGCCGCCGCCTCGGCTAGTCGAGCGCGTCCGTGTCCGGCGTTAACCGAGAACAAGCTCGAGATGCCGTCGAAATATTTCTTTCCGTTTTGATCCCAGAAGTGGTGACCATCGGCGCGAGTAATGATTGGAATTTCGTGACCGTCAAACTGACTGTGACGGGTGAAATGCATGAAAAGGTTGTCTTTTGCAGCCTTTTGCAGCATCTTGTTGGTCACTTCTGTGCCCGCTTTGCGTGCATCTAGAAGTGGGGTTTTGCTTTCTGCTTTCTTTCGATCCCAGATAGCCATTGGTATCACTCTTTACATTGTTTGTTTATCGAAAGAGGCATCTGCCTCTTCAGTGTTTCTCTGAGGTTCTATCTAGTTCCCCAGTTGTAGAACTGCTTGTGCAACTTCAAGTACACGAAGGTTTCGGTACTAGTCACTCCGGGCAGCGTCCGGATTTTTGAATTGAGCAGAGCTATGAGATCGTCATCGTTCTCACAAATCACCTCAACCAAAATGTCAAAACTTCCGGCGGTCAGAACTACGTAATCAACCGCATCTAGGTCGGCTAGCTGGTCGGCTAGTTCACGAGTGTCGCCACCACATCGAATGCCAATCATTGCCTGACGATAAAAACCAAGCTGCATAGGGTCGGTGACGGCAACAACCTGCATGACGCCAGACTCGTTCAGTTTTTGCACACGCTGTCTGATTGCGGCCTCGCTGAGGCCAACGACCTTGCCAATTTCAGCGTATGACTTGCGCCCATCGTGCTGCAGCTGTTCGATGATGGCTTTCGAGACATCATCTAGCTGACTGTGTTTTGTGCGAGCAACCCTAGACATATGTCGATTTTGTCAGTGAAAATGCCTTTTCACAAATGAATCCGCAGTGATTTTGCCATTTTTACTACTGATTTGATAACAATTCGATTTATTTGGTTCAATATCCGCAGAATCCGATTCAAAGTAGAATCGCAAATATGTTGGCCCGAGCGGATTTGGGCCGAAAACTCAAAGGAGAGACCAAGTGGCAGTTCGTGAACTAAAGAACTTCATTAATGGTGAATATGTTGCAGCGACCAGCGGCGAAACCAGCGATGTGATCAACCCGGCCAATGGCCAGGTCTACGCCAAGGCTCCGGTCTCTAATTCAAATGACGTCGATGCTGCCTACAAAGCGGCACAGGTCGCTTTCGAAGAGTGGAGCAACTTCACTCCGGGCGAGCGCCAACTAGCGCTGTTTAGAATCGCCGATGCGCTTGAGGCTCGTGCTGAAGAAGCTGCTGATGTCGAGTCAGAAAACACCGGCAAGCCACGCAGCACTCTAGTTGAATACGAAATGGCTCCGTCGGTCGACCAAATTCGTTTCTTCGCGGGTGCAGCCAGAAATCTCGAGGGGCGTGCCACCGCAGAATATGCACGCGATCACACGTCATCAATTCGTCGCGAGCCAATTGGCGTTGTAGGTCAAGTGACACCCTGGAACTATCCACTAAACATGGCGGTATGGAAGTTCGCGCCGGCAATTGCCGCTGGCAACACTGTGGTGCTAAAGCCGTCAGATACGACCCCGGCATCAACGCTGCTGTTGGCTGAGATTGCCGCCGAATTTTTGCCTAAGGGAGTCTTCAACGTGGTCGCCGGAAACCGCGACACCGGCCGCGCCATGATTGAAAACTCGATTCCGCAGATGGTGTCTATCACCGGATCGGTGCGCGCCGGAATGGAGGTCGCAAAGTCTGCGGCCAGTGACCTTAAGCGAGTCCACCTTGAGCTTGGTGGCAAAGCACCGGTAATTGTTTGTGCCGATGCTGATTTGCAAAAAGCTGCCGCCCAAATCGCCATCGCAGGCTATTTCAATGCCGGGCAAGACTGCACCGCGGCGACTCGAATTTTGGTGCACGAATCAGTTCACGATGATTTCGTTGCCCTTCTTAAGGCCGAGGTTGCTGCCAATTCAAAAACTGGCGACCCGTCACGTGACGACATTTTGTTCGGCCCCGTCAACAATGCAAACCAACTCGAGCGTGTGCACGGCTTTATTGACCGCCTGCCTGACCATGCCAATGTTGAATTGGGCGGCTCGATTATTGCTGGCAGTGGATATTTTCACGAGGCCACGATTCTCACCGGATTGCAGCAAAAAGACGAGCACATCCAAAGCGAAATTTTTGGCCCGGTTGTGACAGTTCAAAAATTCAGCAACGACGAAGAAGCGCTTCGTTGGGCTAACGACGTTCAATACGGCCTAGCATCTTCGGTCTGGACGCAAAATCACACCCGCGCTCTTCGATTCTCAAAGGCCTTGAACTTCGGATGCGTCTGGATCAACACCCACATCCCACTAGCCGCCGAAATGCCACATGGCGGTTTCCGTCACTCCGGTTATGGCAAAGATCTTTCGCAGTATGGTTTCGAGGACTACACCCGAATCAAGCACGTCATGTCTTACATCGGCGAATAAGTGAGCGATTGAGCTTGCTCAAAATCGCGAGCGGTGAGCCGATGCAGAGTTTTACGACCACATCGGCGAATAAGTGAGAGATTGAGCTAGTTGTCCACAGTTTCAGTCGCTGCTTGAGTGGTTGCGATGAATCATCTGCATGCTCATGACATGCAGTTGATTTGGGTTCTTCCATCACTTATTTTTGGCGCATACATGGGCATCAGCAGCGGCTCGTGGCTTCTGCTCGCCATGGCGGCTATGTCATCTGCTGTCGCTTTATGGTCAGTTCAGGTGCGGCGCTTGCAGCAGATTGATTTTGAACAGCCAATCGAATTTTTTGAGAATCGATTTTGGGTTGGTTCGAAGCGGCTTCCTAAATGTCGTTTTTTATGGCGTCGCGAATGGAATCACAGTTTTTATCGCTATTTCGAGTCAATTGCTCAAGCTCAAAAGCACTCAACTCCCTTTGCTGATCGACCAGAATTTTCCGACCCCGGCCCACTTTCGTGCCTATTGGGCTATTCGGGCGGACAATCTCTCACAACTTCTTTTATCGCTGATGGTCCTCATTTGCTCATAGTTGGCCCAACCGGCTCCGGCAAAAGCGTTTTGCTGAAACAAGTTCTTGGCTCTCTGGCATCGGGGTCAACATACAGCGAGGCAAGATTTGCCTTTTTCGATTACAAAGGCGCAGCCACTTTTGGCCAATTAGTTGGCGACCGCATCGAATTCAACGTCTCTGATTTGCAACCTGCAGCTTCGGTTGCCGCTTTAGAAGCGATAATGTGTGAAATTTTAAACCGAGAAAGAATTCTTCACGAAAGCCAAATAGACAATTTCTTGAATCTGCCCAGGGTCGCCAGGTCGTTGCCGGCTCTTTTTGTTTTTGTTGATGAGCTCGGTGCCCTTTTGCGTGCATCAAAAAACGCCCAAATGACCCTTGAGTCAATAGTCAGCAGGGGGCGTAGCCTAGGCGTTTTTCTTATTGCCGCTAACCAAGCAGTATCTGGCATTCCGCGAGTAATGCAATTGAATATGCGACAGCGGGTTGCCCTTGCCGGAACCGATGCTGTTGATTTGAATCAACTGGGAATCTCTGCTCGCTCAGCCCACGCATCGCTTGTCGAGACCGCAGCACTCTCAGGGGTTTGGGTCGGAGCATCGAGTCTGTGTCGAAGTTTTATATTTCGACCAGATTTCAATTTAGAAAAAACATTTATCAATCGCCACTTTTCGGTCTGAATGAGATTTCTTTTGTGGCAGTATTTTCTTGATGCGCACCGGTGCGTCTTCGGTTGGGTTAATTGGGCACTTGAGCCCCTCAATTAAGGAGTCACGGCAATGAATAAGCCAGTTCCAGAAGAATCAATGTCACAGCAATTGCTTGAGATGGCAAAGCGCCACCAAATGACCCGACGCGCAGCCCTGACCGGCGCAGGCGCCACCGCGGCCGCCCTTACTCTAGCTGCCTGCGCACCTGCAGGCCAGACCTCCTCGGGGCTTACTCCTGCGACCGATGTTTCTGATTCAGAAAAGGTAGTCGTCTGGGACAACTGGATTGGCTACATTGACGAAGGTCAAGCAACCATAAAGTCATTCACAGAAGCAACTGGCATCGCCGTTACTTATAACGACGATGTTCCAGGAAACTCTGACTACTACAACGCGGCACAGAAAGAATTTGCTGCTGGCAAAGACATTGGTGCAGACACCGTTTGCTTGACTGACTGGATGGATTCACAGCTAATTGATGCGGGCTACCTGCAGAAGTTGAACCTCGAAAACATTCCAAACCACATGAACATGGCTGCCACTCACCTCAATTTGTCATTCGACCCAAAGCGCGAATACACCGTGCCATACATGTCGTTCATGACCGTAATTGCCTACAACAAAAAGCTTTACAAAGAACTGACGGGCAAAGATGCTCCGTCTAGCGTTGCCGACCTGTGGGACCCAGCGCTAAAGGGCCAGGTTGTGGTTTTGAGTGAATTCCGTGAAACCGTTGGCCTGATGCTTATCTCAAAGGGCATCGACATTTCCAAGGTCACCGAAGAGCAGTATTTAGCAGCTGTTGATGAGCTTGCGGGTTATGTGGCAAGCGGCCAGATTTATACCAAAGACCAGGATTACATCACTGCGTTTGATCAGAAAAATGCGGTTGCCGGTTTGGTATGGTCGGGCGACCTAGAGTGGGGTGACGAATACGGATACGTAATCGATCCAGCTGGTGCCACCATCAACACTGACTCATTCATTGTTCCAATGGGCTCTGCACACAAGACCAACGTTGAAAAACTAATCAACCACTACTACGACAAGCAGACTGCAGCCGAGTTGATTCTTGGTGGCGTAGTTTATGTTTCGCCAGTTGATGGCATTCAAGAGATCGTCGCTGAGAAAGACCCTGAGCTTGCCAACAACGAACTCATTTTTCCTTCGGCAGAATTGCAGTCGAAACTTCAGCACTTTAGAAGCCTCAGCTTCGAGGAGCACACCGCTTACAGCGATGCGTTCAACAAGGCTGTAGGTCTGTAGGTCGCCCGCTTTGAACAAAAACGGAGCAGACCTCGACCTCGTTGGCATTAAGAAAGAATTCCCTGGCTTCACTGCAGTTCACGATTTAGATCTGCATATTCCTGCTGGGCAATTCTTCGCCCTACTTGGCCCTTCGGGTTGCGGAAAAACGACAACTCTGCGCTTAGTTGCAGGACTTGACGAGCCTACCGAGGGCAAGATTCTGCTCGGCGGCAAGGACATCACTCACACCAAACCGCACGAGCGCCCGATCAACACTGTTTTTCAGAGCTACGCCTTGTTTCCGCACATGAGCATTCTTGAAAACGTTGCTTTTGGTTTGCGCCAGCGAAAAATTGCCGACCCTGTGAACAAAGCCACTGACGCGTTGAAAATGGTTCAGTTGGAGCACCTAGCTAGCCGCAAGCCGGCGCAACTCTCGGGAGGTCAGCAGCAACGTGTTGCTCTGGCTCGCGCCCTTGTCAATCGCCCATCATTGCTTCTGCTTGACGAACCACTTGGTGCGCTAGACCTCAAACTTCGCCGCGAAATGCAGATCGAACTAAAGGCAATTCAGGTCGAAGTTGGTCTCACCTTCTTGCACGTAACTCATGACCAAGAAGAAGCCATGGACATGGCCGACACTGTTGCGGTTATGAACAAGGGCGACATTGAGCAGATGGGTGCCCCTGAAGCTCTGTATGACAGGCCAAAAACAGCATTTGTTGCCAAGTTCTTGGGCCAGTCAAATCTTTTCGTCGGCGACGTAGTTTCAGAAAACGCCAGTTCAGTGAGCATCGATGTCGCTGGCAACAAACTCACCGTGCCAAAGGCGCGAGCCGAGAAGACCACCGGTCGAATCGCAATTGGCGTTCGCCCTGAAAAGGCTTTCTTTCACGAAGAAGAACCAAATCTTGGGTCAGAGCACAACCTGATTGGTCCGGGCGAGATTATTGACATTCGATTCACTGGAGTTAGCAACCAGTACCAAATCGAAATTCCAAACCTCGGTGAAGTCACAGTTTTTGCGCAAAACATTGGTAAAAGCCCGGTCACCGAAGTTGGCGCCAAAGTTTGGGTTAGCTGGAAAGTCGACCACAGCTTCGGTCTAAGCGACCTTCCAGAGGCATAAAGTGGCAATCGCTTCGATTACTCGCGCAAATAAGAACACTAAAAACCAGGTCACTTATTCTCGAGTTGGCCTAATTTTGGTTTCGCCTGCGCTGGCCTACCTAGGCTTGTTTTTCATCACCCCTTTCGTTCTGTTGATAATGACCTCACTGGGCCAGCAGAGCACAAGTGGCCTCAACCAGACCTTTAGCTTTGGCCTCAACTTTTCTAACTATCTGCCTTTGGTGACAGACAATCTTGAAAATGTCTTGCGCTCATTTGGATACGCACTTATTGCGTCTTTCGGTGCGCTTCTAATCGGATACCCTTTGGCATATTTCATTGGTGTGAAAATGCGCCACCGCCCAACTCTGCAGCGCATGTTAATCACGCTGGTGATTGCGCCATTCTTCATTAGTTTCTTGCTTCGAACCCTCGCGTGGACTCAGATTTTTTCAAACAATGGTCCGCTCTTGGCCTTTCTTCAGGATGTCGGAATCATGGGCGCTGGTGATCGACTTCTGGGAACTCCATTTGCAGTGGTATTCGGCTTGATCTACAACTTCGTGCCGTTTATGACCCTGCCGCTTTATACGACCCTTGAAAAACTTGACATTCGCTACCTTGAAGCTGGTGCTGACCTATATGCCAGCCCACGTCGTGTGTTCACAAAAATTACCTTGCCGCTTTCTATGCCTGGTGTGATTTCAGGAACACTACTTACGTTTATTCCGATGGCCGGTGACTACGTAAATGCCAGCAAAAACTATCTCGGCGGTGCGCAAACCTCGATGCTCGGAAACATCATCGAAGCTGAATATAAGAATTTCAACTATCCGGTGGCATCTGCTCTTTCAGTTGGCTTGATGGCGCTGATTTTGATTCTGATCACCCTGTATGTTCGCAAAGTTGGAAGCGAGGATCTGCTTTGAAAAATCTGAACCTCGGTCGCAATGCACTAGGCGTTTACGCCGCACTCGCAATTGCCTTCTTGATGATCCCTATTGTCTATACAATCGCCTTTTCATTCAACGACTCAGGCCGCTCAAATGCCAGCTGGGTTGGATTCACTTTCGACAAGTGGCTCAATGTATGCGCCGATCAAGGGGTTTGCGACGCAGTTTCAAACTCGATTTTGGTAGGTGTTATTTCGACAGTTTTGGCGACAGCTATTGGAACAGCCGCTGCGATTGCACTGGTTCGCTATCGATTCAGGTTTCGCAGCGCAGTGAATCTTTTGGTCTTTTTGCCTCTGGCAACGCCTGAAATCATCATGGGCTCAGGTTTGGCTGCACAGTTCTTTAACTTTGGAGTTGACCGCGGTCTGCTGACCGTGATTGCAGCACACGTTTTGTTTTGCCTCAGTTTTGTGGTCGTGACCGTGAAGGCTCGAGTTCAGATTCTCGACCCCGCACTTGAAGAAGCTGGCCGCGATCTTTATGCGACACCTTCAAAAGTCTTCTTCAAAATCACATTGCCAATCTTGATGCCGGGAATCCTGGCTGCTGCTCTGCTCTCGTTTGCTCTGAGCTTCGATGACTTTATCGTCACCTATTTCAACTCAGGCCCAGTTCAGACCTTCCCGCTTTTCATCTATAGCCAAACAAAGGGTGTCCCAGCTGAGGCAAATGTGGTCAGCTCGGCAGTTTTCATGCTGGCAATCGCAATTGTCGTGACCGTGCAGGTGCGAACTTCACTGCGAAATGCCAAGCTCAAGAAACTAGCCAAATAACCCAGTTTCAAGGCTGAATTCTGCAACTCTAAGGAATTTAGCTCACATCGAAAAACCCGGCCAGCAAGACTGACCGGGTTTTTAGTTAGCGCGATTTATAGCGCGGCAATCTTTTCTTCTAGAACATTCAGAGCGTCGTTTAGCAGAGCATCGCTGATGGCTAGAGGCGGCAAGAAACGAATGACGTTATAGAACGCACCTGCATTCAAAACAAACACACCGTTAGCGTGAGCGTGGGCGACAACGGCGTCGACCGCAGCCTTGTTTGGGTTCAAAGTGCCTGGCTCAACAAACTCGATAGCCATCATTGCGCCTCGACCGCGAACATCGCCGATAACAGGATATTTGGCCTTCATAGCCTCAAGACGTGGGCGCAGAACGGCTTCGATTTCAAGTGCACGTTCGATAACGCCACCATTTTCAATCTGCTTCAGAACCGAAATTGCTGCCGCTGATGAAACTGGGTTTCCTCCGAAAGTGCCGCCGAGTCCACCTGGGTGCGAGGCATCCATAATTTCTGCACGGCCGGTGACTGCTGAGATCGGCATGCCGCCAGCAATGCCCTTGGCGATGGTCATGAGGTCAGGCTCGAAGCCTTCCTCCCAGTCGCTGGCAAACCACTTGCCGGTGCGAGCAATGCCCGACTGAACCTCGTCGGCGACCATTAGAACGCCGTTTGCTCGAGCCCACTGGCTCAAGGTGCGCAAGAACCCAGGTGCCGGAATGATGAATCCACCCTCGCCCTGAATCGGTTCGATGACCAGCGCAGCTAGATCTTCAACGCCAACGCGCTTCTCGATGTAATTGATTGATCGCTGGGCGGCTTCTTCGCCGGTCATGCCGGCTGGGTCGCGATATGGGTATGACATCGGAACGTGCTGAATGCTAGCGGCAGTTGGGCCGAAGCCGTTTCCGTATGGAGCGTTCTTGAAGTTCATCGAGAAGGTCAAGTTTGTGCGACCGTGATAGGCGTGATCGAAAACCACGATGCCGTTCTTGCGGGTTGCCTTTCGGGCAATCTTGACCGCATTTTCGACTGCCTCGGCACCAGAGTTAAACAAGACCGACTTCTTGTCAAAGTTACCTGGCATGTGACGGTTCAAAATTTCGCAGACCTCAACATAGCTTTCGTATGGAGTCGCGGTAAATAGCGTGTGGGTTAGTTGAGAAACCTGATTTTGAACGGCCTCGACGACACCTGCGTTAGTGTGGCCAATGGTCGTAACTCCGATGCCTGAACCGAGATCGATGATCTGGTTTCCGTCGGCATCAAGCAGGATGGCGCCGCTAGCTTTTTCGATGTATGCAGCAAGGGCCGCACCGGCGCCGGCTGAAACTGCAGCCTTGCGGCGTTCATGCAGAGCAATTGATTTTGGACCCGGAATTGAAGTGACAACTTTGCGCTCTTGCGCGATTGAAAACTCGCTCATGGCATTAGTCTAAGCCTCGATTTTCGGTCGAGGCGCCCCTGCGCAAAAACATTCAGCAAGTGGCAAGATTGACGCATGCGTCGCGTAATCGTTCTGGGTTCAACAGGTTCAATCGGCACTCAAGCCCTCGACGTAATCAGGGCAAATTCAGATCGTTTTGAACTTGTTGCGATCGCCGCTGGTTCGAATGCTGAACTTCTCGAAGCGCAACGTTCAGAATTTCGCCTTGAAAGACCATTTGCGGTTTTAGGTGCTGAAGCGGCAACCCGATTGGTCGAAGAAGTTGATGCCGACGTAGTAGTAAACGGCATTACCGGCTCAATCGGTTTGGCGCCAACTCTGGCAACTCTGCGAAGCTCAAAAACGCTTGCACTTGCAAACAAAGAGTCATTGATAGTGGGCGGTGCTCTGGTCACCGAACTGGCAAAACCGGGGCAAATTGTTCCTGTTGACAGTGAGCACTCGGCGCTCGCTCAATGTCTGCTCGGTGGTCAAGCTAGCGAGGTTCGCAAACTTATCTTGACCGCTTCAGGTGGGCCATTTCGCGGATATTCAAGTGAACAGCTTGCAACCGTGACACCAGAACAGGCTCTGGCTCATCCGACTTGGGTAATGGGTCGCGTGGTCACCACAAACTCGGCCACCTTGGTCAACAAGGGCCTTGAGTTGATTGAGGCACATCTGCTGTTTAACATCCCCTTCGAGCGCATTGAAGTGACCGTACACCCGCAATCGGTAGTGCATTCAATGGTTGAGTTCATAGATGGCTCGGTTTTGGCTCAGTGCTCACCGCCAAATATGAAGTTGCCAATCGCACTGGGAATGTCGTGGCCAGAGCGCGTTCCAAATGTTGCCCCTGCCTGCGACTGGACCAAAGCCGCAACTTGGAATTTCGAGCCTCTTGATGAATCGGTCTTCGGTGCGGTGCGCCTAGCTCGACAGGTTGGATCGGCAGGAAAAACTTATCCAGCGGTTTACAACGCTGCCAACGAGCAAGCTGTCGATGCATTTCACGCCGGCAAAATCGGCTTCAATCAAATTGTCGACGTGATCTCGCGTGTGGTCGACGCGCATCAGCCAGAGATCGAATTGAGCCTAGATTCCGTGTTGGCAGCCGAGCGCTGGGCGCGCGATCGTGCCGAAGCTCAGATGGCTAAGGCCTGCTAATTATTGCCAGCAAAATGTCAGTGGTCAGGTTTAGCCTTTAGCTATGAATGAAACCCTCCTCTATTTATTGGGCATCGTTCTCTTGCTTGCCGGGGTGGGGTTCTCAATTGGCTGGCACGAGTTAGGTCACCTGATCCCAGCCAAACTATTTGGTGTTCGAGTCATGCATTACATGATTGGCTTTGGGCCCACTATTTTTTCTCGAAAAATTGGCGAAACCGAATACGGCGTCAAGGCAATTCCACTTGGTGGTTACATCTCGATGATCGGAATGTTCCTTCCGGCAAAGTCGAATGCAAAAACGCCACGTGCCTGGCAAACCAGGGGAGTGTTCGGGTTCTTTAGGTCGATGATTGCCGACGCTCGACCAAACCTAGAGGCAATTGATTCCGCTGACCGCAACCGCCAATTTCATCAATTGCACCCGCTAAAACGCATTGTGATTATGTTCGGCGGGCCATTTATGAACCTCATCTTGGGCTTTATTTTGCTCGGCATTGCATTGGGTGCAATTGGCGTCAACGGGGCATCAAATCGAGTTCTTGAGGTGGTTCCATGTGTGCCTACAGCCTCAACAATTAACAGCTGCGCAGATTCGAATGCAGCTAGCCCGGCCAAAATTGCGGGCCTTGCGGCAGGCGATCGCATAGTCGCTATTGATTCGAAGCCCGTTTCAAACTGGGCCGAAGCAAAACAGTTAATCATCACGACCGGGGCTAAGCCAATTTCACTCACGGTAGTTCGCGAGGGCGCTAGCAAATCGCTAACAATCACTCCAGTTATTTTGAAGTCACCACTGACCGACAGCGAAGGCAACGTCAGGGTTCAATCTGGTGCATATCTAGGAATTCGACTCGCCAATGAAACGGTCCACTTTTCACTCGGCCAAATTGCTCAGCTGTCGGGCGAAAACGTGATTGGTGTTTTTTCAATGCTCAGTCACTTGCCAACTGATCTTTCTAACGCCGTCAGTGCAACCATCAGCGGCAAAGAGCGCTCAGCCGAGGGGCCGATCTCGATAGTCGGGCTTTCGAATCTTGCCGGCGAGGTCGCAGCTGCGCCGAATGCCGATCTATCAGCAAAAGTTGCCAACGGTTTGATGATGCTTGCCTCGCTCAACTTCGCGCTGTTTGCATTCAACATGATTCCGCTTTTGCCGCTTGATGGCGGGCACATTGCCAGCGCAATTTATGAATCCTTAAAGCGAGCAACATTCAGGGTGCTTGGCAAAAAAGATCCAGGCCCGGCCGACACAGCACTCTTGGTTCCGCTGACTTGGCTGGTGTTCATTTTGCTATTCGCAATGAGCATCGTTCTAATTGCTGCCGACCTGATCAACCCAATATCGCTTGGTGGCTAGACGAAGTTGAATGCAACTTCAATTGGAATGCTGATCTGCGATTAGCTGTTTATGCTTGATGCAACTAATTGCTAGTTGAAAAAGGACAATCTGTGGCTGCAATCAACCTAGGGCTTCCAAAAACCCCTCCACCAACCTTGGCTCCTCGTCGAAAGACACGCCAGATTATGGTTGGAAAGGTGGCAGTGGGAGGCGATGCACCCATCTCTGTGCAGTCAATGTGCACGACTCCAACCACAGACGTTAACGCAACGCTTCAGCAAATCGCCGAGCTAACCGCCTCCGGTTGCGACATCGTTCGAGTTGCTGTTCCAAGCCAAGATGACGCCGATCGCCTGGCTTTGATTGCTAAAAAATCTCAAATTCCAGTGATCGCAGACATTCACTTTCAACCTAAGTATGTCTTTCAGGCTATAGATGCTGGCTGCGGAGCAGTTCGCGTAAACCCAGGAAACATTCGTCAATTTGACGACAAGGTCGGCGAGATTGCCAAGGCCGCCAAAGACGCCGGTGTTTCAATTCGCATCGGAGTAAACGCAGGCTCGCTTGACCCGCGACTATTGCAAAAATACGGCAAAGCAACCCCAGAAGCTCTCGTCGAGTCGGCCGTCTGGGAGGCCAGTCTCTTTGAAGAGCACGATTTTCACGATTTCAAAATCTCGGTAAAACACAATGACCCGGTTGTCATGGTGCGCGCATACGAACTTCTGGCAGAGCGTGGTGACTGGCCACTGCACCTAGGAGTCACCGAGGCAGGCCCTGCTTTTCAGGGAACAATCAAATCTTCGGTTGCATTCGGAGCGCTGTTGTCTAAGGGAATTGGCGACACCATTCGAGTTTCGCTATCGGCACCGCCAGTCGAAGAGATTAAGGTTGGTTCTCAAATTCTTGAGTCTCTAAACCTTCGACCTCGCAAACTCGAGATTGTCAGTTGCCCAAGCTGTGGTCGAGCACAAGTAGACGTTTATACCCTGGCCAACGAAGTCACCGCCGGACTTGAAAAAATGACCGTTCCGCTTCGAGTGGCCGTAATGGGCTGCGTGGTCAACGGGCCTGGTGAAGCCCGCGAAGCAGACCTCGGCGTTGCTTCAGGCAACGGCAAAGGTCAGATTTTCGTCAAGGGTGAAGTCATCAAAACTGTTCCTGAGAGCGAAATCGTGGCGACACTAATCGAAGAAGCTAATCGCTTAGCCGCCCAGATGGACCCTGCCTTGATCGGCACCCCACAAGTGCTCGTAGCCGAGAAGTAGTCACTCAAAAACATCTTGTCGGGCAAGTAACATAGAGCCCATGCCTATTCGCCTCTCAAGTCTTTTTCTGCGCACGCTTCGTGAAGATCCAGCTGACGCAGAAGTAGAAAGCCACAAACTTCTAATTCGCGCCGGATACATCCGTCGCGCAGCCCCGGGAATCTACACCTGGTTGCCGATGGGTCTGGCAGTCAAGGCAAAAATTGAGCAGGTAGTTCGCGAAGAGATGGCCAACGCCGGCGCTCAAGAAGTGTTCTTTCCGGCGCTTCTGCCACGCGAGCCATACGAGGCGACAAACCGCTGGACCGAATACGGCGACAACCTTTTTCGTCTTCAAGACCGCAAAAAAGCCGACTATCTATTGGCCCCAACTCACGAAGAGATGTTTACGCTTCTAGTCAAAGATCTTTTCAACAGCTACAAAGATCTTCCGGTTTGCCTCTATCAAATTCAAAACAAATATCGCGATGAAGCCCGCCCTCGAGCCGGCTTGCTTCGTGGTCGCGAATTTGTAATGAAAGACGCATACAGCTTCGACCTAACCGACGAAGGCTTGCGCAACGCCTATCAAGCACAACGCGATGCATACGAGCGCATTTTTAGCCGCCTTGGCGTCGATTATGTGATTGTGAAAGCTGATGCTGGCGCGATGGGCGGCAGTGCCTCAGAAGAATTCTTGTCACCAAGCCCTATCGGTGAAGACACTTTTGTGCGATCGCCAGGTGGCTATGCCGCAAACGTTGAGGCGGTTGCCACTGTCGCACCCGCAGAGTTGCCAATCGACGGGCAGCCTGCAGCAGTTGTTCACGCAACTCCAAACACCCCAACCATTGCGTCTCTAGTTGAAGTGGCGAACAAGGATGTCCCTCGTGCCGATGGTCGCGAATGGACAGCCGCCGACACATTGAAGAACGTTGTATTTGCGCTAACTTCGCCAGAGGGAAAGCGCTCGCTGGTTGTTGTAGGTGTTCCAGGTGACCGCGAGGTTGATGCCAAGCGCGCAGAAGCCGCATTTTCACCAAACGAAGTTGAGCCGGCTTCAGAAGCGGATTTCAAGGCCAATCCTGAACTGGTCAAGGGCTACATCGGCCCAGTCAAGCTAGGCAATGGCCCGGTTTTGGGCAAAGCTGGCTCCAGCAAAATTACCTATTTGCTCGACCCACGCGTGGTCAATGGCACCAGATGGATCACTGGTGCGAACGAAGAAGAAAAGCACGTTTTCGACCTGGTCAAGGGTCGCGATTTCGAGGCGGACGGCATTGTTGACATTGCCGAGGTTCGCGAGGGCGACCTTGCGCCAGACGGCTCTGGCCCGCTGACATTGGCTCGCGGCATCGAAATCGGTCACGTCTTTCAACTTGGTCGCAAATATGCCGAGGCACTCGACCTCAAAGTTCTTGACGAGAATGGCAAACTTCAGGTTGTCACCATGGGTTCCTATGGCATTGGCGTCACCCGTTTGGTTGCGGTTTTGGCTGAGGCCAACCACGACGACAAGGGTCTAATTTGGCCCGAAGCAGTCTCGCCGGCCGATGTTTATGTTGTTGCGGCAGGCAAAGATGATTCAGTGTTCGAGGCTGCTGAAAAACTTGTTGCTGAAATCGAAGCAACTGGCAAGACCGTTATCTTTGATGATCGCCCAAAGGTTAGCCCTGGCGTGAAGTTTGGCGATGCCGAACTGATCGGTGTGCCAAAGATTGTGATTGTTGGCCGCGGCCTTGAAAACGGCGAGGTCGACGTTTGGAACCGCCGCACCGGCGAGCGAAATGCAGTCAAGCTAGACTCTGCTGTAGTCGCACTCGGCTAAAGCCTTTTTTGCATGCAATATCTGTAAATAAAACTGAATAACCAGAAAACTTAACAGCCGAGGAGGCACCATGGACATCGATCTAAGCGTTTTGAAACTAGTCGAGCGCGACAAAGAAATTCCTTTCGGTGAGCTGGTCGAAATTATCGAAGCCGCCATCCTCGCTGCATACAAGAAGACTTTGGCGCAGTCTGAAAAAGCCGCCGCTGGCGACAAGCCAACTAAGTTTTCAAAAGACGATGCCGCTCACGACAACATTCGTGCAGAGCTTGACCAGCGCACTGGCAAGGTCAGCATTATCGAAACCGAAATTGACGAGGCCGGAGTTCCAACTGGCGAGAAGAACGTAACTCCAGATAACTTCGGTCGAATCGCGGCCTATGCGGCCAAGCAGGTCATTGCAAGCCGCATGCGCGAGATTTCTGATGAAGGAATCCTCGGCGAGTTCAAAGGCAAAGAAGGCGACATCGTCGCAGGAGTTATTCAGCAGGGTCAGAAGCCATACATGGTTTATGTCGACCTGGGCACTATCGAGGCAATCATGCCGCCCGAAGAGCAGGTGCCGGGCGAAGACTATTCACACGGCAAGCGCATTCGCGTTTATGTCACCAATGTGACCAAGGGAACTCGTGGCCCACAGGTGACCGTTTCTCGCACGCACCCGAGTTTGGTGCGCAAGCTTTTTGCGCTTGAGGTGCCTGAGATTGCCAGTGGTGTAGTTGAGATTGTTTCATTGGCTCGCGAGGCCGGCCACCGCACCAAAATTGCAGTTCGCGCGCACGAACCAGGCGTAAACGCCAAGGGTTCATGCATTGGTGAGCTAGGGCAGCGCGTTCGCGCAGTGACCGCAGAGCTAAACGACGAAAAGATTGACATCGTTGACTTCAGTGAAGATCTGCCTGCTTTCGTTGCCCAGGCGCTTTCTCCTGCAAAGGTTTCAAGTTCATTCATGCTCGATGCCGCGCAAAAGTCAGTTCGCGTTCTGGTCCCTGATTTTCAGCTTTCGTTGGCAATCGGCAAAGAGGGTCAAAACGCCCGTCTTGCCGCAAAATTGACCGGCGCAAAAATCGACATTCAGCCAGATAGCATTCTCGAAGACGACTAGACACTAGCTCAGACTGCAAAGTGCAGGTTAGAATGAACCCAGTTAGAACCTGTGTTGGCTGTCGTCAACGCGCCAATCAGTCGAGTTTGATTCGAATTGTTGTGCAAAATAACCAGTTGGTTATCGATCAGCAAAAGAATTTATCCGGCCGCGGTGCGTCTCTTCATCCAGCTGCAAAATGCCTATCTCAGGCGATTGAACGACGAGCTTTTCAAAGGGCTCTGCGCCTGAGTCAACATTTCGACAGCGCAGGTTTAGATCTTTTCAAAGAACAGGCAGAAACGATGTTGGCAAAAAATGAGTAGCTCGAAATGAGTGCCCAA
>ERZ650311.649-NODE-649-length-20586-cov-9.813258_pt1 | contig 20586 bp, 23 predicted proteins | sample MGYA00376247_ERZ650311 | MGnify/ENA primary metagenome ERZ650311 (study PRJEB26733, sample SAMN07839324) | wastewater metagenome | biome: small river; feature: stream; material: water | place: USA: North Carolina | collected 2016-07-28 ... | reverse complement strand
GTGCCTGAGCCGCGACCGCACCAAGCACCAGGTGGCTGAGGTCACCTCGCTCGGTTTGGTCCAGATGACCCGCAAGAAGCTCGGTATCGGACTTCTTGAGGCCTTCAGTGAGCCTTGTGAGGCTTGTGCCGGTCGCGGTGTCATCGTTCACCACGAACCAGTTTTGCGCAACAAGCACATCACCAACGACGACCGCGAGCCAAAGCAGCAGAACCAGCAGCAGCGCAAGCGTGAGAAGGGCAAGAAGGACAACAACCGTCCGGTAGAAGTTGCCAAGGTGGTCACTCCAGAGAGCGCAAACGCTCTAAACAGCGTTATCGGCAAGATTGCGGCATCAACTGTTGCTGCACACGAAGCCGCGGGCGAGCCATCGCCTATCGTTTTGGCGCCAGCTTCCACTTCGGAAACTAGCGCAAATCCAGAAGCCGAAAAGCTTTTGGAATCGGTGTTGGAGGCTCTGCCAGAGCCAAAGGCGCCAGGTCAGGGTCGTCGTAAGTCACGTCGTGTAACGACTGGCGGCAACGTCACCCCAGACCAAAACTAGCTCGAAAACAAACACGGCATCAAAAGAGTTTGACCGCGCGCCATAAGCGCAGTAAACTAAATCTTTGTTGCCCGCTGTGTTTTCGCGCGCTGCAACTAATCAAGTCTTTAGAACAAAGGGTAGATCTGTGGTTTACGCAGTAGTCCGCGCAGGCGGCCGCCAGGAGAAGGTGTCGGTAGGCACCATCGTGACTCTCGACCGTGTTAAGGGCGATGCCAACGGCAAGATTGAGCTTCCAGCTCTGCTTCTCGTTGACGGTGACAAGGTCACCACCGACGCCAAGGCACTTGCCAAGGTCAAGGTAACCGCCGAGGTCCTCAACGACCTCCGTGGCCCAAAGATCATCATCCAGAAGTACAAGAACAAGACCGGATACAAGAAGCGCATGGGCTTCCGTCACGATTTGACTCGTGTCCAGGTCACCGAGATCAAGTAAAGGACTGACCCAAAATGGCATCTAAAAAGGGTGTTAGCTCTACTCGTAACGGTCGTGACTCCAACGCACAGCGTCTAGGTGTAAAGCGCTACGCAGGTCAGGAAGTAAACGCAGGCGAGATTCTCGTTCGTCAGCGTGGAACTCACTTCCACCCGGGTGCAAACGTAGGTCGCGGCAAGGATGACACCTTGTTTGCACTGGCAGCCGGCGCAGTTGAGTTCGGTGTCAAGGGTGGCCGTCGCGTTGTAAACGTGGTAGTTGCCTAAGCGCAATCAACTTTTTACAAATGTAGGCGAGCCCAGTGCTCGCCTACATTTCATATCGCAGTAAAACTTCACGGCGACCAGCCGCAGCAAAAGAGAGGAGGCACCAATGGTCAGCTTCGTAGATCAGGTGACTCTGCACGTTCGCGCCGGAAATGGTGGCGATGGCTGCGTTTCGGTGCACCGAGAGAAATTCAAGCCACTCGGTGGCCCAGACGGTGGAAACGGTGGAAACGGCGGCAGTATTTCGCTGGTTGCCGATGAATCCGTCACCACTCTTCTGGACTACCACTTCCAGCCACACCGCAAGGGAACCGACGGCAACCAGGGTGCGGGTGACTACAAGAACGGCGCAATGGGTGAGTCCCTTGTGCTTCCCGTTCCGGTTGGCACCGTAGTCAAGGACGCCAAGGGCAATTTCCTGACCGACCTAGACGAGCCAGGCCTCGAATTCGTAATTGCCGAGGGTGGACTCGGTGGCTTGGGAAATGCCGCGCTGGCCTCGAGTAAGCGCAAGGCCCCTGGTTTTGCTCTGCTTGGTGTGCCTGGCTGGTCTGGCGACATCATTCTGGAACTCAAAACAGTTGCCGACATCGCTCTGGTGGGTTACCCATCGGCCGGCAAGTCATCGCTGATTGCTTCGCTTTCCGCCGCCCGCCCTAAGATTGCCGATTATCCGTTCACCACTCTGCACCCAAACTTGGGTGTGGTTCAGGCCGGAGACGTTCGCTACACCATCGCAGATGTTCCTGGTCTGATCGAGGGTGCGAGTGAGGGCAAGGGCCTTGGTTTGCAGTTCCTTCGTCATGTCGAGCGTTGTGCCGCGTTGCTGCACGTCCTTGACTGTGGCACCCTGGAGAGCGAGCGCGACCCACTGCGCGATCTGGATGTAATTCTCAAGGAACTTGAGCAATACGAGGTTCCACGCGGTGAAGTTCCGCTGGTGGAGCGTCCTCAGCTGGTTGCCTTGAACAAGGTGGACCTTCCAGATGGCCGAGACATGGCTGAGTTCGTGAAGGCCGATCTGGAAGCACGCGGCTACAAGGTATTCCTGGTTTCGGCAGCAACCCACGAGGGGCTTCGGGAGCTTTCTTTTGCACTGGCAGAGCTGGTTCGACACGCTCGCGCTGACCGTGAGGCAGTACCAACCAAGCCTCGCATCACTTTGATGCAGCCAAAGCGCGCCGAAGGATCGTTCACCGTCAAGAAGGAATTCGACGGCATGGAGGAGTTCTTCCGCGTTGTGGGCGTGAAGCCCGAGCGCTGGGTGGCCCAAACTAACTTCGGCAACGAGGAAGCAGTTGGCTATCTCGGTGACCGTCTTGCCAAAATCGGCATTGAAGACGCTCTCTTCAAGGCCGGTGCTCGTGCCGGTTCTACCGTAGTAATCGGTGAGGGCAACGGCGTCATCTTCGACTGGGAGCCAACCATCGCCAGCAACGCCGAGCTTATTGCCGGCCCGCGTGGTTCGGACCAACGTCTGGACACCAACGACCGCCGCACCAATGTGGAGCGCCGCAAGGAATACAAGGAACTCATGGACGCCAAGACGCGTCTGCGAGCAGAAATGGAAGCAGAAGGCAAGGCCGGTCTCTTCCAGGACGACGACTTCGAATAAACCAGAGGTAAACCGTGAACTCTTACCAACGTGGGCCGATTGCCAGCGCCAAGCGCGTCGTGGTGAAGGTGGGTTCTTCTTCCATTACCGGAGCCAACGAGTCAAACATCGATCTTTTGATTGAAGCCTTGGCAAAGCGCCGAGAAGCGGGTACCGAAGTAATCCTGGTTTCATCGGGAGCGATCGCAACCGGCATGCCGCTCCTCGGCTTAGACAGCAAGCCAACTGATCTGCCTACCAGCCAGGCACTGGCTGCAGTCGGTCAATCCCGTTTGATTGCTCGTTACCAGGCAGTTCTTTCGCGTTTCGACTGGATTGCCGGGCAAGTTCTGCTGACCAGCGAGGACCTGGATGGTGCGGTGACGCGCGAAAACGCCAAGCACGCGATGGACCGTTTGCTTTCGCTCGGAGTGCTGCCAATTGTCAACGAGAACGACACGGTTGCGACCGCCGAGATCCGCTTTGGCGACAACGATCGTTTGGCGTCACTTGTGGCCGTTCTAGTTGATGCGGATGCATTGGTTTTGTTGAGTGATGTTGATGCGCTGTACACGGCGCCTCCTAGCACACCAGGCGCGACCAGGATTGACGAAGTCGCTTATGGTCAGGACCTCTCCGCCGTGAAGACCGGCGATACCTCGACCGGTGTGGGTACCGGGGGAGCGGTTACCAAGGTGGCCGCTGCTGCTCTCGCCACCGAGGCTGGCGTAGACGTTGTTTTGACTTCAATTGCGAATGTAAACGCAGCCTTGGCAGGCGAGCAGGTGGGAACCTGGTTCCAAGCCAACCGAGACTAGTTTCTGACCCAGCAAATAGGATTTAGACATGGCAACTGCAACTGACAAGATCAAGCTGGCTAAGGCGGCTGCGACCTCTATTGGTCTAGCCAGCACTCACGTCAAGAATGACGTTCTGCGCAAGATTGCCGAGTTGCTCCCGCTGCGAACCGCCGCGATCCTTGCAGGCAACGCCCAGGACATGCAGCGAGCCGCCGCCGATGGAATGTCGGTGGGTCTGCAGGACCGCCTCCGACTCGACGAGGGTCGAATCGCCGCTCTCGCAAAGGCCGTGTTGGAGATTGTCGAACTGCCAGACCCAATCGGTGATGTAATCCGTGGTCGAACCTTGCCAAACGGTCTGAAGCTGCAGCAAGTGCGGGTTCCGTTCGGCGTAGTTGGAGCCATTTACGAGGCTCGACCAAACGTGACTATAGATATCGCGGCACTGGCAATCAAGAGCGGCAACGCCGCTGTCTTGCGTGGCGGGACTGCTGCCCAGCATTCGAATGAGGCGTTGGTTTCGGTTCTCCAAGATGCCCTTGCAGCCTGCGGAGTCAACCCCGATGCAATCCAATCGGTGGACGAATTCGGACGCGAAGGCGCTCAGGCGATGATGCAGGCTGTCGGCCTGATCGACGTTTTGATTCCTCGTGGTAGCCAGGGCCTGATTCAGGCCGTGCTGAACGAGGCAAAAGTGCCCGTCATCGAAACCGGTGCCGGTGTCGTGCACATCTTTATCGACGAGACCGCTCGCGAAGACTGGGCCGTTGACATCATCGTCAACGCCAAGACACAGAAGATCGGCGCTTGTAATGCGGTCGAGACGCTTCTGGTCCACAGTGCCGCCTACGACCGAGTCATGCCAGCCGTAGTAAAGGCTTTGCAGGCGTCGCAGGTGATTCTGCACGGAGATGCTCGCACCCAAGGCGCCTTCGACAACATCGTTGCTGCCACCGAGGAAGACTGGGCCACCGAGTACCTGGCGATGGACCTCTCCATCCGCACAGTCGACTCGCTCGACGAGGCGCTCCAGCACATCGCTACCTACTCGACCAAGCACACCGAGTCGATTATCACCGAGGATTACACCAACGCCGAACGCTTCATCAATGAGGTTGATGCGGCTGCCGTGATGGTTAATGCTTCGACTAGATTCACCGATGGTGGCGAGTTTGGGTTCGGTGCAGAGGTGGGAATCAGCACCCAGAAGCTTCACGCTCGCGGACCAATGGGTCTACCCGAACTAACCAGCACAAAATGGATAGTTCGCGGCAACGGACACGTTCGCCCGTAGGGGTTTCTCTAGGCTAATCTGGAATAAATAAGGAGTCACATGCACCAGATCATCACTTTGGCAGAAGAGGCCAGCGGCAACTCGCTGGGCTTCCCAACTTTCGTTACCGGCGTTATTGCGATGGCGATTTTCATCCTGCTCGGTGTTGTGACCTGGTCCTACCGTGACGTGGCCAACCGCCACGACCACAAGTCCGGCAACGACTCGCACCACTAGGTTGTCTTTGACCACCAGAATCGGCGTGTTCGGGGGATCATTTGACCCTGTCCACAATGGCCATCTGGTGGCCGCCAAGGCAGTTGCAAAGGCGATAAACCTAGACCGCGTAGTCTTTGTGCCTGCCGGACTTCAATGGCAAAAACAAAGTTCCACATCGGGCACTGATCGCCTCGCGATGGTTCGCCTGGCAATCACCGGAATCGCTGGTTTTGAAGTTTCTGATATCGACATTCTTCGCGATGGCCCAACCTATACATTCGATACCCTCACCGAGTTCCGCGAGGCCAATCCTGGTGCCGAGCTGTTCTTCATCCTGGGAACTGACGCCATGGCTGGTTTGGAATCCTGGAAGAACGCTGCTTCACTGCTAGACCTCGCGACCTTTGTGGTGGTTACCAGACCCGGTTCGATTCTTCAGGTGCCTGAATGGGCCAGCGGTAGAGTAATGGTGCAGGAAATTGAGGCACTCGACCTAAGTTCCACCGAGTTTCGCGAGCGGTATCTGGCGGGACAAGACTGCACCGACCTAGTTCCACCGGCTGTGTTGGACTACATCGAGACTCACCAGCTTTACAAGGAATCAGCATGACCGAGCAACCAATGACGCGTCGCGAAGCGCGCGAGTTGGAGCGGCAACGCGCTCAGGCTGCCATCAACGGGCAGTCTGACCTTTCTGAACCTGATTTCACGCCTACGACAGGCCAACTCTCGGTAATCGAGCCAAAGTCCTTGGTGGTGACCGAACCAACCCCAGACTTAGCCAACCTCTCGGTGGTGCTGAAGGAGTCTGGAGCCACGCTAACCACCGGTTCAATCGAGTTGCCTTGGTTGAAAGAGGTTGAGGTCGATGACACGGCTGTGGTCGAGGCGGCTGCTGTCGCCGATGTGGCTCATGATGCCGAGATCACTGAGAGTGTAATCTCGGGAATCGATCCGATCCCAGCTCGTATTCACGAGCGAAGCCGGCGTCGCAAATCCGTCTTCCCCACTCGACTTCGCAAAGGTTGGGGAGTGGTTCACCTAGTGCTGGTGTCTGCTTTCGTGCTCTTTGCCCTATTTGTAGCCCTGGTGGCGAGCATCCTGCTTGGCATCATCAAGTTTTAACTAAAGGAAATTGTGACCGCATCTACTCGTTCGCTTGAACTCACCCAGATTGCCGCTAACGCAGCTCACGACAAGTTGGCCGATGACATCGTTGCATTGGACGTTTCTGAGGTCTTCCCGCTGGCCGATGTCTTCTTGTTCGCATCGTCTCGCAATGAGCGTCAAACTCCGGCGATTGCGGATGAGATCGTTGATCAACTGCATCTTGCCGGAGTCAAGTTGTTGCGCAGTGAAGGTAAGGCGGGTGGCCGCTGGATTCTGCTGGACTTCGGTGACCTAATTGTTCACGTAATGCACGAAGAAGACCGCATGTACTACTCGGTTGAGCGCCTCTGGAAGGACGGCATCCCGATTCAACTAGAACTTGCCTAGCACTGGATTTGTAGCCGTCAACATTTGATGTAAACTATTCAGGTTGCTAAGGCAACTTCGGGCCTGTGGCGCAGCTGGTAGCGCACCTGCATGGCATGCAGGGGGTCAGGGGTTCAAGTCCCCTCAGGTCCACCAAATAACCTCCCTCCGGGGAGGTTTTTGGTTTAACTGTCCCATCGCGGAGTTACCATAGTGCCAACGGGGGTTTTGATGAGAGTTCGTTCTAAAGCAGCACTGTCGCTAGTCACGCTAGTTGCTTGCGTGGCTGGCTTTGTGTTGGCTGCAACACCTGCGCGGGCTCAGGATTCGGTTGTAGTTCCCGGCCAAGTCGCGGCTAGTGACTGTCCAGTCGGCTATCAATATTCCACTGGAATCATGGTGAATACTTCGACGCAGGAAGTGTTCACTGTCTGCAATAGTCCTTTGAACGATGCTGACTTGCTGTTGCGTCAACAGGATCAAGATTTCTACGAAGCGGTACGGGTTGCCCAGGCAGCTGCCGAGCAAGAGTCACGGGCTTGGAACGCCGATCACCCTGGTCAGCAGAAATGTGTCCAATGGGGTCCAATCACTCACGCTAACGGTGTTTCCACCAGTTCCGGTGGGGTTTGCGCCAACCCTGTTTCGGTGCCCACGGTTCCAACGGTCGAGGCAAGGCCCGAGTCTAGTACCACCGAGGATGCTCGTGTTGAGCAAGCACCACCCGCGCCTGCTCCTCAGGATGACAGCCAACCAGCCCCCGCTCCTGGACCATCCGGAATTGGCGGTTGGGCGATGGTTGACGATTCCAACCAAAATCGAGGCACCACGGTGTGCGATGTGAGTGTTTGCGGAGACCCAAACAGCGATTTCTCCCTCGCGTACAAGCGCGATCATCCGGAAATCAGGTTTGTCTATTTTGCGCCTGCGGAGCCGGGAGGCAATGTGGCTGGTTGGAGCAGTGGTAGCTACGACCCTTCAACAAACCTGTTCTGGTACAACGGTTGTTCCCACAGGGGTGGGTCGCCGGTCGGAGAAGTCTCGTGCCCTCCTGCCCCCGCGCCAGCAAGCGGCTCCTACGTGGAAGCGTCATCTGACTTCCGCTCTCAAACTGTTGAAACGCATGGTTCTGAAATTGGTTCACAAGTGGTGACTGTGGAACCCCCGAATTCCTCTCAAGAGATTGTTGTGGCTCAGGATGGTGGAATCAGTAATGCCCCACCTGTGACTTCAAGTTCGGACATCCGTTCAGAGATTCCCGCTGTTTCAACCTCGGTACGGCTGGACGCGCCCGTAGAGGCTGTGACGAGCGACAGCCGAGACGGAAGCGTGACATCCGAGAGCACAGAGACAAAGGTTGCCATCGCGAGCTTGATCAAAAGCGCAGTAGCTTTGCCGGCTCAAACCACTGCCAGTGCAGTGAAGCTTGCAGTGTCAGCGGTAAAAATCACTTCTAAGTCCCTTACTCCGAAGATTTGCACTGTGACTTCTAAGGGCGTCAAACAGCGCGGTTACGGCAAATGCAAACTCGAGCTCTCGGTAACGTTGGCAGATGGTTCGAAAGTGAGCACTTCCAGAGTCATCAATTTCAAGAAGAGGTCTTGAGCTAACTGACGTGCTTGGCGTCGATGTCTACGACCTTGCCGACCCGGCGTGCGTATTTCTGGTCCGATGAACCGAGCCAATCGGTGGTCATCCAAACCCTTACGATTTCCATGGCGATTGCGCTGCCGATGATCTTCCCGCCGATGCATAGAGCGTTTGTGTCTGAGTGTGAACGTGCCAGCTCGGCGCAGAAGGAATCTTGGCACACTGCCGCAAATACCCTGGGCAGCTTGTTGGCAATCATGGCCGAGCCATAACCCACGCCATCCACAAAAATTGTGCGATCTACGGCGCCTTCAGAGAGTGCTTTGGCTGCAGGGTAAACGTAGTCGGGCAGATCGGCTGCATCTGCGGTGTCGGTTCCAAAGTCCACTACGTGATGACCCTGGCTCTCCAGCCAGTGCTTGATTTCAAGCTTCAGGGGAAGTCCGGCGTGGTCGTTGGCCATTGCGATTTTCATCATTCTCCTTGGAACGGGTAGCTTACGTAGGCAAATTTCTTGGAATCTGGGCTCCAGCTGTTCACGTTTATCGTGCCTTGTCCACCGGGCAGTGTGACCAAAGTCTCAGCATTAGTCCAGTCGTTTTGCTTGACAAGCTTCAACTGCACTTCGAGGTCCTCTGGGTGTCCCTTGGTTCCAGGTGGGTAGCTAAGGTAGGTCCAGAAAGTCCCGTCTGGTGATACATGCGGAAACCAATTGACTCGCTCGTCAAATGTTAGCTGCGTGAGTTCACTACCGTCAGGGCGAATTCTGGCAATTTGGGCGTTGCCCGTTTCGCCAGAGAAGCGCTCGGTGTTGAAGTAAATCCATTCACCCGAGGTGTCATATTCGCTGCCGTCATCGGGGCCGTGGTGGTCAGTAAGCGCCTCGTCGTGACCCGTTTTCAAATCCAGTTGGCGCAAATAACCAGGTGTTAGATTTCCTTCCGCATCGATACCCAGGCAGACGTAGGCAAGTTTTGTGCCATCTGGTGTCACTCCATGGAGGAAATGAAATCGTCCGTTGCCAGTCGCCGTTACCTGTGTCGCGGTGCCGCCGGCTAACTGGACCTGATGTATTTGGAAGTCGTCGAATGTGGACATGAAGATTGATTGATGGTCCGGAGCCAACACGTGGTCGTTGTTGAGGTGTGGAATGTTGGGCACTGGAATGTGCGCGGGTTGCGAACCAGCCACCGCCTCAAGGCTCCACAAGAGACCGTCGCCATTTAGGTAAAGGTTGCCATTCTTGGCCCAGTTCGGAGCTTCGAACAGCACGTCTTGCGAGGAGTAGATGACATCGTCACTTTTGGTTTCCACGTCAAAGATATGGACTTCGCAAGTCTGATCAGGTTTTAGGCGCCTCGTGTATTCGGACATCAGTGCTCCACCTTCACTCGTTTGATTCTTGACGTAAAACCGGACTCTATTTCGACTTGGTTCTTGCGCAAGCCGAAGTGTTCAGCCAGAAGTTTCACGAGACCTTCGTTGGCGGCGCCATCGACCGCTCGCTCTTTCAGGTACACGATAAGCGACTGATCGAGCTGAACCTCTATCAGTGGCCCTTTCTTGGACCCCGGCTTGACATGTACTGTGTAGCGCACAAAACAAACCTAGACTGAAGTCATGACCTACCGTGGCTACACGCTTGAGCAAATTGCATCCCACATCGACCACTCGGTGCTAAAGCCAGAATCCAGCAGGGCGGAAATAGTTCGTGCGGCTGCGGTCGCGCGTCAGTTCAAAACGGCTTCGCTCTGTATCCGCCCCATGGATGTCAAGCTTGCGGTCGCCGAACTGGCTGGGTCCGGGGTTCCGGTTTGCACAGTCATCGGCTTCCCGCATGGCACCTCAACTACGGCAGCCAAGGTCACCGAGACCGTGGAGGCAGTTGCCTCGGGTTGTCTCGAAGTAGACATGGTTCTCAATGTCTCGCAGTTGCTAGACGGCTTCTTCGCCGAGGTGCAGGCTGACATTCGCGCGGTTGTGGAGGCCGCCAAGGAAGTTAATCCCGATGCCATCGTCAAGGTCATCTTTGAGACTGCGCTTTTGAACCGGGATGAAATCATCAAGGCATGCGAACTTTCCGAGGCTGCTGGTGCTGACTTCGTAAAAACTTCCACTGGCTTCGCGTCCAGTGGAGCGACCATCGAGAACGTAACCCTGATGAAGGAATGTGTCGGTGACCGCCTTCGCGTTAAGGCATCTGGGGGAGTACGAACCGTAGATCAGGTGATCGATTTCATCGAAGCCGGTGCCTCTCGTTGCGGGGCGTCGGCGACTGAATCTATCCTCTCGGTCTTTACAAGTAAAGACCCCCTAGACTAAACTCGAGGTATGACACTTCCTGCCCTGTACTTATCCCACGGTGCCCCACCGCTGCTGGATGACGAACTTTGGATTTCACAGCTCAAGGAATGGTCCAGCACCATCGCCAAGCCCAAGGGAATCCTCGTGGTTTCGGCCCACTGGGAAAACGCACCGGTCACTATCTCTAGCACCGATGCGAATACACCGCTGATTTATGATTTCGGTGGTTTTGCCGCGAAGTACTACAACGAAAAATATGCAACCCCGGACGCCAGTTGGCTGGGTCAAATGGTTGCCTCTGTCATGCCGGACAACGAACCACTGCACCAGAGTCCAAACCGCGGACTCGATCACGGGGCCTGGGTGCCAATCAAGATCATGTACCCGGATGCTGACATACCGGTGATTCAACTATCGCTACCAACGCATGATCCAGTGCGTCTCATGGAATTGGGGCGCCGTCTTCAACCTTTGCGTGACCATGGCATTTTGATCGTGGGTTCAGGCTTCATGACCCATGGATTGCCATTCCTGCGCGAGTTTCGAATCGAAGCCACCCCGCCGGGTTGGTCCAAGGAATTCGACATCTGGGCCGGTGAGGCAATGAGCCGTGGTGACATCGAGAGTCTGATCGACTACAAGAACCGCGCGCCGGGGATGCCTTATGCGCACCCGACGGTGGAGCACTTCACCCCGCTCTTCGTCACCCTAGGTGCGACCCTCGACCCCGAGCAGGTTCCAGATCAGAAGATTGACGGTTTTTGGATGGGTCTTTCCAAGCGTTCTTTCCAGGTTGCCTAGTGGCTGGCATGGGAAGCACAACCAGACGACCGCACGTCTGGAAGCCTGCCGCCAACGCTGAAAGCGCCAGAACCATTCTTTTGCTTCATGGCACCGGAGCAGATGAGCGCGATTTGCTCGGTTTGGGCAAAGCCTTGGACCCTGATGCCAATCTGCTGTCCCCGCGAGGTCTTGTGGTAGCCGAGGGCATGAGCAGGTTTTTCCTGCGTTACCCTGATGGCTCCTTTGACGAGGCTGGCATCGTCGCAAACGCCAATGAGTTGGCTGACTTCGTACCTGCCGCGGCCTTTGAATATGGCTTTGACGAGTCCAAGGTCTGGGCGGTTGGTTTTTCGAATGGAGCAAATGCTGCGGGTTCGATGCTTCTTCTGCATCCGTCCGTGCTGCAGGGAATCGTGGCGTTTGGGACCACTAAGTCTTTCTCGACCCCTCCGAAGGTGCTTCCAGACCTAAAGGGCAAGCGAGTCTTCATCGCCAACGGCAAGTTGGACGACTATTCACCCGCCGACAAGACCGATGCCATGGTGCGCGAGTTCCGTCAGTACGGGGCAAAGGTAGAGCTAATGGTGCACGGCGGCGGCCACACCATCTCGCACGAGCACGTCAAGCAGATTGCTGCAGCTCTTCAGAGTTAGCCGAATCTTTGCGTTTACGCCAATCTCGGTAGAGATCCTTTAGATCCCAAGCGTTTTCCGCCATCACCGACACTCCTCGAACCCCGGTTCTGCGGGTCTTTCCCGCCACCAGCAGTAGCCTCGTGTTGAAAAGCACGTGACTGCAGCGTTGCTGCGCCTCGTCGAAAAATGTGGCATCGGCACAGCCGGCTCCGTCATCCAAGCTAAGGAACACCACCCGTTTGCCGGATCGCATCGGTGGTGTCTGGGTGGCCACCCTGACGCCTGCTATCAGGACGTCGGTCTTATTCCGCAGTCCAACCAGCTCATCGGAGCGCACCACGCCAAGTTCATCCAGCATCTCGCGATACAGCTCGATTACGTGCTGACTGACGTCCAGTTTCATGAGTTTCAACTCGTTTAGGACGTTTGTTTCCAGAGATGGGGAAGGATTGCCCCTGGGGAGCGAATCGGTCAGGTCGATGAAGTCCAGGGTGGGCTGGTCGGGGTCAAACTTTGGCCGTTTGCTTACCGCGTTCAATTGGCGAATCTTTGCAATCACGTCGCCTCGGGTCGCCTTCAATTCCTCGGCGTCGCTTCCGGCACCATTCCGCAGACTCTGGGGAAGTGCGCCAGCCACCCCAGAAATGCTGTCCAGGGCGCCCAGTAATCCAAGGTTTTCCAGCGTTCGACGAGTGGGTTCGGCCCGCAGGTAGAAGTCGCTCAAATCCTTGTAGGGGGCGTTCTTGATGATGCGCTTGATCTCGGTTTGGCTGACGTTTTGAATCTCCGTCAGCGCCAACCGCACTGCCAGGTCACCCTCCGGAGTCTTTTCCACCAGGTACTCGTCGGTGGACTTGTTCACGTCCAGCGGAAGGATCTTGACACCGAGCCTCCTGGCTTCGGCTAGCAGGAGTCTTCTAGGGTACATTCCAGGGTCGTGGGTGAATAGACCGGCAACGAACTCGGTGGGGTAGTGGGTCTTCAGCCAGGCGCTCTGATAGGTGGGCATGGCAAAGGCGGCGCCGTGCGCCTTGCAGAATCCGAAAGAACTGAAACCCTCCAGTGTTCCCCAAACCTCCTCGATGACTTCGGGTTGGTAGCCGTTCTCTGCCGACTTGGTTCGAAAGAACTGTTCTATCTGCGGCTTCTTACGCGGGTTCTCCATGGAACGGCGCAGTTCATCAGCCTTGGCAAGCCCGCACTTGGTCATCTTGTTGAAGATGCGCAAGACGTGCTCGTGGAAAATGACGACACCGAAGGTCTCTCGCAAGATCGGTTCCAGATCTGGGTGCGGGTAGCGCGGTTTGGCGAAGCCATGTCTGCCGTCCAGATAGGGCGCAATCATGTTGCCCTTCATCGGTCCAGGTCGGAAGAGAGATATCTGAATAGTCAGGTCGTTGAAGACCGTGGGCTGGTGTTTGCCGGTTAGTTCGCGCTGGCCTGGGCTTTCAATCTGGAAGATACCCAGGGTGTTGGTGGTGCGAATCGATTTGAAGGTAGCTGCATCGTCCAGTGGGATGCCGTCAAGGTCAAGCGTCTCACCGCGCACTCTCTCAATCTCTCTGACCGCGTAGGCCATGCTGCTCTGCATTCGCACACCCAGAACGTCCAGCTTCAACAGGCCCATCGGGTCCATGTCGTCCTTGTCGAATTGGCTCATCGGTAGGTCGATTCCGCTGGGTTCCACCGGGGTTAGATTCAGTAGCGTTGCATCACCGAGAATTACCCCGCAGGGATGCATCGAGATGTGCCTGGGTAGGCGATCCAAGCGCTCGGTGATGTCCACCAGTAGATTCATGGTGCGGTCGGTCTCCAGCGCCTCTGCCACCTTTGCTAGTTCTGGTTTGCGGCTGGTGGCGGAACGGAAGCTGCCGGCGCTGAAGCGCCAGACACTCTTTGCGATCTGGTCGATTTGGTCTTCCTCTAAGCCCAACGCCAGCCCGCTGTCACGTACCGCACCTCTGCCGCGATAGGTGGATTGCATCGACAGCAGGGTGACTCTGCTGCTGCCGTAGCGTCGGAAAATGGCTCGATAGATTTCGTGTCTTCTGGCGCTCTCGACGTCGATGTCGATGTCCGGCAGGCTGGTTCGTTCGGTGCTCAGGAAGCGCTCGAAGAGCAGGTCGTTCTCGATTGGGTCGACACCGCTGATTCCCAGCGTGTAGTTGACCAGAGAACCGGCGCCCGAACCGCGTGCTGCCGTCCTGATTTTCATATCGCGAATCATCTGTGCGACATCGGCGACGGTCAAAAAATAGGTGGCGAAGTCCAGTTTGTGGATGGTCATCAGTTCTTGCGAGAGTCGATGTTGGACCTGCTGCAGTTTGGCCTGGCTAAGGTTCGGGTAGCGCCAGTGGATGCCCTCGTGGGCTCTCTGCCAGAGCAGTTCGAAGGGGTTGCCGTCGATACCCAGCGCGGATTTCTCCGGGGTCTTCGGCTTGCCCCAGCCGCAATCATTCACCGGATCCAGGCGACACCGAGCCGCTAGGGCTGCCGTGGTGTCCAATAGCTTTTGAGCGCGACGATAATCCCGGCAGATTTCCTGCGCCAGATCCACCATCAATCGGTGTGGCTTCAGCCAGGCCTGGGCGTTCGGCTGTGGTTGAAACATGCCAAGCGCCTCCAGGTGCCGAGCGGAATCCAGAACGTCGGCGGTCAGCGCATCGTCGGGGCTTAGATAGCGAACCGAGTTCGTCAGAACAGTGGGGATGTTTAGGGAATCCGCTAACTCGAGGATTCGGTAGGCCTGCATCGTGGAGTATTCGGTACCCGGTTTGGTCAACAGGCTGGTGATCTCTATTGCTAGGGCACCGGGCGCCGAGAAGAGGGCGCTCCAGTCCGCTAGGGCCTCCAGGGCGGCCTCGCGACTGGCACCAAGGGCCAGGCGACCAAAGGGGTTATCGGGGGAGAGCAGAACGGTTGCGGTGGCAACGTACCCGGTTTCTTGATCGCCGCGTTGAGTCAGCTGAGCCAACTGCTCGATGGTTAGCCCGGTGGGCTGCTTCTTGCCATGTTTATTGGCCTCGCTCACCAATTGGCACAGGGCGGTCCAGCCGACACCGCGATTGTGTCCGTGGGCCAAAACTACGGCTCGCCCGATTGGCTTCGCGGTGTTGTCCAAGATCGCTAGATCAACCCCCACAATTGGGGCGATGCCAAGTTCGAGACAGGCGCCGATGTGCTTTACCGAGCCGTACAGTCCGTTGCGATCCGTGATTGCCAGAGCATCACCACCCATCGCCAGGGTGGCTTCGGCTAGGTGCTCCGGACGGGTGACCCCGTAGTGTCCCGAGTACGCCGAAGCCACGTGAAGATGGGTGAACTGGCTCATTCGTAGACCCGAAGCAACTTCCAGGTGTTTCCGACTTGGCCGTGGATGAGTTCGAACTGCAGCGTGCCGGGGCCACAGTTGGCGGTGAGCCGCCACATTTCTAGCTCCATCACCTCGGCCCCGATGCCGCGATAGGCGCGCGGAGCCTCCACCCACCAATCTCGGCGCGAATACCAGCGAATTGGGCGACTCGCCACCTGGTAGCGTTCGTTTCGCCAGCGGAAACCGATGGGTTCGCCAGCCTGATTCACCGAGACCTCGATGGCCTCTTCCGCCCTCAACATTGCCCCTTCTTCCAACCTCTTTGAAAATCCTTTTATTCGAACAAATGTTCGAACGTTAAGAGTGTATGAGGGGGTTGGGACATTTAGGAAAACTCACCTAAAGGACAGGTTGAAGGTTGTTTTAGATCGCCTGAATCAATGCGGCACCGGCGCTGGAGACTTTTCCGACTTCGCTGCTAACTCGGTGGAAGAGCGCATCGGCCGCTACCAAATCGGAGTCATGTGCGATTGCCGCGAGTAAGTCCTGGTCGCCCTCAATGCTGGAGTCGAGCCAGGCGTCCAAAGTATCGCCGCTCAAAAAGACCGGATTGCGCTCATGAAGGTGCGCCAGCTCCGGAGCGCTCGGCTTGGTAAGGATGGTGGTCGAGAGCAGCCAGCGCGTGGGATCGTTTGCGGCTTTACTGCCGTCGGCCCACCATTCGAACAGTCCAGCAAAGCCGAAGAGGCCATCCGCGCCGGCGTTGACGTAGTAGGGCTGCTTATTGCCCTGAGCATCTACCACCCATTCGTAGTAGCCAGATGCCGGCACCAGGCAACGACGGCGAATCACCGAGTCCTTGAACGATGGCTTTTCCAACACTGTTTCGATGCGAGCGTTGATTAGGGGAGCACCTTCGGCCGGACCCTTGCTCCACCTGGGCACCAAACCCCAGCGAGCCGAATGCAGCTCGCGGCTGATTTCACCAATGGGTGACCCGTCTTCACTTTTCTCAAATGCTCGGTCAACCAGAATCGAAACTCGATTGGTAGGGGCGATGTTGTAGGAGGCCGGAACCTCATCGATCACTTCATCGGCTTCGAAGATGGTCGCGATTTGACCCGAGGTCTTCGCAACCACGAAACGACCGCACATGATTACTCCAAACCCTCTTCGGTTTCGGTTTCGCTTACCGCCAACTGAGTCTCGCCGCTGACCACCATTGTCTCTGCGGCTTTTTCGAGTCGCTTTTTGATCAGAGTAATGATGCCGATCACGATCACAACGATGGCCACAAAGATTACGCCGCCAAACTTCAACCGGCCTAGCCACACATCATAGGTCCGGTGCAAAGCCCAACCAACACCTAAATACACCGCAGCCCAGACCGAACAAGCGGCCATGGTCCAGCGTATGAAGGTCCGATAGCGCATCGTGGTCATTCCGGTTACGACCGGTACCACCGAGTGCAAGACAGGCAGGAATCGACTGAGGGCCACAGCAAGGCCGCCTCGAGTCTCCACAAAGGCATCCGCCATCGCCCAGTTCTTTTCACCGATTCGGCGACCTAAAGCAGAGGAGCGAATCCGAGCACCAAAAGTGCGTCCGAGCCAAAACCCTCCGGATTCGCCAGCAAATGAACCCGCCAGCACGAAAAGATAAAGACCAGCGAAGTCCAGCAGGTTTTGGACTCCGGTTCCCGCCACCAGAGCCATCGAGTCGCCGGGGATGACCAAACCGACGCCAATCAGGGTTTCACAGGCGATGGCAAAGGCGGCAATGAAGTTGCGCAACAGCCAATCCACCGAGTGGACCGAGTTGAGCAGCCATTCCAGAACCGAGTTCATAACAGAACTAGTCAATCACGCTCGCGAGCATTCTCAGCCTGCGCTGGAAGTTGTCGGAGTGGGTTGCCGCGCCAACTGGGCTGCCAAGCCCAATCCACTCGGTGACCGGGCGAATTCCCTGAAGCGAAGACAGTGCCCAGACCTCCAGGTCAACTAGATCGGCCGGCCGCACTTTCTCGGTGCGGGTCTGAAAACCGAGGGATTCCGCGATAGAGAAAACCTCGCGACGAGTGATGCTGTCCAGCCAAGGCGTTTCTGAACCCGGTGCACAGAGCGTGTCACCTCGCCACCAGACAATAGCGCTCAGTGCGCCTTCCGAAATGTAGCCGTCTTGGTCCAATAGCACCGCTTCATCGGCTCCGTGAAGTTGCGCCTTTCGACGAAGCTGCATGCACAGGCTGAGGTCTGGACCCTTGATTGTTGGCAGGATTCGCGGATCTGGCTCATCCAGAGTCCAAAGCGTGATTCCACCGAGCTGGTCAGGGGCAGTTCGTAACCGGAGATAGAGGGATCCGGTTTGAGCTACGCCATTCGAGCCTTCGAGGTGAAGCTCCATCCTCGGGAACCAGCGACCAGTTCGAGGAATTGCGTCACGAACACTCGAAAAGAATGGGAGGAGCTGCTGCGAAACACCAACGGCTTGAGCCTGCACCCAACCTGCAAATCTTTCAAAGTGAGCATCGATATTTCTAGCCCTGCCGTCTTCGACTAGCCAGGAATCCGCTACCGCCAATCGAATCTCGCTTACGGAATCCATACAGGCGACCAGTTGTCCCGATTCAAACCGGAAGAACTCAGAGTCAAGCATTCCAGTCCACCTTGTTGCTAGTTTCCGCCAAAAGCCCTTTGGCTTGCGTTTAATCTATAGATTATTGGGAAACGTCGACCTGATTTTCGGCTTTCTAGAAATCCGTGAATAACTGAGAATGGAGCGCAAGTGCAGTTATACAGCCGCAAAATGCGCGCCTGGGTTGACCCTGCCGATGTGTTTGCCACTCTCTACGCGCAGGACCGAAAGTCCTATTGGTTGGATCGTGAAAATCACCCCACGGCCAGATTCTCGGTGATGGGCCACGCCCATCAAGGCAGGGTTTTAGACGCCACCGAGGTTTTGGAACGGCTTGAAACAGAAACCGGCAGTTTTGACCTTGAGCAGGAAGAGCCGCCCTTCACTTGGCGGCCGGGATTTGTTGGCTGGTTCGATTACCTTCCAGGCGAATTGGGCCAAATTGACATCTCGGGGAAGTGGGTAGAAGCGAGAGAAGCAGTCGTCTTCGATCACGACGCGAAGGCAATCTGGTTCACCGGGGTGTTCAAGGATTCGGAACACTTCGACGAGTGGGTCAGGGCGGTCATGCTTCGCCTCGCACTCAGCGGAGGTCAGAGCATTGGTTATCGGCAGCGCAATCCTAGGAGTGCCGCCCCGAAGTTGGTGAGTTTGGCTCACAGCCCAGCTGCCTATCAGGATCTGATTCGCAAGGCTCAGCAGCACATCGCTGCCGGAGATGTCTATCAACTCTGCCTAACGAACCGCCTTGAGTTCGTTCACCAGGACGACCCGCTCGCGGTGTACCTAAACCTTAGGCTTCAAAACCCCGCGCCGTATTCGGCATACTTTCGGTTCGACGAGAAAGCCCTTGTATCCAGTTCCCCAGAGCAGTTTCTGAGTGTTGACGCAGCCGGAAGGGTCAGCACCAAACCAATCAAGGGAACGCGCAGGAGATCTGCGGATCCAGGTGAAGATGCCGCAATTGCTGCCGAGCTTGCTGGCAATCTGAAAGAACGTGCCGAAAATCTGATGATCGTTGACCTGATGCGCAATGATCTAGGGCGGGTATCGGAAGTTGACACTGTTGTGGTCGAGAAACTCTTCGACGTCGAACAGTACGCGACAGTTCATCAGTTGGTTTCAACGATTACCGCCCAGTTGCGTCCGAAGACCAGTGTTAGGGAACTGCTCGCTGCAGCATTTCCGGGTGGATCGATGACCGGGGCGCCTAAGGTGAGGGCAATGCAACTTATTGCCCAACTCGAGGGCGTGGGCCGCGGCGCCTACTCTGGCGTTGCCGGCTACCTGGCCTTGGACGGCTCGCTAGACCTGGGAATGACCATCAGGTCTCTTGTCTTCAACGGGGATAAAGTATCGCTCGGTGTCGGAGGCGGCATCACCATCGACAGTGACCCCGCCGAGGAGTTAGCCGAAACCGAACTGAAGGCACAGGCGTTGCTCAAGGTGCTCGGTGCTGATAATCCATGGCAACTTGCTTGGTAACCTTGTAACAAGGGTGCAAGCCCGCATTTTTATGCCCCAGCGGCTCCAACCGTAAAGCAAGTGAGTAAATGAGCATTTCCGAGTCTGAAGAGAACGTTTACGACGTTTCTGCCATTCAGGACAAGTGGCTACCGATCTGGGACGATCTGCGTCCGTTCGCATCCGGCAAGGAAGGCGACACTCGCCCAAAGAAGTATGTCTTGGACATGTTCCCTTACCCATCGGGTGACTTGCACATGGGCCACGCCGAGGCCTACGCGCTAGGCGACGTGATTTCTCGTTACTGGGTCCAGCGTGGTTTCAACGTTATGCATCCAATCGGTTGGGACGCCTTTGGCCTTCCAGCCGAGAATGCCGCAATCAAGCGCGGCCTCGACCCACGCGGCTGGACCTATGACAACATCGAGCAGCAGCGAAGCTCCATGCGCCGCTATGCCTGTTCCTTCGATTGGGACCGCGTCATTCGCACCTGCGACCCGCTCTACTACCGCTGGAACCAGTGGCTGTTCCTCGAGTTCTACAACAAGGGTCTGGCCTACCGCAAAAACTCGATGGTCAACTGGTGTCCTTCCTGCCAGACCGTGCTTGCCAATGAGCAGGTGGTCGGTGGTCTTTGTGAGCGCTGCGACAGCGTAGTGACCAAGAAGGCGCTAACTCAGTGGTTCTTCAAGGTCACCGAGTACGCCGATCGACTGTTGGACGACCTGGACACTCTGGAAGGCAACTGGCCTTCCAAGGTGATCAGCATGCAGCGAAACTGGATCGGCCGCTCCTACGGTGCCGATGTCGAGTTTGAAATCGAAGGCCGCACCGAGCCGGTTACCGTTTACACCACTCGTCCAGACACGCTTTATGGCGCAACCTTCATGGTTGTGGCAGCGGATGCGGCGCTCGCCGCGCGCGTGGCGGCGAGGCCGGAAAGAAGCAGGGAGACGGCGAGCGCTGACGCGCTAGTTGGTCTTGGCGGCCTTGGCCGCCTTGGCATCGGAGGCGGGGCCTTCATATTCGCCATCGGCGTTGCAGACGGCGAGTGCGAGCTTGCGTTCGCCGGCGGCGACGTCGCTCAGATATTTCTGCTTTTGCGCCGGCGAGCCCGCCTTCATCAGCGCCCACGTCCCCGCCAACGTGCCGAGGATTGGCGTCGGCGCGGCCGCGCGGCGAGGCACCAGGGCCCAGGAGACGCGCCGCGGCGATGAGCTCGTCATCGAGGAGCTTCGCCTCGACCCGCGCAACG
>ERZ650311.648-NODE-648-length-20590-cov-8.809301_pt1 | contig 20590 bp, 29 predicted proteins | sample MGYA00376247_ERZ650311 | MGnify/ENA primary metagenome ERZ650311 (study PRJEB26733, sample SAMN07839324) | wastewater metagenome | biome: small river; feature: stream; material: water | place: USA: North Carolina | collected 2016-07-28 ... | reverse complement strand
TTGTGCCTTTGTCTTGGTGGACTAGTCGCGGTGCTAAGGAGCAATTTCAGCAACGCGCCTTAAAAGGTGAGATTGGGGTTTGGTTTGCACCTGAAGATGATGTTCAGGCCCATCGTGAAGTGATTTTGGCAGGTTTGAAGCTTTGGCCTATTTTGGCCATTGATTTCCCAGTTTTTAGAGATGGTCGCGGTTACAGTACTGCAGCATTGTTACGTGAGCGTTTTGGCTGGAAGGGCGAACTGCGTGCCATTGGTGATGTGTTGATTGATCAGTTATTGCCAATGTCTAGAGTTGGTTTTGATTCTTTTTCATTGCGTAATGATCAATCAGTGGAAACAGCTCTATCCCAGTTTGGTTCAGTGGCTTATCAATTTCAAGATGATTGGCGTGCTGATCGTTCACAAAAGGGCGCAGCTTAAGCATGAGTGATACATCTAGCATGACTAATACTGGTGGCTTGAACCGACCACAACTTTGGTCGATTCCTAAGCATGAGATCACCTCGGAAGTGATTGAGGCTAAGGCTCAAGTTTTATTTGATCGTTTAAGCGAAATTGCCGCAGAACATCAAGACGTCCGCTTTGCTACTAGCTTGGCGGCAGAAGATATGGTTGTTACTGATGCGATTGTGAAGTCAGGTGCGAAGATTTCTTTATTCACTCTAGCAACAGGGCGTTTGCATCAAGAAACAATTGATATGACAAGCCAAGTGCAAAAACACTATGGGGTTTCTGTGGCTAGTGTTGCACCAGAAGCTAGTGATGTTGAGGCTTTCATAGCTCAATATGGCTTAAATGGTTTTTATGATACCGAGGAAGCTAAGAAGGCCTGTTGCGGAGCGCGTAAAATAAAACCTTTGAACAAAGCTTTGCTGGGTGCTGATGCTTGGTTGACAGGTCAAAGAAGAGAGCAAGCAGTTACGCGTTCAGATTTGCCTTTGCGCGAATTGGATGACGCTAGAAACATCGCGAAGTACAACCCTTTGTTTGATTGGACAGAGTCTGAGGTTTGGGCTTATCTACAAACCAAGCAAGTGCCGATTCATCCATTGCATTTCCAAGGATATCCAAGTATTGGTTGCGAACCTTGCACCAGAGCTGTAAAGGCTGGTGAAGATATTCGTGCGGGACGTTGGTGGTGGTTACAGCAAGATAGTAAAGAGTGTGGGTTACACGTTAAATAAGATCATGAGTCAAACACAATTAGAAAAATCTCAAAAATTACAGAACGAGCATTTGGACTGGCTCGAAGCTGAATCCATTTACATCATTCGTGAAGTAGCCGCGCAAGCTGCTAATCCTGCCATGTTGTTCTCTGGTGGTAAAGATTCCATCGTGATGTTCCATTTGGCGCGTAAAGCATTTCGATTTGGTGCTAGACCTATTCAGTTACCTTTTCCGTTATTGCATATTGATACGGGTCACAACTATCCTGAAGTTATTCAATTTAGAGATGACATCGTTGCCCAAACAGGTTCTAAGTTAATTGTTGGTCACGTAGAAGACTCTATTCGCAAAGGCACGGTGCGTTTGCGTAAAGAAACAGATTCTCGTAACGCTGCTCAGGCAACCACATTGCTAGAAGCGATTGCTGAGCACAAGTTTGATGCATTGATGGGCGGTGCACGTCGCGATGAAGAAAAGGCTCGTGCGAAAGAGCGAATCTTCTCATTCCGCGATGAGTTCGGTCAGTGGGATCCTAAAGCGCAACGACCAGAGTTGTGGAATTTATATAACGCCAGAATTGCTCCAGGTGAGAACATGCGTGTATTCCCCATCTCTAACTGGACTGAGTTAGATGTATGGCAATACATTGCTCGTGAAGAGTTGGCGTTGCCAAGTATTTATTACGCTCACGAGCGTGAAGTAGTTCGTAAAAATGGTTTATTGGTACCTGTTACTAATGTAACGCCTAAAGCTCCTGGCGAAGTGAGTGAAGTCATCAGTGTGCGTTTCCGTACTGTGGGTGACATTAGCTGCACCTGTCCAGTTTTGAGCACGGCTGCAACAGCTGTCGACATCATTGAGGAAACTGCGATTTCAGAAATCACAGAACGTGGTGCAACACGTATGGATGATCAAACAAGTGAAGCTTCTATGGAGCGTCGTAAAAAAGAGGGGTATTTCTGATGAGCCTAGATCAGCAAACAAACACTCATCAGGGTGTTGTGCGTTTCATCACAGCTGGTAGCGTAGATGATGGTAAGAGCACATTAATTGGACGCTTGTTATATGACACCAAAGCAGTATTGGCTGACCAGCTATTGGCATTATCAAAAACCAAACACGCACGTGTAACAGCATCTGATGCTGCAGTAGATTTGGCATTGTTAACAGATGGTCTTGAGGCTGAGCGTGAGCAAGGTATTACGATTGATGTGGCTTATCGCTATTTTGCAACTTCGAAGCGTAAATTCATTGTGGCTGATGCTCCAGGGCATGAGCAATACACGCGTAACTTGGTTACTGGCGCATCACAAGCTGATGTAGCAGTTTTATTAGTTGATGCAACACGCGTTGATTTAACAGCTAAACCTGCTGGTTTATTGGCTCAAACTAAACGTCACTCTGCGATTGTGCGTTTATTAGGTTTGCGCCATGTGGCTGTTGCCGTTAACAAAATGGATTTATTGGGTTTTGATGAGAAGGTATTTAACGCCATCAAAGAATCTATTGAAGGTTTGGCTAACACACTAGGTTTGCCAACGCCACACTTAATCCCAGTATCTGCCTTGCAAGGCGATAACGTGGTTGATAAGAGTGATAAAACTCCTTGGTATCAAGGCCCAAGTTTGTTGCAGTGGTTGGAGTCTTTAGATACAACGCCTATTCAGAAAATAGAAGGTTTGCGTTTCCCTGTGCAATACGTTGCACGCCAGGACGGCAGTGCAGCTGATGACTTCCGTGGTTACTTGGGACGTGTGGAAGCAGGCACAATTTCAAAAGGTCAAAAAGTAACTATTTTGCCAAGTGGTTCTGAGGCAACTGTGGCTGAGATCCATGTATCTAATGATCATCAGGCAAGTAATGATGCATCTGGTGTTGATATTGCTAAAGCTGGCCAAGTTATTGCTCTTCGTTTGGCGGAAGATGTGGATGTTTCTCGTGGTGACATGATTATTGCTGCAGAAGGGCATGATCAACCAAGCTTAACTAAGCAAGTTTCAGCTGATTTGTGCTGGTTAGATAGCGAGCCTTTATCGTTGTCACGCAAATATGTATTACGTCACACAACAAATACAGTATTTGCTAAGGTAAAAGGTATTCAGCAGGTATTAGATGTGCAAACTTTGTCACATGCAACAGATATTCATGCATTGAATATGAATGAAATTGGACGTGTGGATTTAGTCTTGCAAAAACCAATCGTGGCAGATCGTTTTGATCAAGCTGCTAGCACAGGCGCTTTTGTCTTGATTGATGAGGCAACTAATCACACGGTGGCAGCTGGCATGTTGCGTGAGTTAACAGTTTAAAAAAATACCACTCAGTTAAATATGACATCTTCCTCATCCACTTTAGGTAAAGTCTACTTGGTAGGAGCAGGCCCTGGTGCAGCTGATTTAATCACTGTACGTGGCGCTGCTTTATTAGCCAAAGCGGATGTAGTCTTTCATGATGCCTTGGTTGAGGAGGCGATGTTAGCTTACTGCCCGCAAGCAGAAAAAATTGCGGTGGGTAAGCGTTGTGGCAAGCATTCAACTGCTCAAAAATTTATCAATAAGCGCTTAGTGGATGCTGCACAAAAACATCAGCTAGTTGTGCGCCTAAAAGGTGGTGACCCGATGATCTTTGGTCGCGCTGATGAAGAAATTACTGAGCTTGAAGAAGCTGGTATTGAAGTAGAGGTGGTCCCTGGTATAACGGCCGCTCTAGCGGCAGCAGCAACCCTTAAGCAATCTTTAACTTTAAGGGGTGTGGCTAGAAGCGTGGCATTTAGCACTCAGGCGAAAGCCACAGACTCTTCGGCATTACCTTTGCCAACTGCTGATACTGTTGTTATTTACATGGGGCGCGATGAGGCCGTCACAATTGCTCATCAGCTAATGGAGCAGGGACGTCCGGCAACATTACCAGTTCGGATTATTGAAGCGATTAGTACTGAGCGTGAGAGAAGTCTTGCTTTAACACTCGGCGAAATGGCCGCAGGTCAGGCTACTGACTGGTTTGATGGCCAAGCGCCAGCACTCTTATTGGTTGGTGCAGTATTTAGCAATCGCTTGGAGAACTCCGAGGTCCTCGCCAACAGCAGGCTTAGCGCTTAATTCAATTTTTGGATGTTTGTTACGACAAGCATTCAAAATTTCCGGAAAATCTTTTCTGATGTGGCCGCCTTGGCCGAAGAATACTGGAACAACCTCAATCGTTTTAAATCCATCAGCCACTAATTGATCAATGACGTCTGGCAGGCTAGGGCTCATTAATTCTAAGAATGAGAGTTCTACACGTAGATCTTTATTTTCCGCAATCAAACTTTGTAATTTTAAAAACGGCTCTTTCCAGCGCTCATCTCGTGCGCCATGTCCAAATAGAACCAATGCTTTTTGTTGTGTCATCTTGTCTTATAAAAAGAAAAACCCCAGTAGATGAATTGTATCTACTGGGGCCCTCTAGTTGAACTAAAAATTACTTCTTAGCTTCTGGTGCAGGAGCTGCTGGAGCTTCTGCTGGCTTTTTGTCTTCAACGTGAACTGCTTCAGCGCCATGCTTTTCGCCGCCCATATCGATATCGCCGTCACCCTTAACTAATAAATAGCCAGTAGCGATGATTAAAACTAAAACTGTAATTGCGATTGCGCGATTGCTCATGTGTACTACTCCCTTTTAAAAACTAGTTGTAAATGAAATTAATTAAATTCTCTGTAATTCGCGTAGATGTTAGAAACAGCAGAAAAGCCAAGACTGACTAAGCCACATGCTAAAACATACTCACCGGTTAAGTTAAGTGCTGTGCTGATGGTTGGCACCAAGATCACAATTGCCATTGCAGCTACAAGACCTACTAGAACATACAGATATTGTTTGATGAACAGCCCAATTGTAATAGCCACAATCACTAAAATTAGATTGGTGGCTAAATCATCAATTAGTTTAAAAATGTTTTGGATATCGTCGTTACCTGTTGCACGAGCGAAAACAAACATCATCACAATGCTTGAAAGAACAAGCAAGTTCGGTAATATTTTTTTAATGAAAATCATGCTGGGTTACTGTTGCTAAAAATAAAAACAAGTTGAAAACAAACAAACAATAGAAATCCGGTGGTCAAGAAAACTGCCGCTAACTTCTTTAAATAAATAGGTAGGTCATCATTGCTATCAATTTGTGCTGTTTTCAAAAAAATACGATCAAAATTTTTCCAGACCCAAACGCCTGCAGCAACTGGTAAAAGAATGGCAATAATGCCTAGAAAGATTGTCATAGCGCCTTACTGTGTGATTTATATGATGCGCAGATTCTACCTTGAAGTGCTTGCAATAACCTTATCAATAAAAAGGCTTTTTACACGCATCAATGCACACAAATAGTGATAACCATACTGATTTGTTAGGGGTAACCCTAATCACATAGATTTAAACCTTAGGAATTACCCTCAGTAAAACAACTATGTAAGAAAAATGAAGGATTTTCCAAAGCATAATCGCCTTGCAGTTTTATTTTTATAAATTTTTATAGGAGCCTTTATGTCTACAACTAAAGCCGCACCGATGACAGCTGAAGAGCGCAAAGTTATTTTTGCCTCATCACTTGGCACGGTATTTGAGTGGTATGACTTTTATCTGTATGGATCACTTGCAGCTATTATCGCTAAGCAGTTCTTCTCTGGCCTAGATGCTGGTTCTGCTTTCATTTTCGCTTTATTAGCGTTCGCAGCTGGTTTCATCGTGCGTCCATTCGGCGCTTTGGTGTTTGGTCGTTTAGGCGACTTGATTGGTCGTAAGTACACATTCCTAGTAACAATCTTGTTAATGGGTGGTGCAACTTTCATCGTAGGTATTTTGCCTACTTATGAAACTATCGGCGTTGCTGCTCCAGTGATCCTAATTATCTTGCGTATGTTGCAAGGTTTGGCACTTGGTGGTGAGTACGGTGGTGCTGCAACTTATGTTGCAGAGCACGCTCCTAACGGCCGTCGTGGTGCTTACACTGCTTGGATTCAAACTACAGCTACTCTAGGTTTGTTCCTTTCATTGTTAGTGATTTTGTTCACAAGAGAATTCACTGGTCCAAACTTTGACGTTTGGGGCTGGCGCGTTCCGTTCATTGTTTCAATCTTGTTGTTGGCTGTTTCTGTTTACATTCGTTTGTCAATGAATGAATCTCCAGCTTTCAAGAAGATGAAAGAAGAGAACAAACTTTCAAAAGCTCCTTTGACAGAGTCATTCGGTCAATGGAAAAACTTGAAGATTGTTATCTTGGCTCTTTTTGGTCTAGTTGCTGGTCAAGCTGTTGTTTGGTACACAGGTCAGTTCTACGCATTGTTCTATTTGACACAAGTGTTGAAAGTAGATCCTAAGACAGCTAACTTGTTGATTGCTGCTTCATTGGTGATTGGTACTCCTTTCTTCATCGTGTTTGGCTCATTGTCAGACAGAATCGGTAGAAAGATGATCATCATGGCTGGTTTGTTATTGGCGATCATTACTTACATCCCAAATACACCAGTTTCAATCTTCAATGCATTGACACACTTTGCTAACCCAGCTTTGGAAAAAGCGATGAAAGAAGCTCCAGCAACTATTACAGTTGACGAAGCTGAATGTACTTTCCAATTCAACCCAACTGGTACAGCTAAGTTCACAAGCTCATGCGATATCGCTAAGCAAGTGATGGCTTCTAACTCAGCTAGCTACTCAACAATCCCAGCTGCAGCAGGTACTGTTGCTACTGTTAAGATTGGTGAAACAGTGATCGAAGGTTACTCATCAAAAGGTTTACCTGCTGATGAAGCTAAAGCTAAAGACGCAGCATTCAAGAAGGCAGTTCGTGAAGCGTTGAACGCAGCGGGTTACCCAGCTAAAGCTGATCCTGCAGCTGTTAACCTACCAGCTGTTCTTGCATTGTTAGTGATCTTGGTAATCTATGTAACGATGGTTTATGGTCCAATCGCAGCGATGTTAGTTGAGATGTTCCCAACACGTATTCGTTACACATCAATGTCATTGCCATACCATATCGGTAACGGTTGGTTCGGTGGCTTGCTACCAACAATCTCATTCGCGTTGGTTGCTCAAAACGGTAACATCTACTACGGTTTATGGTACCCAATCGCAATCGCAGCGATGACTTTTGTAATCGGTATGTTGTTTGTACGTGAAACAAAAGACGTGGATATCTACGCAAACGACTAATTAATAACTAAGTTATTAAAAAGTTAAAAACCCAGCTCTAAGAGCTGGGTTTTTTTATGCCTTAGAAGTTTTAAATTTTTAATTGAAGTCATCCAACAAAGTAATACATAGAGAAGCTATTGATAGGTATTTCTTGTATCTTTACTGACTTTGTCCGGTCATTTCCTCAATCAGTTCTTTGATTAAATCTAAACGGATATGAGGGTTCTCAACGCCTAAGAGATGATGTTTTTGTGCGGCAGTGAGCGGAAGAATTTCGCACCATCGATTGGCCACCCAACCACATTGGTCTAATAGATAAGGTCTGGCAAAAGGCATTTGATCTTCTCTAACGCCTTTTTTCTGTAAAGAGGCAATGATTTTGCCTACATCATCAGCTAACTTTTGATGTTCTGCCTCAATGCTTGTTTCTGGATCATTTTTCAAATATTCCACATCGCCAAGCCATAAACCATTTTTTTGACGTTGGCTGTGATGAACTTTGAAGCGTTGCCCACCTTTGCACTTAATAAAGAACAGGCTAGGTTGTGGCGCATCAAAGTAAGTGATTTCTGCAATGGTGCCAATCGGCATAAAAATGACTTCTTCTTGTCCTGGTATTCTGACTTCAGAACCTTGATCTAGAGTGACGATGCCAAAAGATGTCTTATTCGCCACACAATCTTTAATCATGTCTAGGTAGCGAACTTCAAATATCTTTAGGTCAATTGCACCACCAGGGAATAATGTTTGTCCCAGTGGGAATAGGGGAATGGTTTGTAAATCAGCGACCATGGGTTCATTGTATTCAAGAATTAAATTTAGTGTTTTGGAGTAGTAGTTTTTTCTGTACACTGTTTGAGTGGTTAAAAATCAAGGAGATATCAGTGAAGAAATTATTGTTAACGCTAGCCGCTATGGGTTTGATTGGTTTAGCCTCTGCTGTGAACGCGCAGGATGTTGTCGTCTATCACATTGATAATGCTGAAAACCAAGCGACCAAAGGTTTAAGAAATATTCGCAACCACTTAGACATTGCGCCACAAACAAAAATTTATGTCGTGACCCATGCGGAAGGGATTGACTTCTTGATGGATGGAGCTAAAGACAAGAAAAACCCTAACATTGACTATGCATCATTGGTTTCTGCCCTTAAGTCTAGAGGGGTGACGTTTGAGGTTTGCGAAATTACTCTTAAAAATAGAAATATCAAACGAGATGTATTCATTATGGATGCTGAATTCACACCCTCTGGCGTTGCAAGGGTGGCGAGTTTACAAATCAAAGATAAGGCAGCTTATATCAAGCCTTAACAATACTGTCCTAGTTTTTTTATTAAATCGCCACCTGCGGGTGGCTTTTTTTATACCCATAATTTTTACAGGGATTTTGCAGTTTGTTCGTGTTAGTACTAAAATGGTACTAATGCGAACTAAATTTCATTAGCTAATTACTGTTATGAACTTTTTACCAACTCTTAAAAACCTGGTGCTGACCTATCAGTCATTTGAGCAATACTCAGCGCCACACATCAAATCAATGGGTCTTACTATGACCCAGTTTGATGTGATTGCCACACTGGGTAATCAACCCCCTATGACATGCAAAGACTTGGGAGATAAAACATTGGTTACCAAGGGTACTCTAACGGGTGTTCTCGAGAGACTAGAGAGTAAGGGGATCATCCAGCGGTCAGTGAATCAAAGTGATGCTCGCAGCCAAATGATTGCTTTGACAAAAAAAGGTCAGCAATTGTTTGAAAAGGTGTTTCCGGAGCATTTACAACATCTACAAAAAGCATTTGGCCAACTCAGCAAGCAAGATTTAAATGAGTTGACTCTCGCACTTCAAAAATTAAGAGCGGTATTGATTAATCATTAAAACGCAAAGGAAATATATGAACCAACTATCTAACTCGCTAGCACTGATAGGTCGACTATTGATGGCGGCTATATTCATTATTGCTGGATTATCCAAGGCAACTGGATTCAGTGGTACGGCAGGATATATCGCATCGGTAGGTCTGCCAATGCCTGAAGCTTTGACGGCTGCCACAATTGTCCTTGAGGTGATTGGCGGCGTGGCATTAGTGATTGGTTATAGATTGCGCCTATTTGCGGTTCTATTGGCTGGTTTTACATTGCTAGCTGGTTTGTTTTTCCACAACTTTTGGGCTATGCCAGCAGAAGTTCAGCACATTCAACAAATTATGTTCATGAAGAATTTGAGTATTGCTGGTGGTTTGCTGATTATTGCTGCCTTAGGCGGTGGAGCGCTGTCTTTGGACGAAAAATTAAGCAAGTATAAAAATAATTAATTCATTATTTCAATCAAGGAGAAATTAATATGACAAAAGTTGCAGTTGTATTTCATAGTGGTTATGGTCACACGGTAAAACAGGCTGAAGCCATTGCTAAAGGCGCCAATGGAACTTTGGTGACGATCGATGCGGAAGGTCATCTAACCGATGCTCAGTGGGATATCTTGCAAGCTGCGGATGCGATTGTGTTTGGGTCACCTACCTACATGGGCAGTGTGACATGGCAGTTTAAGAAGTTTGCTGATGCAAGCTCTAAGGCTTGGTTCACACAAGCTTGGAAAAATAAAGTATTTGGTGGATTTACTAATTCTGCCACTATGAATGGTGATAAACATTCAACCATTCACTATTTCATGACCTTGGCTATGCAGCACTCAGGAGTTTGGGTGGGCACTGGTTTAATGCCATCCAACTCAAAGTCAGCCAAACGTGATGATGTCAACTACGTGGGATCATTTGCGGGAGCTATGATGACAACTCCTTCAGATGCAGGTGTTGATGAAGTTAATGCTGGGGATTTGGAGACTGCTAGGTTATATGGTCAGCGTGTTGCTGAAGTGGCAGGGCAGTTTAAAGCTAAGTAATCATGCTAAAAATTAGAAAATCTGAGGATCGGGGTTATGCCGATCATGGTTGGCTAAAAACGCATCATTCGTTTTCATTCGCAAGTTACTATGATCCTGAGCACATGGGTTGGGGTAATTTGCGGGTGATCAATGACGATTACATTGCGGCGGGCTATGGTTTTGGTAAACATGGCCATCGCAATATGGAAATCATCAGTTATGTCTTAGCAGGCGAGTTGGCTCATCAAGACAGCATGGGTAATGTGAAGGGTATACCGCCTGGTGATATACAGCGCATGAGTGCAGGTACTGGGGTGATGCATAGCGAATTCAATCATGCTAAAGATCAGGAAACCCATCTTTTGCAAATTTGGATTGAGCCAAGCGTGAATGAAATTTCGCCTAGCTACGAACAAATCACGATACCAACTGAGGAAAAGAGAAAAACACTGCGCTTGGTGGCGTCACCAACTGGTGAGCAAGGATCTGTGACTATCTATGCAGATGCAAAAATGTATGCGGGTCTTTTTGATCAAGGCGATAGCTACCAGCAAATCTTGAACCCACAAAGAAAAGCTTATTTACATTTGGTGCGTGGAAACATTACTGTAAATGGTCATCCCATCAAAGGTGGTGATGCTGTACTAATGGATGGTGAATCTGAACTGCAGCTTTCTAATCCAGAAGATGCGGAAGTGATTTTCTTTGATTTAGCTCCATAACTATTGATGACGCCAGATTCATTAAAAAAACTTGTCAGCATGAAAATGCCTTTCGGTAAGCATGCTGGCAAGCTTCTATGTGATTTACCCGCTAACTACTTAGCTTGGTTTGCTAGAGAGGGTTTCCCTAAAGGGGAGATAGGTGAACTCTTGCAACTCATGCATGAGATTGATCACAATAATTTGCGAGATCTATTAAAACCATTGCAACAATAAGAGTGACCTAGTCATAGGTGCTCACGTCAGATTTTTCTGTAGCAAACTCAGAAATTACTGACCCAATAATCAGCTCCAAGCTCTTCAATTTACATTCATCATGGTTACTTTTACGGAGGACATGCATGGAGTTAATTTTGAATCAATTTGTTAAGAAAACATCATCAACAAGAGGGCAGTCAATCTCTAAACTGGGTGCTAAGCGCCTGATTAAAAGATCGGTGGGCCTTGGCGTGGGTAAAAAGTCACGACCATCTCTTGGTAAAACGATTGTTCGTGGCGCGCGACCAGTAACCAAATTAATTTATGGTGCAGCCAAAGGTCTAGGTAGGTTAGCCACTTTAATTTTGATAGGCAGGTTGTGAGGTGATGTATGAGTCAAGAGGTTTGTGCATTGCTGGTGGATAAGTTGGTCAACTCTGAAGAGTTGGGTGAGATGGCAGAAACTATTCAGACTGGATTGGAGTCTGGGCAAGGGATTTGGTATTTTCTATTGGATAACCCAATGGCGTTTGGTATGTTAATTGGTGGTGGTTTGGCTACCTGGATGCGCCGTTGGGCTTACAGGCAGACCTTACTCAGACGTTAATAACTATTCAAAATAGATAGAACCTGGCGTATAGGCTTCTCTTGGGCGCATACAAATATTGATGTCATAACCAAATTGAGTGAGGGCATGCAGCAACATATAAGTACTCAACTTTTTTAGATCGCCCTTGTAAATGGCTAGTGTTTCCTTCAATGGCAGTTGTGTTTTTTCAGACAGGCTCTGTGGGTCACTTAGTTGATCCATGGAGATCTTTCTGTATAAATCTTCAAACAGAGCGGACTTCAGATCGTTCTCTTTTTTATTGATATCTAGATATTTCATATCAATCATCTTCATGGGTTTGCTTTTGTATTGATTGCTACCAATACCGCAATCTTTCACCACAGCCTTATCAGGCGACTGGTGGCAAGTGAGTGTGAAGACATGGTGATCATCTGTATTGAAGATAAGCCGCCCCTGACGACTGCTTAATTCTGTTGCATCGATGGGGTCTAATGATTCGAAACGAGTAGGCATGATTTGCTTTCAATTGAGTTAACTCGGTAAAAACAAGAGCTTGCCTTAAATCAATGCTGATGAATATCAGCAAATACTTATTTTGTTGTCAGAAAATTCTGACTATGTAGATATTCTTGCCTTGATGTGTTCAAGTAAGCCATCGCAGGCATCCTCTACTAGATCCAATACCTCTTCAAACCCTTCTGCACCCTTGTAGTAGGGATCTGGTACAACCGCAGCTTCCATGGTTTTGCAAAATTCAGTTAAACGTCGAATTTTGTGCTTCTTATTATCAGGGGACATCTTTTCTGTCAGGGCATAGTTGTCCCAATCCATGACTAGCAACAAGTCGTAATCATTGAAATCTTTATCGCATACTTGACGTGCCTGAAGATCTGAGAGGTCATAGCCTCTTTTGATAGCATGTGATTGAGATCTTGCATCAGGTTCTTCACCTACATGATAGGCATGGGTACCAGCTGAATCGACGTCAATGATGTGTGACAAGCCAGCATCCTTGACGTACTGTCGAAATACACCATGTGCAGTAGGGCTGCGACAAATATTGCCCATACAGATAAATAGAACTTTGAATTTCATGAATGCTTTCGCGCTAAACGGTGATATTTCAAAACTAGATGATATAAAAAAACTGGGTTGCAGCTAATGCTGCACCCAGTCCAACGTCACTTGCGTGACTAGGGAGTTACACAATCTTTACTGAATGCCCATAATTTTCTTGGCTTCTGCCAAAGCAGTCATAGACTCTGTGTGCTTACCTGCTTTATGAAACTCTTCACCTTTGGCACGCAAGTCTTTTACTTTTGACATATTTTGCGGGCTTAGCTGGGTGGCTAATAAAGCAGTGTCAATTTTTTTCATTTCACCGGGGCAGCCATGAGCAAAAGCAAGGCTAGAGGTGCCAACAAGACTAATCGCAATTAACCATTTTTTCATGAGTTGTCTCCTCGAAACGATTTCTGACAATCTACTCTCAAATGAAATTTATTGCTAATTCGCAAATAACCCTAAAGTAGAAATTGTTATTGCGGTGCACTAACAAACGGGCTACTTAGAACAAATCCTTTTGTTGTTCTTTGCGTAATAAGAATGCATTTTGCATATCAATATTGGTTTCGCGTCTGCCTGGGGTGACTATGATGTGATCTCCCGCTTTCATAGAGCCACCTTGGTGAACTTTTAGGTACCAACCTGAGCGTCTTGATTGAATCATGGCTTTGGCAGCCCCTTTGTAACCCATGCGGGCATTAAATTTAAAGCAAGGCTCACGTAGTTTCACAACTTCCAGCTCAACCTCACCAATTTGCCAAATATCACCCACCCAGACATCGGATTCTGTGAAGCCCTCTACGCTTAAATTTTCACCAACAAAACCATGGCCAATTGGAACGGTCCTCTTAGTTTCTCTAGCGAGTAATTCATTCCAGAAGTCGTAGTGTTCTGCAGGGTAGGCATAAATAGCCTTTTCAAGTCCACCATGAACGCTGAAGTCGGCCTGCTCATCGCCATCAATACCGACCTTTCTGATGACAACGCTATTAGGTTGCTCTAAAGAGCTCACCACGTCTTTTTTAATGCCCGAGTTAACCACTTTGTGGTCTGGATGATCGATTCCGAAGAGGGGGGCTATTTTGCCGGTGGAGATGGATAAGATGCGCATGCCATAATTAAATCACTTTATTGAATTTCGAGTCATTATTCATGCCACGTTTTGCCGCCAACCTTTCTTTGCTTTACACCGATTTACCTTTTTTAGACCGTTTTAGAGCGGCTAAAGAGGATGGTTTCGAAGCGGTGGAATGTCAGTTTCCGTATGAGTGGTATGCGCAAACCAGCTTGGAAAATATCCAGCAAACCATGGCGAAGTTGAATTTACCGATGGTGCTGCATAACCTTCCAGCAGGAGATTGGGCTAATGGCGAGCGAGGCATCGCCTGTGATCCCAATCGTGTTGATGAGTTCAGGGCTGGCGTACCTTTGGCGATTAAATATGCCAAAGCTCTTAATGTGCCACGAGTTAACTGTATTGTTGGCATCTTGCCAGCAGGACTATCACCAGCGTTGGCGCAAGCTACTTTGGTATCTAATTTGACTTATGCCGCAGAAGAACTCAAAAAAGAAAACATCAAGTTACTTATAGAGCCAATTAATACTTTTGATATCCCTGGCTTCTTTTTAGCAAGCTCTAACCATGCCATTGAAACCATCATGGCTGTCAAGTCTTCAAATCTTTATTTGCAATACGATGCATACCACTTACATCGGATGGGTGAAGATATTTTAGAGATTGAGGAACTCATGCCATTCATAGATCACATCCAAATTGCTGATCATCCTGGCAGACATGAGCCGGGCACCGGAGAAATTTTATATTCTGATTTCTTTATGTTGCTAGATGACCTAGATTACCCAGGATGGGTTGGTTGTGAATACAAGCAACTGCACAAAGCCAACTTCTTGAAAGATTAAGCGGCTGCTAAATTTGATCGAATATTCTTAATTTTGGTTCTGCTTGTTTTACGTGCGTGCCATAGATCGTAAGCCATTTGCTCTGCAAGCCAAATCTCCGCATTGCCACCATTCTCAACGCCCAGCCACTTCTCAATTCTAATTGCCATTTCAGGCGTGATTGAGGCTTTCTCATTGAGAATTCTTGATAAGGTGACGCGAGTCACTCCCAGTTGTGCAGCTGCAGCAGTAACTGTTAGATCAAGTGCAGGCAAAATGTCTTCGCGAAGCGTAGAGCCTGGATGAGGAAGGTTATTAGTTTTTCGCATTTGATTAGTTATAAATTAAGCAGCGGCTAAATTTACTAGATTTTTATAGAAGTAATTTTTGACCACTTCACCATCAGTGGCATCGCGATTGCCCAAATCAATCCGAGTACTAGTAGTGTGATTGATTGATTGGGCATGGTTCCGGCACCTAGTTTGACCCCAGCTAGATAAGATAGTGGTCCTGTGATGCCACCCAATGCGGCAGCAAGCCAATAGCTTTTCTTTAGCCAAGCAAGCGAGTGGTTTAAGGTGATTGCTAGTGCTGCCCAAAGCAAACACATCCACACAGGACTCACTCCTTCAATTAGTCCTGCTGATGCATATGTCATCAACTGAGTTTGAATAAGACTGCTATCAATCACAAATCCTAGCGCTAGACACTTTGCTACCAGTAAAGCCTCATTCTTTATTTGCTGTTTGGGTAGGAGCCAAAAATGAATCCCTAGACACAACAAAATGATTGCAACGCCAAGATGGCTCATTTGATTGGAGGCACCCAAGATGCCAGCAAACCAAGCAACTTGGAATAAAACGAAGTTAATTAAATAAGACAAAATATTTAGATCAACGTTTGTAAAAACTCAAGGTCACTTCACCTAGGTAAATGCCAAACTTGCTCATTTGAGCTTTATTGAGCATGACCTTGTTATCCATCAAATACATCCAATCATTAAATTGCACATGATATGTGGTGCCATCAACGGGCAATGCTAATGTATAGCTCCAGTTGAGTGCATTGCCAGCTACTTGACCCTGAGCTTCGCCAATCACATCACCTGCTGTGCCCGAGTAAACGCCAGGGGTGGTTTCTGTCAAAGTCCAAATTCGTCTTTGTTTGGTGCCATCTGAGTAGGTGAAGTCTTCGTCTAGTGTGCCCACTTTTTTACCATCCTTGGTTTCCCATTTGGCATCAATCACCACCTTAAAGCGCTTCACAACTTCACCTTTGCGATCAGTAAAAATGCCATAAGCATCGATCGTGCCGTTGAAGTATTCCGACATATCTAGTTTGGGTGACTCATTAGCGTAACGCTGCACCTGCGGTCCTGAGCAACCCCATAAGGTAAGGCCTGTGAGGGTGGCTAAGCTAGAGCAAAGAATGCGGCGAAGTGAGTATTTCATGTTGACCTTATTTAATTAAGTTGCTAACACTGTTGATTAATAAAACTAGGGGTGCAACCCTGAGATAGTAATTGGGTGCGAAGTTGTGGAGCGCTTGTGCGAGGGTCTAACCAAATTCCAAAAAATGATTTAGAAAAATCATCACCAGGCACTTCACCAATCACTTGCCCATTATGTAAAAACAGCGTGCCTCGTTGAGGTCGATAGATAGCTGTTAAAGAATGCCCTGGTGCAATATTAGGAAATATCTTTTCAAGGCTAGTAGACCATTTTTGGCGATTTTCATCAGAGACTCCCAATTGGCGCATCTCTTTCATGGTTTGCTCTCTGAGGGCATCCGCCTTGAAGTTTCTTAAATAGTTAATTTTTAGTGCTAAGCCTGCTTGATGACCATTGCCTGCCACGAATAATTGAGCATCGTATAAATCAAAGCCCCAATAGGTCATTCGACCTTGACCCAATAGCTTGGCACCATTTAGATGGGTATGAAGATTGTCGTGAGAAGGATTGGCGTTTGCCCCACAGCAAATCATGGTGCCAACAATCAAGACCTTCAAAAGGGTTGTTAATACTTTTTGCATATACAAGAGCATAATTAGGTTTTATGAACTTTGCTGAGTAGGGCTTAATACCCTGCAAAAGCTCTCTGATATTGATTGGCTATGCTGTTAGAACCACCATATTCATCCCTGAATGATTTGCCCGCTCAGTTGCAGCAACATGGTTATGTTGTAGTGGCGCCAGAGCAGTTTTATGCTTTATCAGGTCATCAAGAAAATGATTGGGCAGAATTAGCCAAAACTTGGCAGCATCTGCCGCCAGATGAGTACTTAAGAGATGGTGGTCGTTATCGCCAAAGAAGACATGCGAGCTTTGTGATTAAAAACACTTCTGTTCAATTGGCGCCTCATCGAGCTCATTGGCAACCAGTCTCCTACAACGCATTACATGGTGGTATTGATCGTTGGTTTGAGCCATGCGAAGAAGAATTTGTTCATTCTGATGCATTAAAAGACTGCCTCATCAATCTAGGCTTGCAACTCAATCAAATAAAACCTGCAACTGATGACACTTGGTATGTAGAGGTTCATCAATTTAGGATTGATACAACGGATGGTATTGGTCGACCAACTCCTGAAGGTGCTCACAGAGATGGCGTTGATTTTGTAGCTGTCTTGATGTTGGGTAGGCATCAAATTAAAGGTGGTGAAACGCGAGTGTTTGAAGCCAATGGCCCGCAAGGACAACGCTTCACTCTCAATCAATCATTTAGTTTGATGATTTTGGATGATGAGCGAGTCATTCATGAAAGCACACCGATACAGCCTATCGACCCTGACAATGAATCACATGCTTGGCGCGACACGTTAGTGGTGACGTTTAGGCGTCAAGGTTTTCAAAATAGCAGCCAATAATCACTAGTTAGACTAACGTATTTGTTGGTGAGATAGGTACTTGCCATCTTTGTTGACTCGTACCAATACTATGCCGCCAGATCCGATTGATTGTCCTGTCAATGCTTGAATATTGACTTGGTGCGTCACCATCACAACGGGCTTTCTCGGGCGAACTTGAATCAGTTTGCTGATTTTGTTTTGCAAAGATAGTGTTTGAGCATTGCCATCTTTGGGATTCTCAAAAAAGGAACCTAGAGACATCTCAATCTGAACCATGCCGATATTTAGTAATTGAGCTGTATCTTTGCATCGACACCACGGGCTGCTATATATCTGAGCATCACTGATTCCTTGTTCAGATAACCATGTGCCAATTTGCTTTGCTTGAGCAATGCCAACTTCGCCAAGGTTGCGTTGTGTTTTGCAATTATTTAAATCAAACCCTGTTGGATCGCTATAGCCTGGAGCGTCAGCATGACGCATCATCAGGATGTATGAGCCTTGACTTAAATCATCAACAAGTGCTGCTTGTGTCACAGTTGCTGACGCGAGCAACAGGATGCTGAAGATGCGTTTGACCCAGTGATGTGTCCTCATTATTTTCTTCTATCAGGAACTCTATTCTCAGGCTTCTTTTTCAAAGGTTCAATCACTCGATTGGGGTCTGGTTTTAAAACAGAGGTATGCGTGATGCTACTTGGATTCATAGTTAGTGGTAAATACTCATGCTTAGCCCAAGCATTGGCGTAGTTCGAGTAATTTCTGCTATTAATCCAACCAGATTGGCCCGTCTGATAGATGAATTGTGATTTATCTAAATCTGCCAAATCGTAAACAGCTCGCATGCTGGCAGCTTTGGTCACAGTGTATGGATTGTGGCTATTGCTGAAATCCATAAATCCGACATTGATAGTAAATCCATCACCTGGCATTGGTCGACTGACTTCAAAGTGTCTCTTAAGCCATGACACTTTGCTCATCGGGCGGTGTTCGGATACTGCTATGTGGGCTTTGCCCCATGTCCATGATTGAGGACTACCACCTAATTGTTTGCTTAAGTCATCTAGGGCGCGCGTGAAGGCAAGATCAATGATTTGCTCACAGGTTTCAATTTCTGCAGTCGATGATTGGTCACACCAAAATGCCGCATCAGATTTTCCAGCAAGGTGCAGTTCCATCACGTGATGTACACCAGAGCGGAAATCTCTCTTGCCATGCTCAGTGGCAAAACTTTTGCCCAACTTATCTTCGAAGAGTAGGCGAGTTAATTGGTGTGCCCAAGCGTTGTAAATCGTTGCTCCTGCACTGTCCATGCTCATGTTGCCGTTGAAGCTTGCAATCAAACCTTTTGCATCATTGGCATATTTATGCGTGGAGTTGGCTTGTTGTAAGAGCGGTAACAAATCAATGGCTGATAACGACAAGACATCCGCTTGCATCGCTTTCATGCCAGCAAGGTCATGTTTCTCTTGGGCGAGAAGCAGCGCTTCAATTCTATTTTGGCGATAGGGCATATGCCAATCTGCAGTTAATGGATTAGGGTCATTGGCCGCATGAACTCTTTGGTTGGCTGTCGCAATCCAGCCTTTACTAGGATTGTTATCTTTGGGCAATTGATCTGGACTGAGATAAGGTCCCCAATCGTATTGTTTATCCCAACCTAAAGCAGGTGCTGAGCCAAATAATCCATGACCTTTGCTGCGCTTAGGTGCGACGCCAGCAGCACGATAGGCAATTTGTCCCTCTTTATCAGCCATGACGACGTTTTGCATTGGCGCGTAATAGTGCTTTAGAGCACCTTTGAATTCGTCTAAGTTTTGCGCTTGATTCATTAAGAAACCAGCTACCAAAGTTTGATTCGCATCATCAAGGGCTGTCCATCGCATCGATATAGCGTAGCGTGATGTATCAATTAACTCTTGAGCGCGCGGGTATGCATCAGATATCACGGGGCCATGTCTGGTTTCGCGAGCTAAAAAGCGAACAGGGTCTTTACCTTTGACTAAGATGGTTTCTTCTCGTAGAACAAAATTAGCAAACCCATTCGGTGTTTGATAGCGTGCAGGATTCTTTTCGTCCAATGCCTCGATATATAAATCTTGTACATCAGGGTCGGTATTGGTAAAGCCCCAAGCAATGTTGGTGTTACGCCCTAGAACTACTCCTGGAATACCTGGAACTGTCGCTCCGATGACTTGTAATTTGGGTGCCTCAATATGCGCAAAGTACCAAATAGCTGGGGAGGTCAGACCAAGATGCGGGTCATTGGCTAATAGTGGTTTGCCACTGATTGTTTTATCTCCTGATACAACCCAATTATTTGATCCAATCCCATCGAAACCCCCAGGAAGTGATTGGAAAAGATCTTTGTTCAAAGTACTAATTTGATTGTTAGTAGAGCCACCAGATTTAAAAACGCCTAAATCTCTATACATCTTGGCAAAGTTCACTGTGGTCGGGGGGGCTTCGCCTGGATAGGGTGGTAATACTTGCCAAATGCGATCTGTGTCCAAGGTCTTTGATAACTCAAGGCGTAAAAACTCTTTATGCCAGTTGCCACCTAAATCTAAGGCCATCATCAATGACCAAGCAACAGAGTCAGCAGGGCCCCATGTGCCCGGTTTAGCACCCAGAATCATGAACTCTGCAGGCAATGCCCAACCTAGACGTGCAAATCCAGCATTGACCCCTTCAGCATAGGCTTGGATTTGGCGTTTGTATTCAATGGGGTAATTTTCAAATTGCTTTTCTGCCGCACGACGGATGCCCAAGGTCCGAATGAACTTATCAACCCCAACTGATTCTGGGCCTAGTATTTCTGAAAGTTTTCCAGAGGCCAAGCGACGATTGAACTCCATTTGCCAAGGGCGCTCTGTGGCATGTAAAAACCCAAGGGTATACCAAGCATCTTCTAGGTTATTGGCGCTGATATGAGGTATGGCATTGTTATCAAATTTAACTGTGACGGGATTATTAATGCCTGGAGCTATTAGCTCTGCGTTTAACTTGTCTTTGGTCGATAGCCAATAAACACTAAGAGCAGTAAGGGTAATAATTAGTAAGGCAGTGAT
>ERZ650311.647-NODE-647-length-20592-cov-8.511516_pt1 | contig 20592 bp, 17 predicted proteins | sample MGYA00376247_ERZ650311 | MGnify/ENA primary metagenome ERZ650311 (study PRJEB26733, sample SAMN07839324) | wastewater metagenome | biome: small river; feature: stream; material: water | place: USA: North Carolina | collected 2016-07-28 ... | reverse complement strand
TACGCAGAGAAATAAGTGCAGCGGAAAGATTGCCATCAAGGGTTGCATCGGCGACATCAAAACCTGTGGTCTCAACTCGACCTTGGTGATACTTATCAATTACCGCTTCATCAATTAATCCTGAAGGCGCATCAGCGGCAATCTGCCCAACAGCACCTTGCAGTTCGCGCAAATCATTTCCTAAGGCGCCCACTAATGCCGAAACTGCGCCAGCCGAAGCTTTTCGTCCTAAATCTAGAAATAGGGTTTTAACAAAATCTTCCTTTTCCGCTTCCTTCTTCAAGGGATCACAGGCGATTAATTCTGGCTTAGCTTTCTTTATCGCATCAAGAAGTGCTTTTCCCTTTACTCCACCTTTATGAACAAAGATCACGGTTGTGGAAGGATCTGGTTGTTCAATGTAGCGTGTGATTTCATCGCGATTGTCTTCGGGTAAATCTTGCAGATCTTTAATTATTAATGCGCGACGTTCTGAAAATAAGGAAGGTGCTAATGCATCGGCGATATCACCAACAATTGTGTCTGCAGCAAACAAGGTTGTGATCTCGCACTTTTCCTCTTTTAACTGTGCGCTCAACTTTGATAATGCGCGATCTGCCAACGCAGATTCTGAGCCGAGGATTAGGTACAACGCATTCATTGCCATCCTCCTAGCTCCAGTAGAACAACCTTATTGTTCCCTTGCTCTTTCGAACCCGTAAGTGGTGGGCATTGGCGGTAATAGCCAGCGCCCCGTCCCTATCTGTTCGAACAACTTGAGTGCCGAGTCTAGTCAAAGAGGAGATCGTTTCCGCAGCCGGGTGGCCATATGAGTTGTTAGCCCCCACGCTTATAACTGCTACTTGGGCAGAGAGTAATTTCATGAGTTCTAGATCTTGATACTTAGAGCCATGATGACAGACCTTGTAAATATCTACCTTTCGCACCGAACCTAAAATCTCATGTTGAGCAGGAGGTTCTAAATCCCCTGCCGTGAAAATGCTCCAATCTTTGTGTGAAACTAGTAATGCGATACTTGAATTATTTATTTGCGAACCTTCCCCTGGCATAGATTCAAAGGAATGAGTACCAACATCAGGCCATAAAACCTCTAAAGAAATTCCTGCCATAGTTGCAACCATTCCTTTTTGAACAGTTATGACTTGGCTACTTTGAAGAAGTTGTAATGAATGTGTGCTTTCAAGCAGTGGTTCTACATTGTTACTAATCCAGGCTTGTCGCACGTGGCGAGATTTGAGCAATCCAGATAATCCGCCAACGTGATCTGCGTGAAAGTGCGAAAGAACAAGCAACGGCACATCCTTAATCCCAAGCGCTCTTAAGCATTTATCTTCAGCAACCGGATCGGGCCCCACATCGATGACGATCGCGCTGCCGTGATAGAGATTGATAACCATGGAATCACCTTGGCCTACATCGCAGTTTGCTATTTGCCAATCCCCAGCAGGCCAACGTTGAATCCAACTGAGAGTTAAAACTATAACTACAAGCAAAGCTGATGTTTTGCGCCAACTTCTTTTGAAGAGCACCATCAAGGAAATTAATGCGGCAACAATGGCAAAGCCTATTTTTCCGTTATGAATAGTTAGAACCGGAAACTGCGCAATGTGGCGGGCAATACTTGCAATTAGTGCAGCTGGAATGCGGATTAGAACAACAAGTATCGCTGTTAGCCACGGTGCAAATGGTGAAACGAGTGCGGCAACAAATCCAACAACGGTAATTGGGGCAACAAATGGTGCTGCAAGCAAATTTGCCAAGATGCTCATTGGTGATACATATCCAGACAGCGCGACCAATATCGGTGAGCAAAAAAGCATCGCAGCAATTGGTGGCGCAAGCGCGCCCGATAGTTTTGGATGAGTCGGCAATCTATTCTCAATGATCGGCGCAAGCAGCAATAGACCCGCAGTTGCTAGGACAGATAGGGCAAATCCTGCATCCTGAGCCTGCCAAGGATCTCCGATCACAACTATGGCGATTGCAAAACCTAAAGCTGGCAGTGAATCGGTTCGCTTTTTACTTGCCTGAGCTGAAAGCAATACTGCTGCCATGGCAGCAGCTCGTAAAACTGATGGCGAAGGTCTAACAAGTGCGATGAAACACGAAAGAGAGATCGCCGTTGCTAATAATCGATAATTCTTTCGTTTTATAAAGAACTGCATACACCACAAAACAAAGCTAGAAACTATTGCAAAATTCGCACCGCTTACGGCAACTAGATGTGTAAGTCCAGATCTCTTCATGGCATCTTTGAAATCTGGGGTCTGTTTTGAAGTATCACCCAGAACCATGCCAGGAATTAATGCACCCGCATCACCGTCGCCAGAATGCTGACGTAAACCCGCTCTAATTGACCCCAATGCAGCTGCCCATGCAGAGGGCTTTGTTAAAACTTTAATTTCTTTATCCACCAAAAATAGGGCAGCTACACGTGACTCTGAACTGTGAATTACTCGTGCATTCCCTGAAATCATCTGGCCAGGAAGTGCAACAAATTGTTGTCGTGCAATTACTCGAACTGGCACACGAAGAGAGAAGATTTTTTCGTTGGCGGTAAATTTCACGAGTTTGGCAGTAAATGAATACTTTCCCGTACTTGTTTTAGCTGGATCGGTAACAACTTGGGCGGTGAAATCGATTGAAGAGTTGAAGTGGCGGGTAATTTCAGAGCCCTCTAGGGAAGATTGGCGAATAGACATCGCAGTAGCACCGATCAAGATCGCCACTATTACAACCAATAATCTCGATCTTCTTAAACACAGTGGAATCACAACAAGTGCGCCGAGACAGACCCGCCAGGTTGAAGCAGCGCTCTGCATCAGAGCCCCAACCCATAATGCTGCGCCAAGGGCTACCGCCCGATAATCAATTAAATCCTGACTTTTGCTTTGATTTGAGCGAATTTTGCCGCTCCAATTCCACTTACCTTTTGTAGATCCTCAATTGCGATAAAGGAGCCATTGAGCTTTCGATAATCAACTATGCGTTGGGCAATTACCGGTCCTATTCCATCTAAGGCATCTAATTGCTTGGCTGTTGCACGGTTGATGTTTATTGGGCCAGAGCGAATTGATTGTGAAACTCGCACACCAGCGCTATTTACGACAGTTGAATCAACGTAGATTTGTTCACCGTCATTTAATATTCGAGCAAGATTTATGGTGCTCAAATCAGCACCTGGTGCACTGTCGCCAGCGGCCTTGATCGCATCAATTACTCGAGATTTTCCGCTCAAGGAATAAACACCAGGTTTGTTCACAGCTCCTGCTACATCAACAAAAATCTCTGGCTCTGTGACGGTAACGGGCACAATCTCAGGTGTTGCACTTGCTTCAGTATTGCCCCGAAAAACTATTACGCTAGAAAGCACAATTAACACGGCCCCAATAATTAAGAGCGCTCGTTTTTGATTCTGGGAATACTGTAAGTCAAACCACCAGTTACGGATCGATTCAATTGCTAAGTGCACCTGTTCCATGGCGCAATTGAATTATTGAAGGATGAGCCCTAAAAAAAATATTAACTAGTTGTTGATAACGATATTTACTAGCTTTGGTGCGCGTGTAATTACCTTGACGACTGTTGCCCCAGCCAACGCTTCAACAATGCTTGGCAATGCAAGAGCAGCAGCTTCGAGCTCTGAATCCGAGATAGATGGAGCGATATCAATGCGATCCTTAATCTTGCCGTTGATTTGAACAACTGCGGTTACCGCGTCAGCAACTAACAACTTCTCATCCACTGCAGGCCACCCAGCAAGTGCTACACAAGGCTTGTGACCCAGGCGCTCCCACATCTCTTCAGCTGTAAATGGCGCAACTAGTGACAACATAATTGCGATCGCTTCCACAGCTTCGCGTACAGCTGGGTCTGCCGCTCCACACCCAGAATCAATCGCCTTTCGGGTTGCATTCACAAGCTCCATCACACGCGCAACTGCAACATTGAATCGGAAGGATTCAACTGCAAAACCCGCATCATGTAGTGCTTTGTGTGTGGCCTTACGCAAAGCAAGGTCGCCAGTACTGAAATCAGCTCCTACTGGGCTGGTTACATCGCCAGATAATCTCCAGGCGCGAGTCAAGAACTTAACTGAACCAGATGGTGAAACATCTGACCAATCCACATCATCTTCAGGTGGGCCTGCGAAAACCATTGATAAGCGAATCGCATCAACTCCGTGATTCTCTAACTCATCAGATAGGCGAACCAAATTTCCGCGACTCTTAGACATTGCAGAGCCATCCATCACAACCATTCCTTGGTTAAGCAAACGAGTAAATGGTTCATTGAAATCAACCATTCCCATATCGTTTAAAACCTTGGTAAAGAATCGGCTGTATAGAAGGTGCAAGATGGCATGGGTTACGCCTCCCACATATTGATCAACCGGTAACCAGGTATCCACATCTTTCTTCGAAAATGGTTCAGTTGCATTCGTTGGATCCGCGTAGCGTAGGTAGTACCAAGAAGAGTCAACAAAGGTATCCATGGTGTCGGTATCGCGCTTTGCATCAGCAGAACACTTCGGGCATTTCACATTGACCCAATCAGTGGCAGCACCCAGGGGTGATGTTCCCTTTGGCTTTAGATCTAGACCTTCAGCATTTGGCAATGTCAATGGCAATTGATCTGCAGGAACTGGAACCTCACCACATGAAGGGCAGTGAATAATCGGAATTGGTGTACCCCAATAGCGTTGGCGTGAAACTAACCAATCGCGCAAACGGTAGTTACGAGCTGCAACTCCCTTGCCTTCTGCTTCTAGCTTCTTATTAATTGCAGCAATAGCTTCAGCCTTTGATAGACCGTTTAATAAATCGGAATTAACTAACTTTCCATCTCCTACTGTTGCAACGCCAGTTGAGTTTGGATCCTCTTCCCCTGTTTCAACAACAACGCGAACTGGAAGTTTCATCGCGCGTGCAAAATCAAGGTCGCGCTGATCATGTGCAGGAACCGCCATAATCGCGCCAGTTCCGTAATCTGCCAATACATAATCACTTGCCCAGATTGGCAACTTCTCGCCATTTACAGGGTTAATCGCATAACGATTTAAAAATACGCCGCTCTTTGGTCGATCTGTTGCAAGACGATCGATATCACTTGCCGCCTTGATTGTTTCTAAGTACTTAGCAAATTCAGCTTCAACACCCGTGCCTTGAACAAGCTCTGCTGCTAATTCGCTATCAACCGCAACAACCATAAAGGTTGCGCCAAACAATGTGTCTGGACGTGTTGTGTAAATAGTTACAGGTTCAGTTCGGCCTTCGATTTCAAACTTAACATTCGCACCAGTTGATCGACCAATCCAGTTGCGTTGCATTGTTAGAACCTTGTCAGGCCACTTACCTTCAAGTTGCTGCATGTCATCCAATAAGCGATCGGCATAATCAGTGATCTTGAAGTACCACTGGTTCAACTTCTTCTTGGTAACTGTTGAATCACATCGTTCGCATAGTCCAGCAACTACTTGCTCATTTGCCAAAACTGTTTGGCAACCTGGACACCAGTTAACAGCTGAATCCTTGCGATAGGCCAAGCCGCGTTCGTAAAACTTGAGGAACAACCATTGATTCCATTTGTAATACTCAGGATCGCATGTGTTGAAAACTCGATCCCAATCAAATGAACATGCATAGCGACGCATTGATGCCTTTTGCACCGCGATGTTTTCATAAGTCCAGATTCGTGGATCTGAGTTTCGCTTAATCGCTGCATTTTCGGCAGGTAATCCAAATGCATCCCAACCAATTGGGTGCATAACGTTGAAACCCTTTTGCGCCCAGTAGCGTGCAATTACATCGCCAAGTGCATATGCCTCTGCGTGACCCATGTGAAGATCACCTGAAGGATAAGGAAACATATCCAGTACATACTTCTTTTCACGTGGATCATCGGCACGGCCTGATTTAAATGGCTGAAGTTCATCCCAAACAGGCAGCCACTTTTCCTGCACGTAGGCAAAGTCGTATGCCGCGTGCTCGCGCTCTTCATTCACGTTGTTATTCATACGTGGAGCTAAGGGGATTTGAACCCCTGACCCCCTGCATGCCATGCAGGTGCGCTACCAGCTGCGCTATAGCCCCGATTTTCGTGCGAGTGCAGACCTTACCGCATTTGATGCGTTGGCCTTAAGCCGAAGTTGCACCGCTTTCTTCTCCATAGACCGGCTCTGGAATAGATCCGGCGTTATGTTCAACCAAACTCCATTGACGGGGATTGCGTTCAAGAATTGACCAGGATGCATTTGAGAGGCCACCGATAACTCCCCAATGGGACATCGGAAGTTGTAGCAATGATCCAAGGATGCAACGCGCTGTTCCACCGTGTGTGGTTACAACTAAAACTTGATCTGTCTTGTCGCCAAGTGCCTTTTTAATCGCGCGAACAGCACGCTCTGCAACCTCGCTGCGACGTTCGCCTGTTGTTCCTGCTGGATTATCTTCACCATCAATCCAGCGAATAAAATTTTGGAAATCTTCAGCACGGTTTTCAGCGCCAGTTTTTCCTTCCCACAAACCACCATCTGTTTCACGAAGATCTGCATCGATACTTACTGGCAATCCAGTTAAATCTGAAAGTTGCTGAGCCGTATTTCGTGCACGACCTAAGTCGCTTGAGATGATCATTGTTGGATTCATGCCAGCCAGAATTTGTGCTGCATGTTTGGCTTGAAATATTCCAACTTCATTTAAATCTATATCTGAATGCCCCTGGAAACGATTGACAACATTCCAATCGGTTTGGCCATGACGCCAAAGTACAACTCTGTTAGCGGCCATTAACTGCAGCCTCCTTCACAGCCTCCAACTCAATTGTCGGGCAGTCGTTCCATAAACGATCGAGCATGTAGTACTTGCGAAGTTCTGCACTTTGCACATGCACAACTAAATCTGAGTAATCGAGCAAAATCCATTCGGCACCATGTTCGCGGCGGATCGGCTTATCCCCCGCAGCCGCAAGTTTGCGTTCTACCTCATCGGCAATCGCATCTACCTGTGCCTCATTTTGACCGGTAACGATTAAGAAAACCTCGCTAAGAACCAATTGATCAGAAAGGTCTAGGGCAACAACATCTACTGCAATCTTGTCGATGGCAGCGTGTGCAGCAATCTGGGTGATCTCATGGGTTCTTTTGCTAATTGTCATAGAGGTTATTCTCTCGTATAAATGAGGCCACCGATGACGAAACATCCGCGCTCAATCCTTCTCGAATAGTGGTGGCGGCAACATTTAATGCACCAATATCAATTCCTTCACCGAGATATCCAGGTCGCTTAATTACAACAAACTCCACCATTGCGCGAAGTTCATCGATGCGATGCCATTGATCGAGCTTTTCCGCCGCATCCTGGCCAATTACTAAAATGATTGTGTCATCAGGAAAATTCTGCTTTACCGCTTCAACTGTATCGATTGCATAGCTTGGGCCCATTCGCAATATTTCTATGGGATTTACTTGAACCTTTGCTGCAATCTCTGGCTTCAAATCAGATAAGGCCAACTGGCACATTGCGCGGCGTTGAATCGCTGAAGCGATAGGTGCTTCCGATCTTAAGAGCGGTTCACCAGCTGGAATTACGAGAAGCTGATCAACAATCTTCTTTTCAATTAACTGGGTAATTACATGTAGATGACCCAGGTGAATCGGGTCAAATGTTCCACCGTAAATACCTACTCGGGACAAATTAGTCTCGGTCTAGGCGAAGTACTAAGTAAAGAAGTAATCCAAAAACTACAAATGCGACCGCCCCAAAAAATACTGGTGAGGCTGGTAGCTCGCGCTGCATCTCTTCTGCAAGATTAATCATGGTCGTAATACTACTACTTACCTGCAAGAAGCTCTTTGAACTTCGCCTCATCAATGACCGGAACCCCGAGTTCCTGTGCCTTTGCTAACTTAGAGCCGGGATCACTGCCCACCAATACATAATCTGTTTTCTTCGACACCGATGATGATGCTTTTCCGCCATGTGCGGCGATCGTTTCACTAATACCGTCACGGGTAAATGATTCGAGACCACCAGTAACAACAAAGGTTAATCCAGCCAATGTTTGAGGAAGTGACTCTGTTGGCTCATTCACCATTCGCACGCCAGCTGCATCCCACTTTGCAATAATCGCTTTATGCCAATCAATTGAAAACCACTCAACAATTGAGTCGGCAATGATCTGGCCAACTCCATCGACATCTGCGAGCTCCGAAGCGGTGGCTTGTGAAATCGCTTTGATTGAGCCCAGTGATGCAGCTAAACCTTGAGCAGCTGTTGGACCCACATGGCGAATTGAAAGTGCAACCAATGTTCGCCACAGAGGTCGAGTTTTTGCCTCTTCAAGTGCACTGAGAAGTTTGTCTACATTTGCCGCCTGAGTTCCATCTTTCTTTGTGAAGAAATCAGAGCGCATTAATTTTTCCGCGGTTAAATCAAAGAGATCGGATTCATCTGTAATGATCTTTGCATCTAATAGAGCGGTAGCCGCTTCATACCCCAACACATCGATATCCAAGGCAGCGCGAGATCCAATGTAGTAAATACGTTCACGTAACTGGGCCGGACAACTTTGAGTATTTGGGCATCTGATATCAACATCACCCTCGCTCATTGCGCGCAATGCTGAACCACATTCGGGGCACTTAGTTGGCATCACGAAGGATTTTTCTTTGCCAGTTCGTTTTTCAATGACTGGACCTAAAACTTCAGGAATCACATCGCCTGCTTTGCGGATTACTACGATGTCACCGATCAAAACGCCTTTGCGAGTAATCTCTTCAGCGTTATGCAAAGTTGCATTAGTAACTGTGGATCCTGCAACTTTAACCGGCTCCATAAATGCAAATGGTGTAACTCGACCAGTGCGTCCTACGCTCACTTTGATATCCAGCAACTTAGTAGTTACCTCTTCTGGTGGATATTTGTAAGCAATAGCCCATTTAGGAGCTCTTGATGTGAAGCCCAACTGCTGCTGTTGAGATAACGCATCAACCTTGATTACTACTCCATCAATTTCATGCTCTACATCATGGCGATGATCCGAGTAATATTGAATAAATTTCTCGACTTCCTTGCGAGTACCGCACACCTTGAATCGGTCACTAGTTGGCAATCCCAGCTTTTTAAGCTCTTCATAAGCTGCACTTTGAGAATCAAAACTGATTCCTTCTTTAGCACCAACTCCATGCACGACAACAGATAAAGGTCGAGAAGCTGTTACCCGTGGATCTTTTTGGCGAAGTGAACCGGCCGCTCCATTGCGTGGATTTGCAAAGAGTTGCTTGCCAGCTTCTTCAAGCGACTCATTGAGTTCATTAAAGGCTGCGATTGGGAAAAATACTTCTCCTCGTATCTCAATTAATGCTGGAAGCATTTTCCCTTTAAGAAGATGCGGCAGATTTTTAATTGTCTTTACATTCAAAGTCACATCTTCACCGGTAGTGCCATTGCCACGGGTCAATCCACGGGTGAGAACTCCATTCTCATAGGTTAAATTGATGGCCAAGCCATCGACTTTTACCTCACATAAATATTGCGGGGCGGCTACTTCCTTTTCAACACGATCAAACCACGTTGCTAATTCATCTAAATCGAACACGTTATCGAGGCTCATCATCTTCTCGATGTGGTCACGCTGTTCAAACTGAGTGGAAAATCCCCCGCCAACGTGTTGTGTTGGTGAATCCGCTTCGCGAAGTTCCGGATTTTTCTCCTCTAACTTCTGGAGCTCTTTGAGTAACTCATCAAATTGAGCATCAGTGATAGATGGTTCATCTAGAACGTAGTACTTAAATTGATGATCTCTAATTTCATTAATTAATTCAGTCATTCGGTGACGAGCATTATTTGTCATTGCGTCTCACAGATTGTTGCTGAACCAACTACTCGATCACCATCGTAAATAACCATTGCTTGCCCGGTCGCCAAACCAAGGAGTGGCTCATCTAATTGTGCAATTAGTAATGTGCCATCGAAGTGATAGCTGCACGGCAAAGCAGCACCATGTGCTCGTACCTGCACAAATCCCCGCTTTTCTTCATGAGTAACCGCTGGGCCGCACCACACGGGGCGTTCTCCGCGCATGGTTGAGATTGCCAAATCTTCACGTGCGCCAACTACCACGGTATTAGTAACCGGCTCTATCTTTAAAACAAATCGAGGAGAACCATCGGCTGTTGGAACTGTAAGGCCCAAGCCTTTGCGCTGACCGATCGTGTATGTGTATGCACCTTTATGTTCACCAATCTTCTTTCCATCTTGATCAACGATTGGACCTACTTCACTACCCAATCGATCACGTAGCCAGCCAGCGTTATCACCTGATGGAACAAAACAGATGTCATGACTATCTGGCTTTTGAGCAACAGCTAAACCGCGTCGCTCTGCCTCGGCACGAATATCGACCTTAGTTGTATCCCCTAATGGAAAAATCGCTCCTGAGATTTGTTCAACCGTTAATACCGATAACACATAAGACTGATCCTTTGAATGATCGACCGCTCGGTGCAGAGTTTTTCCTGAATCTGAAATTTGGGTGCGTGCATAGTGACCAGTTACAACTCCATCAAATCCCATGGCTCTGGCACGATCCAAAACCGCTGCAAACTTGATTTTTTCATTGCAACGCAAACATGGATTAGGTGTTCTGCCAGCAGAGTATTCAGCTAAGAAATCTTCAACAACTCCGTCATGGAACTCTTCTGCCATATCCCAAATATAAAAAGGAATACCAATCACATCTGCTGCACGGCGTGCATCATGTGAATCCTCAATTGTGCAGCAACCGCGGGCACCTGAACGATACTTCTGTGGGTTTGCAGCAAGTGCTAGGTGTACACCAATTACTTCATGTCCTGCCTCAACAGCGCGAGCAGCAGCAACTGCGGAATCAACTCCACCACTCATTGCAGCAATAAGTTTCACTTGTTGGCCGCCCTTCCCCGCTCAATTACATCTGGCAGTACTGACAGCACATACTCAACATCTGCCTGACTGGATGTAGCTCCGAATGAGAATCGAAGCGAGGATTGTGCCGATATTTCAGTATGTCCCATAGCAAGAAGAACATGGCTTGCTTCATGCACACCCGCACTACACGCAGAGCCAGTAGACGCAGATACCTGCGCACTATCTAGTAGCAACAAAAGAGTGTCACTTTGCGTTCCTGGAAAGGTTACATTCACGATGCCCGGAAGACGTGAACTCTTTTCACCATTTATATACGCATCAGGAACAGTGCTTTTCACACCAGCGATAAAAGAATCGCGAAGGGATGAGATGGAGTTACTTGGATAATCAATGGTGCTTGCAGCTGAAAATGCAACAATGCTTGGTGCGTTCAATGTTCCGCTTCGAATTTCTCGTTCCTGTCCACCACCGTGCAAAAGTGCCGGGATTTCATAAGCGCGGCGCAGAATCAAAGCGCCAATTCCTAATGGTCCACCTACTTTATGTGCACTAATCGTTAATGCGGTAACTCCTAATTTCTTGTACGAGAGTTCAACCTTCTTAAAACTTTGAACCGCGTCGGTATGAACTGGAATATCTCCAGCGATATCTACAACCTCTGAAATTGGTTGAAGAACCCCAGTTTCATTATTTGAATGCATAATTGAAATTACTGCAATCTCAGTTCCTCGATTAGAGACAACTTCACGCAAGAAATCTAAATTGATCACTCCATCACCAGTTACTGGGATGGCAATTACTTCTGCACCTTCATGGGTTTCGAGCCAATGTGCTGGGTCCACAATTGCATGGTGCTCAACTGAGGAAATGACAACAACATTTTTGCCACTCTTCTTGCCATTCCAAAACATCCCCTTCAAGGCGATGTTGTTTGCCTCAGTTCCAGAAGCGGTAAAGATGACTTCAGATGGCAAACAGTCGACCTGAGCTGCAATTTTTTCGCGAGCATCCTCCAAGGCCTTTCGAGTCGCTCGACCATGTGAGTGAAGACTTGATGGATTACCAAGTTGTTGCATTTGTTCGGAAATAGCAGAGACAGCTGCAGGCGACATTGGAGTCGTTGCAGCGTGGTCTACGTAGATCGAAGGCATGGGCCTAAGTCTATGACTTGTGGGCTTTTACGCCTTCCGTTGCCTGCGGCAGCACAGCAAATAGATCTCCAATTACGCCAAAATCTGCGATTTCAAACAAAGGTGCTTCTGGATCCTTATTAACAACGACGATGCTCTTGCTTGTCTGCATTCCAGCGCGATGTTGAATCGCACCAGAAATTCCGCAAGCAACATAGAGCTGCGGACTAACTGTTTTACCAGTTTGGCCAACTTGATATGAATGCGGATACCAACCGGCATCAGTTGCAGCACGCGATGCACCAACTGCAGCGCCAAGTGAATCGGCAAAACCTTCAACCGCTGCGAAATCTCCATTAGTTCCTCGGCCACCAGATACGACGATGTTGGCTTCTGTTAACTCTGGACGACCACCCTGTACCGGAGGTTGTGACGATGTAACTGTCGCCTTTTTCGAAGCATCTGCTACTTGTAATGACAGTGTTTCAATAGCGGGAGCAGAATCTGCGACATTTGCATCAATTGAGTTTGGACGAACTGTAATGATCGGAGTTCCGTGTGAAACTTTTGAATGAACTGTTGTAGATCCACCAAAAACTAGTTGTGTAGCAGTTCCATCTGCTGCAACATCAACTGCATCGGTAATGATTCCGGAATTAGCTTTTACAGCTGTGCGCGCTGCTACCTCTTTTCCAAATGCATGTGATGCAATTAAAACCGCTGCAGGAGATTGCGTGCCGATAATTTGTGCCAACACATCGGCAGCGGCTGCAACTCCGTGGGTGGCAAATGATTCTGACTCAACAACTACAATCTTGGAAATTGGGCCACGATTCAGAGATGATGCATAAGTTGCACCTTGTCCTACAGGTGCGAGCACGACTGCAGTGACCTCGCCAATACGTGCGCCAGCGGTTGCTAATTCAGCATTTGTCTTACTTGCTTTTCCGCCAACAAAGTCAGCCAAAATCAATACATTGCTCATATCAACTTCTTTTCTGCTAGGAATGAAACCAGTTGAGTTCCGCCTGTACCTTCATCGGTAACTTTGATACCAGCTGCACGTGGTGGTCGTGGCGTTGCATCAGCAACTAATGACCATGCCCCATCAACAGTTGCACCAACTGATGCTAAATCTTTGCTCTCAATTGTCTTTTTCTTGGCAGCCATAATTCCCTTAAATGATGGGTAGCGAGGCTCATTAATTTTTTCAACAACTGATATCACTGCAGGGAATTGGCCATGCATCTCATCTACGCCGGCTTCTGTTACTCGAGTAATTGAAACTTTACTTGCCGCAGGATCAACAGTGACCTTTGAGGCAAAGGTAAGTTGGGCAGCATTAAGACGCTCTGCGAGCATCGCAGGAACAACACTCATTCGAGCATCCGTTGATTCTGTTCCACAAATAATTAAGTCGTAACTGCCTGCAGCGATAACTGCAGCTAACACCGCAGATGTTGCGAGCGCATCTGCACCTGCAAGCTTTGCATCTGTCACTAAAATCGCATCATTTGCACCCATTGAAAGCGCTTTACGAACCGCTTCAGTTGCACGTTCTGGGCCCATAGAAATTACAGTGACAGTGTTGCTGCCACCTTCTTCATTGCCACCATGTGCTTCGGCAATTCGAAGCGCCTCTTCCACGGCATACTCATCTAAATCATTGAGAACAGCATCAACATTCTCGCGATCGAGAACTCCATTGACCATCTTCTTCTCGGCCCATGAATCTGGAACCTGCTTTACGCATACGGCGATTTTCATAGACGAAATGTTACTGATCAGTAACTCTAAAAACCAGTTTAAAATGAGATTTCACGTACGGTTTGCCGACTTGTAACCTCAACTTCTACTTGAGGCCTGAGAAGTAACTCAATCTACGATCATGAATGAGCAGCTACGTGTAGTGATCGTTACCGAGTCATTCCTGCCTCAAATCAACGGAGTTACCAACTCCGTGCTTCGAGTTTTGGAGCATCTCAAAGCCAATGGCCATCATGCTCTGGTTATCGCCCCTGAAAGTGCCGGCGGTGTCACTGAGTACCTCGGTTTTCGAGTCAAGCGAGTTCCAAGTTTAGAGATGAAGGGTCTACTCCCAGTCGGATTTCCCATGAGAACTTTGGAGCCATTGATAGATGGCTTCGCACCAGATGTCATTCATTTGGCATCACCATTTTTCTTAGGAAAGTACGCCGCAAAGATTGCAGAAAAATTAGGAATTCCTACGCTAGCTATATACCAGACAGATATTGCAGGTTTTGCACGACACTATGGATTAACAATCGCTCATGATTCACTGAAAAAATGGGTTGCAAAGATTCATTCACAGGCAACCAGAACCTTAGCTCCATCTAAATGGTCTTGTGAAGATCTTCAAAAATCAGGTGTCAAGAATGTGCATCTTTGGCAACGCGGCGTTGATTCAGTCAAATTCTCACCCGAAAAACGCGACATCGATCTGCGATGTGAACTTTTAGGAGATCGTCCTGATCGAAAGATAGTTGGATATGTGGGACGCCTTGCGAATGAAAAGCGAATTGATGACTTGGCGGCATTAGAAAAAAGAGATGATATTCAATTAGTAATTGTTGGTGACGGACCTGCGCGCATGCGACTTGAGAGAGAGCTGCCTACCGCCAAGTTTGTTGGATACCAAGCCGGAGAAGATTTAGCCCACTATTACGCCTCATTGGATATCTTTGTTCACACCGGAAAACATGAAACTTTTTGTCAATCAATTCAAGAAGCTCTGGCATCAGGAGTTCCGGTGATTGCACCTAACTCAGGCGGTCCAACAGATTTGGTAAAGCATGGCTGGACGGGATTTCTGATTGACACATCTAACAGTTACTCGCTCAATCACAGTGTTGATCAGATATTGAAACTATCAGAGCCTGCATTAATGGCTGATAGAGCAAGAAATTCGGTAATCGATCGCACTTGGGAAATTGTTAACAATCAATTACTCAATCACTACCGCGAACTCAAGAATAAGCAGGCTCTAGCAGAAAGCGAGAAAGTGGCGTGAGAATCGTTCATATAGCCAATTTTTACGGCCCAAAGTCGGGCGGAATTCGTACCACTTTGCATGAATTAGGAAGTGGATACATTTCAAGAGGCCATGAGTTCACCTATGTTGTGCCTGGAATTGGGTTTTTTTGTGAAGAAACACCCTTTGGAAGAAGAATCACTGTTCCTTCTATAGTTCTTCCTTTCAGCGGCGGATATCGAATTATTAGAAACAACAAAGACATCAAAAAGTTGCTGATCACATTAAAACCTGACGCTCTTGAAGTTTCAGATCGCTTCACCCTTTCCAAAGTCGGCCTGTGGGCAAAAAAGCGCAACATTCATACAGTTGTGTTTAGCCACGAAACATTATCGGGATTGGTGAAATCAACTTTTAGACTCAATCTTAAGAAGTTTGTAGATTGGCATAACACTCGATTAGCTTCACGTTTTCATAATGTCGTCACGACTACCGCCTTTGCCGCTCGAGAGTTTGACGAAATTTCAACTAAGAATTTAGTCCATGTTCCGTTAGGTGTTGATTTGCAAACGTTCTCACCAAAACATCGCAGTGAAGAGTTACGAACAGAGCTACTTAAAGGAGCCGATGTACTTCTGCTACATTGTGGACGAATGTCCCGTGAGAAGAACCCGCAAAATTCAATTCTTGCTCTACGTGAACTTCGCAATCGTGGAGTAAATGCTCGTTTGGTTTATGTCGGCATGGGGCCAATGTTTAAATCATTAAAAGAGGAAGCAAAAGATCTGCCCGTAACCTTCTTGGGATACATTGTCGATCGAGATATGTTGGCCCAGATCATTGCATCTGCAGATGTTTCAATCGCCCCAGGCCCCATTGAAACTTTCTGTCTAGCGGCACTTGAATCTTTGGCATCTGGAACCCCAGTCGTTGCTTCATCAACAAGTGCAGTTGGTGAGTTCTTGCTACTTGATTCGTCAGAACCGGTAGGAGCTGTGGCCAATAACAACCCTTCAGCTTTTGCTGATGCAATTAATAAGGTTCTTGAGCTTCGCCGAACGCAGCCAAACTTGCCGCAGATGTGCCATCAGCAAGCAGAAAATTATCCATGGAGCTCTACTTTGATGATGATGCTTCGCCTACATGGGGCAGGACGAGAGGTAACTGCCATCAGCAAGCGATTGAAGGCGGCCTAACTATGGAAAAAGTTGCCACCTTCGCAGTATTAGGAGATAGCGCTGCTTCAGGAGTCGGCGACGCTGATGAAAATGGTGTTACAAAAGGTTGGGGGTACTACTTAACCCAATCCTTTAATGAACCAGTTGTATATCTCAATCTATCTCGTCCAGGAGCCCAATCTGCTGAAGTGGTTGAACATCAACTTCCAATTGCGAAAGAGTTTATGCCAGACATCACAGCGGTAATTGTTGGTGGTAACGATGCCCTTCGAAATGGTTTCAACCCAAATAATCTGTATAAGAATTTGCATCAAACTTTGACCGAGTTGACCAGAATGGGCTCGGAGGTGCTGCTTCTTCAATTACATGATCCGACAAAAATCGTTCCTCTCCCAAAGCTGCTTGCATCGGTTCTGCGCCGGCGAATAAATGCAGTAAACAGAGTTACGCAATCATTGGCGCAGGAATTTGCAGTTGATATTTTGCAGACACGCAGAATTAGCAATATTTATGAGCGTAAAGTTTGGCACATTGATCGGATGCACCCTAGTAAATTCGGCCATCAACTAATGGCACAAAACTTTCGCGAAATACTAATTCGAAAGAACTGGGATATCTCACCCATTCACATTGATGAGATCAAAGTTGTTCCAAAATCACAATCTATAAAGTGGATGCTACGTAACGGAACTCCATGGTTTTTGAAGCGATCTATAGACCTATTACCAGCAGCTCTTTTCTTAATGCTGGTTGAGGCCCTCAGAATCCTGTTCAGAAAGCAGGATGCAGATCTATCAAACCTGTACTTCGCAAATTTTGCACCGCAATCAATACAAGATTTACAAGAAGTTTACGAAGAAAGAGTCTCGTAACGCTTCAAAAGTTAATTTATACGGCAGGATAACCGCATGCTTCCAGCCGACCCCCGGACCCTTGGTTCTACCGTCACCGACGGTGGAACCAACTTCGCTATCTGGAGCAATGCGGCCGACGCCGTGGAGCTATGCCTCTTTAATGAGGTCAATGGGAAGTTGGTTGAAACCCGCTTTGCCATGTCCCATCGCAATGGCCCAATTTGGCACGGTTACTTAGCAGGGGTTCGTCCTGGACAGAGATATGGATATCGAGTGTATGGACCATGGTCACCTGAACATGGCGTCCGATTCAACGCTTCTAAGTTGTTACTCGATCCGTATGCGCATGCCATTGATGGGGATGTTGTGTACTCCCCCGAGATCTATGGTCATGTTGCCGTTGATGAGTTAGGTAATGGAGATTTATCGCAACGCGATTCACGCGATAGCGCTGGAAAAGTCCCTTATTCAGTTGTTACAGCCCATGGAGTTCGCGAGATAAATCGCCCCTTAATTTCGTGGGCAAAGATGGTTATTTATGAAGCCCATGTAAAAGGCTTAACCGCATTTAACAATGAAATTCCTGAACATGAACGTGGTACTTATAAAGCTTTGGGACATCCCAGCACAATCGCACATTTAAAATCAATTGGCATTACAGCACTTGAACTTCTTCCAATCGCACAATCAATCACAGAACCTGCAATCTACGGACGAGGTCGCATTAATCATTGGGGTTATAACTCTTTATTGTTTACTGCACCTCATCGCGCCTATGCAGCTACTGATGATCCGATCTCTGAATTGCAATGGGCGGTAGATCAACTCCATAACGCGGGCATTGAAGTAATCATGGATGTTGTTTATAACCATACAGCCGAAGGTGGAGTTGGTGGCCCAACTCTTTCTTACAAGGGAATCGATAATCACGGGTACTACCGTCAGGATTCAAGTGGAAACTATGTAGATGTAACTGGTTGCGGAAACACCTTTGCCGCAAGCAAGCCTCACAATGTGCGCCAAATTGTTGACTCACTGCGTTGGTGGATTGAAGTAATTGGTATTGATGGATTTAGATTTGATCTCACCACAGCGTTGTATACGAGCAATAGTGCTTTCAATTCCTCGCTGATGGCTGCCATAGGAGCAGATTCAGTACTTCGTAACTTCAAAATGATCGCTGAGCCTTGGGATATTTCACGATACTCACTTGGCGACTTCCCTCATCCATGGCGAGAATGGAACGATGCATATCGCGATTCTGTTCGACAGTTCTGGTTAGGCGACCTAGAACGTGGCTACGGTGAAGGTGTTTCCGATATCGCATCGAGCATAAGTGGTTCAAGTCGTATTTTTTATTATCGCGGCCCAACATCATCTATTAACTTTGTTGCCGCGCATGATGGTTTCACGATTCATGACATGGTCAGCTACAACCAAAAACATAACGAAGCTAACCTAGAAAACAATAAGGATGGCAACGATTCAAATCGCTCATGGAACGTAGGTCACGAAGGCGAAACAAGTGACGTTGCTATTAACCAAGTTCGACATCGATTAAAGAAATCACTATTGGCCACATTACTTCTCTCATCTGGTGTTCCTATGATGAACATGGGTGATGAAGTAAGCCGCAGCCAATCGGGATCTAATAACGGTTATTCACTTCCGCTTAATCACAATCACGAAGGTCCTGAGAGTTATAACGGTGGTTGGGCATTGCCTTGGAACCTCAATGAAGCTCAGCAAGATATTCTGGCAGCAGTCCAATCTCTGGCTCAGATTCGTGAAACGTATTTGGCCGATGTTGCCTCAGAGTTCTTCACCGGTGCACTTGATAAAGGCACAAACCGAAAAGATATAGCCTGGTTTTCGCTTGGTGGAAATGAGATGAGTGATGACCATTGGCGAGATGAAGAAAAACGAAGCATTACCGTTTTTGTTGAAGCAGACCCCACAAAAGGTTTATTACTAATGCTGAACTCATCTACTGAGGAAACAACTTTTACCTTACCCGATAACAGCTGGGGTGAAACATTTAGATGCATATTTGATGCTTCTCAAGAGACAAGTAGCTATGAACCAGTAATTGCTGCGCCATCATCAAAGGTTCAAGTGCCTTCACATAGTGTGCTTGTTTGGCTCGTGTCGCGTACTAGATAGTAAGTAAGTAGCGGCACTAACATCAGTTTGTGCTCGCAATCATCGCTCCAGGTCAAGGCTCTCAAACTCCAGGATTGTTTAATGGCTGGATTGAAGACCCTTCACTTAAAGAGTTAATTATCGCTTGGTCGGATGCGATTGGCTTAGACCTTTTACGTCTCGGAACAACCGCCGAAGCTGATGAAATCAAAGACACCGCAAATGCTCAACCACTAATTGTTGCGGCATCATTACTTGGTGCACATGCACTTGGAGTGAAGAGTTGTGCTGTCACATCTGGGCATTCTGTTGGTGAATTAGCAGCCGCAGCGCTATCAGGTGCGATCTCTGAAGGTGATGCCTTAACACTCGTGCGAGCACGAGGCGTTGAAATGGCCAAGGCTGCCGCAACTTCTCCTTCAGGAATGTCGGCGGTTTTGGGCGGAGATCGCTCTGAAGTACTGGCAGCAATTTCAGCATTGAATTTAGTTGCAGCAAATGACAATGGAGCTGGACAAATTGTTGCAGCAGGTGAGTTACAAGCCCTTACTCAACTTGGTGAGAATCCGCCAACAGGTGCGCGAGTTCGCGCATTAGCGGTTGCAGGTGCGTTTCACACATCATTTATGGCACCAGCGGTAGAGCCACTACGCAAACTTGCCGCAACCTTGCAAACACACAATGTCTCGATTCAGGTCATTTCAAATAAGGATGGCCAGGTTGTAAGAGATGGTGCAGAAGTCCTCGATCGAATCGTCAATCAAATTGCCAATCCTGTTCGCTGGGATTTATGTATGGAAACTTTGAAAACACTTGGAGTTACGGGTGTCATAGAACTTCCACCAGCTGGAACTCTGGTTGGCTTACTAAAGCGCGCGGTTCCCGAGATAGAGACCTTTGCATTAAAGAGCGCCGATGACTTATCCGCCGCACGAGAGTTTGCAGGAAGGCACGCATGAGTATCAAAGTTGCACCAGTCGGGCACAGCAGAATTCTTTCTGTTGGCACATACCGTCCAAAGCGCGTAGTTCCTAACTCTGAAATTGTGGATCGAATTGATTCAACAGATGAATGGATTCAGCAGCGAACCGGAATTGAAACACGTCGCTTTGCAGGTGATGATGAATCTGTTATCTCGATGGCAAAGGCTGCTTGTGAAATGGCGCTTAAGCGGGCCAAACTAACAATTCAAGATATCGATACCGTAATTCTTTCCACGATTTCATACCCATTTCAGGCACCTAGTGCTGCAACAGAGCTAATTAATGAACTTGGCAATCCAAAGGCAGCAGCCTTTGACATCAGCGCCGCATGTGCTGGTTTTTGCTACGGAGTAGCCATGGGTAGCGACTTGGTTCGCTCTGGAACTTCTAAAAATGTTTTAGTGAT